>ODAI010371485.1_pt1 | contig 10655 bp, 8 predicted proteins | sample 1539321 | NCBI WGS metagenome assembly ODAI01 (sample SAMN02144231, study PRJEB22623) | gut metagenome | biome: sheep rumen | host: Ovis aries | place: New Zealand | reverse complement strand
ATGAACACCAGATCCGTAATATCCAAAATCGAGTATTCATTATCCTCGATTACAATCGGAAACTGCATCGCTTCCCCATTATCATCGCACGCGCTGCGGCGCGGCCCGAAAAATCCCATGTGCATCCACTCCGAACTGGATCCCGGCCCGCCGTTGAAAACAAATGTCAGGGGGCGGTCTGATGCGCTCGTGCGGTGCGATGAGCTCGGGTAATTCGATATGCTCTCAAATCCTTCCACCGTATATGCGGTGAAGAAGATCTCGCATTTCTTTCCTGCGGTCTCCACCACCATTGTGCCCGCGGTCGCGGTGTAGTCCAGCATCTGCCCGTGGATCACTGCACTGTGCTCCGTGGTGACGATGTGGTCTACCGGCGGCGCTGAGGCTTGCGCGTTGTCATTTTGAGCTGTTCCCATGTTGTTTCCCTTGCTTATATCACTCATTACAGCATTTCTCCTCATATATTTCATCTGTTGGCATGCTTTTGAATCACATTTTTATTATACATCTTCTAGGATTCCAATTCATCTGTGGGGTTGGGGAGATGTGCTGAAGTATGACAAGGAACAAACCAGCCTAGAGGTTGCTTGCCTCTTTCCGGGTTGAGTTTCGGGGGAACAAACCACCCCTGAGGTCGCCTCCGCCTTCCGGGTTGAGTTTCGGTACAGAACGACATTTTTAGGAAATTATCGTCCGCGGAAGGTAAGAAAAGCTTCTTAAATTGCTCGAGTTGCTGCTCGTGCATCCAAAAATTCGGTACAACCAGCATAACCGGCGCAGCCAGCGAATCCAACATAACCCGGCAAGATAGACAAAAGCGCCGGTCCCCCGGCGCTTTGCTCTTTCTCATATTCTTCTAAATCCACCGCCGAACAGCAGTCCAACTATTACGATCAGCAGCCAGGTGTGGCTGAACCCGCCAAACAGTACCGCCAGAACAAATAACAGCGGGCAGAACCAGAACAGGCCAAGCCCAAAGAAAAACTTCGTTGCTCCCCATGCCATGCGGATCCCGATGCTGATCACACTAGCCAACAGCATAACCATTAAAATCAAAATACCAAGTGTCAACATTGTTCTTTCCTCCTATGCTTAAGATAATAAAAAAGACTTTTATCAAAGCTTCTGCTCTGATAAAAGTCTTGCGGTCTCACTGGATACGGATGCTTCTTCGCGCATCGTATTGACGATTTCCAGATCGGCAATTAACTGCCGTTCCGCTACTCCCTTTTACTGATGCTATAGTAGCACTTACCGGCAAATTGTACATTAAAGTAAGATTAAAGATTCGTTAAAATTTCAGACAGCATCCCTATCCTTCTTGCTGACTCATCTCCTATAGCCGCGGCTTTCTTCTCCAAATGCGGCGGCACAAACCACAGCGGGTTAATGCCGGCGTCCATGGATCCCCGATAATCTTTCCAGTAGTTATCGCCTACATAGATGCATTCAAAGGGCTCGCACTGCGCCTTTTTAAGGCACAGTGAGTAAAATTCAGTGTCTGGCTTATCTGCATTCGATTCCTCACTGGTGACCACGAAGTCACAATATTGAAGAAGCCCAAGTTTCTCCAGCTTGCGGTACTGAACCCAGGCAGTCATGTCAGACCCGATTCCGATGCGAATCCCCCTCTCTTTCAGTTCGCGCATCGTCTCTTCCGCGCCGGGTGAGATCTCAGATTCCTCAATGAGAGTATCCCAATACAGCGAATACATCTTCATTGCGTGCGGAAACATGGGCAACCCCCGATCCTCAAGAATCCTCTCAAAGCGCAGCAGACGATTATGTGCTGCACCTATGTCCCCGAGCTCATCAAACAGCTCCTGCATCACATCTCTGTAGACAGCTGTAAAAGCTTCCTTTTCCCAGCCAAACTGCTCATAGACATAGCTGCAGACAGCTTCCATCCCAGCTTCATGCGCAGCGTCAAAATTGTATAGAGTGTTGTCTATATCAAAAATCACTGTTTTGATCATATGTGCTCCTTACTTGATGTACCCATGGACAACTATGGTCAGCCGAGGTTTTATACGTCGTTTCGATTACCGTCAATCTTCTCAACATATGCCTTCAACATCCGCAGCATATGCCCTTCGGCAATGCTGCTGTCGATAAGCGATCCATTGCTAAAATAGTCCCGCCTGAAATGCCACGCAATACAGCCAAGTATCTGCTCGTCAGAAAGTGCATTCAGTTCCTCCTCTGCAGGCTCAGCCACCTTGTCCTTCATTCCTGCCTCTTCCACCAGTACACTGTAGTTGGTAACTACAATGCCTTTTTTGTAGGCTTCCTTCATGAAATGATTATATAAATAATTGATCAGGCTCGCGTGCTTTTCGTCCTTCGCATAGGCGGAATGTTTGGCACAGGCTTCTTTCAGGCTTGGATCGGTGTCGATCATTTCCAGGATGGGGATGTATTTGAGGCAGTAGTCGAGCTGCTGTTGGTGGGCGGTCTGTGGCGGTTTGGGGGGCTCTGATTTAGTGAAATTCGGCTCCGCTTTTTCGGTATTCGGATCCGCTTTTGTCGTCTTCGGTTCCGCTTTAGCGGCGAGCTCCGCCTCCAACGTCTTCAAAGCCTTGTCATAAGCAGCCTTAGTCTTGGCATCAAAAAGAACCCATACGATTTCATCAATATCGTTCGGGTTGTCCTTCACAAACTCACTAACAGCATGCACGGCAACATCCGCCGCCTGCTGCAAAGGATACGAATACACTCCCGTAGAAATCGAAGGAAAAGCAACACTGCGAATGCCATGCTCCTTCGCCACCTTCAACGAATTCCTGTAGCAGTTGCTCAGAAGCTTTGCTTCATTGTGACTGCCTCCGCGCCAGATCGGTCCCACGGTATGTATCACATATTTGCAAGGCAACTTGTATGCCTTCGTGATCTTCGCTTCTCCGGTCTCGCAGCCATGCAGTTTCCGGCATTCTGCAAGCAATTCCTTACCTGCAGCGCGGTGAATGGCGCCGTCGACTCCGCCGCCGCCAAGAAGGGATTTGTTCGCTGCGTTTACAATTGCGACAACTGAGGAAATCTTTGTGATGTCGCCTTGGATTGTGCGGATGAAGGTGGTTGCTTGGGTCATGGGGGATCCTTTCTAATGGGTTAACTAACGCCATTCTTACGCGAGATACCTCTTCTTCCATTCCTTGTTGTACTGATATGACTTTTCCGTCAAATCAGTATAATCATAATCAACGTGCATTTTACCGGATGACTCCACAATCATTGTCATGTTAGACCATTTTTCTCCAGAAATCATGTTTCGTTGTATTGTGATATCATTATTGATTTTCTTAAATGATTGATACAGTTCATCATCAGAAACGCCATTAAGGTCATAGCATTTTATGTATTTTCCAAATTCCTTCACATAGAAAGAAATTGAGTACGATGATTCTCCGTATTCCAAATAGATCACTACTTTATTCCAATCACTCGGCAAATACTTACAAAGTTCATCAAATATAGATTGATATACGTTATCTTTAATCATACTTGCCCTCATTTCTGTTGCTAAAGACAACAACTTCTTTTTCACCGTTGATGCTATGAGTCACTTTATACTCAGAAGGTTTGCTAGAATTTCCTTCATATACTGGTTCAACCTTCATCTTGACTTCAGCACCATCTTTCACTGCATCTGCCAGCTTTTTCTCCAGTTTATAGAAATCGCCATGATTAACTTCCCCAGCCATAATGGATAGGTTTTCAATTCCTCCACTACCACCGAACTGGTAACCTATTAAGTGGCCTTTTTCAAATCCCGCTTCCTTTTCCCCTTTGTATACAGCCGCATCTGAATCCATATTTCTTTTGTGGTCTTCATCACGAATGCGCAAGGTACCTTCTGCAGACACTGTCCTTCCAAACTCATCTGTTTTATATTCATAACCATTTATTTCAAACTCCGAATTTGGTGCAAGCTCATTACCTTTCCTGTATACTTTTCCATTGTCATCAAACTGCTCTTTTTCATTAGATGTTTCAAAAGCCTTTTGTTTATCACAAATCTTGTTAAACTCTTGGTCCCAGTCAGCTCTTGCCTCTGTCGGGGTCAATCCCTCTTGAGGCTTTATGTCTAAATAATTCTCTGCAGAAGGATTCTTCATTTCCTGTAAGTCGCTTGTTTTAATCTCCCCCATCAGTACACTCTCCCTTCGGCCCGATATACTTCCGTAAAGCGGCAGAACAAATCATTATATGAAGCATCTCTCATAGACTGCTCGTACAACAGCAAGGCCAATGCGAGATTAATCTGTTTATTAGTAAACCCTTTAATCGAAGGATTAAGCGCATTCACTACAGAGTTGACCCACATGATGATTTCATTTGCTTCTTTAGACGTTTCAATTGCCTTTTCGGCGGATGTAAAATCATAAATAAGCTTCCTAAGCGGTCCAAGAACGCTTTCATCATCTGCAGCGATATAATCCAAGAAATCAATTTTCACTGCAGTATCAAGTTTGGAATTTATTACTAATTCTCTGAGTTCCTGAATGTCTTTACGATTACCCTTTCTAAAAAGTTCCTTGTTCATAATACAATCAAGCAACGAGTCAGAAACTGCTTCTGTTTTGTCATACTCAAATACATCTTCACCGGGAATAAACTTATAAGGCCGCAAATTACCTTCGAATTTCTCCACTTTACAAAGGACAGGTTTTACCCACTCATTTTGATAAACTGCGGCTACACCACAGGGAAGTTTCGCCAATTCTGTGATCTGGTCATCATTGAGATTAGCCGCATAACCAACCAGTTCCCGGTCGCCTTGGTCCGGAAGACGCATGATTATCTTGGTATTGGTGTTGCGTATGACAGCCATATCCAATAATCCAGGTGCCTGATCTACAATTATGAATCCTTCACCGTATGTTCGCATTTCCGCTATTGCGTTGGAGAGCATTTCCACACTCTTGCCCATGAGATTTGCGCTATCTGGCGACTGTTCGGTTGATGTTCTGCGCAACAGATTATGTGCTTCTTCCAAAACTGTGATATGTTTCAATCTGTTGTTCATTCCGCCTGACGCAGCCATTCTGTGTTCTTGAAGCTTCAACACCAGCATTCCCATAATCAGTGCTTTTGTCTCGGAGGATCCAACCCTGCTAAGGTCCACAATGACGTTATTATCAAACAGTTCTTCGGGAGTAAGTTCATCTGCCACAAAGATGGTACCACTAATACCGGTTGTCAAAGCCTGCAGCCTTGTAAGCAAAGATCCCTTATAAGCGCCTTTGTTTTCTGCGTCATATTCGCTTGTTTCAATAATTTCCTTAATATTTCTAGCAACATCCTTAAAGTTCGGATATATGTTCTCGCCATAACGATTGGTTGAACGCATAAGATCCCATCCGCAATCGACATAGGACTTTTCGATTGCGCTCTTAAGTACTGCAGGCATAGCCGCATACATTGGCCAGCAGACGTTGAATATCTCTACTAGGCGATCCAAATGTTCAAAAATATGGACTTCTGAAGGAAAACTGAAAGGATTCAAATGCAGCATTGGACTAATATAGGGATTCGTCCCAAATACTGATACGTTTTCATCCATGCCGAATACATTCTTGTATTCTCCTTTAGCAGGCTCAATAACAAGGAATTTGACTCCTTGGTCACTTGCAGCCTCGATCATTTGATAGACAGTATTGCTCTTACCTGATCCAGTGCTTCCTGTTATAAATGTGTGGGAAGCCAGTGACTCTTTTGAAAGAGAAACCTCACCGCTTTCTACATGATTCATATGGAAAATATGCCCGATATTCAGCTTGCTTTGCCCTTTTATTGAATCGTACCGTACTACATTACGGCCAAACTCCGCACATTCTATGACCGGGAATCCAGCTACTGAATGCTGTGGGAAATTAAGTGAATATGCCAATTCCTTGCCCGACAAGCTAGTAGCAGCAGTCACAACAGTGGGATACGCATTGTAGTCATTATCATCCGATGTAGCAAGCGCCGGGCTTAAACCAAACAACGGGTGGCGAAGCTCTCTCAAGTAAGAACAGATCTCTTTGGCATCATCACTGTACGGTCCCATATCGCCACGCCACAAGTTAACTGCCGTTTGGGACATATATGAATTATCGCCTTGTGTCAGCGCCAAATATGTATGAGCGACATTATTGGCTACATTCTGGTCTTCGCTGAGCACATAAGCTGCAAAATCCCACATTCCCAATGCAGTACTCTGTTCTAGACGTCTCATCTGTTCTTCGAGAATCTCCAGTGTGTGCTTAATACTGAAGTTCGTAAAAGTCTGATGGATACCTTCATTCATTCCCACAGTTGCACTTACATTGGAAGACCTGGCGAAATTGGCGCCAAAATTGCCGCCCATATTAACGCCTCTGTATATTCCTCTGGAATTGGTAAATGAATTTGTCACCGCTTTACCCAGCGTTTTAGAAATAGCTTTTCCAACAGTTTCTGCAACTGCGTGACTTGTCTGCTCTCCAACCGCATGCGCAATATTTTCTGCCACAGATTGAGAGGAAGAATGTGTCGTCGTGTTGGATGTTCCCTGTGATGTACCAGTTGTATGAGCATCTGACATACTAGACCCTGAAGAATGCGCGGTATCTACATGTCCACCAACAGTTACAGATTCATGAGCTGAGACTGTTGCTGAACCTGGGACTGCACCTCCTCCTGCTGTAACACTAGCACTTCCTCCAGTCGTATAAGAAGCATTTGCTCCTGCAGTTATGGAGTCCGTCTGATTTGTTCCAGAAGTGTGCGTATTACTGTTATTCTGTGTATAAGAAGATCCGCTGCTATAAGAATCACCAGACGAGCTTGTGCTTGTTGAGCCCGAAGTATCCGTTGAGCTAGTACCAGAAGAATCCGTATTAGTAATATTACTGGAATCCGTCTCTGTATTACTCTCTGAATCTGTTTCTCCTCTTGATTGTGCGACAGAAGCATTATTACCTGCCTGTACACCCGCACTGACACCTGCGTTAATCCCAAAGGTCGCATTGGAAGTCATTGTATCCGATTCAGTAAAAGTATAATTTGTCTGCCAACTCGAGTAAGGCGCAAGTCCAGTGTACAGTTCTGCAAGACGAAGTTTCCTGTTCTCTACATCGTTGATAGGTGTAGCAAGCAGGATGAGTGTATATTCTTTATTAGGTGAATCGGGAATGATACCATCCAAAAGTTTCTCTATGGTCTGACTTACAAATTTCTCTGACTTCTCTGCAGGTATATTTGATGCACTGGCAACTGAATACGTCACATTCTTTCTCATGCATGGAAGTGTGCCAACACAGCCCTTGTCAGTCCACTCAGCACCGGGAAAATTTCCTCTTATTGCTTCAGCCAGTCGTTGCCTATAGTTATCTACATCAACATTATTTTCAGCATTCTGCGTATTTGTCACAGCAAGATAAACACTTGTCGCTTCCATAGATCTATGGAAAACAAGCGCAATGTTACAATCCTCATTAGAGAGTACTTCATAGACATTGACCAGTTTTTCAATGCTGTTCTCTCTTTTGTCATTTACCCACTTTGTGATATTAAAATACCGGATATTGTAGGCAGTATGAAACTCTCCGTCATATTCAATCTGCCTTTGAAGCGGAACATAATAGTCCTTCAAATGGCGAAGATACTCGTTATAGATTTCTATGCTTTCAGTTGCCAGCAACCGTCGGGTAAGTTCTTCCGCAGCCGCGTCATCTGAACTGGGCATCTGAGACAGATATACTTCTTTTCTATAGTATAAATCCTTCAGCTGCTCCGGGCTTAGCGTGGAGAGTTTTGCAATTTTATCCGCAGCTTTTACGCTGGATTTTACAAGAAAATTCTTAATGCCCATTCCTATGCTCCTTTATTTGATCAGTTATTCTCTTCCGGTATTGACTTCCAATTCATCATCTGCTGCAATTTGGCTTTATATTCCATCAGTTTGATCTGCCGCTTCTCGTGGTCTTCAATATCTGCTGTAATCCGCTTAATCTTGTCAGCAAGTTTTGACAGTTCCGGACTATAATTGACAATGTTTTCTCTTACCTCATCTAACAAACTATCAATCCATTGCTTTGCGCTTCCATCATGGCTCTCTTTGATAGCGTTATATCTTGTATTTACACCTTCAGACATCTTGGAGTTATATGTTTCTGCAAGTTTGTCTAGCATAAGGTGGTCCGAGAAGCGTATTGTCTTTCCGAGGATCTGGATGCTGCGTTCGAAGTTCTCCTTCTGGAATATGCTTTGTGCTTCGGTGTTCTCGAACTCAAGCTTATGATACGTAATAATAATCTGCTCCAGTTCATCCTTCTGAACTGGTGTCAATTCATCAGCACCTGTGATCAGTTGTGCAAGCTGTTTCCGCAAGCTCTCAGTCTGAGACGTCCAATACTCCTTGGATTCCAAATCAAGCGTAACAAATGTTGCTTCCATCTTCTCAACAAACTGGTCCCGGACATAAGTCATAAGCTGATCCGCGACAACTCGATCCGCAGAATGGCGAACTTCTCTTTTTGCTTTGTAAGAGTCAACGGTTTTGCCAAAATCTGCCTTTGCCGTATTCCATACATTTGAAAGGTTCTCCGTTTTGCCCTCTTTAAGCAGTTTTCCTGCATTCGCCTTCAAGTTGCTGAAAAAGATATTCCGGGCATTGTCTGCTTCTGCCGTACTGCCTTCATAGTCCTTTACTTTATCTTGAATAGCAGTGTATTCTGCTTCCTTCTCTTTTAAACTCTGCTCGGAGAAAACTTGATCAACGCCTTCCATGAACTGGGACATATGGTTGTCATAATTGCCTTGAAACTCTGCATATTGCTCATCAGCCAATCCTTCAATCTGTCCAATCAGTTTCTTTTTATCCTCATCCAACTTATTGTTGATAGTTTGCCTGATATCTTCCTTGTCTTTCTTACTTTCTTCGATATCTTCTTCGGTTATATCAATAACTCGATTCAAGAACATCTGTGACTGGAAGCACTTATTATATGCCGAATACATTCCTGCAAACGCTTCAATCTGTGACTCCACGCTGAACAAACCGCTATTTGCATAGAGAAGGTCTGTCTGCTTTGCTGCAATAGCATCAGCTCTGCGCTCTATCTGGTCCGGCATTATGTTATAAATATAGAGTGTTTTATAACGTCGATGCTCCGGATTACTGTATTTGCTTTCCTGATCCTCAAACAATTCTGCATAGAAGTCATCAATGAAATCTCCACCATTTTTGGAGCCTAAGCCAAGTATGGAAGAAACGTAGTACAGACCTCCGGAATACAGGCTCCGCGGTACAGCCTGTCTCAACACACGACTTTTCTCCTCTTCAGAGTTTTCTTTTCTCTGTAAGCCAGGTCCATCTGCTTTGTTGACTACGATCATCGTAAAGCGACTATCTAATTCTTCCATTTCCTGAATGAGATGATATAAATCCTCATTATCTGTGCTATCCAATGCTTCAGGCGTTGAAAGGAATATAGGTAATCCATTTGTCATATTAGCCATGGCCTCTTTCAGCACCTTGAGATGTTTAGCATTAGAAGCAGAGTTGGATCCAGGTGTGTCAAAAACAACAAAGGGATGCTGGGTGTTTGCCAATACACCGTTCTTAAAAGGAATATCGACCTCAATCAAATCAGAAATCTGATCAATATCATCTCTATTCTCGAAATCGTTAACCATCTGAAGCACTTTGCCAACTCTTATGGATAGGTTCTCAGGCGTACTCTCAATGAAAACTCCTTTAAGTTCTTCAATGAAATCGTCTGTAGGTGCTGTTGTGTTTAATATGGTATCAGTAGCTGTGAATCGGACTTCCGTATCATAGCCGAGATACTGAAATTTTACAGAAGCTCTGTCCGGATACTTGGATCTTGAGATCTTGTATATTTTGGCTGTAACAGGCTCAGTTCCGCTGGGAAGAATCTCGCTGCCGACCAGTGCATTAATAAAAGTCGATTTGCCGGTACTATAGTTTCCCAATACACAAATAGGCACCACATCACTGGATGCATCCTTAAATCGGGTCAGATCGCGCTCAATTCTGTCGTGATTAGCACTTTTCATAATGAGCGGATCCATCTCATTGAACAATTTTCGGACCAGAGGGAGGATGTCTCTTGCGTTCTCGAGATAAATAATCTCTTTAGTGGTGGTGACTATATCCTTGTGGGCATCATCATTACAAACCTCTTCCAACTCGAGGTATTCATCCGCCGTTCCCTGAAACACAATCACGGTCTTCTCGCCAGGGACACCATATTCGGCGATGATAATGTCGACAATTTCCTTCACGTTAAAGGGAAAGAAACCTTTAATCAGTTCCTGCTTTAGTAATTTACTGTTCTCGTTATGTTCAAAATCAATATTCTGCCAAGAATCATCACTGCTATTGTATTTCTGAAATTTAATCTCTTTAGCGTATGGATTGCTTATGATCTTAATCGTGGACATGGCTTTCCCCTCATTCGTCTTTATTTGATATTGTTGTATATGACAATTATGTAAATTAATGCAATATAAATTATACTCTTAGAACTGTGAGAATTCATTATCAGACTATTCTTATTAAGGGTAGTGTCAAGTGACCTATGAAAAACCAGAGCCAAAGAAAAAGGCTCTAACGAACCTTGAAAATCTGTAGATATTGAAAGCGGAAGCCTCTCCGAGGGCTT
>ODAI010003408.1_pt1 | contig 10655 bp, 2 predicted proteins | sample 1539321 | NCBI WGS metagenome assembly ODAI01 (sample SAMN02144231, study PRJEB22623) | gut metagenome | biome: sheep rumen | host: Ovis aries | place: New Zealand | reverse complement strand
TTCCACGTCCTAGCTACAATCCGATATTTTTTCTCCGCTCCGCGCCCTATCGAAACAAGATCGTCTATCGTATAAGTCTCGCCATCATAAGCAACAGTTAACACATTCGCATGTGCAATATCGGTCTTGAGCCCCTTAATGTACGAGTCTGTGTTGTTGGGGTCTTTAATCCACAAAAGATGTGACACTTTCTTTATGGAGTCATCATTCTCCACCTTGCCAAACACAAGGCGCTGCCCGTCGGCAGTACGGATAATGTCATATCCGTCCATTTCAGGGAGCGTGGAAAGGTCTATCTTGCCGGCCATCACAGAGTCGCGTTCCTGCACCATGAACGCATCCTGCTCGTCGCGCCATTTGTCGAAAATCCATGTTTCGGTTTCCCTTGTCTGGATGCTGCCGACACGTGCCGATCCTGCGTCGATTCCAAAGTTGTTCCAAACAACCGCCTTAATTGGCGTACCCTGCGGAATGAACCGGATGACACTCCTAAGATGCGCATTGCGAAGCGGGACAGCCGTATTATTCGGCAATAGCGGGATGCTCCCCGGCAGAAATTCCGAAGCGGTGTTGGGGCATTCAAGAATGCGGATGAAAATAGGTTCTCCGCCAGCCAGATTCAGGCGTATTGCCATGCAACTCTCACCCGTCAACTCTGGGAAATACAACACAGCCCCGACATCAGACGACTGGCTGCGTTCAAGTTCCGCATCACTACCGTCCAAGGAAGAAACAACGGCCAAGCGATCCGAGAGATTCTGCAAGACATCCTGCGGCGGCGGGTTAGCCGCATCCTTCAAAAGCTCTTTCTTTATCTGTTCCTTGTAATCAGCGCAGAATCCATGTCCGACTCCCTTGCGGTAAAGCAACACATTCAACCGATTCAACACACACCATTTCACCACCCAATTGCAGACATCTTCTGGCGTAGCGACAAAATTGGTGTGAATGGACAACTTCCATCCCTTTTCCGCAGGACGATTCCGCAAGACTATTAGATTCTGGCGATTGAAATCATCTTCAATGCCGTCAAAAAGCCTCTTGATGAACTTGTCCGAGCCAATCTTGTGAAGCCTGCATGTCGCAAAGACAAACTGAGGCACGATATCTTCGCTGGCATACAGAAGTCGCAACTTGTCGATGATGAAAACGAGATGTGCGCGGACTTCGACATCCAGCTCCGTCATGTCGTCAAACAGCAGGAGATCTGTCTCCTGCACAAAGCGACGCTGACTTGGCGAAACAGTATCGTTGACACGTCCCGGCGAGTCGAACAAGTGTTGTTCGATTGCGCTTGGCGTTCCCACATAGATGCAGGGCAGTCCACGATGCGTCTCATCCAGTTCCCACGGCGATGTCGTCAACTGGAAGCATTGTACATAGTTCTGCAACAGCAAGGATTGCAGGCGAACATTTATCTTGCCGACGACAAGTTCGGAGAGACGCTGGCTGTTCGTCACAAAAATCACATTCTGGCCACGCACAATTGCACCATACAATGCTGCGGCAATGAGCGATTCCGTGCGCCCGCTGCCAATGTCACCTTGAAGTATGATGTCTGGGCTGTAGCAATGAAGCGAGTCCACGCCATGCTCGGTGAGTTTCTTGACTCCGGCGACGCGGTCGCAATAGGCATCCTTCAATCTCCGATAGAACAGACTCTGGTCTGTTGTCGGATTGATATCCCCCATCAGGAGAGCAAGCTCGGTGTTATTCTCGTCAATGGATGCGACATCGTGTCCGACCAAGGGTTCGACTTCGCCGACCTGGATACCGCCGACCGCTTCCTTTATGTGCTTACGCAAGGTGTCCACCCATCTGGGGTAACCCTCGGAATCTTCTTCCTCTTCTTCTTTCTTGCCAAAGAAGAAGTCCCAGAGGCGACGATACCATGGTTTTTTCTCAACAGGTGTCTCCGGCTCGTCGTCCGGCTCCACCTCTTCAGCGGGAACCGACTTCTTGAAAACCTCCCAGATGGAAAAGCAAATTGTCGAAAGCGGGAAAAGCGTCGCCAACAAGATGAGGCGCAATGTTCCGGCCTGGACAAGAGGAACCGATTTAAGCCAATCTACGCGACGAATAAGAGCATGAACGTCTGTAAGCAACGACAAAACGCCAAGTGCGGCAAGGAACGTCCCGAGGCCAAACCAGAATTTACGACGCTTCAACACCATGTTTGGACGTAGCTCAGTCTTGCCCCCGAACAATACCAATAGCAAGATAATGCCCAGCGGAACAAAGCACAGCAAATTAAGCAAAAATATCAGTGAACCGCGTCCGCGTATGCTTGGCAGAAATGTAGCCAACAACGGCAAAAGCCATAGTAGGGAACCTATGACCATGATTGTTTTGGATATCTCCAAGTTGTCTTGTCCAATGTCCTTGTTGCCCACACCCGACCGCCCCATCAAATTGACAATGGCACCTGTACCGATAAATCCAACACCTAACGAAACCGCGAAGGCAATCACTGCAACCATGCGTCCTGGATGAACGATAAGGTCAATCCATGAACGGAAATCTGGCAACGCCACGATTCCTAAGACAGCAAGAGCTGCAAGCGGTATAAGTCCAACGGCGAAAATCCAGATTCTCTGCCGTTTCAAGGCTTTAGGGTGCGATGACCATTTCCCTGGAATCAACTCAGCGAACTGCTCTTTTGTCGGCAAGGCTACAGAAAGAACCTCAGTTGCGGAAGAGGCTGTCTCTTTTTCTTCAGACATTGTCGTCCTCCTCTCGGTCACCGGCAACGCGCAGCGCCAGCCGGTTATCCTTTACCGTAAAATTGACCTGCGATTGCGCAAAAAGCATGGCAAAGTGAGGCGTCCTTCCCAGCAAAAACCGAGATGGCTGGTCGACAATTCCATCAATACCACCCCATAGCTCCTTTACATCACCCCACTGGTTGCTATCAAAAATAGGAGCGTAAAAGAACTCCACGTCAGAAGCAATACCATACTTGTATTCAAAATCAATATGCGCGGAGTACCATGTATCATCGGCAACGAACTGGCGAATCCGACGCGGTATCTCATACTTGTCCTCCTGCCTTGCAACAGCTTGCTGAAATTTGGCAATCAACTCTGTAATCGAGTCCTCCGTAAGAGAACGCCACACCTCTGGACGATACTTGTTCCTGAAGTTTTTCAGCGTTCGTCGCAAGAACGGGACAAAATATCGCGCCGGGAAATTGGCCGTGCTGCGCGGATCATGCTTGGCGCAAAGCGTCGTCCACGATGTTTTCACCGACTCGCACTCCTCTGGGAACGAAACTCTGACCTGCGCCGACTCATCTTTCTTGACATTGAATCCAATCCGAAAATTAGTTTCAGCGATGAATCGCTCATACTGGGCTTTCAGAACGTTAGTGACTCGATCATCCTCAGTCAACTCAGGTAAGTCATCCTCAAGAAACACCTCCGAAGAGGGTGCAACCAATTCATTGTTAATCATTTGCTGTAGTCGTGTGATCAACGACTCAAAATGGCGCATCTTAGCAAGCTGAAGCATCCGTGCGCGAACCTCGACCGCCTTCTTGATTTGGTCGTGTGCGCACTTGTCACGAGCTATGATACACTTGTCAGCATCATCACAAAGTCGAAGCAATGATTCTTGTCCGCGTCGCCCATACTTGTTGTGAAAATGTTGTGTAAGATACATCGCAAAGAGCCCTCCAGCCAATGCCCCGCCACAAAGCATCAATGCAAAAAGAAGTCCACCACCGAAAGCGATCACCAGTCGGCTGAAAACCAGTCCCGAGCAGAGGGAAACGGCAAGAACGGCGAGAAGGCAATGCTTCTTCTGCACATAGTGCTTCTTCGCCAACTCATAATCTCCAACAACATCATCAAACACATCCTTGCATTGTGCACGACGAAAGCATAATTTAACTATATTGTCCCAATACTCAGAAACGCCTTTACCAATACTCTTCGAGAAGAAGTCCTTTACCTCTTTAGACGTCTTGTCCACCCATTCGTGTACAGCAGCATAGACTGCGTCTGCCGAAGTCATTAAGCGGTGAACTTCATTTGTAAGTCGCATACGCACTACATCTACATCGCCAGCATGTTCAGACGAATTTGACTCAATATCTCTTTTTGCCGCCGGCACACTTGTATCAGCTTTCAATGGACACAACAAACTACGCCAAAGATACTCGTTAAATGTTTCTTTACAACACGCTTCTGCACGAAACGTGTTCCAAGGACATTTGCCACGCCACGTCCACTTTGGCGTAGATCTGAGAACTCGATCAACCGACGGAACCCACGGCGAAAGCGACAGTTTTGCATCTTTCGACGATTCACCGGTACGCAGTTCATTGATAAAACTATTAATTCCCTCCGACATCAACTTATGCACCCGTTCGCGCTGGAAATCCAAGACAAACTCTGAAGATTTCCAAAGCCTGATTCCGCCATCGCACCATCCAATGGGATCCTTTGGGCTTTGCTCCAGCCCTATCAGAATTCTGATCAGCAAACGCCCTACCATCTGAGACCATACAAACGCAGATGGGAACAACTGGTCTTCAAGCTCTATTTCGAGATTACGATCCAAGAAGAAACATGTGCGTATCCGAGCAGATTTTTTATCCTTATTAGCCTCTGGAGCGTTCAATCGACGACAAAATGACTCAACCTCTTCTGAATTTACTTCCAGCCCATTCGGATTGCGTGCCACAAGTATGAACACATGCTCTATTCCAGTGGTCTGTTCTTCGCTGTATTCCTTTAGAATTTCGTTCTGAAACGTATCGCACCATTTGAGAACGGGGGAAATGGAGCAAGGAGATGGTTTGCTGGTCTTGCCGCCAAGATCAAACTCGTCAAGTAGAATGACGTGCAGGATGGTCGACCCAAGCAGCTTTGTATAGGCTATTTTCCGTTCCAGATACTCCGCATTGTTTTTGGGCGGCTCCATTCCAAGCATCGACAAAAGGGGATAGTCGCCAAAGCCGGAGGCCGCGCATTTGTAATCAGGATCATGCGGCCACACATAGAATCCGAGCGATGCAGCGTACTCTACAAGCCGCTTATCCTCATTTGCCGAGACTTGAAAAGAAGTTCCCGCATCCGCACGATCTTCAGCCAGCTTCGACAGGGAGCGATCATAATCGTGTTCGTCGATCTCGGCGAAGTCCTTGAATACGGACGCAGGAAGCACTCCGCACGCGCGGAGTGCTTCCCGTCCTTCCTTGGACGCCATAATGACAAGTTTTTTTGACATCCACTGATTACCTCTCTTGTAATTTTAGGCTTTTGCCAAGCGCTCGGAGAGCTTGATCAGCTTCTGCCAAATTTCCGCGTCCTCCTTACGGCCATTCTTCCCCCTCTTGGCGGCATCACGCTGCGCGGCAAACCACTTGTCGCGAGCGGCGCAAAGATTGGCGTAGAACTCGGGGCCGAACTTGCCTTTAACCAGCTGTGTCATGAATATCGACTCCTCATCGCCAATGCCGCGACGAAGCACCTTGCCCTCGGCAACGTCCTTTTCAACCAACTTGCCGTTCAAGCCGGTCTTGCCGTTGCCATTGAGGTATTCATGCAGATTGGCGAGGCTGACGCAGATCTTTTCATCAACCAGCCAGGCGCAATTGGGATCTTCTGAAGCCTTCTCGCCATCCCATTTCAACGCCTTGCGGGCAATCATGAACTGCTGACGAGGGCCAATCTTGATCAACGGGAACTTCCAGCCGACTTTCTCGAGCTTGGAAATTTCCTCGCAGGTGCCGTTGCCGAGGAACGCATAAAGCAACGCCTTGAGCGCCACGTCTTCGTCCTCGACGGTTCCGAAGTCACCCTTGAGCCACGGATGCCACCGCGCCGCCGCCAACACGGGGTTGTTGACGAAGATTGGCGAAATGTAGCCACAGCCCTTGTTGCGATCCGCCGTCGAGAATATCGACTCGCCATCCTTACGCTCGGCATTCTGGAGCCAACGATCCACGGTCGGGACATACACCGTGTCCGTGTGCGTCCAATCAAGGGAAATGATGTCGTCGAAATTCGCCGACAACAGAATCTGATTGGCATACGCCACGATCATGAACGGTGAAGCACCTCCGCCGGCGGTCTGGCGGTCGTAGGTAGTTATCAACTCGCCACCAAGCATTTCCGATACGTCATGCTCAAGGTCCTCCTTCGACACGTAGCCGTTGCGGGAATAGCGCTCGGAGATAAGAATCGTCTTCATCACCTTGCCGGCGTCCGAAGTCGCAGCCTTGCCCGTGGACACGATCTTCCACCAGGGCTTGCAGTCGTCAGCCAGAATCGCAATAATGCGCGGAAGCAGCAGTTCTATGTCAGGGAGGCGATAGACATTGTCCTGCTTGTCGAATTCAGGAGCGACACCTAGATAGTTCTCGAGCCTCCTACAGAAGCGTTCAAGCTTGGTAGAATCGCCAGTAATTGCCGCAAGGCGCCTATTCCATTGTGCAAGGTTGCGCTTGAGCACCTTGCAGAAGGAGAAGTTCTGCTCAAGGAATCCATCCTCGATATAGACATTTGCCCTCACGACCTCCATGAGCTTACGAAGGAAGACATCGCGCGAACCAATCTCAGCGACATCCTTTACGGTAGACTGGATAAGTTCATCTAGTCCCTCACGGGTCCTCAAGGCTCCCTCCGCGAGAGAACGGACCTCGGCACGAGTCATGATAGGAACCAACCGTCTCCTGTAGAACGTCGTGAGGTCGTTGTCGGATGGCAGACTGTCTTCAATCTTGTTCGGGTCCGTAAAGAGAACCGAATACGGATCGTCAGTCTCGTCTCCACCGGCTGCAGCGATGTTGAGGACATCAAATTTCGCCTTTGCGGTTGCGACATAGCCCTCAAGCTTTTCGTATCCAGCGACAATCGACGACAGGTGCTTCGTCCATCCGGCGATGGCCTTGCCGAGCGCCTCGCGAATGGCGGTATAGTTCATGGCGACGATGCCCCTTGCGATGTCGCCGTCGAACTCGCCGCGCGAGGTAACGCAAATAAGGCTCTGGATTTCTGCTGCCGTGAAGTAGGGATCGCCACGCAACATCTCGATAGCCTTGCGCTTTGACGCTTCCTTTACCTGAGCCATTACGTACTCGCATGCATCGTGCAGACGGGCATCGGACTGCGCCGCCTCGGCATTGATTTCGGGGCTCTTTTTCGGAAGTCCGTCGAACAGCACCTTGAGATTGTTCGAGAGCTGGCTGGCAAACGCCTTGGCACGACCGATGGAAGGTGCCCCCGTTTCGCCTTTGTATGCGCTGAACACCGCATCGTCCAGTAGCTTATTTACATCTCCCATCGAATCAAGGGCCTTCGTAAACGCGGACTTGATTTCCGCCGCCGACGCCTCGCTCAGAACATCCTTGACCGCTTCCATTCCCTGCTTCGGGTTCATTTTGATCAAGCCGTCTGCATCACACGCCGCCAACTGGTTCAAGCTGTCGCCATACGCATCCTCAAGGAGGAACGAGGAGACTCTCTGCAACAATGTACCCGTCTTGTCGCCCATCGCGCTCTTGATGGTGGAGATTGGTTTGACGAGAGGGTTGGCCGCGAGAAATTCACGCACAGCATCACCCTGGTCAACGTCAACCTTGGCAAGACGATCCAATGCCACACCGCGAACGTAGTTCTCAAAATACGACCGCAGATGCGTCACGTCCACCTCGAAAGTATTGCTGGCGAAGCTGAGGAACGGATCGTCATCATTGCAAGCCGTCGAATTGATATTCGAGTTGACGATCATCGTGTAGAGCGCCGCGCCCGCCATCTCGTAGAACTGCTTGCTCCCGTCAAGCCTGCCTTCGTCACGGTCGCCACACACGAGGTAAGCACTATGAACAGGGGACGTGCGGCCCGCCACTGAGTTGTCAATACCGAGTACATCGGTCAACTCGCGCTGCGGAGTCCGCATATTCGGCATCCTCATGCGGAAGATTTCAGAATCATCACTCGAACGTCCAGTCTTCATGAGAGAAGCGAGTTCGGAAAGGCCCGTCAGCGAATTGACTTTAAGCGCGGCAACCTGGTGAGGATACCGCTTCTTCACGTCCGAGAACACACCTTCCGTGAAGAAGACTCCGATTGGCTGAACGGGAAGCTCGTATTCCTTCTCGAATATCTCGCGAATCTTATACGCGACAAGTTCCCAAACGCCGCGCCCGGTGCCGCCGGCAAGGCCTGCAACCAAGAAAACATTGATGTTGGCGATGGGATTGATGCCCTCGCCAGTTACAAGCTTTCCAAACTTAGCCTTGATATGATCGATGATAACGTGTACCTGCTTGGCAATCTCATCCATTCGGAACCAAGCGAGACAGTAAGATGCAGGTGGGCACTGCCCTGCGCCCGTCATCAAGTTCGTAACCGCCGGAGCCTCGAACGGCTTCCCGCGCCGAAACCACCAATGTTCTTTCAAGCGGTCAAGCGCAGGCGAATCCGACTTCCCCTTGAACGGATGCACCATGCACGCGTCAGTAATCTGCTTGAGCTGCCGTATTCCGCGAGACAATTGAATCTCAGCAATAAACGGAGCAGGCCTACCATTCATGTCCTCGCTGATGTTTTCGGAAAAAGCCGTAAGAGGAGCCATGTCCGTGTCAATGGCGAGATAAAACATCTCATCGCCCATCCTATCCGCCAAGGCCGGATTGGATGCCAACATACGATTCAACTTCTGAATCGTCGCCAGGCCGGAGCCACCACAGCCGACCACGATTGTGGGGACTGCCTTCTTGTTGTTCATTTTGATGTTGCTCATTTTGACTTTTCCTTTCCAGTGATGAATTTGAGGTTAGAACGCCAGCCAGACGCTTAGGCCAACAGCGGCCAAAGAGAGTCCGATAAATGAAAGAGCGATGTAGAGGACGTGTGTCTTGTTCCCGATATTCCGCTTTATCTCAAGCACGACCGGAGGATTGTCCGGAGAATCTGCTATCACACGGAACGCAGAACCGGAATCAGTATGATCCTCTGGCCTCACTTCAAAATCTCCATGAAGCTTTTCCACTACAGCAATTAGCTTCCCATTCTTTTCCCCAGCCTTGATGGTGATTTCTCCATTGCCAACACCTGTCTTACTATTCCAGTCACCGACATCGCGTAATCGACGAGTCAATTCGACCATTGACAATTTGGCTATATTGCCCGCCATATCCCAATAATCTTCAAGACGAATCGTGCGAGGCCGTTTCTGCAACTCCTTAATATCCTTGAAACTCGTGTTGCCATCCCTGTCAATTCTCACTAATGCTGTCCAAAAGCGCGGATCGTCCCCCTGCCAATACCAGACCAGTACGCCCCAGATTATCAAGCACACGAAAGCGATTAACAGAATCGCCCAAAGTCGATACGTCTTCAATGCATGCTTTTCCGGCCCGACTGCGCTTCCTGCGTCATCATAAACCGTAAGTCCGAAGACATATTCACCGACATCCTTGCAACGGTATTCTATTGACGAACCCTGCTTCGGTTTCCCGTCATCGCCAAGAATGATCTGCCCATTGCAAGTCCACTCGCGCCTGGCTATATCTGGCGACACCTGACCTATAAGCGTAACTTGACGTCCCTGGGCAACTGTCCCTGAGATCGCTTTAGGCGAAGTCGCTGAAGCGCGAATGGTGAATGCGGCACTAATCGGCTGCTTCTCTACTACCAGTCGAGAAGGAGCTGCAATGGCGAACGCATCACCGCACTTGGCACAACGCCCCGTTGCCCTGATTTGATACGTGCCGTATTCGAGATAAGCATGCTTGACGGAGGTAAGATTCGTATAGGAGGCACCGTCCCCCATGTCCCACACGACATCCGCCACCTCATCGCCATCCGCCACTTTGAGGGAAACCGTATAATCGCCCTGCTTCCCGATACTTGCAAGAACAACTCCGTTGACTTGCGGCTGCGTTATGGATGCCTGAATGGCGGGGCAATAGGCCACAACCGTTCGTTCGTCATCGGACTGCACGATGCGTCCGCTTGGCAGGGTCGCCTCAGCGCGAACAGAGTAGGAAACGCTGGACACATTCGGGATACGCTTGAATTGATAAGAACATGATTCCTTGGTGCCAGCCTGTTCTGGCGAGCCTCCGACTCGTTGCACAATCCAACGAACCGAATCGGACTTGAGAACATCTCCCTCAGATTCTATTTTGGCGGAGAAAGTCATGCGCCCATCAAAGGCAGTGGTCTCGCCATTGGCTGGATGAACTATGGATATGCGAGCCTGTGTGTGTAGCGTAATGGGCAAAGGCTTTGACGAGGCTTTGCCGTCTACGCTTCGGGCGACGAGATAGAACGACCCTTCACCATACTCCGCAGACTTGAAGTTAATGGACTTCTCGCTCGTTCCATCAGCGCTAACTTCCGATTCGCCAAGAGCCTTCTCGTTTTCGTGGTTCGCGTCCGACAGGAACCATTGTATCGCTCCCTCTACGCCCTTGACGTTTTTCGCGCAGAGCTTGAATGCAACGTCCGTCTTGATCTCTTCATCTGCCGTGGGGCTGGCAATCTCAATACGGACCACACGCGGATTGATGCGAAACGGCAACGCCTCGGATTGGATGTCAGCACCCGTTGCCGTCTTTCCGACAAAGGAGACCACATACTCCCCGCCATCGACAAACGACTGCTTGGCTGCAGTGGCCAGCTTGTCGGGTGAAATGGTTG
>ODAI012436134.1_pt1 | contig 10656 bp, 13 predicted proteins | sample 1539321 | NCBI WGS metagenome assembly ODAI01 (sample SAMN02144231, study PRJEB22623) | gut metagenome | biome: sheep rumen | host: Ovis aries | place: New Zealand | reverse complement strand
ACCAACCAGAAGTTCATCAGCCGCTTCAACTACATCGAAGCCCACAGCATCAAGGTCGGCAAACCGCTCACCGACATGACGCTCGAAGAAATGGATGCCCTCTGGAACGAGGCGAAGAGAAGTGAGAAGTGATGAGTGAGAAGTGAGAAGTGATGAGTGATAAGTGATAAGTGATAAGTGAAGAATTATGGAGCCATTTAAAGTACACATTCTGGGCTGCGGCAGCGCCCTGCCCACCATGCGCCACTTCTCGTCGATGCAGATAGTGGAGTGCCGCGGCAAGCTGTTTATGGTCGACTGCGGCGAAGGAGCGCAGATACAGATGCGCCGCTCGAGCCTGTCATACGACAGACTGGGACACATCTTTATTACCCACATACACGGCGACCACTGCTTCGGGCTCATCGGGCTCATCAGCACCTTCGGGCTGATGGGGCGCACGGCGGCCCTCCACATCCATGCCCCCAAAGAACTTGGTCCCATGCTACAGGCACAGCTCGACCTGTTCTTCAACTACGACATAGGCTACAAGATAGAGTTCCATGCCGTCGACCCCCCCCGCCACGACATTGTCTACGAAGACCGTTCGCTGCAGGTGGAAAGCATACCGCTGGAGCACCGCATGCCCTGCTGCGGCTATCTGTTCCGCGAGAAGCCCGGGCTGCCGCACATCCGCCGCGAGATGATCGACTACTACGGCATCCCCGTCAGCCAAATCAACAACATCAAGGCCGGAGCCGACTGGACGACACCCGACGGCGAAGTCATCGCCCACGAACGGTTGACCCTGCCTGCCGATGCACCCAGAGCATACGCCTACTGCTCCGACACCCGCTATATGCCCAAGCTGCACGAAGCGCTAAAAGGCGTCAACACCCTCTATCACGAGGCCACCTATGCCGACGACAAGCAGGACAACGCCGAGAAATACTATCACTCAACAGCCCGACAGGCCGCCATGGTGGCCCGCGACGCAAAGGTCGACCAGCTCATCATCGGACACTTCTCTGCCCGCTACGAAGACGAGACGGTGCTGCTACGCGAAGCACAAGAAGTGTTTAAAAACGTCAAGCTCGCCAATGAGAATGCCGTTTTCGACATATAAAATCACAAAAAAGCACAATTTCTGCTCAGAAAGTTTGGTCGTTTCAAGAAAAAACACTATTTTTGCAGTGATTATAATCAAACGTATATGCTTATGCGAAAGAAACTACTCATATTTGCCTCTGCTGCCATGCTCACACTTGGCACTCCGGCTGTGGCCATGCAAATGGTCATGGAAATGGGCGTCGCCGAGCAAATAGACGAGCAGGCACCCACCATCAGCGTTGAGGGGAACACCGTCAGCGTGCAAGGTGCCAATGGCATGACCCTCGAGGTGGTGTCACTGACAGGCAGGGCCGTGGCTCAATACAAAATTGAAAGCCCCGCCCAGCGTATTGAACTAAACGTTGCAAAAGGGTGCTACATTCTAAAAGTAGGAAAGGTAGTGCGCAAAATAACCGTGCGCTAACCACGGCCATCGGAGCGTTCATGCTCCTCAGCGGGGCCTTCTTTGGCTGTCAAGGCAACAGGGCCCAGCAAGTCGCCGAGAATCGGACGGCACAATTCTTTGCTCTAAACACTCAGCCTGCGCATGAGTGCTTAGAGCAATTGCTTTCTACCACAACCGATATCAGCACACAAGCCGACCAAGAAGCACTCCGACACTACCGGCAGCAGGGTGCCTGGCTATGGACCAGCGACCCGGAGCGCATCGAGCTGAGCCATCAGGTGCTCAGCTACCTCACCGAGCACGTCAACGACATCGGTTTCTCACCAAACGCCTTCTTCGTCAATCAGATCAGTGCCGACCTGAAAACTATCGACTCGCTCATGAACGACAGCTCGCTCACGTTGCACAACGCAATGGCCCGAGCCGAGCTGAACCTCAGTCGTGCCTATCTGCGCTATGCCCGTGGGCAGCGCTATGGTTTCATGAATCCAAAAAGAGTACTGAACAAGCTCGAACTGCGCGACAACCGGCCCGGCGACTACAAGAAAGTGTACGACGTGCCCATAGAGCAACCCGACAGCACATTCTTTGCCGAAGCCCTGCGCATGGCCGAAGAGGGCCGTGCCATCAGCTATCTGCAGAGCATCGAGCCTACCGACACCATCTATCACCTGCTGCTGCAAGCGTGGGAGCAAGACTCTACCGACGAAGGACGTACACGACTGCTCTGCAACATGGAACGTCGACGCTGGCGCGACACACGGCGTGTAGACCCCGACGACGGACGATACATCTTTGTGAACATTCCGTCCCAACAGCTATGGGCTGTTAGGCCTGACAGTGTCTTCAGCATGCGCATCTGCTGTGGTGCATGGAAGACAAAGACGCCCTTGTTGTCAAGTGCCATATCGCGCATCGAGGTCAACCCCGAGTGGAACATACCGTTCAGCATCGTACGCGACGAGGTCAGCAACCACGGTGGCGACTCTGCCTATTTCGCCCGCAACCGCTATTTCATCATCGAACGGGCTACGGGCGACACCATCAACCCCGTGAGCCTCACTCCCGCACAGCTGCGCACCGGCAAGTATCGCGTGGCACAGCACAGTGGGCGCGGCAACTCACTCGGACGGCTCATCTTCCGCTTCCCCAACGAGTTTGCCGTCTATCTGCACGACACCAACAACCCATCGGCCTTCAAGCGCGACCGACGCACCATCTCGCATGGATGTGTACGTGTGGAACGGCCATTCGACATACTCACCTTCCTACTGAAGGATGCCGACGAATGGCTGCTCGACCGTATACGGCTCTCCATTGACAAGAAGCCGGAGGGAAAGAAAGGCAAAGACTATCTGAAGAAACGCGCTGAGGAGGGTGACACCGAGCCCATCAGACTCATCACTCAGACAGCCGTGAAGCCAAACGTTCCTGTGTACCTATCTTATTATACTGTATACCCCAACCCTGAGACGGGGCAGCTCGAGACCTGGCGCGACCGTTACGAGTACGACCAGCATATCGCCAAAGCGCTCAGCATCTATATGAAATAACTCATGGCAGCAACCATCGACGACAACCTGCTCATCAGCCAGCTTCGCAACCCCAACACACGCCGCACGGCCTTCGAAGCACTGGTACGTCAGTACAGCCAACAGCTCTACTGGCAGGTGCGCCGCATCGTCCTGGTACACGAAGATGCCGACGACGTCATACAGAACACGTTTCTGAAAGCATGGAACAACATCGACTCGTTCCACGGCGACTCGAAGCTCATCACCTGGCTGACACGCATCGCCATCAACGAGGCCCTCGACCTCACTCGCAAGCAGAAACACATGCAGACCGTCAGCACCGACAACGAAGAGCTTGGGCTGGCACAGAGGCTGATGGCCGACCGCTACTTCGACGGCGACGAGACCGAAGCACAGCTGCAAGAGGCCATTGCCACCCTACCCGATGCCCAACGCACCGTCTTCACCCTGCGCTATTACGACGAGATGAAATACTCAGAGATCAGTCGCATTACTGGCACCTCGGAAGGCGGGCTCAAGGCTAACTACCATATCGCGGTGAAAAAAATTACAGAATTTTTTCATCGGCGCGATTAAACCTTCTGCGCTGTCGCCCGTCAACATTATAGAAAAGAGAAACAATATGATGAACGAAGAAGAGTATATCAAAGAGCGAATGGGCAAGAAAAGCCCGTTTACAGTGCCCGATGGTTACTTCGAGCAGCTCAGCGATCGCATCATGAGCCGACTTGAAGAGAGCCAGAACGGTGAGACTACTGTGGCCAGAGAAGCAAGTCTGTCCAGCGATGCCAGCTCAGCCAAGAAGCCTGGTTCTTCAAGCAGACGTCTGCGCCCATGGCTTGCTGCAGCCGGCATTGCCGCAGTGGCCGTCATCAGTGCGACACTGTTCTTCGGAAAGGAAGGAGCCATCACCGCTGGTCAGGATGCTGACGAGTCCCTTACTGCCTTCTACGACGACAACTACATTAATGAGGAAGCCGACTATGCCATGGTGGACAACCAGGACATCTATGCCTTCCTGCTAGCCGATATCTAACAAAACTACAATTATGAAACGAATTTGTCTTTGTCTCATGGCTATGCTGATGGCCATCGGCATAAGCGCCCAAGAACAAAACCGGCCGCAGCACGAACAGAAGTTCTCGCCAGAGAAGTTCGATGCTGAGCTGCAAAACTTTATCACCAAGGAAGCCCATCTCACCCCGCAAGAGGCAGCTGCATTCTTCCCTGTCTACAAGGAGATGCAACAGAAGCAGCGCTCACTGTACAATCGTCAGCGACAGCTGGCAAAGAACAAGCCTGACGGTGAAGAAGCATGCCGCAAAGCCATTGAAGAGGCCGATAACATCGACCTGGAGCTGAAGCGCATCCAGCAGGAATACCACAAGCGGTTCTTCGAGATGTTGCCAGCCTCAAAAGTATATGACATACTGAAAGCCGAGGAGCGTTTCCACCGCCGCATGATGATGAACTGGGGAAACAACAGAAAGCCCCAACAGCACGGTCAGCAACACGGCCAACAGCGCAAGCACGAACAGCGTAATCAGAAATGAAATAATTCCTCATCACGCTTTAACAGCGAAGAGGACACAACTTCTGGCTCAGACAGCGGACACCAAACAGTAGAAAAGAGTTGAACGATTTTCTCTACTTGGCGCTCGCTGATTTTATAAGTCTTTTGCATGCATACCACCATACTGTCGCCATGCTCCAATAGCTTCATATCCACCTGAAGAGCATTGCTCATGATGATGCTCAGCGAGTCAGCTGTCAAAGCCGTCATCACGCTTTTCCCTTCCAAGCTATTAGTCACCTCAGCCTTCATCTTCGCCTCCATGAAGTCTATCATGTCCAATCGATTGTTCTTAGTCAGATAGGGCATCAACGAATCAGGCATCGCCTTGAAGAGATCAGACATCACAGGGCGCTGCGCTTCTGCACCAAGAACAAAGTAAACAGACAGGAAAACAGCAAATAGTATCTTTTTCATTGTTTTGAAAGTTGCATCATCATCACAGCGGCAAGGCCTGCAGTCTCAGTACGCAAGCGGCTCTTGCCAAGATCTACAGAGACGAAGCCCGCAGCTACAGCCAAACACACCTCGTCGATAGAGAAGTCACCCTCAGGTCCTATCAGCACCAAGGCATCATCACTGTCCGTGGGTTTCCTCAGTTCATCAAACAGATTCACGCGCTCCACCTCCTCATAGCAATGAGCGATATAGCGGCGTCCCTCGCGGTGCTGATCAATGAAGTACTTAAAGTCTGTAAGTTCGTTCAGAAGAGGCATATAAGCTTTACGGCTCTGCTTCACCGCCGAAACGACAATCTTTTCTATGCGAGGCAGTTTGATGGTACGACGCTCGGAGAAACGGCAGTCAAGGAAGGTCAACTCGTCGAAGCCTATCTCGGTAGCCTTTTCGACCAGCCACTCCATACGGTCCATCATTTTCGTAGGAGCGATAGCCAGATGCAGATGGCCCCGCCAAGACTTCTCCTGCGGCAGCGTTTCTATGATACGATAGAGACAATGCTTTCCAGAAGCCACGGTGACCTCCGCACGATAGAACGTTCCCGTTCCATCCATCAGCATCAGCTCATCGCCTGCCGCCAGACGCAATACACGCACGGCATGCTGAGATTCCTCTTCAGGTAGCTCAAGCTGCTCATTGGCGCCAGGCACATAGAAATATCTTGCTTCCTTCATCGCTTAAATCTCATACATCAATGCTTCCTCCGATTAATCTCATCGCGCAGTTGCGACGCAAGCTCATAGTTCTCCTCTTCTACAGCCTGCTCGAGAGCCGCCTTCAGCTGTGGCGTCGCCATCGTGTTGATGGGAATGGCTACGCCCTTCGCATTCTCATCGAAGGGCGAGCACTGCTTCGCCATCAGTCCGTCTTCAATATAAAGAGGAACCTGCGAGATCATGCTGAGCAACACGGCGTCACTCATACGAATACGTTCAGAAATACCATTCTCCACATCCATCAGAATCACCTGATACTGCCCGTCGAAGATACCCACAACCATCATCTCCAGCCCGAAAGGCATCAGACGCGTGATTACTTCCGGCAGCATGGCCTTGCAGAGATCAGGATGATTCATACGGAAAGCTATCTGCTGCATCATCATCTCATCGCACACCACCGTGATGGCACGAAGACGAGCCTCATCGGTCAGCATAATGACAGCGATGTGCTCGTTTCCGACCACCTGTTGCAGACTTTCAAACTTTAGCAGAGTGCGATTCATATTCAGGACAGTTTGTTAAAGAACAGCTTATATTTGGAGTCGTTATTTCTTTTCAGGCTTAAAGATCAGTGCAAAAGCCACACCGATGACCAGTGCATAAGCAGCAAAGATATACCAGCAAGTTGTCCAGTCACCAACAGTAAATCTCTGTGTAAGGTCATCAACGGTCATCTCTGCCACATGTGTGTAGTTGTTCACGATAGCCTGGGCGCCAAGCATACCCAGTGAAGCGCCTACACCATTTGTCATAAGCATAAACAATCCCTGCGCGCTCGAACGGATAGATTCGTCTGTACGGCTATCTACATAAAGCGACCCCGAGATATTGAAGAAGTCGAAGGCTACACCGTAGACAATCATCGAAAGAATGAAGAGCCACACACCAGGGCCGGGGTTACCCAGCCCGAAGAAGGCGAAGCGGAACACCCATCCGAAAATGGCGATGAGCATCACATTCTTGATGCCGAAACGCTTCATGAAGAATGGAATGAGAAGGATACACACCGTCTCACTGATTTGCGAAAGAGAAATCAGCATGTTTGTGTGCTGCACACCGAATGTATCGCCATAGACCTCAGGCTCTGCGCCAAAGCTGAAGATATAAGGATTAGCATAGCCGTTAGATATCTGGAGGCAGACACCTAACAACAGAGAGAAAATGAAGAAAATGGCCATTTCCTTGCGCTTGAACAGGTTGAACGCCTGCAGTCCAAGAGCCTCGCTGAAAGACTTCTTGCCCTCCGATTTCTTCACCGGACACTTAGGCAAAGTGAATGTATAGCCAAAGAGTATGATGCTGAGCACGCCAGAGGTGACGAATTGGTTCTCGTTGATCTGGAAGCCCATAACATCGACGAACCACATGGTAAGAATGAAGCCCACAGTGCCAAACACGCGTATGGGCGGGAAAGCCTTCACCGTATCGTAGCCAGCTCGCGTCAAGCCATTAAATGCCACCGAGTTGGCCAAAGCAATAGTTGGCATGAAGAATGCGACACTCAGGGTATAGAGTGAGAAAAAGACTGCAAACTGCGACTCTGTGCCGTGAGTACCACCATACCATGCAGCAGCTATCATGAAAACGCCTGCCAACAGATGACAGATGCCCAGCATCTTCTGTGCCTGTACCCATCGGTCGGCAATGATACCAATGAGAGCCGGCATAAAGATGGACACAAAACCCTGTACGGAATAGAACCACCCCACCTGCTCGCCGAAGCCGAGATTGCCGAGAAAACGTCCCATACACGTCAGATAGGCTCCCCAGACGGCAAACTCCAGGAAGTTCATAACAGCCAGTTGTACTTTCAGATTCATAGTTCTTTTAGTTTTTAGTTAATCATTCTACCTTTATAATATGCGCGCCTGAGTCCCTGCTCATCGCACTCTATCTTCACTGAGCCTGGGAGCCACTCGGTGTGAGCCAGCTCTTGAGTCAACGGATTGATGGTGACGACCTGTGCCGACTGAATCTCCACCACTGAGAGTGTCAGCCGCGATCCGTCCTCCAATACTATCTCGTTGGAGGCTATCCTTCTTGATTTCTTCATTTTCTTTAATCTCCTTATGGAAGCGTATCAGTTGAACATTGTTCAGGAAGAGCAGCCGTGTCGTTGTAGGCGGTTCGTTGCCTTTCTCGACATAGAAGAATCCTTTCAAGCCTTTGATGTCCTGGTCGTCGATAGCGGGTATGCGCATCTGTGTGATTCCCGATGACGAGAAACGCTGATGACGACTGACTACGGTGTCAGTATATTCTATAGCCACATAGAGCACGGCACCTTTTTGCCCGCTCTGATACATGAAGTCGCTAATGAACTGCATGAGGAAGCTGTCCCCTCGCCTAAAGGTCGAATCCTCGTCTATAACAAAGTCCCAACGGTTATAGGGTGGCAGTGGCATCATAGTCATCGCAGAACGGTCAGACCAGATGTTTGCCGTATCGCCAGTGGCATCAAGTTGAGCGTACTTGCCTATCTCACCTTCAGAAGCGCCTAACATCAGCGCCTGTTCCTCCAATCGCTCAGCTACACGTTTATAAACGTTCTCAAAGCGGTCGGCGCGGGTGTAGTAGTACACCAATGAAGAATCGAAGTCGGCTTTCGTGACACCATGCTTTTTCAAGACAGCCTCCATATAGACCGTCTGGTAGATGTCGCGATCGTCATAAGCCACTGCATTGTTCTGAGCCAACGCCTTAGTCAGATGGTATTCAACGAGAATATCTTCCATGTCATCAGGCTGAATATACTGACTAGGCGTCTTGGGCTTACACGACGCCACCAGCACTACCACGCACGCCAAAAGGAGGGGTGCTGTCTTGCTATTCCGTGGGCTCAGTCTTCTCACAATTCTCGGTCAGGTCAGTCTTCTCACTGTTCTTGGTCACGTCATCATTCCTTTCACCTTTCAGCGACAGCTTACTCAGCTCCTTTCTAAAGAAGAGTAACAGGACGATGACGCCCACCCTGATGGAGGCATCAGCGAAGTTGAATACAGGGCTGAAGAACGTAAAGTTCTGCCCTCCCCAGATGGGCATCCAGTCTGGCCACGTGGCGTGGATGATGGGAAAGTAGAACATGTCTACCACACGTCCCATCATGAAAGGTGCATAGCCTCCGAAGATGATGCCATAGAACATACAGTCGATGAGGTTGCCCGCTGCACCAGCCAAGATCATAGCCAGGCAGACAATATAGCCCCAACGAGCCTTCTTCTTGGCCTGTTGCCAGATGTAGATGCTCAAGAGGATGATGGCCACTAAGCGGAAGATTGACAGCAGTAGCTTTGAACCTATCTGCATGCCGTAGGCCATGCCGTTGTTCTCGATGAAATGCAACTGGAACCAGTCGCCTGCCACGTGGATGCTTTCGCCAATGTCCATGTGGGTCTTCACCCAGATTTTAATAGCCTGGTCGATCAGCAGGATGACGATGATGAGCACCACCGCCAACCGTCCTCTTGTCATAATCCCATTACTTTTCACGATGTACTCCCACTAAAGCAAAGCTCGTTTTATTTTCTTTGTTTCTCCAGTTGCTTCGACTCGACACTGAGCGTAGCATGGGGCACGGCACGCAGACGCTCAGCAGGTATCAGCTTACCCGTGATGCGGTCAATGCCGTAGGTCTTGTTGTCAATACGCACCAGGGCCGCCTTCAGACCTTGGATGAATTTTTGTTGACGAGCCGCAAACTCCATCAGTTCTTCTTTCGACTGTGCTTCGCTCCCTTCTTCAAGGGCCTTGTAGGTAGGCGATGTGTCGTCTACGTCGTTTGAGTCCTGATTGGTCAATGTGGCCATCATCTGATCGTAGTCACGCTTGGCTAATGCCAGTTTCTCGTTAATAATCTGACGGAACTCCTCGAGCTCTTCGTCAGTGTAGCGGGTTTTCTCTGCCATAGTCAGTTAGTCATTTTTAGATTTTGGTTATTTTAATATTCAGTTTAAAGTCATCGAAGTCTACTTCCTGTCCATCGTTGGCAGCCACTATGATGCTGTCTGCCAACACCTGCGATTTCACGTAGTCGTCGAAAGCTGCCAGTGCCTTTTCCATCTCAGCGTTGGGAGCAACGGTGACGTTGATGCGGTCGGTTATCTCGAAACCACTTTCTTTACGAAGGTTCTGAATGCGGTTGATGAGTTCGCGAGCCATACCTTCATTGCGGAGCTCATCAGTCAGCTCAACTTCGAGGGCAACAGTAAGGGCCCCCTCATTAGCCACGAGCCAACCAGGTATATCTTCGCTGATGATGTCAACGTCTGCAGCCTCTACGGTCAGTACCTGACCTTCCACATTGATGGCGATAGAACCGCTGGTTTCCAGTTCTCCTATCTGTTCTTGCGACAAGGCATCAACAGCTGCAGCCACGGCCTTCATCTGTTTTCCAAACTTCTTACCCATGACACGGAAGTTACACTTTACCTTCTTCACGAGGATACCTGCACCTTCTACGAAACGCAGTTCCTTCACGTTCACCTCGTTCATAATCAAGTCCTTAACGGCCTCGATATGCTTGCGTTGTTCATCTGTAGCAGGAATCATAATGGCCTGCAACGGCTGCCGAACCTTAATGTTCACCTTACGACGCAGCGCCAATACCATAGAGGTAATCTTCTGAGCCATTTCCATGCGAGCCTCCAGATCTTTATCTATAAACGATTCGTCGGCTACAGGGAAACTGTCCAAATGTACACTATCCTTGGCACCACCCAAATCCTTATACAGCTGGTCGGCATAGAACGGAGCAAACGGAGCCAGCAATTTAGCTACCGTCAGCAGACAAGTATAAAGTGTTTCATAAGCTGAACGCTTGTCATCACTCATCTCCTTACCCCAAAAACGTTTACGATTCAAACGTACGTACCAGTT
>ODAI010512741.1_pt1 | contig 10657 bp, 3 predicted proteins | sample 1539321 | NCBI WGS metagenome assembly ODAI01 (sample SAMN02144231, study PRJEB22623) | gut metagenome | biome: sheep rumen | host: Ovis aries | place: New Zealand | reverse complement strand
TGGCATTGTCTGGGAGATGAGCAGTTCGCAGGCGATAGCTGCCAACGATACCGTGGAGGTATGTTTCAACCAGGAGATAGATGTGGACAAGCTGACGTTGTACCCCTTTGTGGATGTGTCAGTGGGGATGCGTCCCTGGAGCGTTGCGCTCGACACACTGACCGAAGCATCTCCGGATGTTTATCAGATATGTGATCAGGAAAGTCAGGTGCTCGTGAAAATCAGCGTAACGGACAAGTATGCTCACAAGTTCCCGCCCCCTCTTATGCAAATCATGGATGTGAAACTGAGTGTCGATGGCAATGAGATTCCTGCCACGTACTCCGCTGATGACACCACTTTCCAGGTGGTATTGCCGATGTCCGCCGATACCATTTTTTACTTGTCTATGGTGGAATGTCCGGGATATTTCAGCCGGGTATCTCCCCGTCAGACGGTAGTTAAGGCCGCTGGCGTTTGTCCTCCGGAACGCGTGCCGCTGATAACCCTTCCCGTGCAGCAGTTCAGTCCCATCGTTTTCACTACTATCAGGGATGGCGAGGCCTTTGGGGGACAGATTGTGGACTCCCTGTTTGCGGCCGTAGCGCCCTTAGCCAACTTCGATGAGCAAACCATGGAGGAAACGAGCGAAACCGGTTACTTCGGGCATGTCAGTTTTTCCTATAATCAGGACGGGACGTTGACTTTCAATTACGAATCCAGCAGCGACTGGTGTGAGTGCGCATTCCCCGACACCTTGACCTATCTGGTGACATTGCGTGCCACTCATGGCGTGCATTGTGGTGACCAGATTTATGAGGGCTTTGTGGTGCCTGTGGCAGTTCCGATGGACCACAGGGCATGGGTAGTGCGTTGCAGGTTGTATCTTGTCGCGTTGCTTGTCCTGCTGCTGCTGGAGATCTATTTCTTTGCCTTGTTGAAGAAGAACCGTTTCCACAAGACGGCGAGGTTGAAAAATTCCTATTCAACAGAAGACTCTCGCCGGGAAGTTGAGAAGAATGGGCATCTGTTGCGCCAGCCGGGACTCGGCTCATGGTTCAACCGTTGGCTGAATCCCTTCGGCCCCGAGCGCAGCTCGATACGCTTCACCCGCCCGAGGACAGACTCTATGACATTTTTGGCTTCCGACTCCAAGAACAGGGTGCTGATGACTGCCGCCAGTTTCAATCCGAAAACCATGTCCGTGCCGAATTATGTGCCTCGGTCTGCAGGCGACAAGAAAGGAAAGAATAATCCTATCAGCATCTCGGTCGGTACATCTATTGCGATAAAAAGAACTCAGGCTGCAACCACCACCACACTGGGGCATCTGAAGTTGGTGTCCGAAGGCAAGGATGACGAAGGCGGTTTCCGCGCTTTTATCGCGGTGCTCATTATTCTTGGCTTCCTAGCTTTATGTTTTGTAGCCTTTGTACTCATCAAAAGTTTGTGATTAAAGCAAAATTTCCATAATCCGACCTGTTATCTTAAAAATTTAACTATTTTTTTTGCAAGTATCGGAAAATGTGTCTATTTTTGCAGCAATTAACTGCCGTAAGGTTGAATTTATAACTAAATCCCGATTGAGTATGAAGAAACTGTTGGCAATGTTTACTGTGCTGCTGATGACGTTGGTCTTGCCGGCTCAACAAGCAAAGCGTGTGTATATAACTTTAGATGTTTCGGGAAGTATGTATGGTGATAAATACAATCTGGCGAACTATACGACCCAGATGATAGTGACGCTGTGCGACGACGAGGATGACGTGAGTCTGATAGTCACCGGTCATGAGAATAAGCTCACGAAGATCAAGGAACCCCTGAAGACACTGCAACACCCCATAACTCCTGATCCCAGTAATCCGTTGATTCCGATGGGGGCAAATGTGAATTTTGAGATCAACGATATTTTGGCGTTCAACAGCCTTTATAAGCCGTCGAAAGACAAGCAGGACTGGATATTTATCATCGGAGACGGCATTTGGGATATTACTTTTGAAAATGCGGTCGGTAAATTCCAGAAAATTGTCGAAAAGGGAACGTTGAATGTATGTCATCTGCAGACGGGTTATAAAGATGATGAGAAGAATGCATTTTCGACCTTTGCCGAAACGCTGGGAGTGGTTGACATCTCCAAGTCCGATATCACTCCTCAATCAATCAAGGCTGGCTGCGACCATTTTGCGCGTAAGATTTTAGGCTTCAGCGATGTACCTCTGGATGTGAAGAAGAAAGGGTCGCAGGGCATGAGTATGAAGTTGGAATTGCCTGTGAAGGAGTTTTATCTGGTCTATCAGGACGAAGTGGCTCCCCAAGACTTGCCTGACATCACCGATATGAGCGCGTCGGGAGTCTCTCTCAAGAAGAACCTGAGGGGCACGCCGACCACGATTCCTGTGAAGGGAAAAGTCGATGGTGTCAACCTCAGCGGCAATGTGTGGAAGGTGAAGGCCAGCAGCGTCATACCGGCAGGAACGAAAATTGAAGTACAGTTCGACAAGGATATTAACCTCCGTAACATCAACATCTATCCGGTGGTTGAGGAGGTGGAGCCCGGTTCCATTATTGTGAACCATGTTGGCGGCAAACTCAAGCAGCTGGATAGCCAAACGTTCTCCATCTGCCGGGATGAGAACAAGGCAAAGGTGCGTGTGGAACTGAACGGGAAATCGGCCGAACAAATTCCCCAATCGCTCTTGAAGAAAACCAAGGTGGTCGTGAAGTCCAACAATAAAGAGTACGAGGCCAAGTACAAGGATGGGGGCTTCGAGTGCGAAATCCCCCTCACGGGAGACGAGACACAATATTACGCCGAGAGCGACTGCCCGGGCTATTTCAAACGGGTTACCCCGATTATGAAAATCGTGAAAGGTGATTGTCCGCCAGTGAAACCCGTTGATTTGCCTGTGGATGTGAAGCCTACGGCAGACCTGGGTACCATCACCTTCGATGCGCTGAAAAACGAGGATATCCGCATCTCTATCCACGACACGGAATCCCTGCAGGCTTTGGATCCCAACCTGTTCGACATCTCTTTTGAGGTGGAGAACGATTTCCTATACGAGGACCCGAAGTTCCATATAGAGGACGATACGCTCATCGTCCTGAAACTGCATCCCTACGGCGATTGGTGCGAATGCCTGTTCCCCGAAGGCCTGAATGTCAAGATGGTGTCCACTCCTAAAGACGAGGCGTTCCAGGAATATGATAAGAACTATCGGAAGACGGTGTTCCCAATGCACATGGAGGTGGTGAAGAACCGGCCGTGGCTGTCGCGCTGCTTCTGGGTGCTGATGACCCTCGCCGGGCTTCTGCTGCTGATGTGCTATCTGCGCGGTTTGCTGAAAAAGAACCGTTTCCACAAGCAAGCACGGCTGAAGAATTCCTATTATGTCGAGGACAATCCCAAGGAAGTGCAGAAGAACGGCAAGCCCCTTCGTCGTCCAGGCTTTGGCCCGTGGCTCGACCGGTGGCTCAATCCCTTCACCGACGAACGTATGTCCACCAGTTTTGTCCGGCCGAAGACCGGAGCTATGACTTTCATTGCCTCAGAGTCCAAGAATCGCATTCTCATGACCGAAGCCAGCTTCGATGCCAAGAAGATGACCGTGCCCAACTACACTCCTCAACCCAAAGATAAGAAGAATAAGGAGGGAGAACCCATCAGCATCTCGGCAGGTACCTCCATCGAGATCAAGAAGACGCAGGGCGGTGAGACCACTCGTCTGGGACATCTGAAATACGTTGTCGAAGGCAAGGACGACGAGGGCGGCTATCGTGCATTCATCGGTCTGCTCTTTGGCTTGTCGTTAATCGCTTTCCTGGCCCTGCTCTGGCAGATGGTACGAGGGCTCTTCTGAGAATAACAAATATGAAATCAAGAAATAAAATAAAATAATGTACCATGGTTAAATTCCCAACTACACTTATCATCGGTCTGGGTGGTGTCGGCTCCGAGATTACCGCCGAGATCTACCAGCGATTCCTGAAGACCAATCCTTCTGATATCGAACGTCGCAACATCTTCTGTCTGACTCTTGACACCGACGGCGGTGATGTGGCGGACCGGAAGACTATCCTGCCTAAGAACTGGGTTGTGAAGACCTCCTCGGACCTCAGTTGTACGGTCGGAGACTATGTGAATAAGATTAAAGGCGACACGACCGTACTCGACTGGTTCGACACCAGCAGCAAGAAAGTGATGGAAATGTCGCTCAACGAGGGCGCCGGGCAAATCCGTATGTGTTCCCGACTGGCCTTCATGGCAGCCATGGGCGAGGAAAAGCTCAAGACCATAGACTTCGCTATCAGCTCGTTGCTGACGCTGGAGCCCGAACGTCATGCGGGGAACGATATCAAGGTGCACATCATCAGCAGTCTGGCTGGCGGAACCGGTGCCGGCACCTTCCTCCAGACGGCATACTACGTCCGTGATGTCATGCGGAATGATTACAATATCGACAGCCCCCAGATTACAGGCTATTTCGTCTTGGCAGATGTGCTGTGCAACGATCGTTCCATCGGCTTTAACAAAGACCAGATAGAAAACACCCGGTCGAACACTTATGCCTGCATCAAGGAATTGGATGCCATGATTCATCGTGACCAGGTACAGGTGATCAGGCCGCTGGAATTTGAGTACAGGCGCAATCAGGAGAACATCCTGCTGCCGCACGGTGTACCCTACAATCTATGTTATCTTATTGACTTCACTACCCGTCAGGGTCAGAATCTCAACAATGCAAAGCAGTATTATGCTCAGGTCCGTGATTATGTCTATTTAAATGTGTTCACGGATGTGGGCGTTTCGCAGCGCTCAAGGCTGATTAACAACATCCGTCAGAATGTGGAGCGGGAAGGTGCAGGAGCATATGCAGCCATCGGTGTTTCCAAACTGGTCTATCCTGTCGATGATCTCTTCGCTTATTTTGCCAACCAGAAAGTGGTGGAGAACTTGAGTTCTTCGTGGGTGGTGCTTGATGAGATCTATAGGAAAGCCTGGGTTGAATATCAGAAGAAGCTCCACAATGGCGAAAAGGCGAGCGAACCCAATCGCGGGGAATATTTCCGGGACAATGTGGAGTCCTTTGCCAAGAACGGCACAGGTCTCCAGAAGACTATCTTCCGAAGCATCTATGACAGCACCTGGGTGCTGGATGAGGAGATGGTGCGTACTCGCAGAAAGAGTTCCGACTACCTCAATGCCATCGAGGTACATGTCCAGGAAGCCGTCGAGGGAAACGATAAGTTCAACCACCTGTATGAAAGCAGCACGGCGCCTATGGACACCTTCCTGACCGAGGACGATGAGACCAATGACGTCCAAAGCATCAGCGAACGCGAGGAGTACCTCGAGAAGTTCCGCAAATATGCCAAGGACTTTGTAGAGAAAATCCAAACCACCATCATCAACGACTGTTTCCTTGCCAGCCACGACGAGGAGAAGCGTGTGTCCCTGGACCCCGAGCACAGCAAGCACCAGCTGAATACCTATATCCTGCAGAAAGACCATGAGATGCATCCCATCGCCGTCCGCTATTTCCTCTATGACGTGAAACGGTCCATAGAAGAGCGGCTGGTGGGTCTCCGGCCAGAAACAGAGGAACTCCTCAAGCAGATCGATGAGATGTACCAGTCGAACTTCAATGTCATCGATGACAAGAATGATGCCGATGATGAATACAAGGAGAACGCCCAGGAGAAAATGGGCATCGTCTACAGTCATAACAAGGCATTCTACAAGCGTGCCTGGCACAAACTGACAGGGAAGAGCCCCATCCGAGAGTGCAAGGAAGAGTACCTCAAGTTCTCCGGTATCCAGAGCGAGAACATCAAGAAGTTTGCCGAGAGCCGTCTGCTGGTCATGGTCTACGATGGACTGCTGGTTCAGATTAACCGGCTGATTGAAGAGAGCGAGCGTTTCTTCGAGCGTCTGCCCGAAACCTTGAATAAACTGAAGCGCGAAGGAGAAACCATGCTCAACAAGCATGACAACAACATAGAACCTTCTATCGCTTATGTCCTTGCCAGCAGCCAGATTAAGCGCATCATTTATGAGGATGAAGTGAGTAGCTCGGGATCTGTATTCTTCCCAGAGGATATGTCTGCTCAGATCTATCGTACGATGTTTGACGTCACTTTCACGGCTCTGCAGCGCAACAAACGCACTCTTGCCATGAGCGAAGCGCAGAAGGAGGAACTGTGGAAGGCACAAGTGGAGGCGGACTTGAAGATCTTCAGGACTGTCCTGGAGCAGCAGGAGAAGACCCTGAGAAAGGAGTCGCCATACGCAACCATGAATGTTGTTCAGGCGTTGCGTGAGGAAGCCGAACGGACAATCCCGGAGGTCGCTACGGACAGAGAAGCAAAGGTGTTTGCTCATATGAAATCGAGATTAGACGAATTGAAGCAGATGGCAGCTACCCGCGGTGCCGACAATATAGACACCAATTACAACCGGCCTATCAATTCCTGGGGTATTCATCCCGATTGTGTGGCGGAATCCTCTCTGAGTCCCCGTGAGCGTGCCGACCTGTTCGGATTGAGTGATATTTCCACCAATCCGCTGGATGCTGCTTCCCAGGAAGTGAGCCCGCTCTTCAGCAAATATGAGATTATTCGTGCTGATTCCATTAATCAGTTGGAACTCGCCAAGAATTTCAGAGGCTTTGTCGAAACGCCGACCAACGAACTGTCGCAGGGCCGGACGGGTGTTTACTACAAGGCCTACAAGGATCTCCTCGACAGAATCGTTGCTGGCAGTAAGGCCTATTCTCCCCATCTTGACAAGCGTTGGCACCTGCCTTCCTATATGCCGAACATAGGAAAGTCGATGGACGAGACGTTGGACGACATCTTCCGCGCGCTGTATTACGGCCTGTTGTTCGGACGGCTGACCGTGAAGACCCTTGCTGGCGAGGACTACTGGTATGCCATCTCCGCCTCCTCGGATTATATTACGGATCTCAAGGAAAAGAAAATCAGTGTCAAGGGAAAGAGTGTGGCCATGGCCATCAATAATCTGTTCGAATTCGGATTGGCTAATAATCCCAAACTGGTCAGCGACATTCTTAAGTACAGCGCGAAGAAGTGGCAGGCCGCGAAGGACGAGTGGCAGAATGTCGACGAGAAGACTGCCGAGAAGATGAAGCAGCATTCCATCATCAAGCTGATTCGTGAATTTGCTTTCTCGAAGATTTATTCTGCCAGCAGCTGGAGCAACGCCAAATACAACTTCTTCTATGTCCTCAGTGATCAGAATGTCCGGCTGATAGCCAGTCAGCTGACAAAACTGAAGAGGCTGGTATTCAATGGACTGATAGCACAGCTGATAGATGTGTTCGGTTCTTCGGCCGACACGTATGAACTCTGCGAGTATGTCTTCGACGCTATTCAGGATACTACTTTAAAGGAAGAGGCTATGGCAGTCCTGGAGCAGGCTCACGATAACGGTGATTTCGAACCTAAAGACGCTTGATGATGGCTGCATCGGTTCTTCTGAATTTTGCCAATAGCGTCGACTTCACGCCTACCGATCCCCTGATAGGCCTGGTCAGGACAGGAGCCAGCCTCCTGTCCTACGACCTGCTATCTGTCGAGACGTTTAGCCGGAAAGACAACGACCGGAAAGAGCAAATCCGGAAGAAGGTGGCAGAATTGCGCAATATCCTTGAGGACCGCAGCCTCTCGGCTGCCGACCAAGGTGAACGTATCCGATTGATAATTCTGCTGGATTTTAATCCTTGGCGTTTCCTGAAGTCCCATCCCTCTATAGAGGACGATGATTTTGATGCGGCATTTCCCACACTTAAAATGGATTTTGTCAAGGATTCCGTTCAGGAGGTGTTCGGAGCGGAAAACCTTTTGCTGCGTCGTTTTGACTACAATGTCATCTTCATAGATGACACCTCGGACGAGGCACGCTCCAGAAAGTATCGGCAGGCAGCATATCATGGTTATGGGAAAAATATCACAGTGCCAGGATGGATTTCTACTGAAGATGTACAACTCAATGTCGCGAGAGATAAGGCTCTGGCGGCAATGGGAAGTCCGGATGCCGGCGGCCTGCTGACCAGTGCGCCTGTCCGTACTCACTACGATTCTTTCAAGAGAGCACTGGATGCGACCATCCTGAAGGTGGCGACGCGCTTGAAGCAAGTAGGTAGGGATCAGGATTTCCGCGAGAGAGCCAGTAGGCTCGATGCGCTGACAACGGTAGACGAGTTCAAGAAGACGGACTATGACGGCGAATTGCTGAAAATAATCCAGCAGGTCATAGGATTGGGAGCCGTCCGTTTTCGTGATTGTGCGTTTTTCATCCTGAATCATCGGTTGAATATCAAGACTCAGAAAAGCAGGGATGGCATCGTCCTCAGGTCGCTGGTTCAATTGCTGTGCACGATGTCTGACGAAGACTACAAGTCGCAGTTCCGACCCCAGAATGACTTGGATTTCATCAAACTCATGATCCTGGAGGATCCAGACAAAGATGAAATCCGCACGGATGCCATGGAGCGTTACCGCCAGGAAATCGAAAAGTTCGGTGTTCAAGTAGGTGGCGCTGGATGGAACAATCCGGGAGGAAAGCTGTCGGGCATGAGTTGGGATGCCACTCAGGAAGTGACGTTCTGCGAATACTCCCCCCGGGAGGCTCACGGCGAAGGTGCTCATGCCAAGCAAAACGAGGAGTCCAAAGAGAAGAGCCGCGAGAAAGAACGGGAGTTCAAGCGGGTGAGACGTGTACCTTTCTTCCTCGGTACCGGGCCTGATGACTGGCACTGGTATCGCCGTGTGACTCAGGCTCTGAAAGAATGTTTCCAGCTGGAGGACGACAGCCTCGGCCTGCTGACAGAAAGTCCCACTCGGGTCCCGGATGGGGATTTCCTCCGGGAGTCGCGAACAACAAACTTCGGGGAGTTAGAAACCCTCATCGACTCTTTTCCCACCACAGATATCAAGAGTTCCGTGGACCATGACCGTTACATTGCCGAGAGGAAAAAGAAGGTGCAACTGTTGCAGCAGAAGGGGGAGGATATGAAGAAGGAGCTGGTGAAGTTGGGATTCCGTTCACGGCTGATCTGGATTGCTTTCCTCGCCAGTATCGCCTTCACGTTGTGCTACGCCTATCATTTCTTCTACGAGGGGCAGCAGGAACATCTGTACTGGATAGCTGCTGGATTCGGGGCTATCGTCCTGCTCTTTGTGGCAAGTATGGCGATTGCCCATGTGATAGTGAAAGGCAAGATCCAGGTGGTGTATAGGGAAATCGATATGATTCTCGAAGGCATCCGGGAACTGGACAGGAAACATCTGGAGTCTGTCAATCGTTTGGTCGCTGATATGAATACTGTGGATGCCCAACGCAAAACGCTCTCTGAAATGAAGTTGAAGTATGGTGGCTGGAAGCGGCATAACAAGAAGGTGGAGCTATGGGTGAATTTCGCACGAAACATCGCGGTGCTGTTAGATCAGTTGCTGGTGGACCTCGGTGCCGCGGATGACCACAACGGCAATTCGATGGAAGTGAGGGGTGTGACGTTGGATGACAGCATCCTTATGGGCAAGCCGGCGGTCGTGGGTCAGATCCGTAGTCAGGATTTCTATTCTGACATGGCTCCTCAGGTTATTATCTGCAACCAGAACAAGGAAAACACCATTAGTGGTGTCACATGTTTCGTTTCGCATCTCAAGTTCACTTGTGTGCAACCGTAGTAGGTCCTATTTTTATATAATATTCAAATCCAGTTCTCAATATGTCACCTGTTGCTCTCGCTATATTGCTTCTTGCCTTGGTCCTCATAGAAGTCCATCTTATCACCAATGGAGTTAGAAAGAATTCATTCCAGTGGTGGCATATTCCGTGGTTTGGGATGTTGTACACCATTGCGGTTTACTTAATCTACCATTTCACGAAACTCCCGGATACGATTCTATTGGGGTGGATTGGGGACAGCTATGCGAAGGAGGCTTTCTATTGCCTTGTCGCTTGGGCGCTTTGGATGCCGTTGAAATATTTCCTCCGTCGCCCTTCTGTCCACGAGTCTCTGATAAAGACTTATCGCAGCCTCTTTGCCAAGAATGATGTGGAATTGCAGAAGAAACTTCCATTCCCCTATTATTATTCAGACTACGACGTCCTGAAATCCAGAGTCGGTCGTGTGTTCTACCGGTTGACGTTGAAGATTGTGGTTATTATTGTGGCTGTCGTGTATGCTGTGGCTCTCATTGTTACTCACTTCTATCCAGAGGTGTTCTTCCCTATTTCGGCATTTGGTATTCTCGGTTTACTTCCTCTGGTGGAATACTATTTCTATTTAAGTACTGAGGCGGACGAGGAGCAAGAGCACGTGGATTCGGAAGGTGCGTTTCTTGGGAATAGCGATTTTGATGAGTTGTGGAAATTGTATGTGGACAGGTTCGATAATTATAGTGTGGCCTGGAAGCGTGATTTCGATGAGAAGGGTGAAGAGCGCAAAGCGTTTGAGAGGGATAATAATGGAAGCTTTGATGACTTGTTCAAGAACTTCAAAGACGGAGAGCAGGGTGGTATTATTGAGGATTGCGATTTGCTTACCGCTTTTTCCAAGCTCGTTCCTTTCTTTATGCATGTCATCACCAAGGGGAAATACATCCTTGTTGTCTTTGACATTCCAAAGCATTTTTCTACCCAGAACTATCT
>ODAI011808314.1_pt1 | contig 10658 bp, 11 predicted proteins | sample 1539321 | NCBI WGS metagenome assembly ODAI01 (sample SAMN02144231, study PRJEB22623) | gut metagenome | biome: sheep rumen | host: Ovis aries | place: New Zealand | reverse complement strand
TTAACACATATATAAATAACCAGGGAAAAGACTAATTGCGGCATTACCTCCACCCAAGCCTTCGGCTATGGATGGAGTACGCATAAACGCCGCTCTAATATCGATCTCCGCCACGACCCCGTGCCACGGCACCTGGTCGAAAAACAGGGACGAGCTGATATCCTCTCCGCCGGTAAATATGACCGTATCGATGTCCCCGATCACTTCCGCGGCGTTCGAATCATGCCAGGTATTGGTCCGGACAAGCTTGCCCGCAGCCTCTGTCAGCGCTCCCATCGCGTCGACGCCTTCCGTAAGATTCCCTTCCTCATCATAGGAAAGATCCGCCGAACACACCTGGTCCAGAAGAACCGGGACTCCGCCGGCCTCCTCAATTGCCGTGACAATATTCGTATAAAACTCGGAATCCGTATCCGCGCGCCAGGCAATACCGATGACCTTCCCGGAAGCCTCCCCCGGGAACGGAATCACCGATTCACTGCCTCCGTTGCCCTCCGCCGACACTGACACAGGCGTCAGGACTATCAGAAGCATGCACAGACACAGCAGCAATGAGCCAAGTCTTCTTTTCATCTTCAACCTCCTCCCAAACTGACTGAATAAACTGAATAACCCGGGAGGCAGCACATCTGTCCCCCGGGTTAATGATATTTATTCCGACCGCTGCTATCAACCTGCAGAATTCAGGCACTTACAGTGCGCAGACATTCTCCGGCTTTCCGTCAAGATATGCATGAACGTTCGCGAACTCGATAGCAGCCCTGCGCTTCATGGCTTCCTTTGTAAGGAACGCGACGTGCGGTGTCAGAAGAACGTTCGGTGCACTCAGAAGCGGATAGTCCGAAGGAATCGGCGGCTCCATATCGAAAACATCGATCGCGGCACCCGCAATCTTCTTTTCCGCAAGCGCCTTCGCGAGCGCGGCGTTGTCGATGATCGGGCCTCTCGCGCAGTTGATGAGGATAGCGTTCTCCTTCATAAGGGCGATCTTGTCCGCACTCAGGAACCCGCGGGTACCAGCGTTGAGCGGAAGGTGCACTGATACAATGTCACTTGTACTCAGCAGTGTGTCGAGATCCGCATATTCAATTCCCTCTGCAGCCCAGCTCTCCTGCGGGTGTCTGGAGTATGCAAGAACCTTTGCGCCGAACGCCTTGAAGAGCCTTGCCGCCTGCGTTCCGATTTTGCCGCAGCCGACGATGCCGACGGTCTTCCCGCCGATCTCCTGGCCCGTAAGGCCTGCGCTCGTTTTGCCGCCCCTTACAGCCGCCTCACACTCGGAGAGCTTCCTGTACAGGCCGATGGCCATGCCGACGGCGAGCTCGCTGACGGACGTGTTCGAATAGCCCGCGCAGTTGCAGATCATGATGCCCTTTTCCTTACAGACATCCGTCGCGACATGATCGATGCCGGTAAAGGCAACCGCGATCATCTTCAGCGCGTCTGCCTTCTCCACAACCTCCGCCGGATATTTATTGTTAGCGATCATTACGATATCCTGGCCGGCGGACCTTCTCGCAAGCTCCTCCGGATCCGTTGTCTTCGTATCGTAATAAGTAAATTTGTGTCCTTTTGCCTCCAGTTCCTTCGCGTAGGCACAGACCTCTTCCTCGGTAATTCCAAGTGGTTCAAGTAAACTGATATTCATCGGGTTCCTCCTTATACATATATACTGCCCGGCGCCCCGGCGGACGCCGCAAAGCTTTTCATATTTATCCCTTTACGGCGCCTGCCGTAAGCCCGGAAATAAAATACCTGTTGAAAATCAGGTAAACAATAATCATCCACAGGACGTTTTTGCCCCTGAATTTACCTCTCTCAAAGACATAGCCCGTGATCGTCGTGGAAAATACGCTGCCGAAGACAATCGCCGCCGACATATAGAGCGAGTTCCAGGTATGCTTGGCAAAATGCGCCTTCTCCCAGGCCTCCTTGTAATTCTCAAGGACCCAAACCCGCGGAATCAGATGATTTCCGTAGCCTCTCAGCTCCAGATTCGTCTTAAACGACCCCAGTATTGTATAGAGCACCGGAAACAGTACAATGACCGATACAATTGTCAGGAACAGATATATGAGGGCCGCCCTTATTCTTCTTGTGCGTCTGGCACTGCGCAGTTTTTCTGTGCTTCTCATATTCTACTCCTTTCAGTCGATGCTGTGTGTAAGTTTGTGGAGGCCAGAATCAGGTCGGACATCTTCAGCGCGCCAACGATGCCGAGCAGCACGACGGATGTAAAGGTCGGCCGATCATCGGGAGCGTTATGGAAAAGAACTCCTTCACCGGCGTGATGCCGTCCATTGCCGCGCACTCATACAGCTCATCCGGAACCGTCTGCAGCGCCGGCAGAAAGAGCGTTACCCTGTAGATTGCCGTTGCCTTCAGTCCCTTGTTCAGAAGTACCGCAAGGAAAAGCGCGAGCGGAATCTGCACCGCGAGCTTTCCGAAGGCGAGAATAAAGGTCGTAACGACCGAGCGCCAGTAATCGGGATCCCTTAAAAAGATCCTCTCAAAATTCTGCAGCGCGATATATTTTTCCTTAAAACCGTTCGAGGAAAAGAAGGAGCAGCGCACCAGATAGATGATAGGAACATAGGTAAACAGGATAAAACCGATCATCATCGGCGCTACCATCATCACCGCCTGAACGCTGTCATTCCGAAAGCTGAACGGCTTTTTATGCTTTTTTGCGGCCTGGATGGCCAGAAACGCGGCATTACCTGCAGCCTGTCTCAGCATCATGCACAGCGAAACGGCGCGCACGCCGGACTCTGCGACATGGTCGGAATCGATGCGGCGTGCAGTATTTACATATTTTTCCATTTATTTATGGAATTTCTTTCTGAAATCCTGTATTATTTCTATGCATATTTCAGAAACCCATAAGGAGTATTTCGCAATGCCTACTATACCTGCCACCACAGCTAATCAATCGACCGACAAGGCGCTGGCGATTATCGAGCTTCTGTCCTATTCCGGGCAGCCCCTGCGACTCAATGAAATCTCCTCGCGCCTCGGCTTTAACAACAGCACCGCCCTGAGGTTCCTGAATTCGCTGGAAAACAACGGCTATGTTTATAAGAATGCGGATACAGGCAGATACAGCATGACGTTCAAGCTGTGCAGCCTGGCCAGCTACATCTCCAGCAGTACAGATATGATCGGTATCGCCTCCTCTCCGATAAGAGAGCTGTCCTACGACCTTGGCGAGTGCGTCTGCCTGACAATCCCACAAGACTATTCCGTAGTCTATGTGTTCGTTTCGGACGGGCCGAACCACATTCTCCAGTCCACCAAACGGATCGGCCGCGTGGCGCCCATGCACTGCACTGCTGCCGGAAAGGTCATGCTCACGGATTATACCGAAGCACAGATCGATGAGATGATCGCCAGAAAGGGACTGACAAAGTTCACCGAGTACACGATTACGACAAAAGAACAGCTCCTGGAGGAACTGGGCAGGATCCGTTCAAGGGGATATGCCTTCGATGAGGAGGAATGTGACATCGGCACCCGCTGCATCGCCTTCCCGGTCCGGGACTATACCGGACACATCATCGCCTCGATCAGCGTAACCGGTCACTCCGGACGGATGACCGACGAATACTTCGCCGCTCACATGGACCGCATCCGGCAGTGCGCGGAGAGCATCTCCACCAGATTCGGCTATCAGCCGTCACATTGATGCGTAATATTTTCTTAAGATTCTTTTCATATTTTTCCCGTTTCAAATGTGCTACTATTGACAGGACATCGTTGTTCCATTCAGCCGATGATGTGCCAGGGAGGTAAAAATGAAGAAAAGAATTGTAACATTATTAGTATCCGCACTGATCACAGGCAGCACACTGGCCGGCTGCGCAGGCATGCCTGTCGCCACCCAGGCCCCCGCGCCCGCTGCACCTGCTGCAGAAGCTCAGGCCGAGACTCCGGAGGCAGCCGCTGAGGAGACAGCTGCCGAAGATGCCGCACAGGAAGAAGCCACGGCTGAGGAAACTGCGGCTGAAGATGCTGCTGCTGCAGAAACCGCTGGAGATGCGGCCGGAGAAACTGCTTCAGCGTATCCGGAATTCAATTTCACAAAAGACAAGCCTCATGAGCAGGCCATCTGGGAGTACTTTAAAGAAAATATCGGTCAGTATTACGAAAAGACCGATATTTCACTTCCGATATTTGACCTGCTGCGAGTCGACGATTCCGATCCCGAAGACACAAAGGTCTGGGGCGACTTCTGGCTCATGAACTATGATCTGAAGGGAACCACCCTTCTGACCAGAAGCGGCGGCAATTATCCCGGACTGTTCCATCTGGCAAAGACAGATGACGGCTTCAAGGTAACCGAAGCAAAGTTCGTTGAAGACGGAGAACGCAACGGCGAATCCGTAAAGGAAATCTTCGGAGTGGATGACGAGCTGCTCGCCGCCTACAATGCTGCCTCATACGACTTCAATGACTGCCTTCTGAACTCCGTTATGATTTATCGGGAGGCGAACGGCACCGAGATCAAGGCCTATGAGGATTACGGCTGGGATCCGGTCACCTTAGACTTTGATGAAGAACTGATTATTGATTATCCCGACCTGCAGGGAAGCTGGACGGCGGACGGCATCACTGCCGAGATTGTAAATCCCAAGGAAGGCTGCGTCTACTACGTCGTCCTTACTGACAGCAGAGACGCCGAAAAGCCCCTTACCTACGAGATCTACGGCCAGTACGAGCACAGCACCGATACCGTCTACTACTGGAACGGCTGGGTCAAAGACGAAGCAGGCAACGATCTCGACACCAACGCGGAAGGCGAACTCGCCGTCGGCGAAGACGGATCCCTTACCTGGACAAACGGCTCCGAGGAGCCCGTCGTCCTCACAAAGTGAATCACGGGGACAGGTACACTGACTCATACATAACTGACTAGAAAAAGAAACATCTGCCGACAATCCGGGATATGGACTGTCGGCAGATGTTTTATTTACAAAAGACTACGTGGCGGATACCGTTATTGAAAGGTACAATGCCTGAACCGGAGTTTTTCTGTTTTCCTGCACAGACAGAAAAAGGGTGCTGACTGCACACCAACCACAGACAGCACCCTTTTATTTAACCTACATTTCTTACTTAAGCTTGTCATACAATGCGTTCATTTTTTCGCGCTTTTTTTCATATTTAGCATGTGTTTCCATATCCGGCAGATATGATTTCGCAGCGCTGAGGTTTTTCAATGTATGAAGTGCCTGGTCAACCGTTTCAAAATGACCAAGTCCTGTCATTGCAACTAGACAAGCACCCATAGCCGTTGCCTCTTTGTCCTCATGATTAATAATTTCTTTGCCGAGGACATCGCTCAGCAGCTGGTTGAGAGCCGCACTTTTTGTAAGTCCGCCGCTGACATATATTTTATCCAGCTTTACGTAGTCAGAGAAGTTCTGTAAGTGATTGGCCAGTTCCATAAAGATACTCTCCATCAGGCTCTTGAACATTTCTCTTCTTGTTGTAGCAAGGGTCACATCAGCAAACACTGCTTTTGCATTCGCGTTCCAATCAGGTGCTCCTCTCCCTTTCAGATAAGGAATGACCAGACATTCCGTGACTTTCTCTTCCTTTGACAATTCTGTTTCTGTCACAGAATAATCAATCTGCTCCATACCGTAGAACTGATGTACAAACCAGTCAAAAGCAGCGCTGCAGGCAAGAACATTTGCCTCAATCACATATTCTCCGGCAATAGCAGACGCATTGCATATAACATTGTTTTTCAGATTTTCCGGAATCCGGTCGCACGCAGCGATCAGGAAACCTCCAGTTCCAAGGACCAGTGAAACATTGCCTGCTTTAGTAACACCCTGCCCGACAGCAGCGCACTGCTGGTCACCACCGCAGTGGATCACAGGTGTCCCGGCCTTTAGTCCTGTGCGCGTGCGAAATTCCTCAGATGTATATCCCGCGATCTGGCCCGGCTCGCGTAGCGTACACAGTTTCTCCCGGTCGACCTCATACAATGACAGCATATCAGGATCCCACTTTCTTTCGGCCAGATTCATCAGGCCGCTTCTGCTGGCATATGTATAATCCGAACTATATTCGCCGGTCATAATCAGGTTGATATACTCCGGAATATTTACGAACTTATAAACGTCCTTGTATATTTCCGGCTGTTCCTTCCTGACCCAAGTCATCTTAGATCCCGAAAATACTGAATTGACGCGGGCTCCGGTTCTTTCAAAGCAGAGTGCATTGTTCTGTGAAAGCCTGTCACAGATTTCCTTGTTCCGGATATCCTGCCACATAATTGTATCCATCAAGGGGGTGCCGTTCTTATCAACCGGGATGATGCTGGACCTCTGAGAGGTAATCGCAACCGCCTCGATCTCTTCAGCATTGACAGTCCTGTCAGCAACGATCGATCGGATAATATCGACGGTATTATCTTCCCAGTCCGACGGTGATTCATTAACCCATCCGTTTATCTCAAATTTGACGTGATTGGGAAGCTGACATACTGACAGTTTTTTTCCTGTCATGTCATAGAGAATGCCTCTCATACTGGTTGTTCCGACATCCAGGACTAAGATACTCATTTTTCACCTCCAGGAAAAATATTGCAGGCAGATCCGCATGATACAGACCGACTGTACGTATCTGCCTGCATAAAGGAGATTAATAAGCGGCAACTGAACCACCTATTAACATTGAGACATAATCTCTCTGCGATTGTAGTTCCAGAATATAATAATCGCAGACAGACCGACTGCAAAAAGTCCGAGAATTATATATAGACAGAGTTGAAAGCTTCCTGTCCTGTCAAATATCCTTCCGAATATAATCGAAGAAGGACTCGACAAAATGCTCGACAGTGTAAGTGTGTATGAATAAATCGCACCATAATCGTCGCCTTCCCATCTTTCTGCGATCAGAAGAGGCGTCATTACAGTCGTAAGAGGAAGCGTTATTCCGTAGAAAAAGGCACCCCCGTAAATTGTCACCGGCGAGGCGATCAAAAGCAAAACAACACCGGTCATTGTTATTAGAATTGATCCGATATAAGCTTTGACCGCCCCTGCCCGGTCACTGATATTTCCAATCACAAATTTATAGGATGTATTTCCGCCAAGCGAAAAACTTGACAGAAGGCTTGCAGATGCAAAGGTCATACCTATACTGACCCCAAACGAAGTAAGAAAAGCTGTAAAACCGGTGGCATACATCAGGGAAAGATTGACTGCCGCGACCAGTAAAAAAGCAGGGCTTTTCAAAGCCTGGAAGAGGGTGATGGTGTTTTTCTTTTCAGACCCGGCTTTCTTCTGAGCAGCGTAAGCTGATGCCTCATCTTCTCCATAAGCAGACATATTCATGTCCTTTGGTGAATACCTTATGACAAAAGCAGTCAGTGGTGTCAGGCATACAATAACAATCAGACCTGATATGATATAACATGCTCTCCAGCCGATCAAAGGAATCAGCCTTCCCAAAGCAGCGCTGGTAATGATACCAAATATGCCGCTGCACGCCGCTGATATACTGATGGCCGTTCCTGTTGATTTATGGAACCAGTTTCTGAGAATGATCGGTGCCGGAAGCATCATCAGGAACGCGCCGGCAATGCTCTGGATAACTCCCCCGATATACCAGTTCCACAGCTGATGATAAAAGCCCATGGAAGCTGTACTGAGGCCATAGATAAGCGCGGCAATGCTCAGAACTTTCCGAATATCCCGTGTTCTTATAAGCCTTGCTACAGATGGCATGAAAAAGGCAGAGCAAAGGGTGGCAATTGTTCTGTACAGGGTAAGCCCCGCCATTTCGAAACCGAGCTCATTGCACACTGGTGTGTAGTAAATCCCGGAACAATTTGCCACCATTCCAAGCGTTGTTCCCTGCATGACGCAGCATACCGCCAATACCAGAAACGCGTAGTGTATTCTGTTTTTGCCACTCTGATCGCACATAATAATCAATTCTCTAAATTGACAAACTGCCACTCCTTGTCCATCTCATCCGGGAATTTCTCAAATGTATCCTTATGTGGCGGCTCCGGTACCGGCATACGCGCCCGGTCTTTGAGATATGCATATTTCCCGAGGAAGTTTAGATCCTGCTCTCTTGTCAAAGGCGGACGCATATTTGTCGGTATCATACTGTGGACCCATCCGGCATGATACTCATTTTTCGTGGTTCTTTGCCAGCCTCCCCAGAGTGTTCTCCACTCTCCGTCTTCAATAATCTCGCAGGTTGGAACCATTCCCAGAGATATAATGGCCATTGGTGTTTCCCTGAATTTACTCAATCCTTCGATTCCAATGGACCACCATACGGACCTTGCAACGTTGTTTTCTTTATTAACTTCGATAACCGGGGTAGTCAGCGGATGAATAAGCGTATTACCTTCCAGGTTATCTACTACCGGCTTCATTCTTCTTGCTACCATTTCTTCGTAGTTTATACCCGGATAGTGCATTACACTGTATTCATGCCGCTTTTCACCGATATGCTGATCGTCATGGAAAATCGCGCAGATGCCGCGCATGTTCTGGATTTTCCACGCAGATGTCAGACGAGCAACATGGTTTTCAAGCTCCAGGAACTCTTCGTCTGATAATGTGTCTAAATCCTCAAGCTTTATATCTAACATGAGATTTCTCCATTCGATCAATAATCCTTGTTTCTTCTCAGGTCCCAGTTTCTGTCCTTCTCAGTATATGTTGCATACGGAAGCGGCGCTGCGGGTATTCCGTCTCTAACACTAAGCGGGGTATAGGGATTATGATATGTTCCGGGAGTTGATAACGGATGCATGGGTGTATTAGGTCTGTTAACCATACTCGTATCCTCAACCCAGCCCTTTTCATATGAACATTTAACCATGCGATAATAATGCAGATGCCAAATGCGCCAGGTGTTATCCTTATAAATGAAGTCAGCAGTAAGATGCCCCCATATCCAAATTGCTTTCGGATCTTCCCCCTCCTGAGGTATTGCACCGGCCCCGGGGCACCACCACAAGGCTTTCGCAGTTTTTAGGTCATCCGCCACTTCAATTACCGGCGTTGTAAGCTGAATATCTGTCATGGCGCCGACTTCGGGGGCTTTTCCGATCAGTTCGTGCACAATCGCTTCTACAGCCTCTTTTCCGGTAAACACTCCTTCGTCAGCAAATTCTACAGCTACGTCAGGCATATTCAGTGCAAAATGTTCCAGGACATCCTTTTCCCGCGAAAAATTAAAAGAAGCAACTGTTCGTCCCATTTCATTCTGAATCTCACGGTATGCATCAAGCTTCTGCATCGCTTTTAGTAATGCAGCCTTACGTTCCATCTCCATATCCATGTCAAGTCTCCATTATGCATTCAGCATTTCCATACCAAGTTTATACGCATCTTCAAATACGCGTCTGCTGTCAAGATAATACCCGTAATAATGGCCCGGCATCAAAAGAACCGGAGGCATATTCTTCAGCCGTTCAAGAGTCTTTGCCAATCCTTCAGGATCGAAATCAGGAGCCCCCATCCATGCGAGTTTCACTGTAATATCATCCTTCGCAGGAACCGGACCCAATTCAACGAAATCGCCAAGAAACAGACAGTTTTCCGGTTCCTCATGCAACAGGAACATCATTGAGCCGTGGGTATGCCCGGGAACATGGATACATTCGATTTCACATTCGCCAAAGGTGAGCATGTCGCCATCATGAAGCAGCACATCAGCCCTGACAGGCGTAAACGGTCTTCCGAACAGAAAATCCAGTGTTCTCTTATCTCCGTTTTCTATCGCTTCGGCATCTTCTTCGCCGATCATGATTTTTGCACCTTCTGCCTTGGCAAGATGCGCATTCCCGGCATGATCATAATGACTATGGGTAAAGAGGACTGCCTCAATCGGTTTCTTATCGAGGTTCCAATATGCCAGCATTTTATGTGCAAGCTCCCACTGCTCCGGGAAAGCTCCGGAATCAATCAGCACGATTGTCTTTCCGGTATCGATCGCATACATATTGGAATTTGTAGCCATGCTTACTCCTGAAAGCTGGTAAACATGTTCCGACAATCTCATAAAAGCCTCCTGTGTATACTATCCTTAACTAAACATTGTGACATGCGACTACATGCCCTTCTGAGATTTCTCTTAATACCGGATTATCACTGAAACATTTCTCCGTCGCCATATGGCATCTGGGTGCGAACCGACAGCCCGCGCCGACATTGATTGGCGACTTTAGTTCGCCCTTTGTGATAATGCGTTTAACTTCATGATGGACATCCGGTATCGGAACCGCAGAAAGAAGTGCCTGTGTATACGGATGAACCGGGTGCTCGAATAATTCTTCGTTATTTGCGTACTCGACCACCTGTCCGAGGTACATAACCATAATGTTGGTAGAAATGTATTTAACCACCATCAAATCATGTGTGATGAACATATAGGTCAGATTCTTCTGTTCCTGAATATCCAGCAGCAGGTTGATAATCTGCGCCTGAATAGAAACATCCAGTGCTGAAACCGGTTCATCACAGACAACAAATTTCGGATCCAGAACAAGTGCCCTTGCGATGCAGATGCGCTGACGTCTTCCTCCGTCAAGCTCATGAGGATAGGCATTACCCAACCTCCTCGCAAGACCAACTGTATCCATCATCTGATACACTTTGTCTTCTATTTCTTTGTTG
>ODAI010342237.1_pt1 | contig 10659 bp, 11 predicted proteins | sample 1539321 | NCBI WGS metagenome assembly ODAI01 (sample SAMN02144231, study PRJEB22623) | gut metagenome | biome: sheep rumen | host: Ovis aries | place: New Zealand | reverse complement strand
AGTGGTGCATCTATCCGATGTACGACTTCGCGCATCCGATCGAGGACGCCATCGAGGGCGTTACCCACTCGATCTGCACGCTGTAGTTCGAGGATCACAGACCGCTGTACGACTGGGTCGTGCGCGAGCTGGAGTATCCGCATCCGCCCAAGCAGATCGAATTCGCGAAGATGTACCTGACCAACGTGGTCACGGGCAAGCGCTACATCAAGAAGCTGGTCGAGGACGGCATCGTGGACGGCTGGGACGATCCGCGTCTGGTCTCCATCGCTGCGCTGCGCCGCCGCGGCTTCACGCCCGAATCCATCCGCATGTTCGTAGATCTGTGCGGCGTGAGCAAGGCCCAGAGCTCCGTTGACTATGCGATGCTCGAGTACTGCATCCGCGAGGACCTGAAGATGAAGCGCCCGCGCATGATGGCGGTGCTTGATCCGGTCAAGCTCATTATCGACAACTATCCCGAGGATCAGATGGAAGAGCTCGAGATCGAGAACAACCTGGAGAATCCGGAGCTTGGTATGCGCAAGGTTCCCTTCGGCCGTGTGCTGTTCATCAACCGCGATGACTTCATGGAGGAGCCGCCCAAGAAGTATTTCCGCCTGTTCCCGGGCAATGAGGTCCGCCTGATGGGCGCGTACTTCGTGACCTGCACGGGCTTTGAGAAGGATGAGGACGGCAACGTCACCGTCATCCACTGCACCTACGACCCGGAGACGAAGTGCGGCACCGGCTTTACCGGCCGCAAGGTCAAGGGCACCATCCACTGGGTGGCGGCGAAGACTGCCGCGCACGCCACGGTGCGCCTGTATGAGAACATCATCGACGAGGAGAAGGGCGTGTACAATGAGGACGGTTCCCTCAACCTGAACCCGAACTCCCTCACTGTGCTGGAGGACTGCGTCATGGAGCCCGCCCTGCTTGAGGCGAAGCCCTATGAGAGCTTCCAGTTCGTCCGGACCGGATTTTTCTGCGCGGACGCGAAGGATTCCAAACCCGGCCAGCCGGTATTCAACCGCATCGTGTCCCTGAAGAGCTCCTTCAAGCTGCCGAAGGCGTAATGATGGATCCGTTTTATCAAAGTATACAAGAGTTTATTTTTCTGGAAAATGAGCCTGCGAAAGCTGCGCTCATTTTTCTTCCCGGGGGACCCGCCACCGAGCCCGTCCACCGGGCCGCCGGGCTCTGGCGGGAAGGGTACGCGCCGCTCATCGCCGTATCCGGCAGCTGCTCCATCCTGACCGGGCATCCGGCCTCGAAGGAGGGCGAAGCGGCGGGCTTTGCGACAGAGTGCGATTATTTCGCGGACCTGCTCATCCGGGACGGCGTCGATCCGGAGGCGATCATCCGCGAGGAGGAGGCGCAGTACACCTATCAGAACGCGGTCTTTACAAGGCGCCTTCTGGAGAAGAAGGGGCTCGTTCCGGAAACGGCCCTGCTGTGCTGCCAGGCCTACCACGCCAGGCGGGCCTTCCTGTACTATCAGGAGCAGTTCCCGGACACACGCATCCTGGTCTGTCCCTCTGTGACCCAGGGGGTGTCCAGGGACAACTGGTTTAAGACGCCGAAGGGGATAGACATGGTGCTCGGCGAGGTCGAGCGCTGCGGCGCGCAGTTTCACGAGATCATGCGCGGGCATATGACGGACTGTTGAAAATGGAAAGAATTAAGGAGAATGCATGATCAGACTGATCGCGACGGATATTGACGGGACGCTGGTCCCGGAGGGGGCGCCCCAGGCGGATCCGCGCCTGCCCGGCATCATCAGGGAGCTGAAGGAAAGAGGCGTGTATTTCGTCGCTGCCAGCGGCAGGGAGTATCCCAATCTCGTCCGCATGTTTGATGCGGTGAAGGACGAGATCTATTTTATCACCACGAACGGGTCAAAGGTCATGTACCGGGGCGGGCTGGTCAGCAGCGCGCCGATGGAGACGGAGCTGGTGGAGGATATCGTGAAATGGCTGCGCACGCAGCCGCAGAAGTTCCTCATCCTGAGCACCCTCGAGGACGTGTGGTCGGATTCCGAGGACCTTTCCTACGTGCAGAAGGTCCAGGATCAGTTCCACATCGTGAACCTGAAGATGACGGAGGATGTGCTGGCGGTAACCGATCCGGTGATCAAGATCGCCGCCCACGCGGTGCGCACGGCCACGGACCTGACTGACGAGGCCCTGCGGCTCTTCGGAGACCGCGCCCATGTGATGCAGGCCGGCAGCCACTGGCTCGACTTTGTGGACAAAGAGGTGGACAAAGCGAGGGCGCTGCGCGCTATCCAGGCGCAGCTGGGGATCAGCCCCGCGGAAACGATGGCCTTCGGGGACAACGCGAACGATGCGGGCATGCTCAGACTTGCCGGCATCAGCTATGCGGCTGCAGGGGCAGTGCCCGAGGCGAAGGCGGCAGCCGGCGCTGTGCTGCCGGATGATCCCGCCGCTGTGGTGGACGTGCTGGAGCGCTTCCTTGCGGATCCGGAAAACTTTGTGCAGTAGATCAACCGTTGGATCAGGAAATCAACTGATAGATCGAGGAGAATAAAGATGGAATATGATGAGATGACGATCCGGACATTCCTGGAGGGACAGGACCGGCTCTTTGACGAACCGGTGGCCGAGACGGAAGAAGAAGCGGCCGCTTTCCTGGAGGACTGCCTCGCGCAGGTCTTTGATTCCTTTGCCGCCATGCGCCGGTATTTCGTGGAAAACATGGACGCTTCCGGCATGAGCGATGAGGAGATTCTCGAGGCCGCAGAGGTCTTTGCCCTGCCGGACGGCAGATTCCTGGTGGTGGAAGGCTGAAAAACGCCTGGCTGAAGGATTGAAAATCCCCGGGAAAGAACATCCCGGGGGAAAATGATCACAGCAGGAATAACCTGTTAATTACAAAGCCATCCGCGGCAGGATGACCTTGGTGATGAAGCCGAGGACCATCAGGTGCGCGGGATAGAAGAAATAGAATACGTATTTGAGGCGAAGGCCCCGTTTTCCGTTGTAAAGGTATGCCGGCACAAAGGAGAGCGGGGCCCAGTTTTCCCATGAAATGGCCGCCGCGCCGCCGAGGCACTGCAGAAGCCTGTTGTGGCGCAGAAGATAGATCACTTCGATCTCAAATACGCCCCGGAGGCCGTAGTCCGTCTGGAGCAGCGCTGCCGCCCGCATGGCCGCCACGAGAACGGCAAGCTGCAGCACGACCTTTCCTTCCAGGCAGGAGACGCCCCAGAGGGCCAGCAGGCCGAAGAGGAGCGTAAAGTAGACGTTCTGTTTGCGCGGGAAGAACCAGTGGTTTTTCAGTGCCCAGTCAAAGGGAATCTCGGAGAGCAGGGCGAAGAGGAAAAGGCGCTGAGCGTATTTCTCTTTGCTTCTGGTGTGGAGAAAGCCTTCGACAAGCAGAAAGCAGAAGATCGGGAAGGCCAGGCGTCCGACGCCGCGCATTACGGTGTAGAGCTGACGGATCTGGGCCCGGGCTGCCGCATCCTGGGTAAAGGCGGGCATATTGGAGAGCGCGGCCACGACGGTGGCGCCTGTGTGATCGATCAGCATGGAGACGATGGCGATCAGTTTGAGCGTGCTTCCGGAGATGCCGAAGCGTTCGCGGACATTCATGGGCCGGTTCCTCCCTCTATCATTAACTATTCACGGCACCGCCCCCACAGGCCACAGACCAGTCGTGCTCCCGCACGTCTGCCGCGCCAGTGGCGCTTCTGTCTGAGGCTGTGAGGGCGGTTCCTGCTTCGCAGGCCTGGTCCGTAATCAGATCCTGTCTCTTACGTGCAAGCACGACGAGGCAGGACCTGCTTCCGTACCGGCCGTGAATAGTAACCTTTCGATCATATCCTATCAGCCGAGAACTTTCAACAGGATCTCGTTGCTCCTCTCAATAAAGCCGGTCATTTCTTCCGGTGTGAGCGGCTTGTGCGCCAGCATGGCCAGATCGTACAGCTGGCGGCAGACAAGGGGCGTCATCTCGCCCTCCTCATGCTCGAGCAGGTACTTCACCAGCGGGCTGCCCACGTTCAGGACAAGGGTGCCGGCGCCGCCGAAAGCGGAGGGATCCATGTCGGTCATGCCGTACATCTTCATCATTTCCTGCATTCTGCGGCTCTCCTCGGAGAGGATCATCATGGAGGCGACAGAATCATTGCGGAGCTTTTTGACCGTCACGGCAAGGTTGTCATTCTCCAGAGCCTTGCGGAAGAGAGCGGTAAGCTTATCTTCCTGCTCCTTGCGGGCATCCGCATCCTCCTGCTCGCTGAGCTGTTCGCTCACATCCGCATCGATGCGCTTGAAGGACAGATCCTCGCGCTGTCTCTCCAGGTGGGTGATGAAGGGCGTATCGATGTTGTGGCGCAGGATGACGGCGGTCATGCCCTCATCGCGGAACATCTTGATGTACTGGCTCTGCTGCTGCTCGTCGGTTACATAATAGATGGTCCGATCCTGCTTTTCTTCTTCCTTCTTCTCCTCCGGAGCATCCACGATCTCGGCTTCGATCTTCTCGCCGTTCTCGTCCACGGCCTCGGCATCCTCTGTATCCGTTTTATTGACCTCCAGGGCGTCGGGCAGGGTCAGATACTTGCCGTCCAGGTCTCTGAAGAGGATGTAGTCTGTCATCTTCTTGCAGAACTTGTCGTCCTTCAGGCAGCCGTACTTGATGAAGGGGCTGATGTCGTTCCAGTACTTATCGTAGTTCTCCTTGTCGGTCCTGCACATGCCGGCCAGCTTGTCCGCCACCTTCTTGGTGATGTAATCGGAGATCTTCTTTACGAAGCCGTCGTTCTGCAGAGCGCTTCTGGAAACGTTCAGAGGCAGGTCGGGGCAGTCGATCACGCCCTTAAGGAGCATCAGGAACTCGGGAATGACTTCCTTGATGTTGTCGGCGATGAATACCTGGTTGTTGTAGAGCTTGATCACGCCTTCGGCGGACTCATACTCCAGGTTGATCTTGGGGAAGTAGAGGATGCCCTTTAAGTTGAAGGGATAGTCCATGTTCAGGTGGATCCAGAAGAGGGGCTCCTTGTAATCGGCAAAGACCTTGCGGTAGAAGGCCTTGTATTCCTCGTCGGTGCAGTCCTTGGGGGTCTTGGCCCAGAGGGGATGGATATCGTTGACCAGCTCGGGCCTTCTGCGGATCTTCAGCTCCTTTTCCCTGGGCTCTTCGCCTTCTTTGGGCTCTTCCTGCTTCAGCTCCTCGATCACCACATCCTCAGGCCTTCTTTCGGACTCTTTGATGATGTCGGTCATGGAGGTGTTGGCTTCCGTCAGATAGATCTCCACAGGCATGAAGGAGCAGTACTTTTCCAGGACTTCCTTTACCCGGTAATAGTTGGCGAACTCGGTGCAGTCATCGGACAGGTGCAGGGTAATGGTGGTGCCGAAGGTGTCCCTCTTTGTCTCTTCCAGCGTGTACTCGCTTCCGCCGTCGCACTCCCAGTGGACTGCGGGGGCGTCTGCCTGATAGGACTTTGTGTCGATGGTGACCAGGTCGGAGACCATGAAGGCGGAATAGAAGCCCAGGCCGAAGTGTCCGATGATCTGATCGCTGCTGGCCTTGTCCTTGTATTTGGCCAGGAAGGCTTCCGCGCCGGAGAAGGCGATGTTGTTGATATATTCACGGACTTCGTCCGCGGTCATGCCAAGGCCGTTGTCCGTGACCTTGATGGTCTTTTCCTCAGGGTCCGTGACCACGTCGATGCGGGCCTTATATCCTTCGGGGATCTCGAAATCCCCCATCATATCCAGCTTTTTGAGCTTGGTGATGGCGTCGCACCCGTTGGAGACCAGTTCCCTCAGGAAGATGTCGTGGTCGGAATACAGCCACTTCTTGATGATGGGAAACATATTTTCACTGTTAATGGATAATGATCCTCTTTCCATGCTGATCGCTCCTTATGGTATAGATTTGTCCGGCCCCGCAGGGCGGACAGTATTGTATGAATCCGGGGGCAGGACCTTTGTTCTTCCTGCTACAAATACAGAGTTTATAACTCTGTCATCCAAAAGTCAACAAAAAATTAGCACTCAGAAAGTCTGAGTGCTAATAATCATCTCTTATGATGCCCCTTCTCCTCCTCTTCAGCCCCTGTCAGCCGCCCGTGCAGTAACGGACATAGGCGCTGCGGAAGGTATTGGCGGCGCTGGCCGTGGCGTCCACCGTATTGACCTCGAAGGTATTCCAGAGGGCCGCGTTCAGATCCACGTCGATCCTGGAGAGCAGGGCCTGGTACTGGCCCTCGAAGCCGCCTGCCAGAGAGGAGCAGGTCTTGGCTGCCAGGGCATAGCGGCAGAACATGTCTGTCAGGGCCTGCCTGTCCGTTCCCAGATATTCCTTTTCCACGGCGCTCAGGCTCTCGAAATAGGCTCCGGCCGCTTCGGCCGCCTTCTGCTTTTCGGCGTTGGTCAGCATGATGTTGTCCTGGATGGCCATGATATTGACGGTCATGACCCGGACCAGCTGGTTGAGGGCCTTTTCCCGGATCCGGTTTTTGAGCTCCCTGGTCATGTCTTCGTCCGCGGCCCCGTCCAGAGCGTCGGCTCCCATGACCATCTGGCACTCCTTGATCTGGTCCAGCATGTAGACCTTAAGCTCCGCCGCAGAGGCGTAGCGTCCGTTGATCTGAAGGAGCTGGTCCTGCTTGAAGCCGGTGGTCAGGTAGATCCTGCCGCAGCCTCCCAGGATGGTCACGGCAAGGAGGGAGGCCAGGACCGCCTTCATAAACCGGCGGATTTTCTTTCGTGCTTCCGTCATAGGGTCTCCTTACTGTTTCTTTCTGGAATAGCGGACGAAGGTATAGGGGATATCGAAATAAGTCTGCTCCTCGCTGTCCGCAGTGATCTCCCACTCCGGATCTTTGTCCAGGTCGGGGAAAAAGGCGTCCGCCTGATAGGCGTAGTCGATCCTGGTCACATGGGCCGTGCCGCAGTATGGAAGCATCTGCCTATAGATGCTCTCTCCTCCTATGATATAGATATCCTCGCTGTCGTACTGCTCCAGTTCCTTTAAAAGCTCTTCGATGCTGTGGACCACCACAGCCCCCCTGACCTGATAGTCCGGGTTCCTTGACAGAATGATGTTGGTCCTGCGGTCCAGCGGCTGGGAAAGGGGGAAGGTCTCCAGGGTCTTTCTTCCGTATACGATGACCTTGTTCAGGGTCTCTCTCCGGAACATCTTGTGGTCATTGGGGATACTGACCAGGAGCCGGCCCTTATAGCCGATGCCCCAGTTTCTGTCAACTGCAACGATCAGATTCATAAAACAGCCTTTCCGAGGGTCCCTAAATGGCTACGGGAATGTCCTTTACCTGGGGGCCCGTCTGATAATTTTCCACGGAAACGTCGTCCCGGGTGAATTTGTAAAAGTCCTTCACATCGGGATTGAGACGGAAGACGGGGGCCGGATAGGGCTCTCTTTCGATCAGTTCCCGGATGATGGGGATGTGTCTGTCATAGATATGGGCGTCCGCGATCATGTGGACCAGCTCGCCCGGTTCCATGCCGCATACCTGGGCCAGCATGTGGACCAGGACGGCGTACTGGACCACGTTCCAGTTGTTGGCCGTCAGCACGTCCTGGGACCTCTGGTTCAGGACGGCGTTCAGGGTCAGCCTGTCATGGCCCTTCTTCTGGGTCACGTTGAAGGTCATGCTGTAGGCGCAGGGATAGAGATTCATCTCGTGCAGGTCCTGGTGGACATAGATGTTGGTCATGATCCTGCGGCTGAAGGGATTGTTCTTCAGGTCGTAGATCACCCTGTCCACCTGGTCCATCATGCCTTCCCTGTACTGGTGCTTTACGCCCAGCTGGTAGCCGTAGGCCTTGCCGATGGATCCGTCCGGATCCGCCCACTCGTCCCAGATATGGCTGTGGAGGTCATGGATGTTGTTGGATTTCTTCTGCCAGATCCAGAGGATCTCGTCCGTACAGCTCTTGAGGGCGGTGCGGCGCAGGGTCAGCAGAGGGAACTCCTCCGACAGATCGTAGCGGTTGCATACCCCGAATTTCTTAATGGTATAGGCGGGCGTCCCGTCCGGCCAGTGGGGACGGACTTTCTCTCCCTCCGTGCTGGTCCCGTTCTCCAGGATGTCCCGGCACATGTCGATAAAAATCTGATCAGCCTTGCTCATACTTCCTCCAAGTCATCGCCTGTATTTTTCGATCAGGGCCAGCAGGTCTCTGGAGAATCTGTCCAGATCCTTGTTGGGAAGGCCCTGACATTTTTCGATGAAATCCGAGACCTCTCTGGATGACATCTTCAGTCTGGTATAGGAATCCGAAACCACCTTTCCTTTGGAGCCTGTCTCCGCATGCTCCACGGGAATGCCCCTGGTGATCTCAATGAATTTTCCGTTGGCCAGGTCATAGCGGGTGCCGGAGAAGGGAGCCATGGCATTATAGCCGTACTCTTCCTTCAGGCAGTCCGCAAAGATTTCCGTCACCTTGTCCTCGCCGTGGACCACAAAGACCTGCTTGGGCTTTGCCTTAAAGGCATTAATCCAGTCCAGAAGGCCCTTTTTGTCGGCGTGGCCGCTCATGGACTTGATGGTGGCGATCCTGGCGTTGACAGGGACATCCTCGCCGAAGAGGCGGATCTCTGCGGCCCCGTCCAGGAGCTTTCGTCCGGGAGAGCCTTCTGCCTGATAGCCTACGAAAAGAATGGTGGATTCAGGCCTGCCCAGGTTGTACATGAGATGGTGGCGGACTCTTCCCGCGTCGCACATGCCCGAAGCGCTGATAATGACCTTGGGCTCCTCGTCCGTGTTGATGGCCTTGGACTCTTCCGCCGTGATGGTCAGGCGCAGGTTCCTGAAGCTGATGGGATTGATGCCCTGACGGACCAGGTCCATGGCTTCCTCGTCAAAGCATTCCTGCTCGGATTCCATAAAGATCTCGGTGGCGGAGACCGCCAGGGGGGAATCCACATATACGGGGAAATCCGGGAATTCCGGAACCATGTCGTTCTGCTTGATCTGGCGGATGTAATAAAGAAGGACCTGGGTGCGTCCCACCGCGAAGGAGGGAATGACCAGGTTGCCCCCCTGAGTCAGGGTATCCGAAATAATATCTGCCAGTTCCTGCACAGGATCCGAATCGTCGATCTCATGGAGCCTGTCCCCGTAGGTGGACTCCATCACCACATAGTCCGCTTCTTCGGTATATTTTGGATCCCGCAGGAGCGGCTGGTTTTTGTTTCCTATGTCGCCGGAGAAAACGATCTTTTTGGAAACGCCTCCCTCGGTCAGCCAGAGCTCTATGCTGGAGGATCCCAGAAGATGGCCTATGTCCGTCAGGCGGAATTTCACGCCCTCGCAGAGCTGGTAGACCCTGTCGTAGCTGTAGGGGCTGATCAGCTTTGCCGCCATCATGGCGTCTTCCATGGTATAGATGGGTTCTACTTCCTCTCCGCCCCCGTTGTTCTTGATCCTCTTGTTCTTGTATTCGGCTTCGCTGGTCTGGATATGGGCCGAATCGCGGAGCATGATGTCCGCAAGAAGGGCCGTGGCCTGGGTGGCAATGATCGTTCCTCTGAAGCCGTCATGGTACAGTTTCGGCAGCATGCCGGAATGGTCGATGTGGGCGTGGGTCAGAAAGACATAGTCGATCTTCGATGCCGGAACGGGCATGGATTCGTTCTCGTAGGTATCTCCGCCCTGTTCCATTCCGCAGTCCACTAGGATGTGTTTGCCTCCCACCTGAAGATAGTGGCAGCTTCCTGTTACTTCATGATCTGCCCCGATAAACTGCAGCTCCATATGATACCTCCTTACGTATGTTGCTCTGCCGGGCAGGATGTGCTCAAAAGAGCCCTGCCTGATCTCCTTAATATCCGAAGATCGACTTACGGATCAGGTAAAGAATCAGCAGATGGGCCGGATAGAATATATAGAAGAAATATTTGTACTGCTTTCCCTTTCTTCCATTATAACACCGAATCAGGAAAAAGCCCGGTATTGCGTAGAGTTCGAACGAGCTGTAAAAAGCCAGCCAGCCCCAGCTGAGTATGGCCTGCAGGTCTCTGGACTGCCGCAGCAGGTACATGATCACAATGGTCATGACGCCGCCGTAGGTGTAGTCGCTGCCGATCATCTTTGCCGCCCAGCACAGGCCAAAGACGGCGGGGCAGGATACGGCCAGCGCGATCAGCAGGTTCAGCCATCTGTTTCCGGTCCCCTTTCCCTTCGGATCTCTGTCGGGAGGGAAGGCTCTCAGCATGGAATCCAGGATCCAGATGCTGAGGAGGCCCAGGGCCAGGGTGAACATGGTCCCCGTATGGGGCTTGGCGGATCCCGGGAAAAAGATCCAGTTGAAGGGATAATGAGAGATCAGTCCGAACAGGACAAGGCGGAAGAGATAGCGGATCCTGCTTCTGGTGTGGAAGTAGCCTTCCAGGACCATAAAGCAGAAAATAGGGAAGGCAGTCCTTCCCACCGCTCTTCCCACGTAGTCCAGGTAATACCAGAAGGTCCCGGTCTTATAAAGCGGAACTCCTTCTACGTAGACCCGTTCCAGAAAGCAGCATGTGATATGGTCAATCAGCATGGTAATGACCGCCGCGTATTTCAGGACCGATGCGCTGACCCCGTTCTGCATCAGTCTGCCGACCGGGTTTTCAGCCATTTTCCCTTCAGAACTCATAGGCTTCCGTCTCCTGTGGGGCGCCCGGCCGCTTTCT
>ODAI014713100.1_pt1 | contig 10660 bp, 6 predicted proteins | sample 1539321 | NCBI WGS metagenome assembly ODAI01 (sample SAMN02144231, study PRJEB22623) | gut metagenome | biome: sheep rumen | host: Ovis aries | place: New Zealand | reverse complement strand
GAAAGGCGGCACCTGAGTCAATAGTGTACTGCTCCTGTGGCGGACAATACAAAAGGCACGAACTGTTTTAGTCCATGCCTTTTTTGTTTGTAACAGGAGAAGATCCTTTCGGGTTTAATTGCGAAGCGAGTCGCCTTTGCTTTCTTTGCGCCTCCTGCGCTTTTTTGGCGGCAACTATCGCAGCATCGTGCTGCACTGCGTTCCGAAAGAAGCAGGGTTTTGGTGTCTCCCCCCCACTGGGGAAGGTGGCGACGCAGGAGCCAAAGGGGGTTGACCGACAGACGCGCCCCAGTCTCAAGCGCAGCGATTTCTCATCAGAGCTTTGAGTAGCCGAAGGCGTTTACAAGTGCGTCGATCTTCTGCTTTGCGGCGCACATCGGGCACTCCGCAGCGGTGTATGAATGATAATCCGGGATATCGGCGGGAGTAAATACCGCATATACCTTTATTCCGATAATCTCATCTATAGCGCTGAACAGAGCCGAGCAGCCGGCAAGCTTTCCGCTGTAATAATCGAGGCAGCGTGCAAATCTTTCGATAGACCAGCCGGTAGAAGCAGACGATATCAGCAGGAGTATCTGCTTGTTCCAGATCTTCTTCTGAGCATCATCACGGAAGATCATCTGACCGTTCGAGTTTATCTCGGGTGTGAGGATATCAATATCCTTGCCGTTATTTACGTTTCCGATGCCCGAATCAGCAAGCTCCTGCGCTAAGAATGCGCCGAGAGTTTCTGTTCCTTCAAGGCAGATTATGGTATCTACCTGAACTGCCGTATATTTGGCCGCGATGACCTTTGCAGTCTCGCGTGCAATACGAAAGCTCGTCTTTATCGAGTTAAGATCAACGTAGTGATTTATGTGCGAGTGGTTTGTTGCAAAATGTCCGGGGATTATACCCATTTGAATTTTTTTGTTACCCTTGGCTGTGATTAACTGTTTTCTGCTTTCCATATAGACCTCCGATCCCAATAAATGGTTTTATTTTGCAATTTTTAGTATAGCATATTGCAGAATTATTTTCAATAGCCTAAAACTAAAAATAATGTCGGGATTTTTGGTTATTTGTGACAAAAAGCAGCGTTTACCGTTTATAAGTTCATTGGGTTTATCAAATTTAAAATTCACTGGACTGATGATATTTTACTGTTATCATTTTATTTCCTTTGTTGTCATAGTATTCTATACGATCAATTGTATATTTTTCATAGATTATTACAGCGAATTCGCAGGTTGATTCATTATATTCTATTCTATTTAAAGTATTTTGATTAAAACTATTGCTATTGACAATATTTCCATTTTTATCAATTCTGTAAAAATATTTCTCAGTAAATACATCATATTCTTCTTCATTCTCGCTAATATAGCTTATTTTGTCATTAGAATATAGTTTAATAGGATCAAATACTTTGTCTCCTTCTTTACTGATGCAACACAGGTATGGATTACCGTCCTTACCTTCACAGAGTGCAAATAAATTATCATTAATCACATATTTTTCAGACCATAAATCTATATTATAGTCAGATATATCTGCAATAATGTTTCCGTCAAAATCTATCCATTTATGTAATAACCTATTATTCGAGCCTTCGTCAGATATCCAAATTGGTAATAATATAGAATTATCCAGTATATTTATATAATCATCATACCCATTAGCACATTCGACATCAAACTCATCTTTGTTTTGTTTAAAATTATATTTTATAAAATGGTTACCGTCTGTATAAAACAAGTAATCGTTTTTTACTCCTATGATGTAACTATTATTATCAAGATTATCCATTGCATATACTACATCGTTAATAAATTCATAAATAAAAACGCTTCCTGATTTTATAAATATAAGATAATTTTCATCTAAATATTTCCAAGTCCCTGCATTCGAAATTCCCGAATTTCCGTTTGAATATGAAACCAGCTCATCAGATTCAAAAAATCTTAAAAAATCCACGATTTCCTGTTTAAATAAATTTAAATTTGACGACAAAGGCACAACCCAATTACCGTCTGTATCAAGCACACCAAAATAAGGTGTAGCGCCTTCAAATCCTGATTGTAATTTACAAACAAATACATATCTGTCAGTAAAGCCAAATATATTATCAAATTCTTGTTTCTTTTGGCTTATTATAACATTTCCTTCGCAGTCTATGACAGTATAATAATAAGTATAATCGCTTTCTATTTTGGCGATAATTCTGTTTTCGCAAAGCCATTTACAAGAAGACCATGAGCCGTTTTCTAATTCTATTTCGTTAAAAATTTTTCCATTTCTATCAATAATAGTCAATTTTTTTTCAGTTGTAAAAAAAGCATAATCTCTGTAAAAAGCACCACCGTCTAAATATAGATGTGCTACTCTTGTATATTGATAGTCCGCTGAAATCGTAATAGGATATTCCGGTTCCTTTTTTTCATCGGTGCTGTTGTCTGAGTTTTTCTCGTTAGTTATTGTCTCTCCGGTATAGGGGTTGAACCCGAATGTTGTCTCATTTTCGACAGGAGCTTCTGTTTTTACCTCACTTGATTTTGTTCTTTCCGTGGTATTTTTCGGTGAGTTACACGAAGACAATAACATTACTGTTCCCAAAATAAGCGCTGCAAGTTTTAATTTCTTCATAATAATTCCTCCGCATATAACATCTTAAAAGGTGTATAATACCATTATACACCTTTTCGGACGTTTGTCAATACTTTTTATAAGGTGTATAATTATACAGATGAAAGGTGGTGGGCGAATGGATATTGGCAGCAGATTGAAGGAGGTCCGAAAGGGAAAAGCTAACCAGAATGACATTGCCGAGCTGCTTAACACAACGCAGCAGCAGATAAGCAAATATGAAAATAATATACAGGAAATCCCTTGCCGCCATATAATTACTCTTGCCCGCTTTTTTGATGTTTCGACAGACTATCTGCTCGGACTGACGGATTCAAAATTTAAATATTGGTAATATCCGCTTGTTGTCAGGCGGTTTTGTTTTATTGCACAAAAATTATTCCTTAAAATTGTAGTAATTGTAAAATTTAATGTAACCGTTTACATATGTTGATATTTTTGCCAAAATATTATATAATTGATGTATATTGTTCGGAACTTTTTTCCGAAGAAAGGACTGGTAAAATAAATGAAATTCGGTTATTTCGACGATGCCAACAAAGAATACGTCATCACTTCCCCCAAGACTCCTTATCCGTGGATCAACTACCTCGGAACACAGGGCTTCTTCTCACTTATCTCCAATACAGCAGGAGGATACAGCTTCTACAAGGACGCGAGACTGCGCCGCATAACCCGTTACCGCTACAACAACGTTCCCGTCGATATGGGCGGACGTTATTTCTACATCAATGACGACGGCCATGTATGGAATCCCGGCTGGTCGCCCGTAAAGACAGACCTCGACAGCTATGAGTGCCGTCACGGTATGGGCTATACTATTATAAAGGGTCAGTCAAAGGGTATCGAGGCTAAGGTCACTTTCTTCGTTCCGCAGAACTTCAACGGTGAGATACAGAAGGTAACAATTACAAACAAGACAAGCTCGTTCAAGAATATCAAGCTGTTCAGTTTCCTCGAATGGTGCCTGTGGGACGCTCAGGACGATTCCACCAACTTCCAGAGAAACTTCAACACCGGCGAAGTTGAGATCGAGGGCAGCACAATTTACCACAAGACAGAATACAAGGAGAGAAGAGATCATTTCGCATTCTACTCCGTAAACACAAAGATCAGCGGATTCGATACCGACAGAGAGAGCTTCCTCGGTCTTTATAACGGATTCGGAGAACCGCAGACTGTAATGAAGGGCTCTCCCAACAACTCTGTTGCAGACGGCTGGTCGCCTATTGCTTCGCACTTTATAGATATCGGTCTTGAAGCAGGTGAGAGCAAGGATCTCGTATTCGTGCTCGGATATGTTGAGAACAAGGTCGATGAGAAGTTCGCTCCCGACCTCACCCCCGAGGATAAGGTAATAACGACCGCAAATTCCAAGAAGAATATCATCAACAAGACCAAGGCGCATGAAATGATCGCAATGTGCGATACAGCCGAAAAGGCCGACAAGCTCTTTGCAGAGCTGAAAGCTTACTGGGACGCTCTTCTTACGCAGTATCATGTTGATTCTCCCGATGAGAAGGTCAACAGAATGGTCAATATCTGGAACCAGTATCAGTGCATGGTAACATTCAATATGTCACGCTCGGCATCTTACTTCGAGAGCGGAATAGGCAGAGGAATGGGCTTCCGTGATTCAAACCAGGATCTGCTCGGATTTGTTCACCAGATACCCGGAAGAGCAAGAGAGCGTGTCATAGATCTCGCTGCTACCATGCTTGAGGACGGCGGCGCTTATCATCAGTATCAGCCGCTCACAAAGAAGGGCAATCACGAGCTCGGTTCAAACTTCAATGACGATCCGCTGTGGATGATACTTGCAGTTGCAGCTTACATCAAGGAGACGGGCGATCAGTCCATACTTGATGAGGTGGTTCCTTATGAGAACGACGACAGCAAAGCTGCTTCGATGCTCGACCACATGAAGAGAGCATTCGATCATGTTGTTAAGAAGGTAGGACCTCACGGACTGCCGCTCATCGGACGTGCAGACTGGAATGACTGTCTGAACCTGTCATGCTTCTCCGACAAACCCGGCGAATCCTTCCAGACCTATAACAACAAGGATATGTTCAAGGACCCGCCTTTCTACAGCCAGATCGCCGAATCGGTAATGATCGCAGGTATGTTCTGCTTCATAGGACCCGAGTATGCCGCAATGTGCAGACTCAAAGGCGATGAGGAAGAAGCGAAGCGCGCCGATGCTGAGGTCGCAAAGATGAAGGAAGCAACTATGAAGTACGGCTTTGACGGCGAGTGGTTCCTGCGTGCTTATGACCATAACGGAAACAAGGTAGGATCGCATGAGTGCGAAGAAGGCAAGATATTCATTGAACCGCAGGGCTTCTGTGTTCTTGCAGGTCTTGGCAAGGAAACAGGCGATGACATCAAGACCCTTAACAGTGTTGACAAGTACCTCAATTCCGACCACGGACTTGTACTCAACAATCCGGCATTTACTCATTATTATATACAGTATGGCGAGATCTCCACATATCCCGGAGGATACAAGGAGAACGCAGGTATATTCTGCCACAACAACGCGTGGATAATGTGTGCGGAAGCCGCAGTCGGCAGAGGCGACAAGGCATTTGAGTATTACTCAAAGATCGCACCCGCATTCAGAGAGGATTTCTCTGATCTGCACAGGACCGAGCCCTACGTTTACGCTCAGATGATCGCAGGCAAGGACGCTCCGAGACACGGCGAAGCCAAGAACAGCTGGCTCACCGGAACAGCTGCGTGGAACTTTGTTGCTATTTCGCAGTACATTCTCGGTGTTAAGCCCAAGTACGACGGACTTGAGATCAGCCCCTCGATCCCGAAGGCATGGGACGGCTTCAAAATCTCAAGACAGTTCAGAGGTGCGACCTACAATATCACTGTCAAGAATCCCGACCACGTTTCAAGCGGCGTAAAAGCAATGACAGTTGACGGCAAGGCTGTTGACGGAAACCTCATTCCTGTTTTTGCGAACGGTGTACACGAAGTTGAGGTAGTCCTCGGCTGATTTCTTCCGCTCAGCACCGGAGCGCCAGTCGGAAGCATATTCCGTTATACGGAATCTTAAGGCTATACCGCACAAAGAGCGTGCGGTGATTGCGTTGTCAGAGATTTCGTCAGATTGTACAGAAATGACGCAGGCTTGCTGGCGCAAGTCAAGGAATTTCTGTGCAAGATGACAGAATAATCTGCAAGCAAGCGCTGTGCGTCTATTTGTGCGGTATTGCCTTAACAGGTCTGAGGGTGTTGACTTATCTTTGGTCAGCTTAATCAACCGATATTTCGCCGAGTTCAAAAGAGTACAGAAGCTTCTGACGGATCTTCATTCCGGTGGATTCAGAAAGCGCCCGTGCGTATATCTCCAGCTGTCCGCGGTATTCGTCAATAAGCATCTCCGCAGATGCGCGCGTGTTCGTCTTGTAATCCACAAGCACTATCTCCCCGTCCTCAACAAAGAACATATCAGCAATTCCCTGTATGAACGGCTTCTCCTCGTCTGTCCAGTCGGATATGCCCGATTCTTCAGGCGTAGGTGTGTATTCGCAAAATATCGGAAATTCTCTGTTTATATCCCCGCTTGCGGCAGCCCTCCGGCATACATCGCTCTGCAAAAAACGCGCGATATCATCTTCATCGACAGATGACCTCTCAATGTCTGAGATCTTTCCGCGTACTCTGAGTTCGTCAAGTATCTGTGGGACCTCTTCCGGATCAGCATTGAAATCCAGCAGCTCCATTACTTTGTGATAAGCGTCGCCCCTCTTCTTTCCGGTGAGCCGTGAAGTCTCCTTCGTCCCGATGAATGACGGCACGCGCAGAAATCTGTCGATCTTGTCGCCGTATTCCGCAAAATCATCAACGCTCTTTACGCCTATCTGAGTTGCAGTGACCTTTGCGGGAAGCTTTGAAAACCTGCTGTATGCATATTCCGAGAACGGAGGGATCTCCACCACACGTTCATCGGATATCCCTTCATCAGCGATCTCTGTGGAAATATATTCCCCATAATTTCGCACATCTATCAGACCGTCACGCACTGCGGCACTGTTGATGATCCAGTCGTAATATATGTTGCCGGCGCTTCGGCTTCCGGTAGGAACAGTAAATATCAGCTTTTCCTTCGCTCTTGTAGCAGCAACGTACAGCAGTCTCATTCTCTCGCTTAGTTCGAGTCTCGTGTTTTCGCCGGATACAAGATCGTACATGAAGGTATCGACAGTCAGCATATTTTTGCTGTCTCTTATCTTCATTCCGATGCCGTAGTTCGGGTCGCAGATTATGTTCATTCCTGACTCCGCCGGCTTTGATCCGGTGACGTTCGCAACAAAGCATATCGGAAATTCAAGACCCTTCGAGCCGTGTATGGTCATCAGCCGGACGTAGTTTCCTCCGCCGCTGTCGCCTTTTGCCTGCGGAAGATTGATCTTTTCGCTGTCAAGTTTCTCAATATATCTGATGAAGTCGTAAAGGCTTGCGCTCTCACCGCCCGAGAACTGCTCGGCATAGTGTATCAGCATACGCAGATCGGCGCCTCTCTTTGCACCGTCCGGACGTGCCTCAGCTGCGGGTATCAGCAGACTCTCGTCACAGATCTTCCGGATAAGGCGCTCAGGCGAATTTTCAGCCGCAAATTCTCTGTATTCTCTGATCTCTGAAAGTACAGCTGCGGCTTTTTTGTTTTCTTTGGCAAATTCATTGAGCCCCGTCCACAGGTTGTCGCGTCTGACACCTCCTGCAAGCTTGATCTGTGCCATTTCATCGGCTGACAGCATGAACGGTTCTTTCATCAGCACAGCCGCAAGGTCGGTATCGCGGTACGGGTCGTCAATGACCCTCAGCAGAGCGAGTGCGTGCCTTACTTCCTCAAAATCGGTGTAGTCTCCGTCCTCTTTTGCTTTATATGGGATCCCGGCACTGTCGAGAGCCGCCTTATATACGGAAATATGGCTGCTGTATCTTCCCATGAGAACAGCAAAATCCCCGTAATTGCACGGACGGATATCATCTCCCGCACCGACGGTAAAACCGCATCGCACCATTTCTCTGATGCGGTCGGCGATATACGCGGCTTCGTATTTTCTTGCGTCCGTGATCTGCTTTCCGGTAAAAGTCAGCAGCTCAGTGCGATTCTTTTCGTCCGTATCATATTTTGCTCCCTGCACGAGTGCGCAGCTCTCATCGTAGTTCACATCTCCGAGTTCCTCGGTCATAGTCCCCATGAAGATACCGTTAGCCGAGTCTATGACCTCTTTACAGCTGCGGAAATTGCGGTTCAGATCTATTACTGTGAAGTCAGGATCTTTTGTGAGACGTGAAAATACAAGCGGATCCGCTCCTCTGAAACGGTAGATCGACTGCTTTATATCGCCCACGAAGTACAGATTCTTCTTGTTGTCCGAAATGAGCCGGAAGATCTCATACTGCACCTCGTTGCTGTCCTGAAACTCATCAACTATGATATATCTGATGTTTTTGGCAATACCGGCGGCGATATCACTCGGCTCACCGTTCTCACCGCGCAGCATTCTCAGTGTAAGCAGCTCGATATCGGAGAAATCCACACGTCCCTTTTCGAGCTTTGCAGACGAATACTTTCTGTCGAGCGATCTTACGAGTGATATAAGTATTTCAAGCACCGGCGCACATACTGACATATTCTCGGTTCTTCGGGCAGCCATTCCGGCAGCACGGACAAGCTGTTCCCACAGCTCTTTGAGTTCTTTCTGATATTCTTTGAGTGCTGTATTGTCAAAGTTCTTGGTTTTTCTCGGAACCGACGGTATCTGCACGCCTTTCAGATTTTCTTCATAAACGTCGGTCAAACGGGAGATGCCGATGTTATTTCCGGAAAAAATACTGCTTGCTTTTTCTGAAAGTGATCTCCATTCAGCGGCAAAAGCAGCTGCCTGCGGTTCCTGTGAAAGCGAGGATAAGCTGTCGCATATCCCGGAAACCCTGTCGGAGATACGTCTGATGTTTATGTTTATGAATGAGGAAAGTATATTTTTCTGTTTTTCAGAAAGCCTGTCCGGATCTCTGTATGCTTCGAGCTGTGTGTCAAAATAAGCGTCTGCATCGGGTATATTCCGCGAGAAGGAATACAGATATCTCACTGCATCAACTATAGCGCTGTCGTCACGTCCCATAAACCAGTCGTAAAGAAGGTCGCGCTTTTCGTGGTCGCCGGATTCGCAGAATTCCTCCATAACTGAGGTAAGCGCCTGCGACAGCATCAGCTCCGCCTCAGACTCGTCAAGTACAGCAATATCCGGAGGCAGTCCCGCACAGGCGCTGTTTCTCCGCAAAAGATCGAGACAGAATGAGTTAATTGTGGAGATACTTGCATCATTGAGTCTCAGGCGCTGTTCGATAAGCCTTCTGTTTCCCGGATCCTTCGAGATCTCCTCCTCTATCGCTCTTTCAAGTCTCGCCTTCATCTCGTCGGCTGCCTTGTTTGTAAATGTGGCGATAACCATTTCGTCCGCGTTCACAGGATCGACGCTGTCAAGTATCATTCTTTTTCCCCGCTCAACAAGAACGGCGGTCTTTCCGCTTCCCGCCGCTGCCGAAACTATTGCCGCACCTCCGCGGAAACCTATCGCCTTTTCCTGTTCAGGAGTCCAGTCCATTAAAAGACCTCCTTTTTTGCTTCTGCTGTCTGATATCGGTCGCTTCGCTCGAGACTTTGCAGAGGGTCGCTGCGCTCGAGACTTTGCAGAGGGTCGCTGCGCTCGAGACTGGGGGAAACCCTTTGTGAACAAAGGGTTATCCCCCAGACCCCCTTCCTAAAAACTTTACACGATATGACACGTGTGTCTCTGCACTGTTTGAGCTATAATGCTGCCTGTATTGACTTCTTTGCTGATATCAGTTCTTATCATCGCTCTCCGCAAGCAGATAGCCTATGCCTCTTGCCGCCTTTATAACTATGTTTCCGCCGACAGACACAAGCTTCTTCCGCAGCCCCGAAATATTCACCCATACTACATTGATCTCCGAATCGCTCTCATATCCCCATATCTTTTCAAGAAAACGCTCTGTGGGTATCGCCTGATTCGGGTTCATCATCATCATCTCAAGCATCTGGAACTCTTTATTCGCAAGTCTCATGCTTCCCGACGGTCCGTTCAGACTGAAATCACCGCGGCTCAGCTCAATGTTGCCGAATTTCAGGACATTTCCGGTAAGTTCAGGCTGTCTGCGTGTCATTGCGCGTATTCGCGCAAGCAGCTCCTTCGTTGAAAACGGCTTTGTCATATAGTCGTCGGCACCGCTGTCAAGCCCCTCAACCCGATCATCTATCTCGCTCTTCGCCGTAAGCAGCAGAACGGGAATGGTTATCCCCTTCGCCCTTATCTCTTTAAGAACAGATACCCCGTCCTTCTTCGGCATCATCACATCAAGCACCGCACAGTCGTAATTTCCGGCTTCAAGATAGTCAAGTGCGTCCTGCCCGTTATATACGGCATCTACCGAGTAGTTGCTGTGCGAAAGTATTGCAACAAGAGCGTCTGATAATGTGCGCTCGTCTTCTGCAAGCAGTAATCTCATTACATTTTCCCCGCTTCCGGAATAAATTACAGCTATCCCCCGCAGCATCGCACATAGCTTCTGTATCGCTGAAATGAGTGCCGACAGTGCGGGTAAAGCTTTCCATTTACTGCAATTATAACATCATCGCAGCGGCTTTGTCAATGAAAAAATACAGTGGGAACCCCGAAAACCGCCGCGGACGAAAAATGTTGATCTGCGATACTGTTTGTATGCTGTGAGCGGTTGCAATTTATACCGGATTGTGTTATAATTAATGTGTCCTCAATAACTGCCTTTTGGCAGTTATTGGCTGAAAATCTGCAAAACAGATTTACACAACGGACACATTCCTTGATGAGCAGACATTAATTATAGGCAATACCGCACAAATAGACGTACAGCGCTTGCTTGCAGAATATTCCGTCATCTTGCACAGAAATTCCTTGACTTGCGCCAGCAAGCCTGCGTCATTTCTGTACAATCTGACGAAATATCT
>ODAI012624346.1_pt1 | contig 10660 bp, 8 predicted proteins | sample 1539321 | NCBI WGS metagenome assembly ODAI01 (sample SAMN02144231, study PRJEB22623) | gut metagenome | biome: sheep rumen | host: Ovis aries | place: New Zealand | reverse complement strand
CCTACGATAGTTTGTATATTGCCTGTGTAAGTCCAAGACGCTTTTTTAGTAGCAGAATCAAACGTTGAAGTGTCTCCTTGTAAGTGGTAAAACGGCAATTTGTCGAGCCACATTATCGGATGTTGAAATTGTGGTTCATAAACAAAATGCGCTTCGTTTTTTTGCTCTGGGGAATAAGGTTCAAGAAGCAGATATTTAATACCATCGTGCAAGATATATGCGCCAGCAGGCAATGTATATTTTCGCACATCGTTCCATTCAACAGAAATATAGTTAGACTTCATTAGTTCCTCGGTTAACGTAGGAGTTCCATTAAAATCCAATTGCTTCCCGTCGAATTTATATAAAGTATCGCCGTCTATGTTATATATTGTATCAAACATTTTCGTCTATATTATTACCGAGCAAGTTGAGATTTGCTTGTGCCACTGTCGTCCTGCTGGAAGGGTCAGGTTCTTTAAACCTCAGTGTAAAGGTAGCATTAGAAAGGTTATACTGAGCGAAATTAGACAACCCCGTATAAACAAGTTTATAGACAGTATCAAGCCTAGGCACTTGCATATAGATGAAATGCCCTTTTAGATATGTGGTTAAACTTTTGAGGTTTTGGAGAAGTATTGCTATATTGCCAGCTTCCATAATACACGGCAATTCAATATCACGTTCTCGTATTCTTGTGCTTCTATCTGTCACAAAATACTGCGCCCCATTGCGTAACCTATTTTCATTTTTCACATAGTCTTTAACTGCTTCTTCTGCTAACAGGAGAGAATAAGCCCCTCGTCTTAATTGAACCCTCCATAATGTGCGGAGGGCTAAAAATCGAGTATCTCCTTCTCTCATTATTTTTACGTCATAATTTGCCATAATTTCTCTTTTTAAAGATTTTCCTCAATATATTTTCTCAACCTTGTAACCTCAGATGAAATCGCCCCTATTGGGTTGGTGTTAAGTATAATCTGGTCTAGTTTTTGTAAACCACTAGCTTGCATTTCGCACAAAGCATTAACATTGCTATTTATTTCGCTTGTATAAGCCGTTAGATTTATCGTGCTTTCAGTTAATGTTAGTTGTGACTCAATAAGTTGTAGCCGTTGCATATTGCCCTGCTCAACAGCAATTTGTGTAGCCGTTGCAATGCCAATAAGTATATCGGCTTGGTCGTATGTTATCTTTTCGGCAGCAGAGGATGTTGCGCCTTGGTCTTCGTTATAGCTATTCCCTGTAATATCAATGCCATGTTGTTCAAATGCGCTATTGATTATATTTGCCAGTTGTTCGGCGGCTGGTAGATTTGCCTCATAAGCATTAACCATCTGCTCCGAAATCGCAGCTACACGGCGCATTAGTTCCTCGGCTGAGATACCTCCATTTTCCTCACCTGCTGCAAACGAGGCATATAATTTTTCTAACTCATCTTGGAAAGGTCTAAGAATGGTTACATTCATAAACTGCCTAATTGCATCTTTGGCAATATCAGCGAAAGTTTCACTTGAGTATTCCTTAAACTTATCAAGTGCATCTTCCCCTTTCGTAAGCCAGTCCCATACAGCATCCGACATGTTATCCAGGAGAGGGCTAAACATATCGCTTACATAGTCGTGAATTTCTTCAAGGAACTTATCGTATTCCTCTCGAAGCTCCATTAATTCTTCGAGCGTATCTTTGGTCTCTCCGACAAGCTTATCTCCATACTTATCAAGGACTTTTTGAGCAGTCACAAGGTCAATGAGCCCATTTTCGTCAAAGAGGTCTGCTCCTAGATTCTCTTTAACCCATTGACGCAAGTCGGCAGTCTTTTCACTTCTGAACCATGTCTTGTGGCGTGTTTGTATGCGGAGATTATCTTGCGCACGAACAGGGTTATTGTAGCCTTGTATTGCCCCTGCTGCTGAGTTTACCGCAGCACCGACAAGTGCTCCACCCGCAGCTGCTACTCCTGCGGTGATACCTGTCGCTATCCCGCTTGATAACCCTGCTACAAGAGGACCAAGAGCAGCTAATGAAAGTCCACCAGTAAATACCGCTGCCGCTCCAGCAATAGCCCCCACAATTGGCACAATCCATTTCGACAACCCAGCACGCTTATCTTGATATTTTTCTTGGACCTCATTTAGCTTATTAGCGTATGCTTTTTCTGCTTCGGCATGGTATTCCCATGCGTCACGCAATGATGTGAGGTTGTCGGTTGCTAGCCAGTTTTGCTCCGCTTGTTGCGCCTTAATAACTGCCATTCGATACTCATCAATCGTCTGGCGCATCTTATTAATTTCTTTCTGCTTTGCTACGGCTCGCTCGTAGTAATCCTCTTGTGATGGTAGCAACTTGGAGAAGGTTTGCACCAGTTTAATCCCAGCACTGACTATACCCAAGATAACACTTGCTTTTTCAAGCATACTAATCTCTGATGCTGCTTTTTTAGCCAATCCTGAAACCGTTGAGATAATTCCCGTTGTGAATGTCATTACATCAGCGACAAACCCAAGAATGTCACCTGCAATGCCGCCAATGCTCTTTCCAACACTATTAATAGCTTTAGCAAGGGCTTCAACTTCTTTTATCTCATCATTAATCGCCTTTTTTACCTTATTGCTTTTCTTGGCTTGTTCATCACGTGCAGCGTTTACTCTTTTCTGTGCTTCTTCAAGCGTATAGTATACTGGGACTAATTTTGTTCCTTCAACTCTCCAAGTCTTTATAGTGCGAATTGATTGCTCGCCTGATTGCACTCGGGATAGCAACTCTTGCGCTTCTCTAGCATTGTCGGTTGCTATCTTGTATTCCTCCATTGCTTTATTGAGGCGAGCAAAGGTACTCTGTCGAGAATCCACTTCGTCGTACATTTGCTGTAGTGTCTTGGTGAATTCTCGCAACTGCTCAGGGCTCATATTCTTTGCTGCCGATGCTTTAACTTTTTCAAAGTCAGCTATGAGCGCATTGAGCGTTTCTGTTGAAGTATTGCCTAAATCTTCAAAAGCACGTATGTATTCTGGCGAAGCTTTAAGTTCCTCAAAGTCATTTTTTAACAATGCTTCATTTTTTTTCTTCTGGGCTTCAGCAATAGCTCGCACCAGTTGGTCTGCTTCCTTGGTATAACCAGCCGCACGAGCTCGCCTTTCTTGCTCTTGCATTACGCCTATCTGAGCATTATAATCTTCTTCTATCTTTAAGCGTTTGTCGGCAAATGTCTGATACTGGTCTGTCGTTTCTTTAATCCAGTTCTTTAGCTGCGAACCTTGTGTTATATCGTAGAGTTTTTCGTACTCTGCGGTTAGGGCTTCAATCTTAGTTGTGTCAAGTTTACTATCGTCCCAATACTCACGCTTGCCTGTTTGCTTAAGCGCTAAAGTTTGTTCCAATTCAAAGACTTCTTGCTGACGTTTAATTTCTTCATTAATGGCAGCAGTCCCCTCTTTTTGGATTTTGCGCAACTCCTCAGCATTATCAAAGTCTTTCCTTAGTATACGCTTTTCGGTGCTTTCATCCATTGCATCTATTTCGGCTGACCTTACACGAGAACGAACTTCGGCGAGAGCCTCCGCATACTTATATTCATTTTCGTCAACCTTTATAGACCAATTCTGTGCTGCTTTAGCGATGTCGTTTGTCCTTTTTAGTTGTTTTTTCTGTTCGGCTGCTAGAGCTTTATCGGCTTTTTCTCGTTCACGTTGTGCTTTCTTCTGAGCTTGTTCTGCTTTGCGAGCTGCCGCAGCTGCTTCTCGGTCTTGTTTCTTCTTTGCCTGTTCTGCTTTGCGAGCTGCTCTAGCCGCTTCTGCTTCGGCATGTTTTGCTGCTTGCTCTTGACGGCGTGTTTCAGCACTAGCTAACGCTAATGCCATCTTCTGTTGCTTGGCTCTCTTCGCTTCAAGCATATCACGCTCACGAATTAACCTATTCCGTTCTTCTTCGAGCCTTAAACTATCTCCATGCGCCAACCTTTCAAGAGTGTTTTTTCGCATGAGCTCCTCTTTCTTCTTTATCTGCTCATCATACTTTTCATTAATGAGTTTATTGAGCTCATCTATATGCTTTAAGGCATCCTCTTCGCCTTCTGATTCTTCTATCTGCTTCTGCTTCTGAGCAATTTGTTTGTCATAGTCTGCATTACTATTTAAGCCTGATGCGTCGCTATCCACTTTTGCTTCATTATAAGCTATCATTGCTGTGTCATGTATTCCTCGAAGCTTATCCATGAGCCCATCAAAACCCATATCATACGCTTCGGATAGCCCTTTCCATGCTACTTTGCCTAATCCTGCAAAAAGTGATGCGGAGGTTTTGACTGCTCCGACAAAAGCATCTTTAACGCCCGCTACGCCTTTATGTATAGTTTTCCAGCCTTCCTCAAATGATGCCCAAGCGGCGTCGCTACCTTCCGTAAACAATGCCCACACGCTACGCAACATAGACCCTAGACCATGTAATAAATCTCCAGCTGCTCTTACCGCTGTTTTTACTGTCTGAATAAGGTTCTTCCCGAAGTCAAACATTGCCCCTTGTGGGTCGGTAAAAGCATGGAAGATATATTCACCAAGCGAAACGAGAATGTCAATAAGGCTGTCAATAATAGACCCAATATAGGCACTAAGTTTAGCAAACTGAAGTTGACCTTCTTTAGTTTTGTTAAACCATTTAAAAACCGCTTGCAAAGCAAGCACTATGGCAGCAAGCACCGCCCCAAGGGGTGTGCGAATCATCTTCCACATAGCCGATGTCATTCCCTGAACACCTTTTATAGCATTACCAATAGGGGCGGGCAGTAACTCAAAGCTGCCCTTTAAGTCTTTCATACCTTCTTGGAACTTGCCATGCCCTGTTGCCCAGTCCTTGATTGCTGTGCCCGCTTTCTTAAATCCCTCGGCAATATTGGATGCACCATTCTTAATCTTCTCAGATAACGAAGTATCGCTTACATTTTCTACATCTTGCTTAAGGCCTTTATACTGTGCGCTTAATTCTTCAAGATATGTTTTTTGCTCGGCATAAGCTTTGTTTACTGCATCTATTTTAGCCCCTAATTCTTCGTCATAAGGGTTATTTTCAGCCAGCTTTGCAAGAGCATCTCTCTCTTCTTCTAGCTTTATTAGCTTCTGTGTTTCAGCTTTGATTACTTTCTCTATAGCTTTAGCACTATCTTCCTCGCCTTTGGCATTTTTTTCAATCAAGCCAGCTTTTTCCAGCATCGCTCTGCTGGAATTGTCTAGCGATTTAGTGTATTCATCATATCTATCTCTCAGTAAGCCAATCTTCTGTTGCTGTTGTTCTATTGATGCATTAAGAGTATCAAGTCCCTCTGTTGTCACCAAACCGCCCGAGGGAGCCATTAAAGATACTTTCTGTTGCTCTGCTTGCTGTTGCATTAATTCCAACTTACGTTCTTCGGCAGCAATCTCCTCTTGCATTTTTGTTGCAAGATTATATTTTTCAGGCGCTTCAAGTGCGGCAACTTCGGCAGCTTCTACGCTAGTAAGAGTTTCTTTTATTTTTGCGAGTTCTTCATTCTTTGCAGCAATAGCCTGCTTCTCTTTTTCATATGCTTGTTCCTTGCTAGTAGCATCGGCATCTAGATTTCTATATTCTGATGAAGCGTCTGGGATAGTTATGCGCTGAATGAGATTAGGTTTAGCTTCTTCTGCTGCTTCTCGTGCGGCTTCAGCTTCTCGTTTAAGAGCTTCTACTTTCTCCTCTCGCAGAGCAATTTCTTCCTTTAAATCTTGGATAGTCGACATTTTATCTTGGTCGCGTTGCATTCCTGCGATAGCATCTTGTGCTTCTTTTGCATTCTCGCTAGTTGATTTCATTGCGAGGCTATATTCATCGAGCTTTTCTCTGGCACTTTCAAGTTCCCCTTTCTGTTCCTCAATACGTTGGCTGTATTCTTCTACGGCTTTAGCATCATTTCGCTCGGCGGCTGCATTCATTTCGTTGGTTAGCGATTTGATGCTTTGCTCTAGCTCGCCAACTTTTTTCTGCTCGTCATCATAGGCATTTCGCGCAACTATATTAGCCTGTTGTGTAGCATCTGCTCGCTCTTTTACTTTTTCTGTAAGGTCGGTAATTATAGTTGAGACCCCATCCTCATTGCTATTAGCAAAGGCATTAGTTAGGTCACCCATCAGTTTGCTTATATCCTCCCCTAGCGACTTAGCTTTATCTCTAAGGTTATCAATTATATCTAGTCTTCCGTAGCCTTCATAGATTTCACCTAAAGATGCACCGAGTTCGCTTGCTGCTGAGTCTGTTTTAAGATATTCGTCACGCAGAGCGCTTTGTGCATTCTTTGCCTCTGTGAGGATTTTATTGTGCTGGTCATAGAGTTCAATAAGGGGTTTTAATGAAGCATCTATCTGTTGCCACATAACAGACCCCTCTTGCGAAGCATCACGCTCAGCTTTTAAAGCGTCAATATTGGTTTGCAATGCTTTGAGGGACTGCTCTTTATCGGAGATGATAAATGACAGGTCGCGACTAACAGACTCAAACTCGTGGCGCATCTTGTCGGTCGACGCATTTATTGCGCTATTAAGTTCTTGTTCGCTTTTTAAACCAATATCAGACATCGCATCCTCGACACTTTTTTTGCCTTCTGCAACAGTGTTTTTAAGCGACTCAAGACTTGTCTTGATTGACGATACAAGGGTATCCGTATTTGCACCATCGAAAGCAGAAGCACTCGTTGCTGCCGCTCTGAGGGCATCAGCAACCTTAAATGTTGTGTCAGTTAATGCGTCAAGCTGTTTTGATGCTTCCTGAACATCAAAACTTAGAGGCAGAATTTCACCTCGCAGTTTATTTATTTCATTTGTGATTTTTTCGTACTTCTTAGTGCCTTCTTGTTCTTTGCCGAGTGAATCCTCTAACTCCGCAAGCTCATTTCTGTAAGCCTTTAATTTTTCTTGCGATGCTGCCAGTGATTGTGATATTGCATTAGTAAGGATAGCACTATCTTTCTGTATTTCCGATACCGCATTTTTAAGTATGTTGGGCAACTCGTTTGCACTACCATGAGATAATGACTTGAGGGCAACATCCATCTTTGCAGATGCTACCTCGGTGGTTCTAGATACGTCACTTAATTTAGCTTTTAGTTGGTTTAAGCTATCTAAGATATTGTCAATATCTACGTACCCTTTTATTCCTAATTCTTCCATAAGCTATTGTTTTGTACAAATATAGTTACAAAAAAGCGGGCTTAACTCTGTCGCCAAGCCCGCTGAATAAACTATCTAGATTACATAAATTGCATAAAGAATTCAGACGAATGCATCTTTCTATCTTTAGCTTCATCCTCTGTGTCTAACTCCCCATTGGCTTTCCTATCTTTATCTGTCTTATATGACGGTATAGCACGGTTGAGTAGCATTATATTGATATATGAGCGCTTAAATACGACCTCCTCGTAACTCATACGGAAATATTTCATTACTCCTCCGACCACTGCCCATGGGCTGTCGTTTGGCTCGGCTCCGTTATCGTCGCTGTTTGGCGAAGGAAAATGATAGAGGTTAAGAAAAAATTTGCGTTTATAGATTGTGAGAGATACATGATTAGTTGTTGCATCTTCATTACTGTTAGTCTCTTTCTAATGTATCGCCCAAAAAGGAAACGGCACAATTTTGTGCGAAATAGACAAATGATGAATATCTTAATCATCAGTCGTGCATCTTCGTGATGTGCAACGACCTCGGCAAGGACTTGTACTCGTTCTTTACCTTTTAGGCTCTCAGCGTCTATTTGCGAAGCGAATACTCCCATTTCGTATATCTGTGCTAATGTGAGTGGGCGCAAACGGAAAGGTATTAATCCGACACGCATTATCTGCGAACGTTCAGTTAGCGTTTCTGCTACTTGTTTTTTTTCTTCTTTCTTCATAATTAAAGAATAAAACGAGCATGGGATGCTCAAACATAAAGCAACCCCATTGCTCGTTAATTAGTGTTTCACGATGTCGCTCTTTTTTTAGGCAGCCCCAGTGAGTTTCCAACGGTGACCGCTAACGGCGTTGCCTGATGCGTCGGTATTTGCAAGCTGCTTAAATTCCAAATGGAAGTTCGGGAAACCGCTCTTGCCGATTGTGCCGGCTTTTGTTACAGACACCTTCATCTTAGCCCACTGGAAAGTCTTGCTTGGGAAGTCATCAAGCTTACGGGTCACGATTTGTACAGCCTTAATAAGGAAATCTTGCTGGATTGGCTCGGCATACCAAGTAGTTTTGTCGTCAGTAACCTCAGTGAAACCAGCAAGTGCTTTATAGCTTTCCTCCGAAAGGTCGTAAGTATCAAGAGTAAAGCCCTTAGAACCCTCGTCACTCTTGAGGGTTGCATAGATATCATCGACCTCCTCTACATAGAGGTCATTTTCGCCTGGCGCAGCATCATTGAAGCTCACGCTATCACGAACAATAGCCTTGAACGAAAAAGTGCCTTCTCCAGTCCAAGTAGTAGGGTAACCGCCAGTTACAGGGGTTGCCAATGTTACGGTATTAATACCATAAGTTCCACCTTTTGCCATATTTTTCTATGTTTTTAGTGTTAATAATTTAAATCATTATAAATAACTCTAACTTGCAGATTGACATAGTACGTCCCATCGCTGTCTGGTGTAGGGCGGCTGTCAGCGTAAAACTCAAAGTATGCCTTATCTAAATAGATACCCCTCGGCTTAAAGAGTGCCACAATACTTGAACAAATACTAGCGAGTCGCTTTGCTGGCGGCATATCCCCCTTTATCTTCTTAGAGTGGACATTAATGTTTACTATGCCTTCTTCGACCTCTCCACGATGCACGAAAGGGAGGTGATTAACAACAATGTATTCATTTTTCTGCCCAACTTCTTTTTCGTAGAAGTAAACGGGTATCTTAGAGCATGCGATGCAATTACCTTTAAGGTAGCCCACTATTAGCTCTACTGCGTTATTGCCAAGCATTACACTCATACTGCCATCACATCTTCAATCGTTTCCTCTAATGCTCTCTTTAGTTCATCTTCCAAAAAGTATTTAGTAAGATGAAGAACATTAAAGCCACGATGTTCCACATACTTTCCGTATTCCATACCAGCGACAATAATCAGTGTATAGCCTTTGTCGGCGACAACACCTTCTTCACTGGCGTAGTTTTCTATTGCTTCCGCAACTTGTTCCTGTCCTCTTGCGCTTTCTTCTGGATGAGGTATCTTACCTTCGTGAAGATGCACCATTTCTCCATCATAGAAAAGCGCATAGCTGATAGAGTTCTTTAGGTTAGCTGTGCGGTCATGATAACCTTTATTCTCTTTGCTATATGTGACTGCTTCTTCGGCTACTTGCATTAATTTCATATCAAGAGTTTTGCGAATAACGTCGCTCATCTTTCTTAAGCGTTCTTGTAATTTTTCAACGCCTTGAATCTTAATGCTCGAATTTACAGCCATATCTTTAAATAGCGTTTCTTATAGGTAACAAAACCTTTCACTTGCAACTCGGCATCTATTGTATCGTCCGCTTTATGGATATGCACATATTCTCCTTCTCTGGGTATAAGGTGATATATGTCTTTCTTCAGCGGAATAATACAGTAGTAAGAATAGATATACTCCCTGCCATCATTTAGCCTAACTTTAGTTGCTGCTGAATTGAAGCTAATAAAGCAACGGCTAAAATCGACCCACTCTTCGGTCGGCTCGATAGGGTAACCTTGTCTATCATATTGTTCCATAGCAAGGTCTACGTCGGCAATTTCGGGCGTTATTCTGCCTGTCTCGGCATCTACTTTATAAGCGGTATTATTTATCACCGCATAAGCAAAACTGCCGTAGAATAAAGCCTTTACCTGTATATCATCTTCAAACTTCATATCATACTACTACCAGCACTTTACAGCAGTGAGATTATAATTATCATCCTCACTACCTACAAGGTCAGGAGAAAGCCCTGCCGATGCCGCAATGCTTGCAATAGCTTTATTAATGCCATTGATATTATATGTATTAGAAATAACATCAATATGCTCGCTTGCTAGCACTCGCATTCTTGCCAAGCAACGCATTGCCGCCAGTGCGACAGGACGCACCATAGCAGCAGAATACTCCTCATCAACTGTTGCCGACTCACCGAAGTGCGCCGCACAATCTATGAAAAGTTTTTCAAGCCCATCCTCACTCAGCGAGTAAGGCTCGATTTCTGCCGCTATTGCCTCTCTGTTTGTCATTATGCAGTTTCCTCGGTGTTAAGAATATAGTAGTCATTAACGCCATTGAATACTGGCTGTGCCCACATATCGTTGTCGGTATGGCGACCAGTCTTATCACGCCAATAACCTACGAGGTTGTCGTCGTGAGTGGTGTAAGTCTTGCCAGGCAATGGGTCTACTAACTCCAGCGAGTCAGCAATCTTCATCACCGCTACATTGTTAGCGCACTGGAATACCACACGGTTGTCAACGGTCATGTTGATATTCGAGCCGTCAGCAAGGCGTACAAAGCGGTCAGGCTCTACAGTAATAGTAGGCAAGAGAACGCTCTGGAGATAAGCATTTACCTGTGTAGGCGAGAGAATAGGAACGGCAGGCGAAACCTCTACACTATTGAGGTTGAGCTTAAAGGTGTTCTTAATCTCGTTAGCCTGACACATATTAAAGAAGGTCTGTTCCGACATACGGACACGCCGAAACGCGCGTCCTT
>ODAI010212210.1_pt1 | contig 10660 bp, 9 predicted proteins | sample 1539321 | NCBI WGS metagenome assembly ODAI01 (sample SAMN02144231, study PRJEB22623) | gut metagenome | biome: sheep rumen | host: Ovis aries | place: New Zealand | reverse complement strand
TTTATCATATAAATAATATTTAGCATTATATCTTATACCATTTTTAATAAATATACATATTCCATAATCAGTATATTCATTTAATAAATAAAATGAATTATTCAAATCATATTTATTCCAATAATAATTTAATGCGGTCCCTATTTTACCAAAGCTATTTGATTCATATTCATCAACATAAAAATATTCATTATCATAATTTGTTTCTTCATCATACCCAATTGATTTATAATATGGCTTTAATATTATTTTTAAGAAACGACTAATGTTTCCTTTTAAATAACTTGAATAATTACTACTTACATCAGAATTATATTGATATTCTGAAAAATTAATTGTTTTATTAAATTTAAGCATAATATTATCTGATGAAACGCCATTATTTTTAATATATATTTTATTAACCAGTTCATCTAAAAAATATATTTCATGAATATAATTATCATCTTCATTTACCACTTTAATTTTAAAGACATATTTATTTGAAGAATCCTTAAAACTAAATTCAATAAAATTTAATTCACAATCAGAAAAAATATTACTTATTTCGTTATAATAGCTAGACATATCCCATGTTTTAAAGACCATAACGCTATAACAATATTCATCATATAAATTAGTTAAATAATTTCCTGATTTTAAATTATAATAATTATTATCTGCCATAACATTTATGTTTATTAATAATAAAAACATACTAATTAAACTTAATAATATTAACTTTATCTTTTTCATTTTATTTTCTCCTATATTTTATAATTACAAGCACAACAACTATTCCAATAATTAATATTCCTAAAATAATATAAATTATATAAATTGTGCTAAATTCATTCTTTTCGATTTTGTTATTTAAAACTAATATTTTATATTCATATTCTTCATCACCATAATCTATAAGTAATGAATATTCTCCTTCTTTATTAAATGAATCATAGTAATTAGTTTTTATTTTAATTATTTCATTAGAATCTAAATATCCTCTTTCAATTAATTTTTCTTTTATCATTTCTTCAGTTAATAAATTATCAACCGAGGTTGTAATATAATAATTATGATCTCTAGGATAAGTTAGTGTTAAACTAAATATTTTTGATGATTTATTATTTGATAAATCTTTAGTATCAATTTTGAATTTATAATTACCTACATCAGATTTATCATTATAATTATCAAGATTTTCAAAATCATATTTACTTATTATTCCATCATGATTATCAAATATCTTGATCATATCTTTTATTTCATCTATTGATGGCTTTTTATCTATTCTTATTCTTAAATTATCAATAATGATATTGGGCTTTAAATCATCATAAACATTTATATTTGATTTAATGAAATAATAAATATTATTATTTTGTAATGTTATATATAAATTATGATCATTTAATATTTCTGGATTCTCAAAATAATCACTATCAACATCAATATTTTCATATTGATAATTAACATTTAAATTATTCAGTATATCTTCTTTTAATAAATGATTGTAATATGATGTTTTAATAGAATTAAAATTTAAATCATCCAAATAATTTATATATAATTTAGATATTAGCTTATAATCGTTTAAATCCTTTATTAATTCAATCTTATTTAAATCATTAATATCTACTAAATTATCATCTAGGATAACCTTATTGTTATATAAATCATATGTATTTAAATGATTAACTATTTCATTTAAATTGGCATTATTATTCTTATTTAAATATAGATGTATTGGCTCAATCTTTTGATAAATTTCATAATTAATAAAAGACAAATCTAGATTTAAAATATATTCATCATATAAATTCTTATAAGATAAATATGAATCACCTTCATATATTTTAAATATAGTTTTTTTATCCTTAATCTTATATTCTAAATATTCATCATCATATAAAATGATTCTTTCTTTTTGATTTATTTCTTCTGATTTATATAATTTTTTATTATCAATTGATATTTCAAATGATGATAATTTATTATCAAAAATATTAAATGTTAAATATAAATCATTATTAGAAATAAAATTATGATTAAAATCATAACATTCTAATTCATAATCTAATTTAAACGAGCCATTTTTGATATGATCTAAGAAATTTGAAATATCAATATCACCTGATAATTCTAATGTATTAAATGTTATATTTTCACCTAAAACATTAATACTTAATAGAAATATTAAAGATATAAATAAGAAAAATAATAATGTTATTTTTTTCAAAATCCTTCCTCCTTTTTTTTATATTCATTAAATAATAGAAAGAAAGTATCAAAAATTTGTAAAAAATTTTTATTTTCATTAAAATTTCTTCTAAAAATAAAAAAAGCCTCATTTTTGAGGCATTTTTTTGAGAAAAATTAAAAACTTTAATATTTAATTAAAAATAGTATAATTAAGTTGGTGATGGTTATGTTTTTAAGAAATCAAACAAGAGTTGTAAAGATAAAAGATAAATATATTGGTGGAGATAATCCTATCCTAATTCAAAGCATGACAAATACTAAAACTAAAGATGTTTTAGGAACTATAAAACAAATAAATGAGCTTGAAGAATTAGGCTGCGATATTATAAGAGTCGCTGTATTAGATAAGGAAGATGCTTATTCTATCCATAAAATAAAAGAAGGTATTCATATACCTTTAGTAGCGGATATTCATTTTGATCCAGAGCTTGCGATAATCGCAATCAACGAAGGTGTTGATAAGATTAGATTAAATCCAGGTAATATTAAAGATAAAAATAAAATCGTTGAAATAGTAAAGCTATGTAAAGAAAAACAAATACCAATTAGAATTGGTGTTAATTCTGGTTCTTTACCATCTGATTTAGAATTGAATGCAAAAAATATGATAATCGCTGCGAAGCGTCACATAGATATATTAGAGGAATTAGATTTCCATGATATTGTTTTATCTATTAAAGCTTCTAATATAGATTTAGCTTATGAAGCATATAAGCTAGCATCTGAGACATTTCCTTATCCACTTCATGTTGGTATAACTGAATCAGGTACTTCTTTTAAGGGATTAATAACATCATCAATCGGATTGGATAGAATATTATCATTAGGAATTGGTAATACAATTAGAGTATCATTAACAGATGATCCAAAATTTGAAGTGATGGCTGCCAAGGATATTTTAAAAGAATTAAAGCTTAAAAATGATATTCCAACACTAACTTCTTGTCCTACATGTGGTAGAACTCAAATTGATTTAATCCCAATCGCAAAAAAAGTTGAAGAATATTTATATAAGGTTAATAAAAATATTCATGTCGCTGTAATGGGATGTATTGTTAATGGACCAGGGGAAGCTCGTGAGGCTGATATCGGTATTGCTGGTGGCAAGGGTGAAGCATTAATATTTAAAAAAGGAAAGCCTATTAGAAAAATTAAAGAAAATGAAATTATCGATGAATTAAAAAAAGAAATTGATAATATGTAAAAAATGCGGGAAATTCCCGCATTTTAATTTTCTACATATCTATTAAATATTTCTACTGATTTATTAAATAAATCATCATTTAATTTATCTAAATTAACATCATTAAATATTTTAAATAATTCATCATTTTTACCATTTAAAGCATCTATTAATTCTTTCTTCTGTCCTTCAAAAATACCAGCACCATCAGCTTTAATTATTTTAGCATCACCATCGGCATCGATATCTTCAAATATTTTCCCAGCGAGAATCTCAAATTCCCATTTTTCTTTAACACCATAAATTAGCTTAGCCTTTTGCATAACAGAAAGAATTGTTGTTGGATAATTAGATATATTTAATAATGTATCATTTTCTTCTTCATCATCAATAAATTTAAATGATGTATCTTCTGAATCAATTAATTCAACACTATAATTATTTTTTACATTTATTGAAGCAAGTATAGTTGAAACAGTTAATGGTAAAGGATAAGATAGAGGGACATTTATTTTTCTATATAATCCTTTCAGATCCTTGCATGTAACATTTAATGTTATATATAAAACAGAATATAAATCCATTAATTCATTAATAAATTCTTTATAATTACCAGCTTCTTCATGTGATTTTGCCTTATCAAATATTTCTGATTCGATTTTGGTAACAAAAAGTGTAGAATAAAATTCTAATAATGTCCTAATAGAAAAATCTACAAATTGGTCATCTTCTATTTCTATATCTGAAAATAAATCAGTTAATTGATCTAATATTTGAGAATCTTTACTGATTACTTCTCTCATTTTTATTTCAAGTGTATCTATTCTTTCAATCATCTTTTCCATAACAATTACCGCCTTTTTTTAATTATAAAGTATTTTAAACTGTTATTAAAGAAAAAAATTAGCGATTGTCGCTAATTTTAATCATATAAAAATAAAAACTATTTTGGAGACTTACCTAAAACTTTATATAGGAGAGTATATAAAGTTTTTGCTTCCTCAGGGTTTAATCTAACGCAAGATGCCATACCTTGAGGAACAATTAAAGCTTTCTCCCTTAGCTTTAATCCTAAATCAGTGATTTTAACAATTAACACTCTTTCATCAGTCTTAAGACGTTCTCTAGTAATATAACCTTTTGTCTCAAGCTTTTTAAGTAGTGGTGTTAATGTACCAGAATCTAAATAGATTTGTTCTCCCAATTCTTTAACATTTAAACTTCCTTTATCCCATAATATCATCATAGTAATATATTGAGTATAAGTTAGATCAAGCTCATCTAAGAATGGCTTATACATTCTAATTATCTCCTTACTACATGCATAAAGTGGAAAACATATTTGATTTTCAATTTTTAAAGAATCGTACTTATCCATAAGACAACAATAACCTCTATTATAATAATTTTAAGATTTCTTCCTTTATCTTCTTCATTTTGATAACTGGTTCAAATCTTTTAACAACATTACCGTTTCTATCAACTAAGAATTTAGTAAAGTTCCATCTAATTTCGTTAGTACCCTTAGTTTTACTGAACTTTTCTAATAAATTCATAACAGATCCATTTTTTAATCCTCTAGGTTTAACATATGGAGCTTCTTCCTCTAAATATTTAAATAAAGGACTAGCATTTTCACCATTTACTTCTATCTTAGAGAACATTGGGAACTTAACATTAAATTTCATTTGACAGAATTGATGAATTTCTTCATCTGTACCAGGAGCTTGTTCTTTGAATTGATTACAAGGGAAATCTAAAATTTCAAATCCTTTTTCATTTAATTCTTGATATAATGCTTCAAGCTCATCATATTGAGGAGTAAATCCACATCCTGTCGCTGAATTTATTATTAATAATACCTTACCTTCATAATTTTTTAAAGATACATTTTCTTTTTTTCTATTTAAAACTTCAAAATCATAAACACTTCTTTTATTATTTTCCATATTCATACCTCGTTCTTTTTGATTGCACTAAATTTAATTGTATGCAATCTATCTATATAATAAACCATAAAAAAATATTTGTCAACACATAAAATAAAAATATTGACATTGAATTATCTTTGCCTTAAAATACTAACAGTGTTAATATCTAACAGTGTTAGCAAAAAGGAGGAAATAAAATGACTCATAAAGAATTTTATGATAGATTATTTGAAATATTAAAAACTAGTCATGGTAAAAAAATTATGACTAGGACAGATAATGATTTTAGAGGATTATTTGTTATTATGTTTGAAATAAAGGATGGTAATAACACACCATCAGGTTTAGCTAAAAAATTAAACATCACTACTGCTAGAATAGCTAGAGCCTTAAACACTTTAGAGAACAAAGGCTATATAGAAAGAAATAATGATGATAATGATAAAAGAAAAACCTATATTAAATTAACAAACGTTGGTGAAGAAAAGCTAGATAAGGAAAAGAAATGTCGAGATAAATTCTTAGAAAATATAATAAAAGGATTATCAGATGATGAATTAGAATCTTTCATCAATATATTTGAAAAAATGGCTAAGAATATTTTTGAATTTGAAGGATGTGATATAAATGCTTAAGCTTTACAGAAAATTAAGCAAAATAGATATATTATTTGTTATATTAATATTAGGACTAACTGTTCTTCAAGTTTATTGTACAATGACCTTAGTTGATTATGTTGGTGGTATTGTTAAAGCTATAACATATATTAATTATCATAATAACCCTGAATCAATACCAATGTTTGGAGATCAGGTTAAAGCTTTAGTTGATAATATTGGATGGGAAGGAATTAAAGCTTCTGCCGACATGTATGGTGAGGCTAAAGATTTAGTTATATCTATCGCGGACGCATCACAAGGTGATATTTGGTTCAATGGTGGAATGATGTTAATACTTGCTGCTTCTACTATGGTTATTCAAGCTATAATCGCTATATTCGCAGCTATAGTCGCAGCTGATTTATCAACAAAAATTAGAAAAGATTTATATACAAAAATTAATGAATTCTCATTAGAAGAAATTGATAAATTTCAAACAGCATCACTTGTTACTAGAACAACAAATGATATTCAACATATCCAGTTTGCCAATTTATTAACAATGAGAATGATATTCCAGGTTCCTGTAACTATAGTTTGGGCAATATTAAAAATTCAAGCAACAAGCTTTGAATTAACAATGTCTACGGTTGTTGCGATATTAGCATTAATCGTTGTTATTGGATTCTTAATGATTTTTGCATTACCTAAATTTAAGATTATGCAAAAATTAACTGATAATTTAAATGGTGTTACAAGAGATAATCTTATGGGTATCAGAATTATAAGAGCCTATAACGCTGAAGATTATCAAGAAAATAAATTTGAAAAAGCTAATACTACTTTCACTAAAACTCAATTATTTACAGGTAGAGCTATGACTATTTTAAATCCATTTATTATGTTAGTAATGAATGCTTTATCTTTAGCTATGTATATAATAGGAGCAAAATTAATAAATAAAGGTGATATTAATTATTCTACTGTCACAGCATTTGTTATGCTAGGAACACAATTAGTTATGTCATTCTTAATGTTAATGATGTTATTTATATTATGGCCAAGAGCTTTAATCGCAGCTAATCGTATTAATGAGGTTTTAGAAACACAACCAAGTATTACAAATCCTAAAAATCCTAAAGATTTTATAGATCAAGGAACAGTTGAATTCAAAAATGTTTCATTTAAATATCCTAATGGTGAAGATTATGTTATTGAAAATATTAATTTTAAAATCAACAAAGGTGAAACATTAGCGATTATTGGTGCGACATCAAGTGGTAAAACTTCTTTAGTTAATTTAATATCAAGACTATATGACGCGACTGATGGTGAAGTATTAGTTGATGGTGTAAATGTTAAAGAATTAGATATTAAGAATTTAAGATCTAAAATAGGATTTGTTCCTCAAAAGGGATTCTTATTTAATGGAACAATTAAAGATAATATAGCTTTTTCTGATCAAGAACCAAATATGGAATTAGTTGAATATTCAGCTAAAATTGCTTGTTGTGACGAATTCATAGATAATCTTGATGAAAAATATGAATATAAAATATCCGAATCAGGAAAGAATGTATCAGGCGGACAAAGACAAAGATTATGTATTGCAAGATGTGTTTATTTAAAACCTGAAATATACGTATTTGATGATTCTTTTTCAGCACTTGATTATAAAACAGATAAAAAGTTAAGAAGTAATTTAAATGAGCTTGATTCTTCTTCTACTAAAATAATAGTTGCTCAAAGAATAGGAACCATTATGGATGCCGACAAAATTATCGTATTAGATAATGGAAAAATTGTTGGTATGGGTAAGCATAAGGAATTACTTGATAATCCAGTATACCGTGAAATAGCTCTTTCACAACTTTCTAGAGAGGAGCTTGGTTTACATGAATAATAAAAAGAAAATCAATAAGGGAACAATCTCTCAATTATTAAAATCAATCAAAAAATATTATGTATTTATCTTAATTTCAATGATATTTACTATAGGAAGCGTAGTTGTTTCTATTTTAGCTCCACAATATTTATCAGATTTAACAAATGAAATGTCATTCCCAAAATCTGGACTTGAAATAGATATGGATTATATTTGGGAAATTGCAACAATATTAATCATCTTCTATTCAATTAATATAATCTCTGGATTAATATCTGGATTAATTATGAATAGAATTACTCAAGATTATGGTAAAAGATTAAGATCTGAAATATCTAATAAAATTAATAGAATGCCACTTAATTATTTTGATACACATCCGTATGGTGATACATTATCAAGAGTAACAAATGATGTTGATACAATAACTCAAGGCTTAAACCAATCAATAACATCACTTCTTCGTTCTATAACTATGATTATTGGTGTTTTAATCGCGATGTTTATAACAAACTGGATAATGTCATTAACAGTTATAGCATCGTTACCATTAATGTTATTAATGATTGCCTTCATTACGAAGCTTGCAATACCTCAATTTAAAAAGCGTCAAAAAATCACAGGTGTTGTAAATGGTATAGTTCAAGAAAACTATACAGGTGCGATTGTAATAAAATTATTTGGGGCAGAAGAAAAAAGACGAGTTCCATTTGATAATGAAAATGAAAATTTACATAAAACTATGATTAAAGCACAAATATTTGGTGGTATGATGCAACCAATATCAACATTTATATCATACTTTGCATACGCAGCTGTATGTATCGTTGGTGGTTTAATTATGGCAAATGATGGTGGTATTACCTTAGGTACAATTACTGCATTCTTAATTTATGTAAATTTATTTCAATCACCTTTATCAGAAATAGCTCAATCAATGAATACAGTTCAGATGAGTGCCGCTGCGGCATCTCGTGTATTTGAAATATTAGATGAAGATGAAGAAATAAATGAAGATAATAAAGAAAGATATCTTCTATCTAAAGATTTCAACAAGGTTAAAGGTAGCGTTGAATTTGAAAATGTTCATTTTGGATATAAAGAAGATAAGATAATAATCCACAACTTTAGCTGTAAAATAGAACCAGGAATGAAAGTTGCGATAGTCGGACCTACAGGAGCTGGTAAAACAACATTAGTTAATTTACTAATGAGATTTTATGAAATAAATAGTGGTGATATCAAAATAGATGGTATATCAATTAAGGATATGTCTAGAAAAGAAATAAGAGATATATTCGGTATGGTTTTACAGGATTCTTGGATATTTGATGGAACAATTAGAGAAAACATCGTTTATTCAAAAGAAAATGTAACAGATGAAGATTTGAATAAAGCCATCGATGAAGCATCTTTAACACATTATATTAAATCACTTGAAAAAGGTGTAGATACAGTAATTCAAGGTGATTCATCATTATCACAAGGTCAAAAACAATTAATAACAATCGCAAGAGCATTTGTTTCTGATAATCCTCTTCTTATTCTTGATGAGGCAACATCTAATGTTGATACAAGAACTGAAATATTAATACAAGAAGCTATGGATAATTTAACAAAGAATCGTACTTCTTTTGTTATAGCACATAGATTATCAACTATAAAAAACGCTGATTTAATTTTAGTATTAAAGGATGGTAATATAGTTGAGCAAGGAAATCATAATGAATTAATGAAACAAAATGGTTTCTATGCATCACTATATAATTCTCAATTTGATGAAAGTCAAAGAGAAATAATTGAATAAAAAAGATAAATCGCCAACACTTGATTGTTGGCGATTATTTTTTAATATATTAGAGCACAAAAGCATTAAGATCGTATAACCAGCTTCTAAATTCCATTTCTATTGCAAACAAATTATCTATATATTCATATTTTTCAATTTTTTCATCTTTATTACTCACATAGCTTGTTTTCTTTAACTGAACAACAGATAAAAATTTATCATATATTATTTTGAAAGAATTATTATTTTTAATATATTCCCATACATATTTTTGATTTTCATCATTTCTACAAAAACGGACATCAAATTCTTTTTCTAATTTTAAAATTATATCTTCTGTTTCAACCATTTGATATTCTATTATATCGTCAATATATATATTTAAGTTATGTGCTATATTAACTAATCTTTTATAATTTCTTTTAAATCTAAAATTATATTTTGGATTTTTTATTTCATTTTCAATTCTATATAATTCATCAGATATTCTATTTAGTGCTTCATTGAAGCCTTGATTGTCATAAGATGTTAATAGCCAGTTGTCTACCATACCAAATGCTTCTTCGTTTGATTGAATTAATTTACTATTATTAAGATGATTGTCATCTTCCCAATATAATACATTATTTAATTTAGATAAAATAAATTTCTGTTTGTAAATTCTTAATTCACATTTCCAATTATAATTCTTTTCATCTTCAACGAATTCATATTTTAAATTGAATTTAACCTCAATTTGTTTTATTAAATTATCAACTTCTTTTTTTTGATAGTATTTTATCTTTATATCATTTTCATTATCAACTATATCCAATATCTTTGATATTTGATATATTTTACTTATATTCCTATATAATTCATGATTATTACTAGATAAACCAAAACAATCTAATTCAAGTAATTCATTAAATAGGTTATCCCATAAATCTTTAATATTTATTTTATTATCATTCATATGTAATACCCTCTTTCAATATTATTCTATCAATAGATATGCACATAAAAACGGACAATATATAAAAAAAATACCAA
>ODAI011835076.1_pt1 | contig 10661 bp, 9 predicted proteins | sample 1539321 | NCBI WGS metagenome assembly ODAI01 (sample SAMN02144231, study PRJEB22623) | gut metagenome | biome: sheep rumen | host: Ovis aries | place: New Zealand | reverse complement strand
GCGGGAGCCACATCAGTCCGGCCGCCGCCGCGGGATGGATCGAGGCCGGAATCGAGAGTTTTCTGTATTCATAACGGTGATCCTCGGCTGTAAAAAGCTTAAGATAGGGGAAGACCCGTCCGCCCTCCGCCTGCGCCAGCCGAAGCTCACATTCATAATGGCCCGGCGCATTCAGAAGCTGCCCACCGGAGGACGCTTCGATCTGTACGGCCATCTCCGCCGTTCCTTCCCGCCCTCCGGTTTCAAGCCGAAAACGGTAAGGCGGCTTTCCTTCATGCATGCACGCCATCGCTTTGGAAAGCTTCTCCGCGAGCAAAGGTGCGCAGGTCTTTTTTTCCAGCGGCTGTCTTGACAGAGGCATCAGCACCTCGCGGAAGGAGCGGACCTGCTGCAATCGTTCCCAGTTCGTCCCTTCAACCGTAACGCTTCCGGGTGCGATCTTTACGATCTCATCCGCAGCTTTTCTGGCTTGCACTTCTTCTGCCAGTGCGGTTTCAAATCCGCGCTCGCAGCCAAGGCGGCAGCGCACGTTAGAATAAGCGAGCGGCTTCATTCCCGTAAACCGGTGGGTGATGGTCTGTACAAACGCAGCGCGCGCTTTTCGCAGCGCTTCCGTCTCTTCCTTCACATGTTTGGCTTCCGACTCATCCGCGGCCGCCTGCACCTGGTACGTTTCCAGCACTTTTCGAGCCGCTTCCGTTTGAAGCGCTCCCAGTGCCAGGATCTGTGACGGCCTCACCATCCGCACGGACTCTTTCCGCAGGGTGTCTGCAAGGACTTGATCGAGCGTCTTTCGCTCGGTCACGCCGATGAGCCGTGCCGCGTTTTTCCGCACCTTGGGATCGCCGGATCCGGCAAGCTCGGCCAGCGCCTTGTCGGAAAGCTTCTGACAGGTGACCTCGCGTCCGGCCTTGGTCTTGCCTTCGCGCACCAAAAACGAGAGGGCAGCTGCCTGCACTCTCGTTTCGTTTGTCTGTTTCAAAAGCTCAAGCACCTCTTCGGCGCTCACGCCCTGCTTTTTTGCAGCTTCCGGCCCGTTCGGCGAAGTCAGGATCTGTATCAATTCCTTTTCCTTCATCGTTTCCGTCCCTTCTTTTGTCCGACGGATCCGACCGAAACCGCCTGCTTATAGAACCGCTGCGCAAAGATCGCCACAAGGATTGCCGCGACCATCATAACCACGATCGAGATCCCCCAGCTCACCGGATTCACGTCGCCCTTCAGAATCATGAACGGTAAATAGAAAGGTGAGATCAGCGGGAAATAGCCGGCGATCAGGCCCGGAAGCGAGGTGTCGCTCACCGCACCGATCGCGCACAGCACGCCGATCACAAGCGAGAGCGAGGCAATAAAGCCGACGGGAAGCATGATCGAGTGAACGTCCTCCTCGCGCTTGACCGCTGCGCCGCAGAACGCGTTCATCATCGCGTACAGCACGAACCCCATCAGCAGCCCGACAAGGATCATCACAACGCGGTCCGTCGTAATCATGTCCATCGACAGCCGCATGCCCATGATGCGGTAGTTCTCCGGCACCAAAAGCTCAAAGCACATGACGCCGAAGCCCATGATCAACATAAACTGCAGCACCGCAAGCACTTCCATCGCGAGCATCTTTCCCCAGAGGATCTTTCCGGGAGAAGCCGAGGCCACCAGCGATTCCATGATGTTCGAGGCTTTCTCGTCCGCGATGGAGGTCGCGATCGTTCCGCCGTAATACCAGACAACGTAGAACGTCAGCAGCGTGATCGCAAATCCGAGAATGTATCCGCTCATGTCCAGCTCCGTTGCCAGCTCAACATCCGTCGGAAGCTGGATCTCCAGCAGCTGCGTCAGGTCGCTTTTCGCTCCGTAGCGGCCCATGACATGGCTGATGTACTGTCTTGAGAGCGCGTCCTTGATCGTACTCTCGTCCATCCCGTTAAAGATATCCCGGTTGATGATCGTGATCCCGGGAACGGAAAACGTGCTGCCGCTCTCCGGAGCGGTGACGATGATGATCGACACGCTCCCGTCATCCGCGGCTTTTGACTTATACAATTCCAGATTGCCGGCGCTGCCCTGAATAAAGGTATAGCTTGGCATCACGCGGCTCAGCGCGCTGATGCCTTCCGGAATCTGGCCCAGTTCATCGATGTAATAGCAGGTTCCGACACGGTTGACGGCCTTCCGCTCCGCTTCCATGAGATCCTCAGCGGTCACGCTTTCCGGCCGGCTCCCCTCGCCGCTTCCCTGCCCGCGCAGATTCTGAAGGAACGGAATCAGGCACAAGATCAGGATCAGCACCATCATAATGACGTTGGAAAGCCAGAAGGACTGCTTGCGGAGCCCTCTGCGGAGGCTGAATCCGAAAATCGTCAGCAATTGTCTCATTTCGTCTGCCCTCCGATCGTGGAAAGGTAGATCTCCTGAAGCGAAGGTTCACGGATCTCATATTTGGTCGGATGGAAGCCCTGCGAGACCATGTGTTCCAGAAGTGTCTGGGCCATCTCATCGCCCTGGATCCGGAACTCACTTTCCAAAGGCCGCTTCTCGATCAGCTCCATGCCGAAGTCGATCGCGGTATCCGTTACGTCCACGTCCGCAGCCAGCACCAGATTTGTGTGGCCGTAGGCATGCTTGATCTCCTTCAGGTTCCCGGCGATCACCGGCTTTCCCTTATAGAGGATCACAAGGTTCTCGCAGCAGGCTTCCGCCACTTCGATCGCCTTCGAAGCCATGACAATGTACCGGCCTTCCGCGGCAAGTTCCTTCATCAGATCCATCAGCTCGGTAATGACCCGCGGGTTCGCGGTGCGGAACGGCTCATCCAAAAGGATCAGCTTCGGTTCATGGACGATCGAGGTTAAAAACTGCACTTTTTCCCGCTCATCCTTATCGAGCCGCTCAACCAGCACCTGCTCGAGGTCGCTCATGCCAAGCCTGGCAAGAAGATTTCGCGCTGACTTGACTGCGGCCAGCTTTTTCATGCCGCGCAGCATAGCAAAATAGACGAGCTGCTCAAGCACGCCGGATTTCATGTACAGTCCGCGCTTTTCCGGCAGGTATCCGATCGAAATGTCACCCGGAATGATGGGAGCTTCATTAAACGAAACCGTTCCCTCCTCAGGCGGAATCAGGTTCAGGATCATGCGGATCAGGTCCGTTTTGCCGGAGCCGCTTTCCCCGATAATGCCGAAGATGCCCGGCTTCGTCATTTCGAAGCTGATCTTTTCGAGCTTCACCTTGCTGCTGAGACGTTTGCTCAGCTTATCAACCTTCAGGGACATCCTCTTCTCCTCCGAATCCGGCCTCCAGCAGGTATTTTCCGCTGTCCGGATCAACATAGAGCGTTGCGTCCGGATGCATTCTCAGGATCGTCGCCGGCACCATCTCACGGATCTCGCCAAGGACCGTCTTTTTCACGGCCTCCGCCTTTGTCGCGGCCGGCACCATGCAGAACATCCGCTTCGCCTGGCAAAGCGCGGGAGGCGTCAGGGTCAGCGCGTGCGTCGGCACTTCGTCGATCGTCTTGAAGCATCCGTCATGCACCTGCTGCATGCGGCAGGTCTCATCAAGCGCCACGATGTTGACAAGCTCGGTATCGTCAAAATGGGCAACCGCCGGATCGTTAAAGGCAATGTGCCCGTTCTCTCCGATGCCAAGGAACACCAGATCCACCGGATGTTCTCTTAAAATGTTGGAGTAGCGGATCCGCTCCGCCTCGATATCCGCCGCGCTTCCGTCAATATACGAGACCGAAGCAAACGGGGCAAGATCGAAAATGTGAGCGCGGAGGAAATTGCCGAAGCCCTGCGGTGCGGCCTTGTCCAGTCCGATATACTCATCCATGTGAAACGCGTGGACCTTCGTAAAATCAACGTCGCTCTTTGCCAGCATCGCCAGAAATTCATTCTGTGAGGGAGCCGCAGCGAAGATCACGTTGGCGCTTCCCTTCTCTTCGATCACTTGCTTTAAGGCCTCAGCCGCATCCTTCGCAGCCTTCACGCCAAGCGCCTCACGGCTCTCAAAAATCTCAACCTTTAAATGTCCGGCCTGTCCTTTACGCAGCATCGCTCTTCCTCCTTTGTTTTAGGAAAAAAGCGGGAAACCTCCCCGCCTTTGATTGCCACCCATGGCTTTTGTTTTTGCTTCTCAGCCGTGAAGGCCTCTTGTCTGGCGGTCCATATCCTCTACGACAATGTCATAGATCTCGCCAAGACTCCGGCAGTATTCCAGCACCTTCCAGGGCTCATTGGTATGGAAATGGATCTTGATCAGGTCCTCGTCACCGACGGCCAGCAGACTGTCACCGTCGAAATGTTCGGTAATATAATCAAAAATTTCATCCTCATCAAGGTCCTCGCCCTCGATAAGCATCTGGGTATCATAGCGATATTCCAGTGTCTGTTCCGGTAATGCCATGTTATCGTTCCTCCTGTTCTGCTCTCCCTCACCAAGCGATGGGATCGTCTTTAATCATATCACAGTCCGGGCTGTGAATCAATTTTCTTGTTAGTTCTCACAAACCAGCGCCTGATGCAGCAGCCCTCCGATCGCCGCCATCACAAGCTCCGCTTCGTTGTCCGGTCCGTAGCTTCCGTCCCGGCCGCCTCCCGCCGTCACGGCGTAGACAAACTTGCGGCCGTCCGGCAGTATGAGCCACCCGGCATCGCACCGTGTGTTTCCGTCAAAACCGGTCTTGGACCCGCTCCGGACAAGATCTGCGCGCTCCTCTTCATAGTAATCCGAAAGCGGCAGGTCCCGCAGCAGCATGTTTTTGTACTGCTGCCTCTCAAGCATCTCTCTCCAGACGGCAAGCCAGGGGGCTTGAAGGATCTCGCCTTCCTCGATCCGCCGCAGATATTCAGCCAGCTCCGCACTCGTTCCCTCCGCGAAGCATCCGGCATTAACTTCTTCCTCGGTCATCGCGATCCGGCGATTGACCTTCGAGGCCTTGATTCCGTGGCTCAGCAGATGCTCCTGAACGGTCTTCGCACCTCCGACATAGGCAAGCACCAGGTTTGTCGCGGTATTGTCACTGACAATGATCATCAGCAGCGCCAGGTCACGGATCGACATGTTCAGTCCAGGCGTCAGATACTGCAGCAGTCCCGATCCGCCCGCAAGGTCTTCGCGCCGGATCGTCACCTTGTCCGTCAGATCTGCCTCGCCCCTCTGGCACTTCTCGAGAAGACACCCGAGAATGAACAGCTTGCCGACGCTCGCGATCCGCATGACTTGGTCTTGATTCAGATCGATTTGAAAATCTCCTCCCAGCTCATGAAAGGACAATGCGATCGTGCCGTCAAACGCAGCGGTCGCTTCTTCGATCTTTTTGATGAGAACTGTCTTGTCTGTGTTGTTCATGATTGCCGGGCGTCAGGCCATAAACCGGATCGCATTGTAGACACAGATGAGGATGATGATCCCCATCAGGCCGATAAACAGCTTGGAAACGGTCTTCGAGGAGATCTTCTTGTTGATCGAACGCCCGATGATACCGCCAAGGATACCGCCAACGACCATGACAACCAGTGCGAGAGGCTCAAACTCCGGCACCTTCCCGGTAAACAGCGTTACCAGAAGGCTTGCGAGCTGGCTGAAGAGGATGATGTACAGGGAGCTGTTGGCCGCCTTTTTCGTCTCCATGCTGAAGAAATAGTAGAGAACCACGAGGTTGATCGGGCCTCCGCCGATTCCAAGGAAGCTCGACATAATGCCAAGCACCAGACCCAGCACCACGCAAACGGCAATGTTCTTGACGTTTTTGCTCGGGATCTTGTCCTTGAAAACCGTATAGAGCAAGGTCCCGACGGTGATGATGCCAAGGCAGATCGCCTGCACCGCGCCGACACGGTTCGGGTTGGACGAGGCCGCTTTGACAATGTCAAAGAGCTGTTTGCCCGCGACACCGCCGATGACCGCACCGAGGGCAAGGGGCGTATCAGTCTTCATGTCGACCTTCTGCTCCTTGGAGATCATGCCCTTGATAACGGAGTAGCAGCTCATCGAAAGGACCATGCAGCCGCTCAAAAAGCTGATGGTGGAAACACTCGCGACGTTAAATAAGTCGAGCGTCGGCTTAACAATGACACCGCCGCCGATGCCGCAGATCGCTCCGATGATCGAAGCGCCGAGACTGATGATAAAAAATGCTGCATAGGTCCAGAAATTCATGATTATTCTCCTTCTTTCAACAGTTCTGCGTCCACGATCTCCTTCATATGAGAAGCGATATCCGCCACCTTTGTATGCCTGACCGTCTCCGCGTCCATCACATCCAGCACACTCAAATACACGTGAGTTGGGCGAAGCGGCCAGCGTTTTTTCGCCTGCTCGGTTCCGCGGATCGCGCAGATGACAACCGGCTTTACCGCCTTTTGTGCGATCTTGAAGACTCCCGGATGCAGGGTTCCCATCGGCCCGCCGTCAAGACTGCGCGTGCCCTCCGGATAAACAAACACCGAATGGATCCCATCGCCCATCAGATTCGCGGCGTTATTGATCGTGCGCATCGCTTTTCTTGGATCCTCCCGGTCAATGACCATAAAACAGGTCTTCCTCGAGAGGCGGCCGAACACCGGGATCTTCAGCGCGGATTCCTTTGAGATGAACGAGGTCTTCCACTGACGAAAAGCCCACAGGGCGCACAGAGCGTCAAAATTCGAACGGTGATTGCAGACAAAGACAAGGTTTTCCTTCGGAACCTTCTCGATTCCCGAAACGTGCAGGCGGATCCGTCCCAGCCTGAGCATGTTCCACGCCGACCACTGAACCAGACACCGTGCCAGCGGGGACTCTGTTGTGTATTCCTTCTTCGGATCGATCCCGAGATCATAGACCGCGCAGATCAATGTCCAAAGCACCAGATACCCGGCAAAAAGCCCAAGGATCCCGAGTAAAATGTAGAGTACGATCATGAACCCGCTCCTATCGTCAAACTTCTTTTTCAGGGTGTGTTTTTTCCTATCTTCCTATTATACCGAACCCTTGTTGGTGATGCAAGCTGAGCGGCTTTTCCTTTGCTTCTTTTTCACGATTTTGCTGGAAAAGCGCCGATGAATATGATATCCTTAGGACGCTGTAAACGCTTTCAGTCTCTTTAGGAGTTTTATATGAATATTTATGACATTGCTCAGAAGGCCGGGGTCTCCATTGCGACCGTTTCCCGCGTGATGAACGGATCCGGCAAGGTCAGCGCCCAGACGCGCGATCGGGTTCTGAAAATCATCGAAGAAGAAAACTATACCCCGAATATTTTTGCTCAGGGTCTTGGACAGGGCACCGCGCATACCGTTGGCATTCTTGTTCCCGACATTGACAATCTTTACATGTCCAGCGCTCTCTCCTGTCTTGAAAACGCACTGACGGAAGCCGGCTATCTCTGCATTCTCGGCTGCAGCACCTATGCCGCCTCCGCCAAGGAAGCGCACGTGCGGATGATGCTCGACAAAAAAGTCGCGGCTCTCATTCTTGTCGGCTCGACCTACGCTGGCTCCGGCCTCTCCCTGGAAGAGACCGATTATATCCGCGAAGCGGCAAAGACGGTTCCGGTTTTCCTGATCAACGGTCAGGTGGACGGAAAAGACGTTTACTGTGCCACCTGCGATGATCGGAGCGCGGTCCTGGAGGTCACAAGGGCACTCCTTGAAAACGGCCGCCGCCGGATCCTTTTCCTCTCCGACTCTCATTCCTTCAGTGCCCGCCAAAAGCTCTCCGGCTACGAAGAAGCGTACCGCGCCCTCTCCCTCGAGCCGGATCCTTCGCTCAACCTTCACATCCATAACAACATCGAAGAGACGAAGGGATGCCTCAAAGCCCTCTTCCCGCCCAACGGCCCTCAGGCCTTTGACGCCGTGGCCGCCGTCGAGGATGGTCTCGCGATCGGCGCGCTGAAATACGCGCAGGAAGCCGGGATCCGGGTGCCGGAGGATCTGGAGATCGTCGGCTACAACAACTCCCGCCTGTGCCAATCCTGCACCCCCGAGCTCACCTCCGTGGACGGAAGGCTCAGCGATCTGTGCCGCGTCACCGTGGAGAACCTCATCAACGTGCTCGACGGCGAGGATGACGTTCCGGCACTGACAACGCTCCCCGCCCTTTCGCTTCGGCGAGGCACGACAAAGAACTGAAACAGATATCAGAATGTCCGAAAGCATCTATTGACATTAAAGTACGGCGCTCCTATAATGTAAGCGCTTACATCGATTCCGTATCACAATGCCCGAAACCCATATAACCCAAGGAGGATACCCCAATGAAAGCATTCATGGACAAGGACTTCATGCTCTACAACGAGACCGCGAAACATCTCTTCCACACCTATTCCGAAGAGATGCCGATCATCGACTACCACTGCCACATTTCCCCCAAGGAAATCTACGAAGACCGCCGCTACAACAACATTGCGGAAGTCTGGCTCGGCGGTGAGAACCCCGACGGCACCTACTTCGGCGACCATTACAAATGGCGTCTGATGCGCTCCAACGGAACCCCCGAGAGCGTTGTCACCGGCGCGGCTGATCCGTACGACAAGTTTGTCGCATTCGCCAAGACCCTTGAGATGGCGATCGGCAACCCCATGTATCACTGGTCCAACCTTGAGCTTCACAAGTACTTCGGCATCACCGAGCCTCTGACGGTCGAGAATGCCAAGGAAATCTGGGACAAAACCTCCGACATGCTGCAGCATGATCCGTCTCTGACGGTCCGCGGCATCATCCGCCAGTCCAACGTTCACTACGTTGGCACCACCGACGATCCGATCGACACCCTTGAGTGGCACGAGAAGCTCGCTGAGATCAAGGATCTCGGCTTCCAGGTCTGCCCGTCCTTCCGTCCTGACAAGGCCGTCAACATCACCAAGCGCGGCTGGAAGGAATACATCGAGAAGCTCGGCGCGTGCGTCGGCCGCAAGCTCGAGAGCGCCAAGGACGTCTGCGATGCGCTGCTTGAGCGTATCGACTACTTCAAGGCTCACGGCTGCAAGGCTTCCGACCACGGTCTGGATTACGTTCCGTTCCGCCTCTGCTCCATCGAAGAAGCGAATGCCATCTTCACCAAGGCCATGAACGGCGAGACCCTTACCGCGGAAGAGGCTGAGAAGTACCAGACCACGATCCTTCTGGCCCTGGCTAGAAAGTACCACAAGGAAAACATCGCGATGGAGATCCATTATTCCTGCACCCGCGACAACAACCGCCGCATGTTCGAGCTCGAAGGCCCCGACACCGGCTTTGACATGATCAAGAAGTCCACCTGCGGCGATGAGCTTGCACAGTTCTTCTCTGAGCTGGATTACACGAACGAGCTTCCCAAGACGATCGTCTTCTCGCTTGATCACAACGATTTCAACCAGATCACGACCTGCATCGGCTGCTTCCAGTCCGATGAGATGCCCGGCAAGATCCAGCTTGGCGCAGCCTGGTGGTTCCTTGATACCCGCGACGGCATGGAAGAACAGATGAAGGCGCTTGGCAACCTTGGCCTTCTCGGCAACTTCATCGGCATACTGACCGACTCCCGTTCCTTCCTGTCCTACACCCGTCACGACTACTTCCGCCGCATCGCCTGCAACCTCATCGGTAAGTGGGTCGAGGACGGCGAATACCCGAACAACGAAGCTTCCCTCAAGAAGATCGTTGAAGGCATCAGCTACAATAACGCCGCCCGTTACTTCGGCATTGACTAATCCCACGTGGAAAGAGGAAACCGCATCATGGCAAATCTGCTTAACTATAAAGTTCTGAAAGAGTCCGGCTATCAGGGTTACGTCCTTGAAAAGGCACCCGTCAAGGTGCTTCAGTTCGGCGAAGGAAACTTCCTTCGTGCGTTCGTCGACTATTTCTTCGATGTCTCCAACGAAAAGGCTGACTGGAACGGAAAGGTCGCCCTTGTGCAGCCGATCCACGGCGGTCTCACCCACCTCATCAACGAGCAGCAGGCGCTCTACACGCTGTACCTGCGCGGCTCCGAGAACGGTGAAAAGGTCAACCGCAAGCGCGTGATCTCCGTCTGCGATGCCTGCTACAATCCCTACGACAATGCGGACTGGAACAAGGTCCGCGAGATCGCAATCAGCGATGATCTTGAATACGTCACCTCCAACACCACCGAGGCCGGTATCGTTTACGATCCCGAGTCCACGATGGATCAGCTTCCGCCCCACTCCTTCCCGGCTAAGCTGGCGGTGCTCCTCTACGAGCGCTTCAAGGCCGGCAAGAAGGGTCTTGTCATCCTCTCCTGCGAGCTGATCGACAACAACGGCAAAGAGCTGCAGAAGGTCATCGAGCATCACATTGCTGACTGGGGCCTTGGCGACGATTTCCTTTCCTACATTCAGAACGACTGCCTGTTCTGCTCGACCCTCGTTGACCGTATCGTTCCCGGACGTATCCGTGACGAGAAAGAGGTCGCTGAGCTCGAGGCGGAGCATGGTTACAAGGACAACCTGCTTGACGTCGGTGAAGTCTTCGGCGTCTGGTACATCGAAGGACCGGAATGGCTCGAGGACAAGCTTCCCTTCAAGAAGGCCGGCCTGAACGTCCATGTCGTTCCGGACGTCACCCCCTACAAGAAGCGCAAGGTCCGCATTCTGAACGGTGCGCATGCCGGTTTTGTTCTCGGCGCTTACCTTGCCGGCTTCAACATCGTCCGCGACTGCATGCACAATGACACCG
>ODAI012993305.1_pt1 | contig 10662 bp, 7 predicted proteins | sample 1539321 | NCBI WGS metagenome assembly ODAI01 (sample SAMN02144231, study PRJEB22623) | gut metagenome | biome: sheep rumen | host: Ovis aries | place: New Zealand | reverse complement strand
TGTCCCCGAAGGGGTGAAGCCCCTCAAGGTCTTCGACCATTTCTCATATGACTTCAAGCCCGGGACCGTTACGGCCGTGATGGGCGTGACCGGCGCCGGAAAAAGCACTCTCACGCGGCTCGTGCTTGCGCTCCTGCGCCCCTCTGAGGGCAGCGTCATGCTGTATTCCGGCGGCCGGGAAGTGCCTTCGAGCCCTTCGACCCGGTGCAACTTCCGCTATGTCCCGCAGGGGAACAGCCTGATGAGCGGCACGGTGCGTGAGAATCTCCTTCTTGCCAATCCCGATGCCACCGAGGACGAGATGAAGGAGGCGCTGCACCTGGCGGTGGCGGACTTCGTGCTCGATCTTCCCGACGGGCTGGACACCGTGTGCTCCGAGAAGGGCAGCGGCCTGAGCGAGGGCCAGGCGCAGCGCATCGCCATCGCGAGGGCGCTGCTGCATAGCGGCGGCGTGCTGATCCTCGATGAGGCCACTTCCGCGCTGGACCGTGACACCGAGGATGAGCTGCTCAGGAGGATATCAAAGATAAGCGGTGGGAAAACCATTCTCTGGATCACCCACCGCGAAGCGGTCACGAGCATCGCCGATGCCGTGTTGAAGATCTGATTATTCGTGGTCCCGGACGCAGCGGACGTTGGCTGCGAACGTAGACTTGGAGGCGTGCCCCAGGAAGATGTCGGGACTCTCGTCGAAGAAATACCTGTAGTAACCCTGGTCTGCATCCATGGAGTCGGCAGTCCAGAATGAGGCGTAGTCGTACATGTCGGAGAAATCTGCATTGGTCTCCTGCTTTACGGCATATCCGAGAGGGATCATAGAGAGGCCGAGCTGGTCAGTGATCTTGACCTTGGGCCAGTACTCCCACATCTTGTCGCCGTTAAAGGAGAGGTCGCCCATGAAGCCTCCGGCGGCTCCGTAGAAGCGAGTCTGCGGGTCGGGACGCTGGCCGAGGATGACGGAGGCGGCATCGGCCCAGTCGTCCAGGCTGGAGACGCGCCACCCTTCGGGGCAGGCGGAGCCGGCTTCATCCCAGGTGTAGAACCGTCCGAAGACGTCGGAGGTGGACTCGCAGTTCTCTAGCGCTGCGCCAGAGCCTTCGTACGCGAGGTTCTCCTTGAACCAGTCGGTGTTCCCGACGGTGGTGCACCAGTACTCATGGCCGTCGCGCGGGTCGGTGAAGGAGAAGTCCTTGGACTGGTCGAAGGCCAGGCCGGTGATGCTGCCGCCTTCGCGTCCTGCCTTGACGACGGTGATCTTCTGGGAGTAGGGAGTGCTGATATAATCCTTGGCGTATGCGGTGCTGTACACCGTGAAGGTGCAGAGGGTGTCGGGAAGGGTGAAGGTATAGGTCGCGGAAGTGTCCTTGTCGGTGAACACCGGAGAAGCATACCAGTAATACCCGACTTCGGAGCCGTCGTCGGCCTTAACGCCGCCGACCTTGAAGGAGAAGGAGTCGCCGGCGACGCCGTATGCGGGCATCGAGAACCTGGGCTCTCCGGTGAGGTACTTCACCTCTTCGGTCTTGTCCTTCTTGCAGGAAGCCAGGCCGAGGACGGTCAGGATGGCAAGGCCTGCGAATATGTATCTTTTGATCTCCATGATATTCCTAATGGATATTTAACTCGCAAATATCGTCATTTTTGACTTAAAAACCATTACCTTTGTACAAATACTTTGCCGTTCCTTCCATGAACAAGCCTTTTCTCCTTAGCAGGGTTCCCGTGCGTCTCTTGCGTCCCGCGCCGCTGGCCGCAGTTGCGGCGCTGCTGCTCCTGTGCTGCTGCACTGGGCGTGGCCGCTATGTCGCAGTGACCGGCTATGCCCAGGGCGGGACGTACTCCGTGAAGTTCAACACTTCGGGCGTACGTGTGCCGAAGGAACGGATAGCATCTGCGATCGATTCCATCCTTACTTTGGTGGACACTACATTGTCGGGATACAACAAGGCCTCGCAGCTCAGCCGGTTCAATGCCGGAGATACCATCGTCCCGAACAGGCTTTTCTCCGACATATATTCCTTCAGTCGCGATATCTGGGAGGAGACCGAGGGGGCCGTAGATGTAGCGGCCGGGCCCCTTTTCGATATCTGGGGCTTCGGGTTCTCGACGGATTCCCTGCCTTCGGACGAACGTGTCCGGCAGACGCTCGACGCGTGCGGCATGGCGCGCCTGCGCGATTTCATCGCGCCCGGCGAGCCCCTGGCCGCGCCTGCCCATCTTAACTTCAACGCCATTGCCCAGGGGTACACGTGCGACCTTGTCGCCGGGTATCTCCGTTCCGTCGGGGTTACGGACATGCTGGTCGATATCGGCGAGATATATTGCTCCGGACATAACCCTTCCGGCAGGGACTGGAGCATAGGCGTCGACCGTCCGGTGGACGGCAATGAAACCCCTGGCGTCGACCTGGACGGAGTGTGGGTGTCCGGCGGCCGCTCCTGCGGTATCGTCACTTCCGGCAATTACCGCAAGTTCTATGTCCGCGACGGACGCAAATACGCCCATACCATCGATCCCCGTACCGGCTACCCTGTGGAGCATTCGCTGCTTAGCGCCACCATCGTCGCCCCCAGCGCCGCCGAGGCCGACGCTTATGCGACGTACTGCATGGTCCTTGGGTTCGATGGCGCCCGCACTTTCATCGAGTCCCGTCCCGACCTCGAAGGCTACCTCATCTACGACCTCGACGGCACCATGACCGAATGGGCCTCTCCCGACTTCACTCTCCGCTGAGGTCGGTCACCATCTCTTCTCCTCCTAATTCAGCTTTCCGGTGTGCGTGTCGGCCGTTTTCACACACCGTTTCCTCCTTCATCTCTTCCGTGTGTGTTCCGGCCGTTTTCACACACCGATTCCTCTATTTCCGCCTTCCGGTGTGTGTTTCGGCCATTTTCACGCACCGCCTCCTCTTTCCTGCTTCCGCGGTGCATTTCCCCCGTCCTTCAGTTCGGCGAGGGGCTGCCGGCAGGGCGCGCGGAGAGCCCTCCAAGGCTCTCCGCTGCGACCAGCCGCCGCGCTTCGCTATGCGCGGCGGCGTTGCCCGCACCCCCTGGGCCGTTCTGAATGTCTCCACCATCCCTATCATATCCTTCCCTGTTAATCTCCTTATCATATCATATCTCCCTGTCGGAATCCTTCGTAAGCACTCACTATTAAAACACGAGAGTACCCTCTGACAGATCTCCCCGTCAAATCGTTGTGAGCAGGGATGTGCGTTAGACACCCTTGTGATGAGTTTGTCCGCTCACGACCTCCCCTAAAAACAGAGGGTCGTGGCATCGGCCCTCTCTCTAAGCTATCCAGTCCCCACCCTGCGCTCACGACCATTTGCCGAAAGGATATTAATGTTGAAGTCCCGCCGTATCCTTCGGTCCTCCTGCCGAAGGATACGGCTTTTTTCCGTTATCCTTCGAAAGCGGCTGGAGCGTAAAGTCCTAACCATCAGTCAAATCGTATGTTGACTGTATCCGTTTTTGAGAACAGTCGAAGGATGATTTCATTCATTAGCAGGCGGTTACGCTCCAGGTTTCTTTTTAGTCCACCTGCCGATGGATGTGCTGTTTTGTCGTTATCCTTCGGTCCTCCTGCCGAAGGATACGGCTTTTTTCCGTTATCCTTCGAAAGCGGCTGGAGCGTAAAGTCCTAACCATCAGTCAAATTGTGTGTTGACTGTATCCGTTTTTGAGAACAGTCGAAGGATGATTTAATTCATTTACAGGCGATTACGCTCCAGGTTTCTTTTTTGGTTTTTTTAGGGGGTGTTTTAACTACTTATTGCTCAAGTGGGTTAAACTGATTTTAGGAGTAGGTAATATGTGTTGATGATTAACCTTAATGCCATAGTGCCTACCTGCCGAAGGATGTTCCGATCGAAGGATATGTCACTTCTTGGGAAATAATAACTGGAGCGTAAAGTCTTAACCATCAGTCAAATCGTATATTGACTGTATCCGTTTTTGAGAACAGTCGAAGGATGATTTTATTCATTTACAGGCGGTTACGCTCCAGGTCTCTTTTTGGATTATTTTAGGGTTATATGGTTGTATATCTGCTTATTGCTCAAGTAAGTGGATTAAACTGATTATAGGAGTAGGTAATATGTGTCAAGTGTTAACCTTGATGCCACAGAATGAAACTGGTGGGGCCTGGATTCATTCTGTGGCAGGGAAAAGTGTCTTTTGTGGAAAAACATGGACATAGAATGAAAATGGAGGGTCTGAGATTCATTCTGTGGAATGGGAGCGTGAGTTTTGCTGGTCTTTGTGGACACAGGATGAATAATGAGGGTATGTAATTCATTCTGTGGCAAGAGTCAGCTTGAGGGATGCGGGCGGAGGATAGGCACCGCCGCCGCGCATAGCGAAGCGCGGCGGCTGGTCGCGGCGGAAAAGCTTTTGGGGCTTTTCCGCGCGCCCTGCCCGGGGCCCTCGCCCGCAGGGAAGGGTGGGAAACGTGGTACCCTGCGGGAAGACACCCGCAGGGTAGGGTGGAAAACGTGGTACCCTGCGGGAGGAGGAGAGGGGAGGGATGATTTTATTGAAGATTCTAAGAATTTTTAGAAATAAATTGTTAACTTTGGAAAAATGCGCTGATTTTGAGGCGGTGGTAATTTCTGAGTGGAAGGAAGGGAAGGCGGAAAAGAGGTACCAGGCGGAGAAGGAAGAGGAAGAAGGAAGAAGAGAGAGGAGGAAGAGGGGAAAGATGAGAAGCAGGAGCAGGAAGAGACAGATGAGGAGGGTGAGAAGAATGAGAAGGAGAACGGGAATGGGAATGGGAAGGAGAAGGAGAAGGAGAAGGAGAAGGAGTAGGAGTAGTAGGTAGTGGGAGTAGGGGAAGGAGGGCGGTGCATATGCGGATTTGGGATTAGTTAGTAGAAAGATATTTCAGACGACTTAGCATTATGTTCAAGATCATCACCAAGGAGATGCTCACACCGACCATCTGCAGGATGGAGGTGGAGGCGCCGAGGCTGGCGGCAGCCGCGCAGCCCGGACAGTTCCTCATCGTGAGGGCTGACGAGAAGGGAGAACGCATTCCTTTGACCATCAGTGACTATGACACCAGCAAAGGCACTGTTACGATCGTGACGCAGCCCATCGGCGCGTCCACTTCCGACATCGTGGCCTTCGAGCCCGGCGAGTGCTTTGCCGACGTGGTCGGTCCTCTGGGCAACCCTTCCGATTTTATTGAGAAGACTCCAGAAGAGCTGGCTTCAAGCCACTTCATCTTCATCGCCGGAGGCGTGGGTACCGCTCCGGTATATCCCCAGGCCAAGTGGCTTCACGAGCACGGCGCGAAGGTTGACGTCATCATCGGCGCCAAGACCGCCGGCCTCCTTATCTATAAGGAAGAGATGGCTGCTGTCTGCGACCATCTCCATATCTGCACCGACGACGGCTCCGAGGGCTTCCACGGCATGGTAACCGCCCTCCTTGAGAAGCTTGTCGCAGACGGCAACCACTACACTCAGGCTGTCGCCATCGGCCCCATGATCATGATGAAGTTTACGACCCTCACCGCCAAGAAGCTCGGCCTTCCCATCGTCGTCAGCCTCAATACGCTGATGGTAGACGGCACAGGCATGTGCGGCGCCTGCCGCGTCACCGTGGGCGGCAAGACCCGCTTCGCCTGCGTCGAGGGCCCCGAGTTCGACGGCTACGAAGTCGATTTCGACGAGGCCATGCGCCGCCAGGGCCAGTACAGGACCGAGGAGGCCGAGGCCCGTGAGAACCATGTATGTAGAATCGGTAGAGGAAAATAAGCTATGGCAAACAGAATACCCAGGGTCCCCGTCAGGGAGCAGGACCCGAAAGTCAGGGCGACCAACTTCGAGGAGGTCTGCTACGGATATAATGTCGAAGAAGCGATGCTTGAGGATACCCGCTGCCTGCATTGCAAGAATCCCCGCTGCGTGGGCGCCTGCCCCGTAGGCATCAAGATACCCGAATTCATCGAGAAGGTCAAGGACGGCGATTTCGCCGCAGCCGCTGCGGTCATCGCCGAGGACTCCTCGCTGCCCGCCATCTGCGGCCGTGTCTGTCCGCAGGAGACACAGTGCGAGGGCAGCTGCGTGCTCGGCGTCAAGGGCGAGAGCGTGGCCATCGGCAAGCTCGAGAGGTTCGTCGCCGACTGGACACGCGATAACGGCAAGACCCCTGCCATGCAGCAGGCGGCCCCGAACGGGCGCAAGGTCGCCATCATCGGCTCGGGCCCTTCGGGCCTGGCCTGCGCCGCCGACCTTGCCAAGCTAGGCTACGACGTCACCATCTTCGAGGCCCTTCACCGTCCCGGAGGCGTGCTGGAGTACGGCATTCCCGAGTTCCGTCTGCCCAAGGACAAGGTCGTGGCCGCCGAGATCGAAGAGGTCAAGGCCCTTGGAGTGAAGATCGAGCTTGACGTCATCATAGGCCGTACCGTCACCATCGATTCCCTGATGGACGAAGAGGGCTTCGAGGCGGTATTCGTCGGCTCCGGCGCCGGTCTGCCCCGTTTCATGGGCATCCCCGGCGAGAACGCCAACGGCGTCTTCTCCGCCAACGAATTCCTCACCCGCAACAATCTCATGAAGGCTTTCCGCGACGATTACCTCACCCCGATCCACGCAGGCAAGAAGGCCATCGTGGTCGGCGGCGGCAATGTCGCCATGGACGCCGCGCGTACCGCGCTGCGCCTGGGCGCCGAGACCACCATCGTCTATCGCCGCACCGAGGTGGAGCTTCCCGCCCGCAAGGAGGAGGTCCACCATGCCCATGAAGAGGGAGTGGAGTTCCAGATGCTGACCAATCCCGTCGAGATCCTCGCCGACGAAAAGGGCTGGGTACGCGCCGTCAAGTGCATCCGCATGGAGCTCGGCGAGCCGGACGCCAGCGGCCGCCGCTCGCCCGTCCCCGTCGAGGGCTCCGAGTTCGAGATCCCCTGCGACACCGTCATCATGGCTCTCGGCACTTCCCCCAACCCGCTGATCGCCAAGACTACCGGCGGGCTGGAGACAACGCGCCGCGGCTGCCTCGTCGCAGACGAGAGCGGCGCGACCACCCGCAAGGGCGTGTTCGCCGGCGGTGACGCCGTCACCGGCGCGGCGACCGTGATCCTTGCGATGGGTGCCGGCCGCAAGGCCGCCGCCGCCATCCATTCCTATCTCCAGGAGAAAGCCTGATCCCGATGAAAGTCGCTTTAGTACAATACGATATAGTCTGGGCTGACCCTGCGGCCAACCGCAGCCGTCTGGACGCTATCCTTGATGCTCTGGAGCCTGTCGACCTCGTGGTCCTCCCCGAGATGTTTTCGACCGGTTTCGCCACCAGGCCCGAAGGGATTGCCGAAGAGGCTCCTTCGCAGACGCTGGAGTGGATGAAGGCCAGGGCCTGCAGCATGGACTGCGCCGTCGCCGGCAGCGTGGCGCTGCATGAAAACGGATGCTATTACAACCGTTTCTGGTTCGTCAAGCCCGACGGTGAAGTGACGTCTTACGACAAGCATCATCTCTTCACTTACAGCGGGGAGCACCTCCGCTTCACCCGCGGCGAAAAGCGCGTGGTGGTGGAGTGGCGCGGTTTCCGCTTCCTGCTGAACGTCTGCTACGACCTTCGTTTCCCCGTCTGGAGCCGTAGTCGCAAGGACTACGACGCCGCCATCTATGTCGCCAGCTGGCCGAGCGTGAGGCAGTTCCCCTGGGATACCCTCCTTCGCGCCCGCGCCATCGAGAACCAGTGCTTCGTGCTGGGAGTGAACCGCGTCGGCAGCGACCCGTCGTGCGAGTACGGCGGGGGGGCGGCGGCGGTGGCCCCCTACGGGGCGCCGCTGGCCGCCGGCGCCCCCGCCTCCGAGCAGACACTCGTCGTGGACCTCGACATGGCCTCGCTCGAGGCCTTCAGGGCCAAGTTCCCTGTGCTCGACGACGCCGAGGATTTTGAGATCAAATAGTTAGTTAGTAGCCATATGTCAGAGAAAAGATTATTGCTCGGAGACGAGGCGGTTGCCCTGGGCGCGCTTCATGCCGGACTGTCCGGCGTATACGCCTACCCCGGAACCCCTTCCACCGAAGTCACCGAGTTCATCCAGGCCAATGCTCCGGACGTCCGGAGCCGCTGGTGCACCAATGAAAAGACCGCCATGGAGGCGGCGCTGGGCATGTCCTATGCCGGCAAGCGCGCCCTCGTGTGCATGAAGCACGTAGGCATGAACGTCTGTGCCGACGCCTTCGTCAATTCCGCGGTGACGGGCGTAAACGGCGGCATCGTAGTGCTCGCCGCCGACGACCCGTCCATGCATTCCTCCCAGAACGAGCAGGACTCCCGTTTCTACGCCAAGTTCGCCATGGTCCCCACCTTCGAGCCTTCCGACCAGCAGGAGGCCTACGACATGATCCGTCAGGCTTTCGCCTTCTCGGAGCAGGTCGGGCTCCCAGTGGTCTTCCGCGTAGTCACCCGCCTGGCCCATTCCCGTGCGGCCGTCGTCACCGGCGAGCCCAGCGTCCAGAACCAGCTCAATCCCTCCGCCGACCGCGGCTGGATACTCCTTCCGGCCATCGCCCGCCGCCAGTATCTCAAGCTCATCGACAAGCAGCCCCTGCTGCTGGAAGCCTCCGAGCAAACTCCCCACAACAGCCTCGAAGGCGCCGGTCCCAAGGGCGTCATCGCCTGCGGCATAGGCTATAACTATGTCAAGGAAGCCAATCCCCAGGACGTCACTCTCCTGAAGATTTCGCAGTATCCGCTGCCCGAGGCCCAGATCAAGGCTCTCGCGGCCCGCTGCACCTCCATCCTCGTGGTCGAGGACGGACAGCCCGTCGTGGAGCAGGATGTCAAAGCCCTGCTCGGCGCCGGCTACCCCGTCGAAGGCCGTCTTACCGGCAGGCTCCCCCGTACGGGCGAGCTCACGCCGGACAACGTCGCGGCGGCGCTCGGAGTCCCTGCGTCGCATGCCTTCGGCAGCGCGCAGAACCTCGCGCCGCGCCCGCCCCAGCTCTGCCCGGGCTGCGGCCACCGCGACGTCTACGCCGCCCTTAACCAGGTAGTCGCCGAGTATCCCGGCGCCCGCATCTTCGGCGACATCGGCTGCTACACCCTCGGAGCCCTGCCGCCCTTCAGCGCCCTCGCCAGCTGCGTGGACATGGGCGCCTCCATCACGATGGCCAAGGGCGCGGCCGATGCCGGCCTCACTCCCGCCATCGCCGTCATCGGCGACTCCACCTGCACCCACAGCGGCTTGACCGGCCTGCTGGACGCTGTAAACGACCGCTCCAACATCACCGTCATCATCTCCGACAACCTCACCACCGCCATGACCGGAGGCCAGGACTCCGCCGGCACCAACAAGTTCGAGGCCATCTGCCTCGGCCTCGGCGTCGAGCCCGAGCACGTCCGCGTCGTGGTCCCTCTCCCGGCCAACATGCCCGAGATTACCCGGATCCTCCGCGAAGAGATAGAGTACAATGGCGTGTCGGTGATCATCCCGCGCCGCGAATGCATGCAGACCCTCAGACGCCACAAGAAATGAAAAAGGACATCATACTTTCCGGTGTGGGAGGGCAAGGCATCCTCTCCATCGCCACAGTCATAGGCGAGGCCGCCACCGCAGCTGGCCTCTTCCTCAAGCAGGCCGAAGTACACGGCATGAGTCAGCGCGGCGGCGACGTCCAGTCCAACCTCCGCCTCTCCACCGAGATGATCCACAGCGACCTCATCCCCATGGGTTCTGCCGACCTCATCATCTCCATGGAGCCCATGGAGGCCCTGCGCTATCTCCCATACCTCTCCCGTGAGGGACGTATCGTCACCGCCTCCAAGCCCTTTGTCAACATCCCCGACTATCCTTCGCAGGATGCGCTCCTCGCCGAGCTCGACTCCCTCCCGGATGTCGTGCGTCTCGACATCGAGGAGGCCGCCCGTGCCTGCAGCAACCCCAAGGGAGCCAACATGGTGCTCCTCGGCATGGCGGCCCCGGCCATCGGCATCCTCGGCGCGGACGAACTCCGCGAGGCCATCGGCCGCGTGTTCGCCCGCAAGGGCGAGGCTGTCGTGGCCGCCAACCGCAAAGCCTTCGACATGGGCCTCGAAGCCGGTATCAGGTAGAATCCCCGAACCACAAACGAACTTATAGAATGATCTGGAATCCCAACAAAGAATCAATGCCGCGCGAGCAAATGCGTGAGCTTCAGGGCAAGCGCCTGCACAAGATAGTGGACTACGTGTATCACAATGTCCCGTTCTACCGTCACAAGATGCAGGAGATGGACATCTCCCCCGAGGACATCAACTCCATCGACGATATCGTCAAGCTTCCCTTCACTACCAAGAAGGACCTCCGGGACAATTATCCGACCGGCCTGCAGGCTGCTCCCATGAGCGAGGTCATCCGTTTCCACGCTTCTTCCGGCACTACCGGCAATCCTACTATCGTCGGCTATACCCGCAAGGATGTGGAGATCTGGAGCGAATGCATGGCGCGCTGCCTCACTGCATATGGTGTCACACGCGATGACATTTTCAGCGTCGCATATGGTTACGGCCTCTTCACCGGAGGCCTCGGCGTCCACTACGGAGTAGAGCGTATGGGTGCTGCCGTTCTGCCCACTTCCACCGGCAATACCGAGAAGCATGTGCGCCTCCTTCGTGACCTCGGTGTCACCGGCATCGCCTGCACGCCTTCCTATGCCCTGTA
>ODAI012890346.1_pt1 | contig 10662 bp, 8 predicted proteins | sample 1539321 | NCBI WGS metagenome assembly ODAI01 (sample SAMN02144231, study PRJEB22623) | gut metagenome | biome: sheep rumen | host: Ovis aries | place: New Zealand | reverse complement strand
TGTGCTTTGGCGGGTGCCTGCACCGTCAACTACATCGGTTTCAGCCTCGTCACTTTCAACTATAGCGGCTATTTGCTGCTTCTACTGTATGCCATCTTCCTACTGTGGCGGCGCTTTCATCATAAACGTGCCAAATTCATCTGCGGAAACTGCGGTGCTGCCCTCCACCACAAAGGGCGATGCCCGCATTGCTCTGTCATCAACCAGTAGATCACGCCCCATTTTACGTTCAAAATCCATATAAATGAGGATTGGTCAGCCCATTTTTTCGTTTTATCTTTGCAACGTTTTAGATAAAGTGTGAAAAATAGTGGAAAGGAATGGGAAAAAGCAAACTGTTGTAGTCATTGGGGCAGGATTGACTGGCCTGACCACTGCTTATTGGTTAAGGCGCAGCGGCATAGATGTACATGTCATTGAGAGACAGCAGCGCATCGGCGGCCAAATCCAAACCCATCGACACGGCGATTTCGTATTCGAGAGCGGACCCACAACCGGCAGCATTTCAACCCCAGAGGTTGCAGAATTGATGGCAGACTTGGAAGTCCAATCACATGGGAAATGCGTGTTAGAGACGGCACCAGATGCGGCAAAACGACGTTTGATCTGGAAAGGCGACCGATTCCATGCCCTGCCCTCAGGATTAATGTCGGCTCTCAAGACCCCATTGTTCACACCCCTCGACAAACTGCGGATACTTGGAGAGCCCTGGCGTAAACGAGGCACCAATCCAGACGAGACCATCGGCGAGCTCACCATGCGCCGCCTGGGCAAATCTTTCCTCGACTATGCCGTCAACCCTTTTATCTCAGGCGTATATGCCGGCGACCCAAACATGTTGGTCACCCGCTATGCAGCGCCTAAACTCTATCAACTGGAAGCCAATTATGGCAGTTTTGTGCGCGGAGCAATCAAAAAAAGCAAACAGCCCAAGAGCGAAAGGGAAAAACTGGCAACCAAAAAAGTCTTTTCAGCTCGCGGCGGCCTTTCTAACATCATTGAAGCCGAAGCAAACTTCATCGGCAACGAGAACATAACACTTGGTGCCCAAGAAGTAAGGATTGAACCCACAGAAAGCGGATGGGAAACGACCTACCTCGACACCGATTACAGACGATGCACCATCTTCAGCCAAGAAGTAGTGACCACCTGCGGCGCCTATGAATTGCCACAACTGCTGCCCTTCCTCAGCGCCGAGGAATTAAGTCCCATCACCTCACTGAAATATTCGCCTGTGATGGAAGTCAACGTCGGTGCCAACAACACCTATGGCGGCGACTATTGTGCCTTTGGCGCTTTGGTCCCAGCCCTCGAGCGCCGCCGCATTTTAGGCATCTTGTTCCCTTCGGCATGTTTCACCCAGCGCGCGCCGCAATCGGGCGCACTTTTCGCCTTTTTCATCGGCGGCATTCGCCATCCCGAGATGCTAGACTTGAATGACGAAGAAGTGGAAAAACTGGTGACTGAAGAATGGCACACCATGCTGGGATTCCCGGCACAAGCCGCCCCCGACCTCATACACATTTCCCGCCATCAGCGTGCCATACCACAATACGAGGCATCCACCGGCGCGCGCCTAGAAGCAGTTTCCTCTATAGAAAGAACCCATACAGGCCTGACCATCGGCGGCAACTTGCGTGACGGCATCGGCATGGGCAACCGGATTACGCAAGCAGCAAATTTTGCGAAACAAATTATACAAAGATATCATGAAGCTAAACTTTAAGAAAATGTTGGCCACGGGCCTCCTGCTCGCCTCAATGTCGCCAGCTTGGGCAGATGAGCTGAACGACTCTTCCCGTCTTTACGACCTTGACGAAGTAGTGGTCGTGGCACAAGCGAAAGAATTCTACCGTTTGCGGCTGCAACCATTAAGTTCGACGGTACTCGCAGGAAAAGACCTCAGCCGCCTAGGCGTCCGCGACTTGCGTGACATCTCCGACTATGTTCCTTCGTTCGTAATGCCCAATTATGGCTCCCGGTTCACGTCTTCCATCTATGTTCGCGGCATCGGTTCCCGCGTCAACAGCCCGTCGATGGGCGTTTATGTCGACGACATGCCTTTGATGAGTAAAACAGCATTCAACAGCCACACTTACCAGCTCGACCGCGTAGACGTATTGAGAGGGCCGCAAGGGACATTGTATGGCATGAACACCGAAGGCGGCATGGTGCGTATGTACACTAAAAATCCGATGAACTACCAAGGCACTGACATCAATTTGGGCATTGGGACTGGATTTTATCGCAACATTGAGGTCTCCCACTATCAAAAATTGAGCAAAAACCTTGCGTTCTCACTGGCTGGATTTTATAACGGACAGAACGGATTCTACCGCAATGTGACCACTGATGAGCGCGCCGACGACGGCAATGAGGCGGGTGCGCGAATGAAACTGGTCTTCAAGCCGTCAAGCCGACTGACATTCAACGTAGTCGGCGACTATCAATTCGTCAAACAGAAAGCATACCCTTATGGCGTGCTGACTTTGGAGGACGGGCATGTCGGCGAGCCTAGCCAAGATGCGCAAAGCCGCTATAAACGCAACATGTTCAACACGGGCCTGAGCGTGAAATTGGCGGCAAACAACTTCGATTTCTACGCCAACACCAGCTACCAACATCTTTACGACAATTTATTGATGGACAACGACTACTCTGAAATCGACTTCATCGTTGTCGACCAATACCAAAAGCAAAATGCCGTCACCCAAGAATTTACTTTCAAGAGCAATCGACCAGGGCGATGGCACTGGACCTCCGGGATTTTTGGCGCATACACTTGGCTAACCACCACGGCGCCCAACCGTTTTGGCACGGCTTTCAGCAGCATGATGAGCAAAAACATCGAAAACATGATCTATCAGCCCATTCTCAAAAGCATGATGGACAGAGGGATGAGCGAAGAAGCGGCGCGGGCGGCCATCGAGCGCGCGGGCGGAGTCCATCTCAACATGTCACTCTTCGTACCTTGCCATTTCAACACACCACAGTTCAACCTGGGCATTTTTCACGAGTCAAACGTTGACATCACCGACCATTTGGTGGGAACCATTGGCTTGCGCTACGACTTCACACAATCGAAAATCGCCTACGACACGAGCGGCGACTCGCAAATCGACTTCAGCATCATGGGAGCCAACGGCATGGCCAAAGTTTTGAGCCACTTCAAGCACAAAGAAAAAGCGACATACAACCAACTGCTGCCCAAGTTCGGGCTGACCTACAAACTCGACAACGGCAGCAATTTCTACGCCACGCTGACCAAAGGCTACCGGGCGGGCGGCTTCAACGTGCAAATGTTCGGCGACATCATCCAAAACGATGTACAGAAAAACCTGCAAGGTGTCTTGATGGAGGCTATGCAAACCCGCACCGACATCGAAAAAGTGATTCAACACAGCGAAGAGGAATACGCAACCCTGCGCGACGGAATTGAATTCAAGCCCGAAGAAAGCTGGAACTATGAACTGGGCACGCACCTGAATCTGCTGAACAACAAAATTCATGCTGATTTCTCCCTCTATTACATGCAAATCCGCAACCAGCAACTCTCCATCTTCACCGAAGATTACGGCTATGGTCGAAAAATGGTGAATGCCGGCAAGAGCTATAGCTGCGGACTTGAGCTCTCGCTAAACGGAAGCGCACTGGACAACCACCTGACTTGGGCTACCAATTACGGCTACACGATGGCTAAATTTCAGGAATACACCACCAAAGAAAGCGCACGCGGCGGCAATATTGACTACAAAGGCAAACGCGTGCCGTTTGTGCCAGAACACACGTTCTCTGCAATGGCCGACTACCGTTTCGACATTGCCGAGCGCGGGCTGCGCAGCCTGACACTTGGGGCAAATGTCAATGCCATGGGGCGCATCTTCTGGGATGAACTCAATACTTTCGACCAAAGCCTCTATGCCATTGCAGGTGCACATCTGCAAGCAGATTTTGGACTTGCGACCGTGAAACTTTGGGGACGAAACCTTACCGACACGAAGTACAACACGTTTGCCTTCCTGAGCAAAGCCACGGGACGCCCCATTTATTCGGCACAAAGGGGGAATCCGTTCCAAATCGGCTTAGACGTGAAGCTGCATTTCTAAGCATGGAATAAAATATTTGATTGTTAATTACGGCATGAGGAACAAAGACAACAGCTCCCCATGCCGTTTCATATTGGAATCCAACAGGAAATGGAAGTTCGGTTAATGCAACACTGGTAAGGCCTCGGATACACACACCTCATCGGATGCTATCCATAAAGCGGAGATAGGTTGCCTCGTCAACATCGCCTAAATCATATTCGCGCTGCACATCACTTCTGACACCTTCAATCCATTTTTTGCGAGCCTCACGATAGTCTTCATCAATTTTCGCGGCAATCTCCTCTGTCAGCACCTCGGTTTGATAGTATTCACAAATCAACTGGCAAGTCCATGCCCACTTATAGTCCAAATATTTGCCATGCACGTCAACAAAAGCATTTTCAAGGTCTGAGAGGCTTGTCATCTCACCATTTTTGATGTCTTCAACCATCTTCTCCTCTTCCACGTCAGGTAGCAACAAGCCCGCCAAATCGTTCCAACGATATTGCTCACGGGCTGCCTCAACCTGATTGAAGGCAGTATTGTGGATGGTTTCACCCAAAAACAATTTCACGGCCATATCATAGTATTCAATGCCTTTACGCAGTGAGCTCTCTTTCATCTTCAACCCATTGAACTCAAAGATTCGATGCGTTTCCTTGCCATGTGTGCACAAGTCTTGAAGAAATCGCAGCCCTTGCATCACATTCTGTAGCGTAAATGGACTTAGCCAGTCAAAATTGATGAGGCTCTTTTTCTCGTTTTCGGGTCTATTGTCACGTTTTTCCCACTTGGTCACATCGCGGAAAAGCCCCACCGTCATCAAATTCCTGCCCGGAACAAGCCAAGCAGCCGCACCGTCGCCAATGACATAAGAAAAGGGGAATATCCAGGTGTCGGGATGTGACTCTATCTTTCCGAGACAAACAGAGAAGGCGCCGATGTTCGCAGGATGAAGCAGGTGGGCGCCGCTCGCCGTCTTGGTCCCACGTTCCAAAATCCCATAATGTATAGGGCCCATCTTATAGGCGTGGTTGGAGAAATTGGTCGCCGAACCTGCATTGTAAAACGAGAACATGCCACCAATGAGCAATGTGCTTTTATGATGACTGGCCGAAAAAGGGCCGCAGAAAGAAGCGCAGGCTTCGCCGTTAGACATGTATGAATTGGCAAAGAACACGCAATTTTCAGCAGTAAATCCATTGGTAATGCGACATGCCTCGCCCACAAAACAATTCTGCAAAATGGCTGAGTTCAACACAGAAGCACCGTCGCACACGATGGTTTCTTCGCAGATGACACTGCTGCCAATATAGGTGCTGGCCTGGGCAGACCCTGTAATCGTGCATTCCGCCAGCCGTTTGGCCCCATTGATTTCGCTGTCGCTACCAATAAGGGTGTTGATGACTTCTTGGGTGTTGATAATTTTCACCCTGGATCCCACGATACCATAAGGCTTGCGGCTGTCTGCGACTTGTTCTTGAACCATTCTTTCAATGTTCTGCATCAATAAGCTGTCGCCCGCATACTTGACGGTCAGAGCAGCCAACTGGCTGGTCAAGCCTTCAAAGACGAAGACATTTCCTTTCTCTCCTGCCTCATTAAGCACAGAAATCCGCTGACCTTGCCCATAGAGCGCCTCTTCGGTGGTCTCCATCGTGCAGACATTGATGATGCAGCAATGCTCACCGATACGGTAATTATTGATATGGCAACCGATGTTTTCGATTAAACAGTCGTTGCCAACGGTTGTATTGCGCAAGGTGGCGTTAAAAATGCCGCTGTGGCGGAAGAAGTCAAGGCCCACTTCGACGTCTTTTTCAAAAGCACCAAGTACTATTTTTCCATAAAACCGCGTATTTTTGACGTAACGTGCATCAAAATTTTCGGGCACCAGGACTTGCGACCAATCTTCAGCCTGGCAGCCCTGAGCTTCGAGGGCTGCAACTTCTTGTTGGGTCAGTGATCTTTGATTTGCCATCGCAGGTTATTCAGTTGTATAAAGAAAGTCATTATAGGGATATTTCTGAACGTGCAGCTCCTTGACCTTGGCATAGACAATGTCGCGCAACTGCTCTATATTTTGTTTCTCGCGCGCAGAGATAAACAAGCAATTGTCGTTGAGCTTTGCCATCCACGTCTTTTGAAGAGTTGGCAGGTTGATGTTCTCGCGTGTGGGCGGCGTGAGGTCGTCGGGCTCTTTCTCAATCCAAGTATAGGCGTCGATCTTATTGAAAACAATCATTGAAGGCTTGTCGGCGCAGCCCAAGTCGCTTAGCGTCTTCTCCACCACCGCTATTTGTTCTTCAAAGTCAGGATGCGAGATGTCTACCACATGCAAAAGCAAGTCGGACTCGCGCACCTCATCCAACGTCGACTTGAATGAATCGACCAAGTCGGTGGGCAATTTCCGTATAAACCCGACTGTGTCGGCAAGCAAGAACGGCAAATTGTCGATAACGACCTTGCGCACAGTGGTGTCAAGCGTGGCAAAAAGCTTGTTCTCGGCAAAAACCTCGCTTTTGGCCAACAAGTTCATCAAGGTTGACTTCCCCACGTTGGTATAGCCAACCAATGCCACACGAATGAGGCGCCCGCGGTTTTTGCGCTGGGTGATTTTCTGCCGTTCAATCTCCAGGAGTCGCTGTTTCAAAAGCGTGATACGCTGCAAAATGATTCGACGGTCCATCTCAAGCTGTGTCTCGCCGGGGCCTCTCAACCCCACACTTCCTTTCCCGCCACCGCCGCCAGAGCCGCCGCCTTGTCGTTCCAAGTGCGTCCAGAGACGTTGTAGCCGCGGCAGCATATAGCGGTATTGCGCCAGTTCAACCTGGGTCTTGGCATTGGCTGTCTGGGCACGCATGGCGAAAATGTCGAGTATCAGGCTCGTCCGGTCAAGTATTTTCACCTTTAGCTCGTTCTCTATGTTCCGCATCTGGCGCGGCGAGAGTTCGTCATCAAAAATCACCATCCCCACTTCACGCTCCGCATCTGCCTCGTCAAGAATATATTGCTTTATTTCTTCCAATTTACCTTTTCCGACATAAGTGGTCTGATTAGGGCCGTTCACCTTTTGCGTAAAACGCTTTACCGTAACGGCACCGGCAGTGTCGGCAAGAAATTCCAGCTCGTCAAGATACTCTTTTGTCTTATCTTCGTTCTGTTCCTGCGTAATGAGCCCTACCAAGACGGCGGTTTCTGACTGTGTTTCGGATATTACGAATTCTTTCATACCAATGTCATTTTCCTGCAAATATAGTCATTTTTATTCAGAAAACAGGTTCGGAAGCCCATTTTCTTATGCAAGACAGCGTTTGGACAACAAAAGACACCTGCCTGTGGGGACTAACAAAAGATTTTAGGGATTTCCCCGAAAAAATCGGGATTTTACCATTTTACATTCCGAAAAAAAATATATTTTTGTCTTGTACTAAAAAATTATCGGTCATGAAGAAAGGTGTATTCATAACGATTTGTGTCGGATTGCTAGTGAGCAGTTGCGGCACATACATGGGCTCCGGAGCATACATGGGAAGCTCCATCGGCATGATTCTAGGTTCTGCCGTAGGCGGTTTGAGCGATGGACCGCGCGGCAGCGACATCGGCACGATAGTTGGGATGGCAGGAGGGGCGGTTATCGGCAGCGTCATCGGTGCCAAAATCGACCAACGACGCCATGAGGATTATGCGCTGTATGAGCAAAATCGGCGGCAGCGCATGGAACAGCGGCGAGGCGGCATCGCGCCCAGGCGACATGAGGCCCATGGTTTGCAGGGACAAGAAACAGACGAGAGCGGATTTGACCCGGAAAACGGCGGAGACGACAAGATTGACAGCTCGTTTTTTGAAAATGATGACAAAAACCAGGGAGAAACAGGGCTTTATTCAACAACAGCTGACGACTGGCCCAATCCCCATGAATCAATACATTCAAAAGCCAACAGGATAAAACAACCTTTACAAATTCGCAATATCCGATTTTTGGATGAAGATGATGACGGCGAGATTTGCGCCGGCGAAAATTGCAGCATTGCTTTTGAGGTGATGAACCGCTCGCGCCAAGTGATTGCCAACGTCGAGCCGTTTGTGGAAGAGCTGAGGGGCAATAAGTACATCCTCGTTTCTCCGGCAGTAAACATTGAACGCGTGGCCCCTGGCAGCGGCATCCGCTATACGGCGATGGTCAAGGCCACTGGCCGGCTTAAAAACGGGACAGCCGACTTCGTCGTGTCGGTCAGACAAAACGGCTATGAGACAGGAGAGAAAATTCTCATCCAAATACCGACCAAACGTCGCTGTAGCAAAAACAGGAATTGAGGGGAGATGGTGGCAAACAGTATTTTGCCACCATCTCTATTGATCTAGATGTCCAGCTCAAGAGAAACCGGACAATGGTCGGAGCCGAAAACATCGTCATGTATTTCAGCTGCAATGATTTTGTCCTTTAAACGCTCTGAGACCAGGAAATAATCGATGCGCCAGCCCACGTTCTTTTGCCGGGCCTGAAAACGGTACGACCACCACGAGTATTTTACCTCCCCAGGGTGTAAAAAACGAAAAGTGTCGACAAACCCAGCGTCCAGCAACTGCGTGAATTTCGCCCGCTCCTCATCGGAAAATCCGGCATTCCGATGGTTTGAAGCGGGATTCTTGAGGTCTATCTCCTCATGCGCGACGTTCAAGTCGCCACAAACGACGACGGGCTTGGCTTTGTCCAGCTCAAGAAGATATTGCCTGAAGTCATCTTCCCATTGCATGCGATAGTCCAAACGCCGCAGCCCGTCCTGCGAATTAGGCGTGTAAGTTGTCACCAAATAAAATTTCCCGGCATCCAGCGTCACCATTCGTCCCTCATGATTATGCATTTCCACCGGATGGCCCGATTGGGCATGCCCAATAGGGTGTCGCGAGAAAATTGCAGTGCCAGCATAGCCTTTTTTTTCGGCATAATCCCAATAAGAATGATAGCCTTCAAAATTCAAGTCAATCTGTCCCGCCTGCAATTTTGTTTCCTGCAAGCAAAAGAAGTCGGCATCAAGTCTACGAAAAGACTGTTCAAATTCCTTTCCAACACACGCACGCAAGCCGTTTACATTCCACGAAATGAATTTCATCTTCCTAAAATTGTCTATTTTTGTGCAAATGTAATGATTTTTCAGCAGTTTTGCCGTATCTTCTTCATTTTTTAACGCTTTATGCTATACTTCACCATACTGAATCCGTCAACTTCCCGCCTATCACAATATCGGCATCCGGCATAGAGACGGCATCCGGCAGTAAAAAAAGGGAAATATTCTTTGAAAAGAGGGTGCACCTATTGAAATGAAGGCGCACCCTGCTCTAGGATATTGCGTGTAATTTAATTCGTCTGCGGAAACAGCACACGCCACGCAGACCTCCCGTCCTTGCGAGAGACTAGAAATGAGATAAAAAGGAGTTGGAGCATGCCCCAGGCAATGAGTTTTGAAAGCTGGAGATCTATTGTGCCCATCAGGAAAGAACCTGCCCAATATAGGACATTGCTAACTCCCCACAACACAACACCTCTGCCATCTTTATGAAAAACCAACAACAAACTAAGGGCTGTTAAAATACCGTAAAGCATAACAATTACTCCCATGTAGTCGACAGATTCAGTCATGACAACACTCTTCCCCAACAAAAAACATCCTCTAAGGGAATCAAGTATGAGCAAGGAAAAGCAAAACTTCAATATCTCACAATAGCCTTGACGAAATTCATCAGGGGAATAGTCTTTGAGGGAAAAAAGCAAGTCCATGTTATTTAAAAGTTTTTATTGTACATTAATCGTCTTAATACTCCCAGCCCATATTGCGGATGAATATACAGGCACCCCACTCTGCTATAATATAAGTAGGGCCAGCTACCAATTTACCCGCCAATTTGTTAATAGCCTTGGTAAGAACTTTTTCAGCAGTTTCTTTAAAAAGTTTTTTTGTCATAGTCCCATCTAAAATACCAGGAAGAAGCTCTTCTGTTAAACATTGAAAAATATTTAATCCAAGAACAGCCGATGCACATTCTGATGCATATTCAACTTGTTGCCTCCAGTCAATATCCAGCAACTCCTCCCCTCCCGGCTCTATCGGGCAGTCTTCGACAAGCTCTGGCATCCCTTCCATCATCAGCCCAAGCATCTGCACGCCAACGACGGCATACACCTCCTTGTCCTCCAAGGGGCAAAGGTTGTCGAGCTCCTGCTCGGTAAACCCAATCTCCAGGAACATCTGCTGCGCGGCCGCGCCCAGCATCTCTGCCTGCAGACCCATTGCCTGGATGTCGCGCTGGTTGTCCGACGCAGTGTTCAGGCCGGCCTTGGCGCGAGCCATCCGCTTTTGTAAAATAGGCTCGGTGTTTGTATAGAAACGGGCAAAGCTTGCCGCAAAATCCTGCAAGGGGCGGATGTCTTCAGCCGTCATGGGCCTATCTTTAGTTTGCAACTCCTGCGCCATTTCATCCTCCTGGCTGCATGAACTCACTGTAAATGCCATGAGCGCGAGGCCCATGATATAAAAAATTCTCTTCATTTTCTTTGTTTCTTTAAAAAGTTTGT
>ODAI011049300.1_pt1 | contig 10663 bp, 9 predicted proteins | sample 1539321 | NCBI WGS metagenome assembly ODAI01 (sample SAMN02144231, study PRJEB22623) | gut metagenome | biome: sheep rumen | host: Ovis aries | place: New Zealand | reverse complement strand
TGTTCCCTCGATGCCAAGACGGCTGCTGTTGATGCTCAGGTCGTAGAGTCTCGAGTCGCCCCAGTGACCTGTGCAGTGATAGTTATGATAGCGCTTTCTCTTCTTGTCCTTCTTTGTGATAAGGCGCTGAGCCTCCTCCTCGGACAGCGAGTAGACCTTCATTACTCTCTTTACCTTCTCGCTCATATCGCCAAGCACGAACAGCGATACCAGTGCCGGATACTTCTTAAGCTTAGTCTCAGAGCAGCGTCCCACAACGACGAATGACTCACCGTCCGCAGCTTTCTTGTCGATGATGTCGAACTGCATCTCTGCGATGTTGTCCTCGATAGAATTGCTGTAACCTCTTACTGAACGTGCTATGATATGCGGCTTGGGATTTTCGTTGTACTTCTCGATCTCCTCGGGAGTAAGACCGGTCTTTTCAGCGATGTCTGTAATGAGGTGTCTGTCGTATATCGGGATATTAAATCTCTTTGCGAGCTCCTCAGCGATAACTCTTCCGCCGCTTCCGAACTCTCGTCCTACTGAAATTATCAACTGTGACATAATACTTCCTCCTCTTTATCAAATCTTATCAAAGGTATCTCAGGAAAATGTATCCGGTCGAGATAGCGAGAACTATCACTGTTGCCGGAGCTATCTTCTTGCAGTATCTTCCCCAGCTTATCGGGTAGCCGTTCTTGGCTGCGACTGATGTTCCGACAACGTTTGCAGAAGCACCGATAGGAGTTGCGCTTCCGCCGATGTCTGTACCGATCGAGAGCGTCCATGCAAGAGTGTGGAGACTTACGCCGGTAGTTTCTGAAAGACTCTCGATAACGGGTACCATAGTTGCTGCAAACGGGATATTGTCCACGAATGCGCTTGCGATAGCCGATACCCAGAGGATAATAGCTACCATAAGCATAGTATTGCCGCCGCTGATATTCTTGATGAACTTGGCAATGAGTTCGAGTATGCCGGTCTCTTCGAGTCCGCCTACGACTATGAACAGTCCGATGAAGAACACGAGTGTCTTATAGTCCACCTTCTTGAGAAGTCCGGGAGCGTCTTTACCGGAAGTGAGCAGAGTGATAACTGCGATGAAGAGTCCTATGCTTGCAACTGTAAGGTGTGTCATTGAATGTGTTATAAGGAGTATTACCGCACAGCCGAAGATTATGCTGCTGATAACGAAATCCTTCTTGTTTGTGATAGCCTCAGAGGGCTTGGGGAGCTTTGAGATGTCCACCTTTTCGCCTGTTGTGGAGGCAAGCTCCTTCCTGAACGCAAAGTAGAGGAACACTACTGATACAACAAGGCATATAGCTGCACAGAGACCTGTGTTTGTAAGGAAATCGAAGAACGAAAGTCCTATCGAAGTACCTACGATAATGTTCGGAGGATCTCCGCACATCGTTGCGCTTCCTCCGAGGTTAGCGCAGAATATCTCGGAAAGTATCATCGGTACGGGATTGAAGTGGAGGAGCTGTGCAAGTTCTACCGTTACCGCTGCAAGGAACATTATTACCGTGATACTGTCGATGAACATCGAGAGCACTGCTGACATTATCATAAATGTGATGAAGACTGGTATCGTCCTGCACTTGACGATGAACGCTATCTTCATACACAGCCACCGGAAAAAGCCTGCCTTAGCCATTCCCTCGACCATTACCATCATACCGGCGATAAAGATTATCGTAGCCCAGTTGATGCCCTTGCTTTCGCTTTCGGTTACCTGATACCAGAAATCCTTGGTCACAAAGCCTTTGAGCGCAAGGGTATTCCATATCGCTTCACCATTTTTCATACATATACCGAACACTACTCCGAGTGTCAGTATACCGCTTCCCAGAGTTACATAATGGCGCTCGATCTTGTCGAGAACGATCATTATGAACATTGCCGCAAATATCACTACGGCGAAGACCTGTGCAGCTGACATAATTTTAACCTCCATTGGCATTAACGCCTGAAATAGCTTTCCTATTAAAATAGGAAAACAAAACCGTTTAAAATTATATCACACCGCCGCGTCGATTTCAAGGACTTTGCGAAATTATTAACACATATGAACATTTTCTGCGTTTTTATCATTCTTTTCGGCTTGCTGCGCTGATTTTTGGTGTATTATGTCAATATACCGCGCATTGCTGTTCTTCCGGCGTTCCGGCTGTTGCTATTTAAGCTCAACTATGTTATAATATAGTTTATATTATTGCCAAAGAATAAGGAAGTAAATATATATGATGTACTTTTTTCTCGTATTCGGTTTTTTTCTGCTGATAAAGGGTGCAGACTTTTTCGTTGACGGCAGCTCGTCTGCTGCAAAAAAGCTGAGAGTCCCGCCGCTCATCATCGGTATGACCATCGTTGCTATGGGAACGAGCCTGCCGGAGACCTCAGTAAGCGTCAGCGCTTCTATCGCCGGCAAGAACGATCTCTCGATCAGCAACGCTGTCGGCTCCAACATCTTCAACCTTATGGTCGTTGCCGGAATATGCTCGGTGCTGTGCAATCTCCCCATCGAAAAAGACACCCTCAAGCGCGATTTCCCTATCTCGATCGCAGCAGCTGCCGCTCTCCTCGGTATGGGAGCTTACTTCGGCAGACTCAACCGCTTCTGCGGTATAACGCTCCTCATTGCATTCGTCGCTTTCCTCTACCTTATGGTGCACAGTGCTTTCAAGGCACGAGAGGCTTCTGCCGGTTCTGAGGACGAGATCAAGGCACTTCCGGTATGGCGCTGTCTGCTCTATATGATCGGCGGTATAGCCGCGATAGCAACCGGCGGAAAAATGGTCGTGGAAGGTGCTTCCGACATCGCAAGCACTTTCGGTATGTCTGACAACCTCATCGGTATGACCGTGGTCGCTCTCGGAACGAGTCTCCCCGAGCTCGTTACCTCAATAGTTGCCGCGCGCAAGAACGAACTCGATATGGCTCTCGGAAACGTTATCGGCTCCAATATCTTCAACATACTCTTCGTTCTCGGAATTGCCGCTTCTATCTCCCCGATGAGCTTCACTCACCTGAACTGCATTGATACCATGGTTCTTATCGCTTCGAGCGCTCTCGTATTCCTCTTCTGCCTGCCGAAAAAGAAGCTCGTGATGTGGAACGGCATTGTTATGCTTTCGGTATATTCCGGCTACACGGTCTACCTGTTTATGAGATAACGCTCCGGGACTTGATTTTTCCCGTGATATATGTTACAATTAGTATCATAGCAGGCGCAGGAAGTTTTCCAGCCGTATTATACAGGAGGTGCGCTTATGAGCGAGCTTAATGAAAAAGACGTTGAAGAGTTCGACGAGGACAACGAAAACTACATCACCCTGACAGACGATGACGGAAAGGATATTTCCTTTGAGATACTGGACACCATTGAGTATAAAGAGCGTATTTTCGCCGTTCTTCTTCCTTTTGAGGATACCGACGACGAAGTTGTGATACTCGAGGTGATACCCGCTGAGGATCCTGAGTACGATGATTTCGTTTCTGTTGACGATGAGGAGCTTCTCAACGAGGTCTTTGAGGAATTCAAGAAGAAAAACGAAGGCGAATTCGACTTTGACTGATGTGCGGTCGCAGAGATCAGAAATCAGAGTCAAGATGTCAGAATAAAGAAAAGGGCGCACAGTGTGCGTCCTTTTTTACTCTGAGGTGTTCATTGCCACTTTTTCCCTGTGTTTAATCACAGCGGAGCTGTCCATAATATACCTGTAATGATATTTCCGGAGGCAGGTATTATGGCATACAACAAAGTGGTGATCTCAGGCATAAATACTTCCGAGCTCACAGTTCTGAAAGAAGAGGAGAAGATCGCTCTTCTCAGAGAGATAAGGGCTACCGGCAGCAAGGAGGCTCGCGACAAGCTGATACGCGGCAACCTCCGGCTCGTTCTCAGCGTCATACAGCGCTTTACCGGACGCGGTGAGGACATTGATGACCTCTTCCAGATAGGCGTGGTCGGACTCATCAAGGCTGTGAACAACTTTGACCTGAGCAAGGAGGTAAGGTTCTCGACCTACTGCGTCCCGATGATAAGCGGCGAGCTCCGCCGGCATCTTCGCGATCACAGTCACGTTAAGATAAGCCGTTCCCTGCGCGACCTTGCCTACAAGGCGATACAGTCCAAGGAGAGGCTCACACCGGTCCTCGGCAGAGAACCCCGTATAGAAGAGATAGCCGAGGACATCGGCGAGAAGCGTTCGGAGGTAGTCATAGCACTCGAGAGCATAAGCGATCCGCTTTCACTGTACGATCCGGTGTACACCGACTCGGACGACACGGTATGCGTTATGGATCAGATAAGCGACAGCAACGACGTTCAGAGCCGTATGGACGAGCTGACTATCCGCGACGCTATCAGAGACCTCGGCGAGCGTGAGCGGAATATACTTTATCTGCGTTTCCTGCGCGGAAAAACTCAGATGGAGGTCGCAAAGGAGATCGGTATTTCTCAGGCACAGGTGTCAAGACTTGAAAAGGGTGCGATAAACCGCATTAAGGACAGTCTGAGATAAAAATTGTTCAAAATCGACAAAAAATGGCTGAATATAGATTTTTATCGGCTTTGCACTTGACTTTTTTCCTCATATGTAATAGAATAGATGTATATCATCTTTAGGAGAGTGCATATCAATGAGCAAGATCAGGGACTTTTTTACAAACCTGAAAAAATCTACAAAGATCACACTTATTTCGTGCGTCAGCTTCGTACTGATGACGTTTATTATTCTTTGCTTCTTTATCATATCACCTATCACACCTGACGATAAGGCTGGCAATACCTTCGGACGTGAGAGCGTTTCCTCGGACGGCAGCACGGTTTCCGATTTAACTACTTCCGGCGACGGAAATTCGCTCGAGGTGTCAAAAGGCACAACAAATACTACCGCGCCCGGTATCACGACAACACACGTTGATTATACCATAACTGTCACATCAGGTACAGGTATGTACTATGACGGACGCATCATCATCGGCGGTGAGTACGGCGAAAACAACTACAACAACAATTACGATAACAACAGCAATAATAACGACAATTCCGGAAACGGCTACGGCAGCGATGATAACAGCGGCAATGGCTATTCCGGCGGCGACAGTAACAGCGGAAACAGCGGCAGCGATGACAACAGCGGCAATGGCTATTCCGGCGGCGACAATAACAGCGGAAACAGCGGCAGTGACAACAACAGCGGCAATTCCGGCGGCGGAGATCAGAGCACTCCCAGTGTAACAGAGGCTCAGAATTCCGGTGAAACAGGCAACAATAATTCCGGCGGCGGAGCTCCTGCTGAAACTCCTCAGCAGCAGACACAAGCACCGGAAGCCAATGTTCCTCCTCAGGTTAATCCTGACGATCTCCCATCTGCTCAGACACCTCAGGAAAATCAGAATGAAACTCCTAATGAGCAGCCGGCTGGCGGCGGTGAGTCCGCAGGAGAAAATGCCGGCGGCGGAGAATCTGCTGAATAACAAATATAAAGCTGCCTTGAAGGCAGCTTTAGTTTTATCCGGCACAAAAAAAGAGCGGTCAGAGACCGCCCGGGGCCGTTTATCAGAAAACGGCTTTCTTTATCATATCAAGTTCTTTCAGTGAAATGCAGTTAGGGAAATCATCGTTCTTCATAATTGAGAGTATCTCGTCGATCTCAGCCCAGCATACCTCGCTGACCTCAGATGACTGGAGCACGAGCTGGTCTGTGTCTATGTCCTCACGGCAGAGGTAAATTGCACTGAGCTCATTGTCATTGATCTCACCGTATTTTGTAACGCTGTTGATAAGACCGATGAGTTCGAGCTTTTCTCCCGTTATCTCAATGCCGAGCTCCTCCTTGAGTTCTCTCACGGCAGCGTGTCTGAACTCGCCGCCCTGCGAAACGTGTCCGGCAGCTGAAACATCATACCTGTCGGGGTTGACGTCCTTTTCGGGAGAGCGCTTCTGGAGCAGCACATAAATGCCCATATCGCGTCTTTTTATCAGCCATATGTGGACAGTCGGGTGAAGGTCGCCGTCTCTGTGTACGAGGGAACGCGGCTTTGATGTACGGGTAAGTCTTGAGTGCTCGTCGATGAGATTGAGGAATTCATCTTCGAGTATCTCAACTGTGATCATATGACTGTTTCCGTCACAGCTGCGGAATACTTCGGTTATTTCGTCAACGGCAGGGTTGATAACATCCTCGTCCGAAACATACAGCTTGAATGTATGCGGAGAGTCGAGTCCCATAAGCGCACCTGAAAGAGATGCTTTGTCAGTGATCCTGTCAATGCCGAGCTTTTCAGCGACTTCTTTGTAGAGCTCTGAGCTCTCACTGAGTCGGTTAAGATAAATTTCGGAAATCTCCATTTTAATAACTCCTGAACTATTATCAATTTATAACCCCAACAATTATATACCTTAATCGACGAAATGTCAATAGTTTTTCGGGATTTCCTTGAAAAACGCAGAGGAGGGATACAGTGTCCGTGAAAAAGAGCAGCATCAGTGCTGCGTTCATACTGGTGACGGCGTTTGTTACTATGCTGATATGCACGAAGTCGTCGCCGCTCTATCCGCTGAACGACTGGGTGGACGCGAATACCTATTTGACTGTCGGACGCGGTATGCTTCACGGAAAGGTGCCCTACCGCGACCTCTATGAGCAGAAGGGACCGCTTCTCTACTTCCTCCACGCGGCAGCAGCTTTCATATCGGACTCCTCCTTTGCCGGTGTATTTGTGCTTGAAACGGCAGCCTGTGTGGCATTTCTGTGGGAGGCGAGGTACCTTATGGGACTTCACGGCTGCGGGGACAAGCTGTGGGTGCTTCCGATGGCCGCGCTTGCTGTGTACAGCTCGGAGGCTTTCTGTCACGGTGACAGTGCGGAGGAGCTCTGTCTGCCGCTTACGCTCGGAGCCTATATCATCGGTTGTAAGGCGGTGGAGGGGCTTCCGGGACGAAGCGGTGTCAGAGCCTTCGTGCTCGGTGTTCTCGCTGGAGCAGTTATATGGGTGAAGCTGACCTTTATCGGGATATTTGCCGCGGCACTCGCAGCAATTCTCGCGGACTGCCGCCGCAGACACGGGGAGCTTCTCCGCTGCGGAGCTCTCTTCGTGCTGGGAGCTTTTGCCGCGAGCGTACCGGTACTGCTGTATTTCCTCATCAACAATGCTATGGACTCACTTTTCTCGGTCTATTTTTACGACAACCTCTTCCGATATGGCGGTGAGGACGGCGGACTGCTCCATAATATCACAGATGGCTGGAACTTCTCGCGCATATTTATGACCGTGCCGTTCTGTATCATCTGCGCAGGACTGCCGCTTGCACCTCTGCTCCGGGGACGGCGGCTGTGCGTGTATCATACTGCGGCGGTGCTGCTGATGTTTGCGACGGTATTCTGTGGCCACGGCAGCTATCAGTATTATCCGCTTGCAATGGCGGTGTTCGTGCCGGAGGGAGTCAGTCTTATACTGCTTGCAGTCAAGAAGCTTCTCAGAGGCAGGGGAGCGGCTGTGCCGGCGTATATGGGGGCGGTACTATGCGCGGCAGCTCTTGCAGCGGACGGTGTTCTCTCTTACAAGCTCAGCCGCAATGTCTACCTGATGAAGTATGACCGCTCCGACCTTCCGCAGTATCATTTTGCGGAGCTTATGGACGGGGAGGGCAGCTTGCTCAACTATGGCTTCATAGACGGCGGCTTCTATCTTGCAGCCGGAGAAGTGCCTGAATTCCGCTATTTCTGCCGTAACAATATGAGCGTTCCGGAGATGACTGCCGCTCAGGAACACTATGTCTCGTCGCATATGCCAGAGTACATTGTGACACGTTCCCCGGAGCGGACTCCGGAAAGGCAATTTGAGGGATACACGCTTATAGCCTCACGGGGACTGTCTTATTATAACAAATACTTCTATTATTTTTTGTTTAGATTAAACGAAAATAGTGATAGGTAATCATTTTCTATTGAATAATTTTACAAGTTATGCTATAATTAATATATAAAGTTACAAGATAAGAAAGTGTGTTTCAAGGAGGTGTTATATGACTCCAAAGGAAGAATTTATATCCGTATACACCGAGAATATCAAGCGCGGCGGTGCGGATAAACTGCTTGAGTACCTCAAGAAGAGCGATTTCTTCACCGCTCCGAGCAGTACAAGATTTCACGGCTCCTACGAGGGCGGGCTCGTTCAGCACAGCCTGAACGTGTACTACTGCCTGAAGGACTACCTCTCACGTCCGCGTACCAAGGAGCTCTACGGTATGGACTATTCGGAAGAGACTATTGCTATCGTGGCACTTCTCCACGATGTGTGCAAGGTCAACTTCTACACGGTCGATTACCGCAATAAGAAAAACGATGAGACCGGCGTCTGGGAAAAGGTGCCGTACTATACCGTAAACGATACGCTGCCTTACGGACACGGCGAAAAGTCGGTATATATACTCTCCGGCTTCTTTTACGGCGATGACAGGCTCACGCGCGAGGAGGCTTTTGCTATCCGTTATCATATGGGCTTTTCGGGTATTGAGGATAAGAACGTCATAGGCAAGGCGCTCGAAATGTATCCTCTTGCCCTTGCGCTCAACGTTGCGGATATGGAAGCGTCATATTATCTCGAAGGCAGTGTAAAATAAGTTAATAGAACGCGGTGGGGTATGCGTTTTATATTTACATACTCGGCTCTGCTGCAAAATGTAATGTGTACATTTTGAAACAGCGCGCAGTATACGACCAATTGTTCCGCTGGCATTACGGAACTGACTGAAAAGGAGAAATGGATTATGAATTGGTACGATAACGCTATAATTTACCACATCTATCCGCTGGGTTTCTGCGGCGCTCCAAAATTCAACGACGGAGGTGAGGTAGTCTACCGTCTTGACAAGGTCCTTGAATGGATCCCTCATTTCAAGGAGCTGAACGTTGACGCGGTCTACTTCGGACCTGTTTTTGAGTCGGTCGAGCACGGCTACGACACTATCGACTACAAAACTATCGACCGCCGTCTTGGCGATAACAATTCTTTCAGGTATATCTGCGATAAGCTCCACGAAAACGGCATAAGGATAATCCTTGACGGCGTTTTCAATCACGTCGGCAGAAAATTCCCTCAGTTTGTTGACATTCAGGAAAAAGGACAGAGCTCGGGATACTGTGACTGGTTCCAGAACCTCAACTTCGGCGGTCAGAGCCCCTGCGGCGATCCCTTCTGGTACGAGGGCTGGAACGGTCACTATAACCTTGTTAAGCTCAATCTGCGCAACGTAGGCGTTTGCGACCACATCATCGACGCCATAAACTACTGGATAGAGTCGTTCGGGATCGACGGTATCCGCTTTGACGCCGCTGACTGTATAGACTTCGACTTCTTCAAGAGGATAAGGAGCTTCTGCAAGGGCAAGAAGCCGGATTTCTGGCTTATGGGCGAGATAATCCACGGTGATTACAACAGGTGGGCAAACCCCGAGATGCTCGACAGCGTTACGAATTACGAGTGCTATAAGGGACTTTACTCGTCTCACAACGATAAGAACTACTTCGAGATCGACTACTCGATAAATCGTCAGTCCGGTGCAAACGGCGGTATATACAGAAATATCAACCTCTATAACTTCGTTGACAACCACGATGTGAACCGTCTTGCGAGCACTCTCGTAAACCCTGCTTACCTTCCTCTCGTATATACCCTTATGTACGCTATGCCGGGTATCCCCTCGATCTATTACGGAAGCGAGTTCGGTATTCAGGGCAGAAAGGAGAACAACTCCGACGATAACCTCCGTCCCTGTCTGCACCTTGCAGATATGGAACAGGAAAACACCTCCCTGTATCATCATCTCGTCAAGCTCGGACGTATCTACCGCGCTTATCCTGCACTCCGCAACGGTATCTACGAGCGTATCCAGATAACCAATCAGCAGCTTCTCTTCAAGAAGTACCTCGGCGATCAGGTCGTATATGTTGCCCTCAATCTCTCCGAGAATTTCTACGAGTTCAACTTCGGTACACACCTTAATGCACTCGTTGATGTTCTGAGCGGTGAGCAGATACCTGTCGAGAACGGCAACGTTCATCTCAATATGAAGCCCTTCTCGTCAATGATAATCGTTGCAGACGATATTGTGAACAATATCGAGGAGGAAGAAGTCAAGCCTGAGGTGATAAAAGAAGAGGACAAGGAGACCGAGATAATCCCCGGTGCCAAGTACCGTCATTTCAAGGGCACAGTCTATGAAGTGATAGATATTGCACGTCACAGCGAAACAAACGAGGAGCTTGTGATCTACCGTTCAACTATCGACGGTCAGCTCTGGGCGAGACCTAAAACTATGTTTGTTGATAAAGCCGGAGATGTCCGAAGATTTGTAAAAGTTGATTAAAACTGAATAAATGAGTTACAGCCGTCAATAATAGAGTCACAGGGACTATTCCCTGAGCTATCCATTGACGGCTGTTCTGTTTCTGCACGCAGTTCGGCTTGTTCCAAAAGTGCGGAGAAAGGCTGGTAAACTATGAGTAAGCACAGCAATAAGGATCATTCGCAGAGCGGTTCATCATCATCTTCTTCAAAGAAGAGCAGCCCCGACAGTAAGGACTGCAAGGACTGCTGCGATAACGACTAACGAAAACTGCTGCCTGAAAAGGCAGCAGTTTGATTATGCGCATTATTTTTTCTT
>ODAI010700803.1_pt1 | contig 10663 bp, 8 predicted proteins | sample 1539321 | NCBI WGS metagenome assembly ODAI01 (sample SAMN02144231, study PRJEB22623) | gut metagenome | biome: sheep rumen | host: Ovis aries | place: New Zealand | reverse complement strand
GTGGTGGCGTTGGAGCCGTAGATGTACTCACGCTGCACGGGGTCTTTCAGCTTGGCCTGGAACTCAGGATCCTTGTCGAGGTCGAGGCCGCGATGGTAGCTGGCTGCTGCCGCCGCCATCAGTCCACATATACATGCTGGAAAGCTGACCATCAGCACCTGGGGAATCGATACGTCGAAACCGTTAGAGTTGGAGATGGTCACGAAGGCCACCACGGCAGCTGCAATGGGCGAACAAGTAATGCCTACCTGCGAGGCAATCGAGGCTACGCCACAGGGACGCTCTGGCCGGATTCCTTGCTTGAGCGATATGTCGCAAATAATTGGCATTAAGGTGTATACGACATGTCCCGTTCCAACCAAAACAGTCAGTATGAATGTCGACAGCGGAGCCAGGAAAGTGATGCGCTCAGGATGCTTGCGTAGCATCTTCTCCGCAATCTGGATCAGCCAATCCATACCTCCTGAGGATTGCATGATACCGGCGCAAGTGACGGCAGCGATGATGATGTAGATCACATCTGTCGGAGGGGAACCTGGCTTCATGCCGAAGCCGAAAACGAGTAGGGCAAGACCGATGCCGGATATGGCGCCAAGGGCCAGGGAGCCGTATCGAGAACCTACGTAGAGTGCCAGAAGAACTACCAGCAACTCTATAACCATTGTTAATGTTACCATTTAAGTAGTTACTTATTGATTGGGTTTTTAAGTTTCGCCTGCAAAAGTAATCAATTTATTTTTTAAACACAAACTTTTTGGGAAGAAATCTTAAAATTATTTATTTCTTTTGCTGACTCAAATATTTTGTGTACCTTTGCACGCTAAATACGATAAGCTGGAAATAAAAGATAAAAAAATAGATATATGGCTAAGAAATTTGCCGAGCATAACGGCTTGAACCTAACTCAGGTAAACGACGACATCCTGAAGATGTGGCGTGAGAAAAATGTGTTCTGGCGCTCCGTGGAAGAGCGTGAGGGGTGTCCGCAATTTGTATTCTTTGAGGGTCCCCCCTCTGCCAACGGCCATCCTGGCATCCACCATGTACTGGCCCGTACGATCAAGGACACCTTCAACCGTTATAAGACGATGCAGGGCTATCAGGTGAAGCGTAAGGCCGGCTGGGATACCCACGGACTGCCCGTGGAGCTCGGCGTGGAGAAGGAACTTGGCATCACCAAGGCTGATATCGACAATAAGGAGTCGGAGAAATACATCTCAACGGAAGACTACAACAAGAAATGCCGCGAGAACGTGATGATGTTCACTCAGGAGTGGCGTGAACTGACAGAGAAGATGGGCTATTTCGTAGACCTCGACCATCCGTATATCACGTACGACAATAAATATATCGAAACCCTCTGGTGGCTGCTCCAGCAGTTCTATAAGAAAGGGCTGCTCTATAAGGGCTACACCATCCAGCCGTATTCGCCCGCCGCAGGTACTGGACTCTCCAGCCACGAGTTGAATCAGCCCGGCTGCTATCGTGACGTGAAGGATACTACGGTGACAGCACTCTTCAAGGCCGTCGATCCGAAAGAAGAATGGACCAAGTGGGGCACGCCATACTTCGTGGCCTGGACCACGACGCCCTGGACGCTGCCTTCGAACACGGCCCTCTGCGTAGGTCCGAAGATCGACTACGTGGCTGTGGAGACATACAACGCCTATAATGGCGAGAAGATAACAATCATCCTGGCTGAGAGCCGGCTGAACGCCTATCTCGCTCCTGAAGGCCACATCAGCGACGGAGGAGAGATGCCTGAGTATAAGAAGGGCGAGAAGTTTGTGCCCTACCGTATCGTAGGCCACTATAAGGGTGAGGAGCTCGTAGGCCTGAAGTATCAGCAGTTGATGCCTTGGGTAAAGCCTACGGCCAAACTCGACCAGAATGCCGCCGACTATGTGAAGGCGTATGCTGAGGCTCATCCCGAGAAAGTCTTCACCAGCGAAAACGGCAAGGACCGGTTCGTGGAGATGGAGAGTGAGGCTTTCCGCGTAATCCCCGGTGACTATGTGACGACTGAGGATGGTGCCGGTATCGTGCATATAGCGCCTACCTTTGGTGCCGACGACGCCAAGGTGGCCAAGGATGCCCATGTACCCAGTCTCTTCCTTATTAATAAGAAAGGTGAAACCCGTCCGATGGTGGACTTGCAGGGCAAATACTATGTGATGGACGAACTCGACGCGAACTTTGTGGCTAAGTGTGTCGACAAGGAAGGTTATGGCCATCATGCCGGCGACTACGTGAAGAACGCCTATGCTCCGGAATTCAACAAAGACGGCAAGTACGACGAGCAGGCCGCCTCGAAGGCAGAAGACCTGAATATCGTGATCTGCATGGAGATGAAGCAGGAGGGTACGGCGCTGAAGATTGAGAAGCACGTGCACAACTATCCCCACTGCTGGCGTACCGACAAGCCTGTGCTCTACTATCCGCTCGACTCTTGGTTCATCCGCTCAACAGCTAAGAAGGACCGAATGTTTGAGTTGAACAAGACCATCAACTGGCAACCGGAATCGACAGGTACGGGTCGCTTCGGCAACTGGCTGGAGAACCTGAACGACTGGAACCTCTCCCGTAGCCGTTTCTGGGGAACGCCACTTCCTATTTGGCGCGATGAAGACGGTAAGGAGATCTGCATCGGAAGCGTGGAAGAACTCTATAACGAGATCGAGAAATCCGTCAAGGCTGGTTTCATGAAGAGCAATCCGCTGAAGGATAAAGGCTTTGTGCCCTGCGACTGGAGTCAGGAGAACTATGACAAGATAGACTTGCACCGTCCGTATGTTGATAACATTGTCCTCGTCTCGGAGAGCGGCAAGCCGATGAAGCGCGAGACCGACCTCATCGACGTGTGGTTCGACTCAGGCTCTATGCCTTACGCACAGATCCACTATCCCTTCGAGAACAAAGACCTCATCGACAAGAACATCGCCTTCCCATGTGACTTCATCAACGAAGGAGTGGATCAGACGCGTGGTTGGTTCTTCACACTCCACGCTATTGCTACGATGATCTTCGACTCGGTGGCTTTCAAGAATGTGATTTCGTCAGGTCTTGTGCTCGATGCGAAAGGCAACAAGATGTCGAAGCACGTGGGCAACGTGGTGAATCCATTCGATATGATAGGCAAATACGGATCGGATGCAGTCCGTCTCTATATGATGACCAACTCTGAGCCCTGGGACAACCTGAAATTCGACCCGGAGGGTGTTGACGAGGTGCGCCGTAAGTTCTTCGGTACCTTATATAATACATATAGCTTCTTCGCCCTATATGCCAATGTTGACGGCTTCGACCCTGAGGCTACACAGGTGGCCTTTGAGAAGCGTCCGGAGATTGATCGCTGGATACTCTCTTGTCTGAACACACTCATCAAGGGCGTGCAGGCAGAACTCGACAACTATGATCCTACGCGTGCAGGCCGACTGATAGATGCCTTCGTGAATGACGACCTCTCCAACTGGTACGTACGTCTGAACCGCAAGCGCTTCTGGGGCAAGGAAATGAGTGAGGACAAACTCTCGGCCTATCAGACACTCTATAGTTGCCTGATGACCGTATCTAAGTTGCTGGCTCCGTTTGCCCCGTTCTATGCAGACCAACTCTATAAGGATCTCGGAGGGAAGTTCGACTCCGTACATCTCGACAGGTTCCCTGTGGCAGACGATGCACAGATAGACAAGGATCTCGAGGCACGCATGCAGATGGCTCAGAAGATTACCTCGATGGTGCTCGCCCTGCGCCGCAAGGTGAATATCAAGGTGCGCCAGCCGCTACAGGCAATCATGATTCCTGCTGTCGACGACGACCAGAAGACCCATATTGAGGCTGTGAAGGACCTGATCATGAACGAAGTAAACGTGAAGGAACTCCGTTTCGTGGAAGGCTCCGGTGTACTGGTGAAGAAGGTGAAATGCAATTTCCGCACCATGGGTAAGAAGTTCGGCAAGCTGATGAAGGGCGTGGCAGCTGCCATGGATGCCCTCTCGCAGGAACAGATAGCAGAACTGGAGCAGCAAGGGACGATAGGCATCAACGTCGAAGGACAGGCCCTCTCGGTAGAGGCTGTTGATGTGGAAATTATCTCAGAGGATATCCCTGGCTGGCTGGTAGCCAACGAAGGTAACCTGACCGTGGCTCTCGAGGTGGAACTGACCGATGAACTGCGCAACGAAGGTATGGCTCGCGAACTCATCAACCGTATCCAGAATATCCGTAAGGAAAGTGGTCTGGAGATAACCGACCGCATCGCCGTCACTCTTTCACCGAATGACGACGTGGAGAAATCTATTGAGAGCTTCGGTGAGTATATCAAGACACAGGTGCTGGCCGATGTTCTGATGGTAGAACCTAATGATGGTCAGGAAGTTGACTTTGATGACTTCAAGCTAAACATAAAAGTGGAAAAGAAATAGAAACAATAACTTAACATCCAAGACTTATGGCAGAAAAGACACGTTACAGCGACGAAGAGCTCGAAGAGTTCCGTCAGATTATTAATGAGAAGTTAGCATTGGCAAAGCGCGACTACGACCAGATGATGCGCGTACTGATGAACCAGGATTCCAATGATGTGGACGACACGTCGCCCACTTACAAGGCTCTTGAGGAGGGTAGTGCTACCCAGTCGAAAGAAGAACTTATCAGTATGGCAGCACGTCAGCAGAAGTTCATTCAGGGACTGAAGGCCGCTCTGGTACGCATAGAGAACAAGACTTACGGCATTGACCGTCTGACGGGCGAACTGATCCCGAAGGAGCGTCTTCGTGCCGTTCCGCACGCCACGCTAAGCGTTCAGTCGAAAATGAACCAGAAGAAGTGAGCGGCAAGAGAAAACTGATAACAGACGGGAGGCTGGCCGTGATTATCATCATAGCCATACTCTTGATTGACCAGGCTATCAAAATCTGGGTGAAGACGTCGATGACCCTTCACGAGAGCATTCACATTACCGACTGGTTCTACATCACCTTTATCGAGAATATGGGTATGGCCTTTGGTATGCAGTTGGGCAGCAAGATTGTGCTGTCGCTCTTCCGTGTTGTAGCCATCAGCGTGCTGGGCTATTATATCTGGCTCGAGGTTGGCAAGAAGGCCCGTACGGGCTATATCGTGTGCCTGTCGATGGTGCTTGCCGGGGCAGCCGGGAATCTGATAGACTGTATGTTCTACGGCTTGGTGTTCAACAACTCATCGGAGTTCTATCTATCTTACTTTGTTCCCTTTGGCACGGGCTATGCCCCATTCCTGATGGGCAAAGTGGTGGATATGTTCTACTTCCCCTTGATAGAGACTGACTGGCCGCAATGGATGCCCTTTGTAGGTGGGGATCACTTTATCTTCTTTAGTCCGGTATTCAACTTTGCCGACTCTGCCATTAGTGTGGGTGTTGTGCTGCTATTGTTGTTCTACCGCGAGGAAATCAGTAAGATAACGTTGAAACGTGAGACGGAGGTGACAGAAACATCAGAATGAGAAATTCGACCATAGGCATATTGTTGTGTACGCTTCTCCTGTTGGCCTGTCAGCCTCAGGTGCCCAAAGAGTATATCCAGCCCGACGATATGGAGGATATACTCTACGACTATTTTGTGTCACAGGGTGCGGCGCAGGAAGGGATGAAAAGTCCAGAAGAGGGCGATTACAAGCGTGTGCTCTATTTCGATGCTGTTCTGAAAAAGTATGATGTTACGCGTGCAGAGTTTGATTCATCGCTAGTGTATTACTATACACGTGCAGACCGGTTTATTAAGGTGATGAAGAATGTGCAGACTCGTCTGGGAGAAGATGCTATGGAGTATGGTGCATCTGCCAGCGAGGTGGAGAGTTTTACGGTAACTGCTCTTACAGGTGACACAGCTAACATCTGGAAAGGCGAACTCTCCCGTATTGTTGTCCCCTTTGCTCCATATAACCGTATGCAGTTCTCTGTAAAAGCCGACACAGCCTTTCGCAGGGGCGACAGTTTTATGTTGACGTTCACCAATCGTTTCCTGTATCAGAGCGGTTCGCGCGATGCGATGGCATTCCTTGCCGTGAAATATGACAACGATAGTGTGGCTACTGCCAACGTGCATTTCTCAACCGACGGACAGCCACGTGTGAACTTGGGGCGTAGCGATGACCATGATGTGCGCGAGGTGAGTGGATTTATCTATCTCGGTCCAGGCTATAATCTGGAGAATACGCTACATCTACTCTTGCTGAATGATATCCAGCTGATTCGTTTCCACAAGCCAAAGGACACGCCTAGTCATGAAACACAACCCAAGGAGACGCGTGCTGACTCGCTGGAGCGTGTACCGGACTCCCTGCGCCCCCGTCACCATCGCTTGGGCGAACGTCCTATGCAGTCGCCAAAGCTGCCTGTACAGCCGGATGGACCTATCCGTATCATTGACAATAACAATATCCCTAAAAACCGATAAAATATGATGAGTCTGAAATTCCGTTTGTCGTTGATGAATTTCCTGGAGTTTGGAGTCTGGGGAGCCTATCTCACGTGTATGGGAAACTACCTCGGCGTAGCAGGATTGGGGGATAAGATATCCTGGTTCTATGCTATCCAGGGTATTGTCAGTATCTTTATGCCTACGCTGATGGGTATTGTTGCCGACAAATACATACAGCCACAAAGGCTTCTGGGCATTTGCCATCTGCTGGCTGGAGGTTTTATGCTTGGATGCTGGTGGTTGGGGCTGCAAGCAGGTTTCGGACAGGAACTTACAGAAAAGTCGCTTTTCGTTACCCTCTATACATTGAGTGTGGCTTTCTATATGCCCACCATTGCGCTAGGCAATACTACGGCTTTCACAATCCTCAAGGATAATGGGTTTGATACCGTCCGCGACTTTCCACCTATCCGCGTACTCGGTACCGTTGGATTCATTATTACCATGTGGTTTGTCAACTGTGCCGTGTGGGATGATGGTTCTTTCAGTTTTACCTTAGCTGACAATGCGCATAAGTTCCAGTATACTTATATGCAATTCTTTGTGTCCGGCATTCTGAGTCTCGTACTTTTTGTCTATTGCTTCACATTGCCGGAGTGCCGTCTTGGTGAGAAGAAAAATGTGTCGCTGGCTGAGAGCCTGGGGCTGAATGCGTTCAAATTGTTCAAGCGTCGGCAGATGGCTCTGTTCTTCATCTTCTCGTCATTGCTGGGTATGTGTCTGCAAGTGACCAACGGCTTTGCCGGCCCCTTTATAACAAGTTTCAAGGGTACACCAGAGTTTGCTGATACCTTTGCAGCCAACAACGCCACGTTGCTGACATCAGTCTCTCAGATTAGCGAAGCTCTGTGTATATTGATGATTCCCTTCTTCCTTAAACGCTATGGTATTAAGATTGTCATGCTCATGTCGATGTTTGCCTGGGTGTTCCGCTTTGGATTCTTTGGAGTGGGCAGTCCTGCTATGCCGGGTGTGCTCTTGTTTGTGCTCTCCTGCATCGTCTATGGCGTGGCTTTCGACTTCTTTAACGTTTCCGGAGGCATTTTCGTCGATCAGGAGTGTGAGCCCTCTATCAAGGCTTCTGCTCAGGGGCTGTTCATGATGATGACCAACGGCGTGGGCGCTACCGTCGGAACGCTGGCAGCAGGCGAGGTGGTTAATCACTATTGTACTTGGGAAGGTGGATTCCTTGTGGGCGACTGGACGTCGTGCTGGTTTATCTTTGCAGCATTCGCTCTCGCGGTAGGGGTTGCCTTTGCCCTTGTGTTCCACCCAGAAAAAAAGACTGTCTGAAACGGGAGGACATGATATGAAGGAAGCAAGATTTTTTTATGTTCCAGAGGCGGCCTCCCAATCAGAACTGCCCTCCGATGAGGCGATGCATGCACTACGCGTGCTACGTCTGAAGGCAGATGATGAAATATTCCTCATGGATGGAGAAGGCACATATTTCCGTGCTCGCATTACTATTGCTGCCACCCACCATTGCTACTACGAGATTCTTGAGACAATGCCCCAGCAGCGCCAGTGGCCATGTCGCATTCATCTGGCCATAGCACCTACTAAGATGCTCGACCGTATTGAGTGGCTGCTGGAGAAGGCTACCGAGATAGGTATCGATGAGGTGTCATTTCTCAACTGCAAATTCTCTGAGCGGCGTATCTTGAAGAGTGTGCGTCTCGACAAGATTGTTATCGCTGCCATGAAGCAGAGTCGCAAGGCTTGGAAACCAGTAGTTAACGAACTAGTCACCTTCAAGCGCTTCATCGAGGAGCCTGTTGGAGGACGTAAATTCATTGCCCATTGTTATGATGAGATACCACGCACTTATCTTTTCGATGAACTGCGTGCAAAGCCCGCCAAGAGTGATGCCGATGAAACAGTAACCGTGCTTATAGGACCAGAGGGGGACTTCTCACTCGAAGAGGTACAGATGGCACTCGATGCCGGTTATGTATCGGTACACTTGGGGGAGAGTCGTCTACGTACTGAGACAGCAGGACTGGCAGCAGTAATGATGGCTCAATTATCCAAGAAATAAAGCAAAACTAAATAAGGATTACAGATATGACAGACGAAGCAATCAAGGCGACCATTAAGCCTGACGGTGAATGCTGGCAGCCGGAAATCGAGAAAATGCCGCGTGAGCAGTTGGAAAAACTGCAGGTGAAGAAACTCAAGGACACTATAAATGTGTGCTTGAACTCGCCCTTCTATAAGAAGCGCCTGGGAGATCTGGGCATCACAGCTGACTCCATTAACTCTCTAGACGACTTGCGCAAAATACCTTTTACCACCAAGCAGGACCTTCGTGACAACTATCCTTTTGGCCTTGTAGGTGCCAATATGGACGATGCCGTACGTATTCACTCCACAAGTGGTACTACCGGCAATCCTTGTGTTGTGGTCTATTCAGAGCATGACATCTGCTCTTGGGCTAACATGATTGCCCGTAACCTATACATGGTGGGATGTCGCAAGAGTGATGTGTTCCAGAACTCTAGCGGTTATGGTATGTTTACTGGCGGTCTCGGTTTCCAATATGGTGCTGAGTGGCTGGGGGCAATGACTGTTCCTGCTGCAGCTGGTAACTCCAAGCGCCAGATTAAGTTTATCAAGGATTTCGGAACAACATGTCTGCACGCCATTCCTTCGTATGCCATTCGTCTGGCCGAGGTGTTCAAGGAGGAAGGTGTCGATCCTGCTTCCACCAAGTTACGTACCCTCTGTATTGGTGCCGAACCTCACACAGAAGAGCAGCGTCGTCGTATCGAACGCATGCTGGGCGTGAAAGCATACAATTCATTTGGTATGACAGAGATGAACGGCCCCGGCGTTGCTTTCGAGTGCAAATATCAGGAAGGTATGCATCTTTGGGAAGACAACTATATCCTCGAAATTGTCGATCCTGACACTTTAGAGCCTGTGCCTGACGGAGAGATTGGTGAGATGGTGCTTACCACACTCGACCGTACGATGATGCCGATATTAAGATATCGTACCCGAGACCTTACACGTATCATCGCTGAACCATGTAAGTGTGGACGTACCCATCGTCGCATCGACCGTATCAAGGGGCGTACAGATGATATGTTCATTATCAAGGGTGTTAATGTATTCCCCATGCAGGTCGAGAAGATCCTCGTGCAGTATCCTGGTCTCGGTAGCAACTATCTTATCACGCTTGAGACTATTGACGACAATGATGTCATGACGGTTGAAGTGGAGCTCGAAGGCCTTGAGTCGGATATCTTCCCCGAAATAGAAAAGATGACCAAGGACATTCAGCGTGCCTTAAAGGACGAAATTCTGCTTACGCCGAAGGTGAAACTTGTCCAGAAAGGTACTCTCCCCCAGAGTGAGGGAAAGGCTGTTCGTGTGCATGACCTTAGAAATAATAAGTAATATGCGCCAGTTGCTTCTTGTGATTGGACTGATATTAGCAGTATCGGGTAGGGCGGAAGACATCTGTATCAGAGATGTGTTCCGTTCTATGCCCGATTCGCTTATGCCTTACCTTTCTCAGAATAATCGCCTTGACTTCATCGATTTCATCGATTCCAATATGAAGGCAGAAGTGAAGAATATATTGGGAGGAACCAGCGAGATGACATCACTTGCTGACGATAGTTTAAGCATCCGCATGAGTCCTGCTCTCAAGATTGACATGTTCCTTCTGCATTCTCAAGCCGTGACAGGTGATAGTAGCCTTGTGGTGTGTATGGTTCAGACTTTCGGTATCGATTCTCTTAGTCAGGAAAGTACTGTTGACTACTACACCCTTAGTTGGCAGCACATGATTACTCCCCCCCAGTTGTCGCCATCCGACAAGCAGCGTATAGAGAGGGTAAAAGTGCAAACAATTCTTAATTGGAGGAGGGAAATTCTAAAAAACAATTAAATACCCACAGAAAGCATTCGACAAATTAGAACATTTAATAGATAATTTGTACATTTGCAAAGTGTTTTTCATGGTATTAGATTATTAAGGTTAAAAAGAAAGACGGTTATCGAGATGATAACCGACTTTCACAATCTAACAGAATTTTATTGTTGGATTTGAAAAGGGAGCTTGTGAAAGTTCCCTTTTCTTTGCTTAATAACTCCTTGCGATAATCACTCGGGCTTTCGAAGGCTTACCGCTTACCATATCTATTCCGGCTGTCTGTTCTACTCCGAATGGAACACATCGGATAGTAGCT
>ODAI014632224.1_pt1 | contig 10665 bp, 4 predicted proteins | sample 1539321 | NCBI WGS metagenome assembly ODAI01 (sample SAMN02144231, study PRJEB22623) | gut metagenome | biome: sheep rumen | host: Ovis aries | place: New Zealand | reverse complement strand
GCCCTTTAGCTTGGTGTCATAATCGTCGGTCACTTCATCCCGTACACAGGAAAAATGTCTCCATACCTGCTGGAAATTGTAAAAGCGGTTATTTAACTCATCTAATCCGTTCGATGTTCCCCCCATGGCCCTTACTTCCCTTTCCCAGGCCCTTTCGTTTGTCCAGCATATACTTCCTCTGATAAGACCGAGGGGCCAGGAGGTTTGCCATACATAGTTAACCTTCGTATTAAAGATCTCTGCGACTGTCTCCTGATTCTCCAGAAATCCTCTTCCGCTCTCTTCGAATCTGGCTAAAAAGTATCTGGGATCGCTTGCATAAAAGGCGATTCCCGATCTGGAAGCGACATCCAGGACATAATCGCAATCTCTTTGCATATTCTCGTTTCGGGTAAAGTTATCGTCGCTTTTAAAAAACCTGTCCAGTCTCTCGTAAATGTATCTCTTAGAACCCTGATCCGAAGCTGAAACCACCTTTGAGTCAAATTGCATTTTGAGTGCTCTGAGTTCCGGGATCGACTCCATCTGATAAGGATCGGAAAGAGAGAATATATCGACTGCTTCACCCGTCTTAGCACTTTTTGGTATTCCGTCAGATCCTACCACAACCGAAACATAATAATTCATCAGCTCCGTGTCCTGAACATTTTCGGATATGGGAAGAATACTCTCCAGACTGTTTGCCCCGTATATATCCTTCCATCTGTTTCCTGCCAGTTCGGACTTATAGTACATTATCTGCTGATTTGCCTCAGACATGGAATTGAGCGCCATATGGTAAAATGTATCATTTACCGTCTGAGCATCCATGAGCCAGGTTCCGACAAACAGCGTACCCGCGGGGATCGTTTGTCCATTATTTGCAAGAGCAGATACATAATCAACATATTTTATATACTTATCTGTATCAATATATCCCTGCGCATCCTGGTTTGCAGAAGATCCTATGCTCGCACTGTTTGCCTCTCCGTTGATCTTATCCTTTATCTTGGAAGTCTCCACAAAAGGATCACTCTCCCCCTCAGAAGGGAGCCCGGCCAACTGGTCATATACATTTATGATGGCATCATCCGACAAAAGCACCGACTCCGGCATATTGTTTCTGCAATAATCTAAAACATATGCCCCCAGAGTATATCCGGTGTTCATGGCGTTACCGAAAAAATCCTGGCTGTGATCCTTATAGGGGGATCCGGATGACTTTGAAGATGCGGTAAGCCAGGGATTAACATTCTCGGTGACTTCCTTTTCCTCTTCACCTTCCTTTACGGTGTAAGTGATCTCATCCTTTATCTTGTCTCCCAGAGCAGTCATAAAATCATAGAGATTCATGGTGCTCCATTTAGCTTTATTCGTATTCTGGGCTTTGAAGGTCTCGGAGATGATATCATTTGTGAGCTCGCTGTATCTTGCTGCCGATCCCAGGTTACGTTCAACCAGGGGAACCAGCATATCTGTCAGAACGGTCTGTCCTTCCACTGCCTTAACCCAAAATGCCGGGCAAAGATTTTCGTAGGGTACAATGCTTATAAACAGTACAAGTGCAAGAAGCGCAGAAAGAAACTGCCGCTTGAAAATACCAATATTCTGTTTTTTGTTTTTCCGGCTTTCTTTCATATCTTTCCCGTTTACAACCGATCACTGTTTACCGTCTTTAATCTACCATAATCCCCGCAACAAGACCGCAACATAGCTTAATAGTATCCTTTTAGGACCTCATCGATTTTCTTTATCTTTGAATCCACTTCACTTATTAATTTTTCAAGATCCTGCTTTTTAGAATATGATTCATCCCATTTTGTCTTCGCATTTTCACTGTTTGTCTTAGCAGTTGTTATCTCATCATTTACTGCAGTGATAAGCGCAGCGTACTTTGTATCAAGATTCTTTAACTCTGTCTGCCAGGCTGCGATCTCCTGCTTTGATGCCTGAAGTCCGGTAACAGTGCCGGTCTCTTCAAATGTTTTTTTCTTGGCCTTTGCATCCTCTAAAGTTTTTTCGCATTTCTTCACGAGGGCATTTACGGGATAGATCGAATAATATAGTTCCCTATCTTCCTTTACGGTAGGAACTTTACCTTTTTGGATGTAATTATCGTATACATTTCTGTATTTTTTCGCCAGCAAAAGTAAATCTAAATCTTTCCGGGCAGTTTCTAATTCCTTCTCTGCCCTGCTTATGCGATCCTTCAGTTCACTTTCAGTGTTCGCCAGCAGATCACCAAGTTCATTTCTGCGGTCTTCCCTCTCTTTTTCCAGCTTTGCCTTTTTTGCTTTGGCAACAGCAAGCTTTTCATCTACTTCCCTGCAGTATTCAAGCAAGGTGTATTTATATGCCAAAAGTTCCTTGATCTGCTCCTCATATCCCTGCTTTTCCTTTTCAAGGGTTGCTTTCTGCTTTTTGTAATCCTTTAGTTTAACTTCCTTCGCCGGATACGTTCTTTTGATCTGTTCTTCAAGAAGTCTGAGTTCCTTTTGATAAGAAACCGCGATCTTGTCCAGTTCACCGGCAAGGGTCGTATTTGAAGTACCGCCCTTATTCTGATAGCTCTCCGCTTTCTTGGCCGCTTCTTCATATTCTTTCTGAAGCTGAGTCCTCCTTGCTATCATGTCCTCGTACCTTTTTATTTCTCCCGCAGCGGAAACCACAAGACGGACATTTTCCGCAGATGTTTCCAGATTCTGGGATTCAAGATATGCGAGAGCCCACTGTCCGGTTTCGGTTCCGTATAAAAGTGCGTCGGAGAGCTGATCCGCACAGCTTGCATAAATCTCTATTCCGTTTTCTCTGAGGGCCTGATCGACCTCCTCGTCCGTTACATCCTTAGCTGAAAGTTCTGCAGACTTAGCGTTTTCCAGTTTTTTCTTTGCAGCTTCTATCGCTTTTTTAAGAGCCTCCAGACGGGTTTCATAATCACTCTTTTTTTGTTTATCTTCAGCGCTGTCTCCCAAAAGTTTAAGATTTCTGTTAATTTCAGCAATCTCCCTATTATCGGCATCTATTACATTTTGGATGGATTCTATCAAAAGATCCTTCTTTTGTTTAAGTATAAAATCCTTTGCTGCTTTATTGATGATCGTATTCTTAGCTTTGATCTCTTCCTCGCTTGCTTCCTCTTCCTCTTCTGTGGTGATGGCTTCACTCTGCAGCTGTTCTGCTCTCTGTTTGACAAGCGTGGGCTCTTGGTTCTGAAGGGTTTTAACCTGTTCGGATGTAATATTGGAAGAGACCTCGGAAATCTCAGTTTCCAACTCAGCTATGCGTTTTTTATAGTAGCTGACGGTACCGGAGTCTGCCTCTTGGCTGTTTAATTCTTCGGCAGCAGCCAGAAGGTCCTTCATCTGTTCAAGTTCGGTCTGAAGTTCACCGGTTTTTCGTTCAGTCAGGATCTGTCTGGCGGCAATATCCTGCATATCCGCCACAGTGATCTCCGTATCCGCCAAAAGGGTCTGGTTAACGGTATTAAGGTATGCTCCGCCTATGTATTCTCCGTCCTGAGAGAACATCCTGACGGTGAGCTGTCCCAGATCATTTTTTATGAAGGACATATAGCTGAAGGGATTATCTGCCGCAACAAGTTCGTCCGAGTACAGATACAGGTTTCTTTCCGCAGACATGTTGTAGTATGAAACTACCTGATCAGTGTTGAAATTCTTGGAAACACCCTTTGGATCAAAAGTAAAACGCAGCTTGATCATATTGGTGTCTGCATCATCCTCCACGGTATATGATCCCACGATGAGTTCGCTGTCTTCATCCTCGACTTCATAACCAACGGTTATATTGAGAGGTCCGTATGACACTTCGGGATCTATGGAACAATCATCAATGAACTCCTCTCCGTTATACAATCTGATATAGACAGAGTCCACATCCTTCACAGTGAGGCGTAAGTGCCTGATCGCAGAACCCTTGGCAGTCTTTTCACCGATCTGGCGACCGTCGGACCAGAGTTCAAAATGAGTGACATCATAATCGAAATCTTCGGGTATATCTATATAGAGCATAAACTCATCCGAATCGAGAATGGAGCGGATGCTGTAGGTAGCCCCCTTCTTGATAACAGGACTCATTACGCTCATTCCGCCGCCCGGGCCCTCATAGTCCTCAGGGGATCCCAGTCCGGCATATCCTGTCTTGGATGCGATCAATTCCTGTGTAAAATATGCGGAAGCTCCGCCACAGGTGGTCTTGTCAAATTCATAAAGGGTTTTCGAATATAGTGAAAGGGCGTCTTTAACCGCACTTCTGGCCTTTTCATACTCTCCAAGTTCGGTGTCGTACTCCTCTAATGAGAGCTGACCCATTGCATTTAATACTTCATCATAAATAAGCTGTATACGAAGACTGTTGAGTTCGTTGACGGAGGTTTTATAGCTCTTTCTCGTCTCCATCAGATTGTCGTAGCCTTCTTCTATGGCACTCTTTAATTCATTGCAGGCATTGTTGTACTCCTTCAGCGCACTCTCATACTCCAGCGTAGCCGAATACAGTACATAAGGATCGTCCTCCACATATCTGATACCGTCGATGGACCCCTTAAACCACTCCTTGGGGAACTTGAAAAACAGGATCCTGTATGATCCCTGCCAGGGTTCGTCGATCTTTTTAAGGAACTTGTCGTAATCCTTTTTAAAGGCGCGCTTATTTACTTTCGATCCCTCAAGTGCCTGAGTGACATATGAACTGATCATCCATATCTGAGCGCCCTGCTTGTTCTTCATAAGATTATAATTTGTATTGAGTGAAAGCCTGGCAAGCTCCAGATCCTGCTCCGCCTCGTACACTGTCTGATCACGCTGAAGCGCATAATTCTGCAGGTATTCAATATTGTCTCTCGCAATGCTGGTGGATACAAAGACATCCTCAAATCTATAACCGACGGTTACATCAAAGCCCACTTCTTTGCTGAGCTTTTCCTTATTTCTCTGGCACTTATTTCTCTCGGAGGTGATGGAATTCTTATAGCCCTCCAGCTTCTTTTCCTGCTGATCGATCTGGGCCTGTGTGGCGGTTCCCTCCGCGAGCTTTGCCTTGTTTTTCTGAATAGCCTCCTCCAGTGCTTCGATACGCTGATCAAGGAAGGTGATCTCCGCAATGGATGTGATTATCTCAATATAAATATTGCTTACTTTCTGAGATTCTGCGATCTTTTCGGTATCGATCTTGTGTTTGATACCGTCAATTTCGTACTGAAGCTGAATAGGTTTATATGCAAACTCATAATCCTGTTCCTCGGTAGCCTTTTCGGGGAATTTGAAATTCAAAAGAGGCGACCATCTGAAGGTACTCATATTTCGCTGTTTTTCCTGGAGCGAACGTATAGCGGACTGCTTTGCAGCACTCTTAGCCTCCATCTGAAGTTCATAGGCCTCGATCTTCTCGCTGTTTGCAATGGCCAGAGCCTTACATGAGGCCAGTTTGAGGACCCTCACGCCTTCTGCCTGTTCAACCCGTGACGCACCGGTAAATACCGGCAGGACCATGGGCAGAGTAAGAGCCATGACAAGTATGCAGATTAAAATATTCTTTTTTCCTTTCCTCATATTTGTCATAGCATGTTCCTCATCCGATCTATTCGATATCGGCCAGATTCTCGGCCATTATGAAATAGAAATAAAAGGTGTTGACACCGGGATCGGTTACAAATGTGTACAGAATACCGTCCTTGTGATAGGTGTGCAGATATACCTCATAGCTCATATCGTAATTCGTCACTTCGCAGTATTCGGTAAAGAGCGAACTCATATCAATGTCTGCAGGCCCGTTAAGCACTATCTTATCGGAATTTGCATTCAGCTTGTTCACGCACAATACCTCAGGTAAAGAAGCATAGGATGATCCGACATATATGGGCTGCCCCAAAAGCCTCGACAGCTCCTCAAATGTGGTGATCCTTCCCGTTGCTGTGGGGAAGCTGTTCTTAAGCACGTATACCGCCTCGACGGAGGCTTCCGAATCGATGGATTCCTCATCGAAGTATTCAAGAGTCATGGCATCGATATCCGCCATGTAACGCGCTCTCTCACCGTAGGATTCGTAGATGGTCCTGCTTCCGTTGTATGCGCCTGCCACCTCCGATGCCTTTTTGTCGATAAAATCACTGTATTTGATATCATCCAAAGAGAACTGCCCCGTAAATACGGCATTATGTCCCATATCAAAAAGGGTTCCCTGTCCCTCCTTCATATCCAGAGCAAACTCGCCTTCATATTCAAGGCTTCCGTTCTGTCTGTAGAGCTTTCCGGTTCCGCTGTGGAGATTCTCGTGGAAGGTTCCCTGGTAGAACAGCGTTCCGTCCGGATAGTATTGCGTTCCGGTATTCTCATACATACTCTTCGCAAAATTACCCTGGTATACGACTATTCCGGCGGGATTCATCAATGTTCCCGGGCCATTGCAGGAGCCCTTTGAAACCTCTCCTTCATATGCGAGATATCCGGATTTTCCTTTGATACGAACAGGTCCCTTGGCAAACTTCAGCAAAATACTGTTGTATTTGTAGGTCTTGATCCCATCCGTATTTCTTCCCGGGAACAATCCGCTCCAGGAATTGATCAGGAAAGCCACCGACAGTACGCCTATTATCAGGACAACGGCAAATGCAAGCTTACGGCTTACCAGCCATCTTCCGATGGAATAATAGTCGTCCTTATGCCTGGGCTTGACATTAAGAGTCTTCGTAAAGAAGGTCTTAATGAGTTCCGTAGCTCTCGTAAGGAGGAAGCTGGGTTTGGTATATAGCCTGACCTTGGTAATGATCGGCGTTATTTTTGCTTTTGCTGATTGCAGCAGTATTCTGAACAGATTCACGTTCCCAAACTCTCCGATTTAATCAAAAACAGTTTTAATCCATATGGAGCTCACCCACAAAATCCTGCTCCAAAACACCTTCGAGATACTTTTCACATTCAAACAGATACCATTTGGTAAGTTCATCATCCGGAGATTCCCTGAGTATCTCAGAGAAGACTCCCCTGGCGATATAAAAATCTTTTTTGTAGAAGAGATCGAGAGCCTCGGCAAAACGAGCCTTTTGTCTGACCCTGCGGGCTCTGACTGCGGGAATTTCGGCATCCAGCGCCTCATAGAGCCTGATCCTTCTGTCGGGATTATTCTTATCCGGAACTATAAAGCCGATATATCTGTAATCTCCGTTTCCGCCTTCCCGCTCTATGAGTTCTCCGGTTATGATAAGAGCAAGTCTAAGGCTTCTGAACCAGTCAGCATAAGCCCAAAGTTTTTCTGCTTCATCCGATGAAAAATATACCGCAGCCTGCTTTTCATCTCCCGCAACACCGTAAATATAAGGTGCATAATGGAGTATCATGGAAGCTCTGTTGAATCCTCTTCCCTTATCTTCCCTGAGCTTCTGCATCAGTTCCACGCCGAATTCGACAGAAAGCTTGTTCTCTCCCTCAAAAAGATATTTCATGTTAGATAATTCATCATTGTGGGAGATCAGGATTCCGTCATAATTCTCCCTGCATTCCTCCGAGACTCCGAGGAGCTCGCTCTTTCTTGAAACCTCGGATCTGCCGGATTCGTTCTTTCCGGGGATCAAAAGATTTGCCAGCACTCCGTTTGCGGTGATTATGTCCCCGCACTTGATCTCGGTGATGGATTGCTTTTTGAGTATTCTCTCAATGGACTTCGGAGCAAATCTGAAATATGCTTCATATGTAAGGAACTTGATACGGTTCGTGTTCACGATATTCTTGCGGATCTCCATAAGGCTGTTCCACATGAAATTCATATCGCGCCCGATGATAAGGCCCTTGTCCACCTCTTCTTCACCCCTGGCCAGTCTTCCCAGCGCATCCTGAAGCTTTCGGATGTCCCTGGACTGAAGTGAAAAGAATATCAGTCCCGCTATACTTCCTATCACGAAAAGAACGCCTATAAATTTCAGGCAATTGCCGAATTTAGCGAAAAATCCGTGATAGATGGAATCCGCTTCCGCTATGGTGACTATTGAATATGCCTGATGTCCCGAAGAATTTAAGCTTGTGAGCAGAACGGATAAGGTCTTGCCCTTAAGTCTCACCTTCTCGTAAACATATTCATCACCGTTACCGATATTGACCAGCAGATTAGCAATTTTACGTCCGTAAATATTTGAAATACTTTCTTTATTTTTTCCCGATGCGCTTAATACCACATTTCCGCTGAGGGCATCCACCACCAGCATATCTTTGATATTGGTTCCGGCGCCGTCGGTTCCGACTCTTCTGGATAATCTGTCGGAAAGAGTTCCGTATTCGTCGCGGTCGTAGATCTCATCGGAGGATAGGTTCACCATCGAATATCCGTCAAAGACGCTCTGGGCATCCGCAACCGCAAAACGTATGAACTCTTCCTCCGATGACTTCCTGTCAAATCCCGAAACAAAAAATGTGATACCGCATACAAGAACAAGCAAGATCGTCTCGAAAATAAATACCGCATATACCACTCTTCTGCGGTTAAACAAAAGCATCCAGACAGCTATGATCAAAAGCACTCCGATCAAAGCTACCATCAGAGGCACGATAGTGTTAAATCCCGAGGCCGAAATAACTTCCCTGGGACTGTTTACTGCCTTTTTGTAAATATCTTCCGCAACGGTATCCTTTGCAAAATACCCGGGATCGCTGTCGTCATATCTTAAGATTATATCTCCGTCGCGATACTCCGCATCGGTAAAGAATCTGGGCCATACACTTTCCCTTGTGTCATAGATCACAAGAGTGGTTTTGGATTCCTTCCACTTTTCGGTGTCCTCGTCGAGTTCACCGCTCATAGTGATCATGGAAGCAGTTTTTAAAGAATAAACATATGCCTGCTGCCCATTGTCCGAAAGTGCGGTGAGATAAAGGGTATCTTCCGTTGCCTGAAAACCGGTGAGGTTTAACTCAAGAGGGAATCTGAAAACGGGAGTTAAGTAATTAATATCAAAAGCCTCGTTCATCAGAGCCACACAGTACTGGTTGACCATCCTGCCCGCATCGTTGATCCTTCTCTCAAATACTACATAAATGTTCTCATCAAAACTGTCCATCTGAGTAATATTCCATCCGTCAAGGATCCTGCTCTTTTTGGATGAAAACATACCGATGCGTTTCCCCTTAAGGTCGGTCTTCCAAATAACTCCGCCGGTGCCGTAATTATCCGCAATATAAGCATATTCTTCGCCCACTATGCCCGGGTTCTCTCCGGTATACTCCGGCGTCTCCATGTTGACCCAAAGATAAATGGCCGTACCCAGGAGCACCGCAGAGATCCATATGATAATAAACGGTATTACTTCTCTTATTCGTTTTGCCATACCAGAAAACACTCCTAAATAAACTATTGAAGCAATGACTCAAGTCCTATCTTTTCAAAGCTTCTGATAAACAGCCTGAGCCACGGAACATCACCGAATATCAGATTGGTCAGAAAGGTGATGATCACAAAAAGCGCGAGTATCACGCTCGTCCACAAAAGTATCCTGAACAGAGTCTGTTTATTTCTGTTAAACCATGCCTTTAATGATGCGATTATATTATTCTTTCCCGGAGGCTCGGCAGCTATCTCAACATCCTTGTACAGATCCTTAAAGCTGTGATAACTGTTTTTCTCGGTCTTTTTCTTTAGGAGAACATAACTGTTTGCCTTCCGCCTCGCCTTGGGCTCCAGCATCCAGATAAGAACCTTCGCGCATTCAATTGCGCATTCTTTTTCTCCGATCCCCTGGTCAAGTTCCGTCAGATCTATGCGGTAGCTTAAGCTTACTGAGCCATCTCTCGCCATTTGGATCTCTCTTTGCTTAAGTATCAGATAGAGCACCGGCCAGGGGAGGTTTCCCGTCATACATGCGATGATGAGATTAACGCAGACATCCTCGCACTCCCGCAGGGACATGGCTCCGCCCATATAGAACTTTTCCAGTGGTCTTTCCTTGACATAGGGATAAACGATGAAAAACCTTCCATCGTCCGAGAACATATCTTTAACTGTATTTTCCTCGATATAATCCGCGCTGTCATAGACTTCGATAAAGCGTCGCATCACATAGTGATCCGCAACCGCAAGTACGGTACAGAGGCTTCCCTTTTCACGGGTCAGATCCTCACATACCAGTACTTCATTTGCGGGACTTTTCTTTATCTTTTGTACGGTTTTATACCGGTTCGACCGTATTTCCTGATTCATTTTGTTCTCCGTATCCGTTCTTCTCAACAATTGCATATGCGTATGTGCATACAACCGGCATATCTGTGCAGTAGATCCTTATCTCGTAAACACCGGGCTTTGCAGGTGCGGTGTAGATACCGTCTGCGGTGATGCTGCCCGATCCGGACTCGGTGAGTTCGTATGTTATGCTGCACTTCTCCATATTGTTAAAACGTACTCCGAAGTAATGATTCTCTTTCGTACCCATACGTACGGTGGGGGTTTCGGGAGCAATGCTCTTTCCTGCCAGATCCTCTCCGAGTCCCAGATCGTTTCCTGCAGGGAACTTGATGGCTACCCAGCGATATGTGAGGACCAGATAATCGACATTATTTAAGAGTCTTGCACCCACAACAAAGCTTCCCTTGTCGTTTAATACTCTGACTGCGGTCGCGGCATTTACAACAGTCCTCTGATCGGAAGCGAAAATGTGGGGATCGCCGTACGTGGTGCTCTTTGCGTTTGCTC
>ODAI014015636.1_pt1 | contig 10665 bp, 10 predicted proteins | sample 1539321 | NCBI WGS metagenome assembly ODAI01 (sample SAMN02144231, study PRJEB22623) | gut metagenome | biome: sheep rumen | host: Ovis aries | place: New Zealand | reverse complement strand
TTCGTGACGCCTGCAGGATTCAAACCTGCGACCTTTTGATCCGTAGTCAAATGCTCTATTCAGCTGAGCTAAGGCGCCATTCCGGATTCCCGAGGGAGATCCTTATGCTAGTCAAGTTATTCAGCAGACTGCTCTTTCCCAACGAATTTCTTCTCCTTGATGCGGGCCTTCTTACCGGCGAGGTCACGGAGGTAGAAGATGCGCGCCCTGCGGACTTTACCGACCTTGTTCATTTCGATGCTGTCGATCGCCGGAGACTCATACGGGAAGATTCTCTCAACACCGACACCGCTGGAAACTTTGCGGATGGTGAAGGTCCGGGTGAAAGGATCCTGACCCTTGATCTGGATCACAACGCCTCTGAATTTCTGGAGACGCTCCTTGTCACCTTCCTTGATCTTGTAAGTCACGGTGATGGTATCACCGGCCTTGAACTGCGGGTATGCGGCAACTTTCTCGTTCTGGAAAGACTGCTCGACTAACTTGATATAATCCATTTTAATGCTCTAAACTTTAGCGCAACGTTACCAGGCATCACGCCGTAAGAGGTTGCATTGTTATTTTGGGATTGCAAATGTAGGCATTATTTTACAATCCGCAAACTTTTTCGATAAAAAATTAGAAATTTTCCTTCATTTTTTCGAACAGGGCCCTGTCTTCCCGGCTCAGGTCCGGCGTAAAGGTCGGATTGCGGCGGATTGACTCCAGCATTTCCTTCTCGCTCCGGTTGAGTTTCTTCGGAATCCAGACCAGGAACTTGACATACAGGTCGCCGGTGCCGCTGCCGTATCCCTTGACCGCCGGCATGCCGCGCCCGCGGAGCCGGACGATCGAACCGGACTGGGTCCCCGGTTCCACCTTGATCTTGTAAGAGCCGTCCAGGCACGGAACCGTCACCTCGGTGCCGAGCATGGCGTCCATGACCGACAGGATCTGGGTGTAGAACAGGTTCTGGCCGTCGCGCTTGAGCTGGGAGTGCGGGATCTCCTCGATGACGACGAGCAGGTCGCCGGAAACGCCGCCGTTCTTCGCGGCATGGCCGGCGCCGCGCACGGACAGCTGCATGCCGTCTTCCACACCGGCCGGGATGGTGACCTTGACCGTCGCCTTCTTGCGGACGAGGCCGGTACCGCCGCAGGTGCGGCAGGGATTCTTGATGATCTTGCCTTCTCCCCCACAGCGCGGGCAGGTCGAATACGTCACGGTCTGGCCGAAGAAACTGCTGGACACGCGCTGGACCTGGCCGGTACCGTGGCAGTCCGGACACGTCTGGATGTCCGAAGCATTCTTCGCCCCTTTGCCGCCGCAGTCCGGGCAGGGTTCATTCCGCTCGATGGTCACTTCCTTCTCCACGCCCTTGGCAATTTCCTCGAGGGTCAGGCGCACGCGGGTACGGATGTCACGGCCGCGATAGACCCGCTGCTGGGCCTGGCCGCCGCCACCGAAACCGCTGAAACCGCCGAATCCGCCGCCAAAGCCGCCGAATCCGCCGCCGAAAATGTTGTTCAGCAGATCATTGAGGTTGAAACCGCTGAAATCGAATCCACCGGTCTCGCCCTCGACGCCGGCATGGCCGAACTGGTCATACTTCGCTTTCTTGTCGGGATCGCTGAGCACGGAATAAGCCTCGGAAGCTTCCTTGAACTTCTCCTCCGCAGTCTTTTTCTCCGCATCCGTGCCGTTGACCCACTTGTCCGGATGCCACTGCAGGGCAAGTTTCCGGTAAGCGGACTTGATCTCGTCGACGGAGGCCCCTTTCGAGAGGCCCAATACCTCGTAGTAATCTCTCTTTGCTGCCATGGCTTAGACTCCTACAACAACTTTCGCATACCTGAGCACCTTGCCACTGAGCAGGTAGCCGGTCTGGACCACGTCGAAGACCAGGCCCTTCTTCTCCTCTTCCGGGACCGGGAACTGGGCCACGGCCTCGTGGAAATCGGTGTCGAACTTGGCGCCCTTGGCCTCGATCACTTCCAGGCCACGCGTCTTCAGATATGCCATCAATTTATTATAAATCAAAGCCGTGCCTTCCTTGGCAGCCTCATCGCTGGATTCCGCCAGCATGGCCATTGCGCGCTCGCAATCGTCCAGGACGGGAAGCAGCCCCTTGATCGTATCGGCAGCCGCCGAACCGACCAGGGCCATTTTCTCCTCGGTGCTCCTGCGACGGAAGGTCTCGAATTCGGCCATGAGCTTGAGATAGTCGTTCTTCTCCGCAGCCAGTTTCTCTTCCAGCTCGGCTTTCTCCTTCAGGGCTTTCCCAAGTTCTTCTTCCTTCTCCTTCAAGGCTTTCTCGGCTTTCTTCTCCGCCTTCTTATTCTGTTTGGAAGGTTCCTTGGCCTCTTCCTTTACTTCTTTCTCTTCAATCGTATCTTTCTTTTCTTCCATAATTCAAATCGGATTGTTCCGGACTGTTGCTTCATCAAATTATCTGCCAACCGGCCTCTTCTGACAGATTGGCAGGCCCCGGAAGGCAGTCTCAGAGATTCTCGAACGTAAACTTGTCCCACGGAAGATCTTTCGCCGCTCCGTTTTCCAGCACGTCCATGACATAGGCCAGCAGCGGGAATTCCGCCAGGTCGACCAGGCCCTTCTCCGCCTTGACGGCCATGGCTTTCGCCAGCCGGCGCACGACAACGACCGACTCCAGGGTCAGGCCGCCCAGGATCTCCTGGGCCTCGTCATAGGTCTTGCCTTCGCCCAGCAGGATGCCGATCTTGCGCGTCCGCGCCCCCGTTACGGTGACATACAGGTCCCCGATGCCGATCAGGGCGCTGTCGAAATCCGCCTGCTGCAGCTGGAGGACCTTGACCATCTCCTTGGCAGCCTGGTAGAAGACCGCCGCCTGGGAATTGTAGTGCGGCCGCTCCTGCCCGCCATCCTGCACGTGTGCATAACCGATGGCCATGGCCACGCCCAGGGCATAGGCGTTCTTGATCGCCACGGCGCTCTCCAGGCCGTTGGCGTCATGGGTCAGGGAAATATGGAACCAGGAGGTCTGCAAGGCCTTTTTCATCATCCGCAGCACTTCCGGATCCTGCCCGCAGAGGGCGACATGGGTGTGGTCATGCTGCATGATTTCGGCGGCCGTTCCCGGTCCGCCCAGGGCGTAGATGTGCCGCTGGATCCCCTTCTCACACAGGGCGCGCTCCCAATACTCCGGGTAGGAGATCAGCGTTCCGTCTTCCAGGTCGGTTAGGCCCTTGGCCGCCGACAGGACCGGGACGGAAGGGTCCATGTTCATGAGGATATCCTGCAGGAACCAGTCGACGCCGAAGGACGACACGGCGCCGATGACGAAGTCCGCCCCGCGGACCGCATCCTGCCATTGCCCGCAATAATAAAAGTCCGTTCCCGCCGGGAAAGGCTGTTCCAGTTTCGGATGACGGCCGTCCCGACGACAGGCGTCGACAATGTCTTGGTCGACGGGAGTGCCCACCAGGCGCAGCCGGTTGCCGTTCTGCGCGGCGACGAACGTCAGGGCCGATCCCATCTGTCCGATTCCTATGATAGTGATTACTGCCATTGCATTCAAGCATTGAGTCCGCAAAGATAGCAAATTTAAATGGAACGATAATTGTACGGATCAAATTCAAAGAGAAAACCCATGGAAGACCTGACAAAGTACGAGAAACACTATTCCGAAGAAAGCCTCGTGGACAAGATTGCCGCGGTGGCGAAGAAAGCAGGGATCAAGGTCATCTACGCCGCCCTGCTCCTCTATTATGTCGTCAAGAATCCGATGACTTCGAAGGGAGACCGTGCGAAGATCCTCGGCGCCCTCGGCTATTTCATCCTTCCGATCGACATCATACCGGATGCCATCCCCGTCGCCGGCTTTACGGACGATCTGGCAGCCCTGACCTGGGCCATCTACTGCGTTGCGAAGAACATCACGCCGGAAATCAAGGCACAGGCCAAGGCCAAACTGAAAGAATGGTTCAAAGATTTTGACGAGAAAGAACTGGGCGCCCTCAAATAAACGGCGCACTCCTCCCAACAGATAAAGGGTTGACCGGAAACGGCCAACCCTTTGTCTGTCATCCGGGACCCGTGTTACCGGGCCTGGTTCGGATTCGGTGCGACGTGGCGCACCACCCGGGCCGCCTCGTGACGGCGGGCCTTGCGCGGCGCCGAAAGCCGGGTGCCGGCGGCCTTGGTCTGCGGCGTATCCGTGGAAGCGGAGATCCACTCCATCGTCAGCGGGAACTGCGGCACGTTCGTATTGAACACGTAGGTCGTTCCGCCTTCCGCGACAGGGACATACATCATCTGCATGGAAGTGAACTGCGTCTCGAAGGTCTGGCCGCCCTGCATCTCCAGCGTCAGGCCGCAGCCGATCACCTGGGCGGACTTGCCGTCGTCGGAAATGATGCCGTCCGCCAGGGCGATGTCCTCGTTGACATAGTAATACTTGCCGTTGTACTTGTAATTGCCGTTCAGGCAGACCTCGTACTCTCCGTCATCGAACTTGACCGTCTCGAAATAGAGGCTGTTGAACTCCAGGTGGTGGTTCTCCTTGTTGAAGAAGACCTCAAACTCATAATTGGTCTCGTCCTCGCTTTGCGCCGGTTCCCAGCCGCTCAGCCAGTAGGCGTAATTCGATTCCGAACTTCTCAGCGTGATGGTATAGGCGACCTTGTTGCCTTCGAGGTCCATGCCGGAAATCTTCCAGGTGCCGAGCCAGTCGTTGAACGCTGCGGTCGGCTTTTCCTCGGCGACAGGGAAATCCAGAACGGCATATTTCCCGGTCAGTTCGCCGGAAGAAGTGAAACCGACGGCGAAAGCCTTCCATTCGCCGGCCCGCAGGCGGTCGAAGAGGATGTAACTTTCCCGGGTGCCCAGCAGGTCGGACCACTGGGCATTGCCGTCCTTGACATCCGCCGCCAGGTTGTCGTGCAGGGACTGGGCATACGATGCGACATCGTTCTTGAAATCATCCTGGAAAGACGCCTTGGTGATGACATCGATATAATAATGCTGGGTGTCGGTGCTCTTGACGACGATCCGGTCGACTTCAGCGCCTTCATAATACTCGCGGCCGTTGTAGGAGACGGTCCAGTTGGGATTGACGGTAAAGGAAAGGCCGGGAGTCTCCCCGCCACCGCCGCCGGGCGTGGAACCGCCGCCACCGCCGGGGATGGTGCCGGACCCGTTGCCGGGACGGTAAGGGCCGTCCATAAAGGGGTCGCTCACGCAGGAGACCAGCAGCATCAGGGAGGCTGCCAGCAAGGACCCGATTCGCATGATCGCTTTCATGGTTCAAACAAATTATAGGTTAAAATGATTCTATTTTTGTAAATTTGCCGACTAAACCCTTTGCAAGATGCATACCAAGGAAGAAAAACTCGCACAATTCGGCCGCATCCTCGACGTCATGGACAAGCTCCGCGCCGAGTGCCCCTGGAACCATGCACAGACCATCGACACCCTCCGTCCGATGACCCTGGAAGAAGTCTACGAACTCAGCGACGCCGTCCTGAAGAAGTCGGACGAGGATCTCAAGAAGGAACTGGGCGACGTGCTGCTGCACATCGTATTCTACAGCAAGATCGCCGAGGAACAGGGCAAATACGACATTGCCGACGTGATCGACCGGCTGTGCGAGAAGATGATCTTCCGGCATCCGCATGTCTTCGGCGACAAAAACGGGAAGACCCTGGACGCCGAGGCGGTCTCCGAACAGTGGGAACTGATGAAAACCAAGGAGAAAGGCGGGAACAAACGCGTCCTGTCCGGCGTGCCGGAGAGTTTGCCGCCGATTCTCAAGGCCCTGTCCATGCAGGACAAGGCCCGCGGCGTAGGCTTCGACTGGGAGGAGCGGTCCCAGGTCTGGGACAAGGTCAAGGAAGAGCAGGGAGAGTTCCAGGCTGAACTGGAAGCCCTGGAGCAGGCGGACGGGACCATCGACCCGGCCGTGATCGGCGTACCCGAGGGTGCCTCGGAAGGATTCCGGGCCGCCTATGACCGGGCGGAAGAGGAGTTGGGCGATTTCATGTTCGCCACGATCAACGCCGCCCGCCTGTACGGACTCAATCCGGACACGGCCCTCAACCGGGCCTGCGACAAATTCCGCCGCCGTTTCACCTACCTGGAAGAACAGACCCTCCGCAAGGGCCGCGACCTCCACGAAATGACCCTCGCCGAGATGGATGCCATCTGGGACGAAGGAAAAGCCAAAGGACTATGAACAGAATGATTTTCGAAGGCCTCCTGAAGGAACGGGAGGAACGCGTCGCCGCCATCCGGGACGCCGCCTGCCGGCTCCACGATTCCGTCGGGCAGACCTATGACAGGACCCATCCGTATGGTTTCCACCTGCAGAGCGTCGCCGATTTCGCGTGCCGGTACGGGCACCTCGTCTGCGACCGTCCGGAAGATGTCCTGACCATCCTGTTCGGTGCCTACTACCATGACAGCATGGAAGATGCGCGGCTGACTTACCGGGCCGTCCTGACCGTCGCCCGCGATTTCCTGCCGGCCGGCCAGGCCGCTGCCGCCGCCGAGATCGTCTATGCCCTGACCAATGAAAAAGGGCGCACCCGTGCGGAGCGCGCCAATGATAAATACTACGAGGGCATCCGGGAAACCCCGTATGCCCCCTTTGTCAAACTGTGCGATCGGATGGCGAACCTGTCCTACTCGGTCCACTGTCCGGACGGCCTCAACAACCGGATGGCCAGGATCTATACGGAAGAAATGCCGCATTTCCTGGAAGCGCTCCGGTCCCCGCACGCGGCAGAGGACCTGCGCTATGTCATGCCGGAGGAGATGGTCTCGGACCTGCTTGCCCTGATTATTTAAGGAAAGCGTCGCCCACGACCTTCTGGCTGCGGGTGATGAAATCCGCCAGCGCCTTGCCCTTCAGCATGCCGTTCGCCAGCAGGGCGAGGTCGGTCAGCTGGTGGAGCAGGTCGTCGTGGTCCCCTTCGCCGCGGAGTTTCTGCACGAGCGGGTGCTCGAGATTGACCTTCAGGGTGAAGTTCTTCGGCATTTTCCCGAAATAATTCATTCCGCCGCCAAAGGCGGACATTTCGCGGTAACGGCGCATGAACTCGTTCTGCGTGATCAGCACCGGCTCGCCGTTCTCTCCGAGGTTGTCGGCTTCGACGTTCCAGTCAAACTCGGTGGGAAGCACCGGCTTGAACAGGTCGTCCAAGGCCTTCTTCTCATCCTCGGACAGTTCCGGTTTCTTCTTCTCTTCCTTGACGATCAGGTTGTCCGTACTGTCGGAGTCGACCCGGGCGAAACGGACGTTCTCCAGTTTGGTTTCCAGGAGGTTGACCCAGTGGGAATCCAGTTCGCAGTCGAGCAGGAGCACATCGTATCCTTTGTTCTTGGCGGCCTCGATGAACGGATACTGTTCGTCGGCGTTGGTGGCATAGAGGCAGATGACATGCTTGTCCTTGTCGGTCTGCTCCCCTTCCACGGCCTTCTTGTAGTCTTCCAGCGAGAAATACTTGCCGTCGGTATTCTTGACAAGGGCGAAATGCATCGCGCGGTCGCAGAACTTCTCGTCGGACAGCATGCCGTACTCGATGAAGAGTTTGATGTTGTCCCATTTCTCCTCGAAGGTCGCGCGCTCTTCCTTGAAGATTTCTTCCAGCCGGTCGGCGACTTTCTTGGTGATGTACCCGGAGATCTTCTTGACATTGGCATCGCTCTGCAGGTAGCTGCGGGAGACGTTCAGCGGGATGTCCGGAGAATCGATGACGCCGTGCAGGAGGGTCAGGAAGTCCGGAACGATGTTGTCGACATGGTCGGTCACGAACATCTGGTTGCAATAGAGCTGGATCTTGTTCTTCTCGATCGCCATCCGCTCCTTGATCTTCGGGAAATACAGCACGCCGGTCAGCGTGAAAGGATAATCGACGTTAAGGTGGATGTGGAAGAGCGGATCCTCGTGCATCGGATAGAGGGCCTTGTAGAAATTCAGGTAATCCTCTTCCTTGAGGTCGGACGGGGTGCGGGTCCAGATCGGTTCCAGGTTGTTGATGACCTGGTCCTTGTCGGTATCATGGTAGGCGCCGTCCTTCCATTCCTGCTCCTTGCCGAAGACGATCGGAACGGGCATGAACTTGCAGTATTTCTCCAGCAGGGCCTTGATGCGGCCCTTGGTGGCATATTCGGCGGAGTCATCGTCCAGGTACAGGGTGATGACCGTTCCGCGGCCTTCCTTGTCGGAGTCTTCCATCAGGTATTCCGGGCTGCCGTCGCAAGACCAGCGGACGGCCTTCGCGCCGTCTTTCCAGCTGAGGGTGTCGATGGTCACCTTCTTCGAGACCATGAACGCGGAATAGAAGCCGAGGCCGAAGTGGCCGATGATGCTGCCCATCTGGTCCTTGTATTTCTCGAGGAATTCGCCGGCGGAGGAGAAAGCGATCTGGTTGATGTACCGGTCAACTTCTTCTTCCGTCATGCCGATGCCCCGGTCGATGACTTTGAGCACCTTTTCTTTCTCGTCCAGTTCGATTTCGACTTTCAGGTCGCCGAGTTCGCCCTGGAAATCGCCGCTGGAGGCGAGGGCTTTCATTTTCTGGGTGGCATCGACCGCGTTGGCGACCAGTTCGCGGAGGAAGATTTCGTGATCACTGTAAAGGAATTGCTTGATGACAGGGAAAATGTTCTCTGTCGTCACACCGATTTTACCGTTCATATCGATTCATTTTAATTGTCAAAAAAGGCGGCCCCGGCATCCGGGACCGCCCTGAATCAGTCAAAATATGTTCCAAGCGGAAAATCCTGCCAATTTGTCACTACTTGTAGAGGAACCGCTTGATGCTCATCTTCGGTGTCTTCTCGAACGGCTGGTCGACCGGTTCCACCTTGGTCAGCTGGCTGTAGTTCGGCAGTTTCCGGTTGGCAGCCTTGCGGATATTCTCCGGAATCTCGGACATGGCCTCGGCATCCAGCAGGTCCTTGGCAATGGACTGCTGGTCGAGGTAGACCAGCGCGACCAGCTTGCCGCCGCGGTCGACGACGACGGATTCGAGGACATGGTCCTGGTTGTTGACGACCGCCTCGATCTCTTCGGGGTAGATGTTCTGGCCCGAGGGGCCGAGGATCATGTTCTTGGAACGGCCGCGGATGAAGATGTTCCCTTCCGCATCCATGATGCCGAGGTCGCCGGTCTTCAGCCAGCCGTCTTCGGTGAAGGCGTTGGCCGTCGCCTCCGGGTTGTTGTAATAGCCGATCATGATGTTCTCGCCCTTCGCCTGGATCTCGCCGGCAATGTGGTGCGGATCCTCGGAATCGATCCGGACCTGCGCGCAGTCGACGGCCTTGCCGCAGGAGCCGGGGACATATTTCGTCCAGTGCTCATAGGCCAGCAGCGGACAGGCTTCGGTCATGCCGTAGCCGACCAGGTACGGGAACTTGATCTTCCGGAAGATCTTCTCCACTTCCGGATTGAGGGCGGCGCCGCCCATGATGAATTCCTGGACCCGGCCGCCGAACGCCTGCTCCAGACTCTCACGGATCTTCTTGTATATCAACGTATTGATTCCCGGAATCTTGAGCGCGACCTTGACCGCCGGCTTGTCGAGGACCGGTTTGAGTTTCGACTTGTAGATCTTCTCCATGACAAGCGGTACCGTGATCAGCAGGTAGGGCCGGACTTCGGCGAACGCTTTCATCAGGGCCGTCGGTGTCGGCGTCTTGCCGAGCCAGTAGATGGAGGTTCCGTTGCAGAGCGGGTAGATGAATTCGATGACCAGTCCGTACATGTGAGCCATCGGGAGCATGGAGATCATCCTCTGATGCTCATTGGTCGGACGGTTTACCTGGCTGAACTCGATAGTCGCGCAGAAGTTCCTGTAAGTCAGCATCACACCTTTAGGATTGCCAGTGGAGCCGGATGTGTAATTGATCACGGCGAGGTCGTCCCAATTGTCCGTCGGATAAACGACATCTTCGGGGCCGAACCCATCGGGATACTTCTCGGCGAACAGATTGTCAATATTGTTCCAAATACCTTTAATGCCGGGATCGGCGCTATACAACACCTTGAGATTGTCAACGTCTATGGCGAACTTAATGGCCGGGTTCTTCTCAAGATGAAGCTTGGAGAACTTGTCGGCGTTCGTCAGGAGGGCTACACTGTCGGAGTGTTCGAGCAGGAACTCCACATTCTCCGGGGTGAAATCCGCCAAGATAGGGACAACCACTGTCTCGTAAGTGTTGACAGCGAGATATGACATTCCCCATCTGGCGCTGTTCCTGGCCCAAAGGGCTATATGTTCCCCTTTCTTGACACCGATTGTCTCGAAAAAGAGATGGAACTTGGCTATGAGGGTCGCCATTTGTGAATAAGTGAACGACTCGCCGTCGATAGTGTTGAGCGCGGACTTGTCCCAGAATTTACGGGTGGCCTGCTGAAGAAGATATAAGTAATGATCCATAAACAGATAGTATCTAAAACAAAAATAGTCATATGGAATGAAAATACAAATCCATTAATGTGTTATCTTTGCCGCAGATTGCCACTAATCCGTGAAAAAGGCATATTTGTGGCGAAATGACAGACTGACAATGAGAAAAAAACCGATTGTAGCCCTCATCTACGACTTCGATGGCACCCTTTCACCTGGCAATATGCAGGAATTCGGGTTCATTCAGGCCATCGGGAAGACTCCACAGGAGTTCTGGACGATGAGCGATGGCCTG
>ODAI010104646.1_pt1 | contig 10665 bp, 10 predicted proteins | sample 1539321 | NCBI WGS metagenome assembly ODAI01 (sample SAMN02144231, study PRJEB22623) | gut metagenome | biome: sheep rumen | host: Ovis aries | place: New Zealand | reverse complement strand
CTGCACTTCTTTTAAGCACTCGCCATCAGATAACTTATAGCTGAAATCGCTCCACTGTCTTTTTGTAAATTCCGAGAAATTTTCAATCCAGCAGCTGTCAACTTTTCTTTCGCGAAACGCATCGTTGATTTCGATGGGTAACTCATTGTTCTCTGCGAAGTCTGCCACTGTATCCACGGCTCTCCTGAATGGACTTGAAATCACAACATCTATCTGTTTGTCTGACAAAAACGCTGTAACAAGTTTTCTATCTGCCATTCCACGCGGAGTTAATTCACGAAGATAATCATTGTGATTATTGTAATTAGGCTCTGCATGTCGAACAAAAAATACTTTTGTCATGGAACGTCCCTCGCCAAAATCCGAATTCTGCCCTTCATTTCGGGATTCTCATAAAGAAGTGCGTATCATCTTCACCTGTTATTCGGGCACCATTCTTCATCATCACTTTTTGCGAAGCAACATTGTCCTTGTTGACACGCAAAAAGATTTCATCCTCCGGGATGATGCCCCGTGCAATTTCAAGTGTCAGTTTCAAACCGACTGTTCCGTATCCTTTGCCGCGCATATTATTTCGAATGCTGTAACCGATATGACCCGCACCGTTACGCAGTGCATCTGTCAGGCAGTGCCGGATGCGAAATTCACCGACCAAACAATCTTTGTCCCACAGGTAGTAATATGTTTCAGGCACAAACCAGTCAGGCATATCGACGGGATGCTCGTATGAAATCAGTTTCGGAAGCACTGCCCTGGCATACTCGTCATAGGCTACACCGTGATAGGGATTTGTTAAACCATTCTCATCTTCGGGCAGCGCTGTTGTGTATTCCCATTGCGCCAATGCGTCCTGCATGTTGATTTTTCTTAATTCCATCGCAATCACCCTCTCAAACACCGTTAAACCTCAAGTCTATCCGTCTGGATCCCTTTTTCTTCATCTGGATGCAAGCCCGGCGCCTATCCGGATAAGCGGAATGATCGCATCGCTGTCATCCCGTGAATCATGCTGTCCGTGGGTGAGAGGGATCATCTGCTCAGGAAGAAATACATAGCCCGGTTCTGTCACAGGAAACAGGTCAGGGCTCCTGGAAAGTCCTGATTTTATGCTGTTCCCACAAACCGGAATTCGTCTGTGGTTGACCAGTACCCATTCAATTCTGAGCCTGATTATATCACGAACCTTTCATTAATAGAAAGGCCTGTATGTGACAAACGCCCCGGATCCGGCCGGAGCAGACAGAAAAGGCCGCCGTCCCCGGAGACTTTTGAGATCTCCGGGGACGGCGGCCTCAGGTGAAATCAGACTGCCTGTGCCAGGTTGTTTCTCTTTTCAACGCCGCAGATGGCGAGGACTTCGGTCAGATCATGGACCGGGATGATATTGAGCTGATCCCGTACCTCCCTGGGGACATCCTCCAGGTCATCCGTATTATCCACGGGAATCAATACCCGCCGGACGCCGGCACGCTGTGCCGCCATCAGCTTTTCGGGCAGGCCACCAATGGGGTTCACCTCTCCGCGCAGAGAGATTTCGCCGGTCATGGCGATTGCCGGATCCACCGGGCAGCCGGTGATCAGCGATGCGATGGCCGTGGTCAGTGTAATTCCGGCAGAAGGCCCGTCCTTGGGCGTGGCTCCGTCCGGTACATGGACATGCAGATCATGATCGGCAAAAGAGGCTGCCAGCTCCGGGAACCGATGCTTTACCAGGCTGAGCGCCAGACGAACCGATTCTTTCATGACATCCCCCAGCTGTCCGGTGATGATGATCTGCCCGGTTCCTTTTGTCAGCATGGCCTCGATGTACAGAATATCGCCGCCTGCGGCTGTCCAGGCCAGACCGGTCACAATGCCGGGAGCCGCCTTTTCCGTGACATTCCGGTGATGTATCGGCCGCATATCCAGATATTCCCTCAGGTTCTCAGTGGTAATGTTCAGTGCCTCCCCTTTGCCGCGAACAATCTGGACCGCGGCAGAGCGGCAGAGGGAATCCATCCGCTTTTTCAGGCCGCGGACGCCGCCCTCCCGGGTATAGTCGCTGATGACGGTCCGCACTGCCTCATCCGAAATGATCAGCTGCTTTTCCGTGATGCCCACCGCTTCCCGCGCTCTGGGCAGGAGATGCCGGATGGCAATCTGCTCTTTTTCAATGGGCGTATATCCCTGGAACTGGATCACTTCCATCCGGTTGAGCAGCGGCTCGGGAATGGTATCCACCGTATTGGCCGTGCAGATAAACAGCACATCCGACAGGTCATAGGGCACGTTCATGTAGTGGTCGGTAAAGGTGCCGTTCTGCTCCGGATCCAGCACCTCCAGCAGGGCGCTGGCCGGATCTCCGTTGTAGGACATGGACAGCTTGTCCACCTCGTCGAGCACCATGACGGGATTGGACACACCGCTTTTCTGGATTGCATCCATGATCCGTCCGGGCATGGCGCCGATGTACGTACGCCGATGGCCCCGGATATCTGCCTCATCCCTGACGCCGCCCAGGCTGACCCGGACATACTGCCGTTGCAGCGCACGGGCGATGCTCTGTCCGATACTCGTCTTGCCGGTTCCGGGTGCCCCGACAAACAGCAGGATAGATCCGGACTGTTCCTTTTTCAGATTCATGACTGCAATCTGTTCAAGAATACGGTCCTTCACTTTCCGAAGACCGAAATGGTCCTCTTCAAGAACCTTTTCCGCCTCATCCAGATCAATTTCCCGTGCCGGTTCCCGTTTCCAGGAAAGGCTGGTCAGAAAATCCAGATAATTGTACAGCATTCCGGTTTCCGAGCCGTTGGACCCTTCCTGTTTCAGCCGGTTCAGAAGCTTGTCTGCCTCTTTCCTGGCCGTCTCGTTCATGCCGGATTCCTGTACCTTCAGTTCAAGCCGGCGGATATCCGAGACATTTTCGGGATGCATCTCATCCAGCTCTTTCTGCAGATATTCCATCTGCTTGCGGATGGCCGATTCACGCACCATTTTCTGGTAATCTTCCTGCCGGGCCGAGGACCCCTCCTGGCTCAGGCGTCCCATTTCCAGCGTCTCATAGATCAGCTTCTCGACCATCTCCGCCCGCCTGACGGCGCTGTCCTCTGCCAGTATTGCGTACAGCTCTTCCTGCGAGACATCCATCCAGACAGAGCAGGCTCCCGCGAGTTCATTCAGTGTGGAAAACTGCTCCATCCAGGCTCTTGAGCTCCGTTCCCACTCCGTTCCTTTCGAAAACTCCGTCATGGCCGCTTTCATATCCGCCGTCCGGCGTGCCTGCTCCTGCTCACTGAGGACATCCGTGTCCTCGCGGCGCGACGTGTACGCCTCAATGTGTCCATCCGGAAGGATCGCTGCCTCATCCACATTCACCCGCCCGCGGGTGCGCACGGTGAACCAGCCTTCCTCATGGATATCGGCAACGACGCCCGAAACGCCAATCGGATAAAAGCTTTCCGGTGTGAGCTTGTCATTCGGTTCTTTCTTTCTCTGGAGCAGCAGTACAATGCGCTCCTCCGGCCGGGGCATCCGCCCTGTCGCCTTCCTGTACCGCTCTGTTTTCAGATAGACATTGCTCTCCGGAAGAACTAATACATTATATAAAGGGATGACTGCCATGGTTTTCCTCCTTGATCAGACGGCGCTGTGCCGTTCATGTTAACTTTCATCATGCCGCAATCGGCCAATCCTGACGCCGGGACCTTTTCAGCCGAACCTTGACAAGTGTCAGGATTATGATATAATGAATTATAGCGAAACTTTGACAGTTGTCAAGGTTTTTGCCAAAAAAATTTTGTGAAGGAAAAAAAGCCATGTATTGCGGGTCAAACAAGACGGCCGTCGCCTCCCAGCGGCAGATTACCAGTGCTTTGCTCGATCTCCTCTCGGAAATGCCCTACGCAGAGATTTCCGTCAGCGCCATCTGCAAACGGGCAGACGTATCCCGCCAGACCTTCTACAGTCTGTTTCAGGTCAAGGACAACGTCATCACCTTCGCCCTCCAGAACGACTGCTGCTACTCAGATCCGACACACAGCCACTGCGATTACACCTTCCGCCAGATCTGTGCCGGTTTTGGGCAGTACATCGTCCATCATGCCGACATCCTCCGCATCCTTGCCGAACATGATCTGATGCCGCTTCTGCGCACGGTCCTTCGGGAGGACTTCGCCCGGTGCCTTTCCAACTGCCAGTGTACCCATCCCGCTCTTGAGCCCTATGTCATCGACTTCATGGCATCCGGGATTACAAGCATTGCGGAAACCTACGTCCGTTCCGACCAGCGCACGGATCCGGACACCCTCGAGGAGATCATCTATCTCCTGATGCGCGGAGAATACTACAAATAGTCCCTGTTTTCGTCCTTTTCCCTGCTGCGCCCTTCCCGATAAAAAATTCTGTTTCATTCCGTGATTAATCCATTCAGTTTATTGATTTGTTTGCTTTTATCGGCTATAATGTACCCCGTAATCTTTAGATTCATACTTCTCTGATTGGAAAAAGGAGCAAAGATAATGACAATTAATAAAAGTGAAAATGGTTCTGCAATGACCATCAGCCTGGAAGGCCGTCTGGATACGACCACCTCTCCTGCCCTCGAAAAGGAGCTCAATGAGGTTCTTCCCAAGATCAATGAGCTTGTCTTCGATTTCAGCAAGCTTGAGTACATTTCATCTGCCGGACTGCGCGTCCTGCTCACCGCCCACAAGGCAATGTCCCGCAAAGGCGGAATGAAGGTCACCAACGTCAATGAGATCGTGCAGGAAGTTTTCGACGTCACCGGCTTCTCTGATATCCTGACCATCGAGTGAGGCCTTAATGAAAACAGATGTAGTTGTTGTATCAACCAACGGCGACGGAATGGAAGAGGCACTGAATCAGGCGGAGAAGATCGGGGAGTATAAGCATCTTTCCCCGAAATCCACCCTCCAGCTTCGTCTTCTTGCCGAGGAACTGATGGGTTTAATGCGCTCGATTACCGGTGAAAAATCCGGACAGTTCTGGGTTGAGGATGAGGATGGAACGTATATGCTCCACCTTCTGGTTGATACCCGTATGAATACGGTGAAGCGTGAAAAGCTTCTCAACACTTCGACCAGCGGCAAGAATGCCTATGCAAAAGGCATTATGGGCCGTCTCCGTGACTTCTTTGATCGGAATGCCGATCAGGACGTTGTCGCATTCACCAATCCGATCATGATGTCAGGCGTTTACGACAATGCCCAGGATATTCTCCACGATGTGGAGTGGTCCATGGTCAAGTATCGCGATGACATCTATTCCACCAGGGATGAAAACGCTGAGCATGCTGCCGCATGGGATGAACTGGAAAAATCCGTTATCACGCATGTTGCGGATGAAATCAAGGTTTTCATTCATAATCAGCAGGCTGAAATGGTGGTCTATAAAAAGTTGGCATAAACCTCTTGTTTTGCATGGCCGGCGGCCATGCTTTTTTTCTGCTTCCGGGCATTTTGCGCAGCCGCTTTTTCTGTTCAGATCGCAGGCTTTTTTCCTGCCCGTGATCTGAACATTTTTTCTTATTCCGTCTTGTATCCTGCACCTGCTTCCTGTATGATAATCAGCGAATTCTTTTTCCCCGCAAACATCCGCATAGCAAATTAAACGGAGGAACTCTATGAACCTTTTTGAGACGGTCGATATGCGTGTCGGCAACCCTGTCAAGCAAATCGTCCGATTTACCATCCCCATGCTGCTGGGCAATATCGCACAGCAGCTGTACAATACCGTGGACAGCATTATCGTCGGCCGTTTTGTCGGCGACAACGCCCTGGCGGCCGTCGGCAGTGCCGGACCTATTCTGAACCTGATGCTGGTCCTGTTTATGGGCATCTCCGTCGGTGCCAGCATCATGGTGTCCCAGTACTTCGGTGCCATGCAGCGGGAGGACCTTTCAAGGACCATCGGCTGCTGCATCACCCTGACCGGCATTGCCTCCCTCATCATCATGATTGTCGGACCATTCCTGTCAGGTCCCCTGCTCCGTCTCCTCAATACCCCCGAGAGCATCATCAGCTGGTGTCAGTCCTATCTGACCATCATCTTTCTCGGCATCGCGGGCGGCGGCTATTACAACATTCTGAGCGGTGTTCTCCGGGGTCTCGGTGACTCCGCCTCCGCGCTTTATTATCTGCTCGTCGCCACCGGCGTGAACATCGTCCTTGACTATGTATTCGTCGCCAAGTTCGGCATGGGTGTCGCCGGTGTGGCCTGGGCAACCATTATCGCCCAGTTTATCTCCGCCATTCTCTCCCTGTTCAAGCTGACCCGCATGACCAAGATCTTCGACATGAAAGCGGAATACCTGAATCCCAAAGGACACTATACCCGGTCCCTGATCCGCCTCGGCATCCCCTCCGGTGTCACCCAGGCCATCTTTTCCATGTCCATGATTGTCGTCCAGTCCCTGACCAACAGCTTCGGTGAACTGTTCATCGCGGCCAACGTCATCGTCATGCGCATCGACGGCTTCGTCATGCTGCCCGCCTTCTCCTTTGGTTCTGCCATGACCACCTTTGCTGGCCAGAACATCGGCGCAGGCAAAATGGACCGGGTCATTACGGGTGCCCGGAACGGAACCCTCACGGCCATGGGCGTGTCCGCCGTCATCACCGTCCTGATCCTCCTCTTTGGCCGCTCCCTGATGGGCGTCTTCACACAGACCGCCGAGCTGATCGACCTCAGCTACCGGATGATGCAGATTCTTTCCGTCGGATACATCGTCATGGAGGTGACCCAGTGTCTCTCCGGCATCATGCGCGGAGCCGGGGATACCGTTACCCCCATGTGGATCTCCATCATCACCTCCATTGCCCTGCGCATTCCGCTTGCCTACGGCCTTGTGGCATTGTCCAAAACCCCGGAACTGCCGCAGGGCGACTGCGCCATGATGTATTTTTCCATGCTGATTTCCTGGACCATCGGCGCCGCGATTACCTTCATTATGTATCGCCGCGGCAAATGGAAAAAGTCAGCCATCCTGACCGCACCCAAGTCGAACTGAATTCAAAAAAGCCGTCCAGTGGACGGCTTTTTGATTTTGACCTCATCCCTTTTCCCGGTCTGAGGAAATGAGCATGATGCAGGCAGATACCAGTGCCAGGGCAATGACGATCCGGGCAGGTGAAACCGGACTGTTTCCGCCCGTCAGAATCATGGTAATCAGGACACCGAAAATCGGCTGGAGAACCATGTACGCGGCCACGCGGGAGACCGGATTGCAGCTGAGCAGCACCGCCCAGATGGAATAGGCAACCGCTGAGAGCAGCGCCAGGTACAGGAGCGTCGGAAACGCCAATGGGCTGACCGGCCTCAGACGTCCGCCGGCTAGATAGCCGCCAACCGCCATGACCAGACCGCCCGTCATGAACTGCCAGCCGCTGAGGGTCATCGGGTCATCCTCCCGGCCAAAGCGCTTGATCAGGCTGGAGCTGGTCGCCGCAGCCACCATGGACAGGAACAGCGCTCCTTCGCCTCCCACGCTGAACTTTGCGGAAAGACCGCTGCCTGTCAGCGAGACGACCAGGATGCCGGCAATTCCCAGCAGGCCGCCCACCATCTTCCGCACCGTCATCTTTTCCGTCCGGAAGACAAAGCAGGCCACCAGGATCGCCACGAAGGAATTCAGGCCCTGAATGATTGAAGACTTGACTGCCTCCGTGCGGGCAACGCCGATGTAAAACAGGAAATACTGGAGCATGGTCTGCGTCAGGGCAAGCAGCAGTACCCGATGCGCTCCGCCTTTTTTCGGCACCGCCAGATGCCCCAGCATGATGCTTCGGATAATGATGGTAATGATTCCCGCAAGCGTAAAACGCAGACCGGCAAACAGAATCTGCGTTGCCGTATCCCCGCTGGCCACCGCAAAACTGCGGTACCCGAGATTGATAAAGGGAATGGCACTTCCCCACAGAATGTTACACAGTGATGCCAGCAGGAATACGCCTGGTCCCGACTGCAGAAAGGACTGCTTTTTCTTTTCCATTCGATTTAACCACTTTCCGTTTATTCGTTTTCTCTCAGAAAATCATTCACGCGCCGGACAAAATCGGTTCCTTCGTCAAAAACCGAGTGCCCCAGTTCCTCATACATGTACAGCTGCGCTCCAATACGCCCGGCCAGCTCAACGGATGCCTCCCCTGTCACAATGCGGTCCTGCCGCCCGCCGATGACCAGCGTCGGGCAGCGGAGCGAAGGAAGGGCATCCGCCGTGTCACAGGTCAGGCAGGCCCGGGCCAGACGGATAAACTGTTCCGGATCTCTCAGGGGTTCCATGCGTGCGGTAAGCGGAAAGGCTTTTGCATACTTTGCCGCAAAGGCCGGTGAATAGACATTGACCAGCATATCCCGGGCGACACTTTCGTAATCGCCCTCAGCAGCTGCATCGGCCCATTTCCGCGCAGCTTCCGTGATCGCTGCATTTGAGCGGCTGAGGGTGACGGCCAGAACCAGCTTTCTCACCTGTTCCGGATGATTAATGGCCAGATACTGGGCAATCATCCCGCCCAGGGAGATACCAAGCACATCCGCCTGGGCGATGCCCAGTTTCCGCATGGCCTCCGCCGCATCCTCCGCCAGCTGAGACACGGTCACCTGTTTCGGCAGATGCTGCCGGGCATCCAGAAATACGACCCGACGGTCCTGTCCGATGAGCTGATATTTACGTGCCAGCACAGCGCCAACGCCCCGCACCGGACGATAGCTCAGCGCCGGAAGCACCACCAGTGTCCGTTCACCGGCACCAAAGGCTACATATTCCATCTCCGAGCCGGACACGGGCACGCTGCCCTTTTCCCATTTTTCCGCCATCTAATCCCAGCCTCCGATGACCCCATCCAATGCACAAACGCCTCATGGACAGGTTCCTGTAAATAATCTCTGAGACAACAGTTGAGGATTATACCCAATTCAGGGAGAAAAAGAAAGAGGAGAATGGTGTTTCAAAAAATCTTCGTGTCCGAAAAGAAAAGCAACATTGAATATTTCGCAAAATGGTCAAAATATGCTATAATTCATGTAGAAGGTTAGTCAGAATAGATGAAACCAGTGAGTCTGATGCAAGTGGTCAGTCTTTATCCGTGCACTGACATGTTTCGGTTATGAGCTGACTGTGATGCCCGGAAAGAAGTTGCCCTGTCGCGCCGGGGCAGTCAGTCAAATCCGGGACATTGCGTAGCGGCTCAGGCGACAGATCCGCCCTGAGCCCCAGAAAGGAGCAGAGAACATGGATACCCCTCTTATTATTACGATCGGTCGTGAATATGGCAGCGGAGGCCATGAAATCGGATCCCTTGTTGCCAGCAAACTGGGAATCGACTTTTATGACAAACAACTGATTACCCTGGCAGCAGAAAAAAGCGGCCTTTCACACGATTACATCGAACAGAATGAACAGCGTTCCAAGAGCAGTTTCATTCAGAACATGGCCGCTTCCACCGCTTATGCCAACGGCTTTTTCTCCACCCATTCCCTGCCACTCTCAGAGGCCATTTTCATTTCGCAGGCGCAGGTCATCCGAGACGTTGCCACCAAAGGACCTGCCGTCATCGTCGGCCGCTGTTCTGACTACATTCTCGCCGGTCGGCCCAACACCATTAACGTGTTCATCCATGCACCCATCGAAACGAGAGTTGCCCGGATTATGAAGCTGAAAAATGTGGATGAAGCGACGGCCATGAAAATGATTTCCACCTCGGACAAGGAACGCGGAAACCACTATTTCCGTTACACGGACCGTAAATGGGGAAAAGCGCAGAACTATGACATCTCCATCAATTCCGCTCTCCTCGGTATTGACCGGACGGTTGAAATGCTTCTCAGTCTGGCCCAGATTGAGGAACTCCACATCAAAAACGACTGACATTGGCGGTCATCCTCACGGATGACCGTTTTTTTTCATCTTCTGCTGCCGGGAATCTTTGTTTGCTTTTCCCACCGGTTTTGGCTATAATCGGCATATCTGAAGAGTTAACCGATTCAAATAAGCACAGGCCAAGAAAGGAACATTCCCGTGACCAGAGAAACATACCGCCGCATCACCGAACAGACCCGCCGCCTCGTCAGCCAATTGCCCGGCGGAGCGGCCATCCTTCGCCTTCCCACCCTGATCATGGCCTGCGTTTATGCACTGTCCGGCGTTTCCGTGCTCATGACACGGCAGCTGCGGAGCTGGCCTTTTTTCCTCGTTCCCGCGATCTGTTTTCTGACCGTCACTGGTTTGCGCATCCTCATCAACCGTCAGCGCCCATATGACCGCTTTCAGTTGCCCCCGGTCGGACGGCACGTTCCCGATAAAGGAAAAAGCATGCCCAGCCGGCACGCTGCCTCCGCCGTTGCCATCCTGATGGCCGTTTTATCCCTCCATCCGCCGCTCCCGCTGTCCCTTCTCCTGATTCTGCTGACCGCGCTCATCTGCTTCCTGCGAGTTGCAGCCGGGCAGCATTATCCCTCGGACGTCCTGGCCGGCGCAGCCCTCAGCGTCCTCCTGAGTCTCCTTCTTTTTCCCCTCTGCAACTCCCTGTCATTTCCCACCTGACCGCAGGCAAAAAAAGCCGGCCGGAGAAAGTCAAAACACTTTCTCCTGCCGGCTTTGTCCTGCCATTGGGCGACTATCTGCCGAATCAGAGCCCGCATGGACACTAAAAAGGAATCAGACTGCCG
>ODAI010069571.1_pt1 | contig 10665 bp, 12 predicted proteins | sample 1539321 | NCBI WGS metagenome assembly ODAI01 (sample SAMN02144231, study PRJEB22623) | gut metagenome | biome: sheep rumen | host: Ovis aries | place: New Zealand | reverse complement strand
ATAATAATTAAAATACAGCGAAGAATGTTTTTAATTATTGTACGGTAATAATCAACAACAAAACACCTTCAAGAACAAAACACCATCAAGGGTCAGTCTATCATCGTCTTCCTTATGACTGGCCCTTTTTTATATCATATCGGCAGCACTCTCCCTGAAAATCTACAATTTTACCCTATATCGCCCGCACTTTTGGAAAAAAATGCTATCTTCGCAATTTGTAAATTCTAAAATTTTGCAATATGGAAGAAAAAACAGTTTGGGTTCACATCATTCATTACTTTTGGATGAACGAGAATGGGGAAATTAAGGACAAGATTTGGACCGGCAAGGATTTTCAAAGGAGCAAGCAGTTTTTTGAGATTAGGAAGGATATGCTTGAACACAAGGTCCGCAACGCCACCGTCAAGGCGAGGTTTGAGAAGCGGAACTACATTCATATAGCGACCGAGGAAATGGGCTTCTTCACCCTCACTATGTTTAAACAGAAGTTCCAATAATAGAATAGTTGTTTTATTTGGATATTTGAAGAAAATTGTCGTAATTTGTAGCCGTAAACCTGATAACAAGAAAAGGTCACAAGAGCGGAAACGCAGGTAAGCAGGTTATATTCGGGGTATTAGCTCAGTTGGTAGAGCGTTTGAATGGCATTCAAAAGGTCAGGAGTTCGATTCTCCTATGAAGAGCCAAGCCCCCTAAAAGAGCCTTACAGCCGCCTTGGAGACACTTCCGGGGCGGTTTTTTTATTTGTTTTGTGCCGAGCCTTGTGACCACTTGTTTAACGGCTACACGGAGTAAGTTAAACCATTAAACAACAACAAGTTATGCGTACTACAAGTAGTCTTCAGTACTATTGCCGGCTGAGCAAGGCAACAAAGAACGGGCTAGCACCTATTGAAGCCTCCCTCATCATCAACGGCAAGCGGGTCTTCATCAACCTCCCCAGAAAGGAATACCCTAACGAGTTCAAACGCCTCACCGAACAAAAGAGGAACAACCCCCTGAAGGAATACCTGTTTGAAGTAAGGAACAAGTTCAACGAGATACAGACCGATATGATGAGAATGAATATCCCGTTAACGGCTGAAACCCTCAAAGACTATTTCAAGACCGGTGGCGTAAAGCCCTATACCCTGGAAAATGTATGGACAGATTACTTGAAGATACAGGCACAGCGTATAGACAAGACCATTACGTTGATGAGTTACCACAAGTATGAATCAGCAAGGAACACTATGTATGAGTACGTCCCCAAAACCACCCAGTTATCAGCAATCACCCCATCTACGATACAGACAATTCTAGTTGGACTCCAGAGCAAGTACAAGGAAGGAACGGTATGCAGCATTATGACCAAGATAAAGACCGTACTGACATTTGCAAAGGACAACGGCAAAATGGACATAAACCCATTCCAAAACATCAAGTACGGCAGGGGCAAGCAAGACATAGTGTATCTTACGGAAGAAGAGATACACACCTTAGCCAACAAGCAATTTGACATAGACAGACTTGAAAAGGTAAGGGACCTGGCTGTATTCCAAATAGCAAGTGGAATGGCTTATATTGACACCCAGAAGTTAAAGCCGGAGGATATCCACTATGATGCTGACGGGAACTGCTACATATACAAGGAAAGGCAGAAGACCGGGGTAAAGTATACGGCGGTAGTATTCCCGGAAGGTGTTGAGATATTGAAGAAATACAATAACTGCCTTCCTTCAATCAGCAACCAGAAGGGAAACGCCTACTTGAAAGAGATACAGACCATATGCGGAATAAGCAAGACCCTCCACTTCCATTTATTCAGAAAGACTTACGGAACACGCCTGCTTAACCGGGGAGTAAGGCTTGAAACCGTCAGCAAGTGCCTCGGTCATTCCAGCACCCAGATAACCCAGATGGCCTACTCCAAACTGCTCAAAGAAACCATCATCAAGGAGGTCAGCAAAGTCTTTTAAAAACCTGTCCTATTGACTTTTACCCCTTAACCACCTATCTTTTTTAAGGTAGGTGGAATTTTTTTACAATTTTTTTTACACAAAACCAAATCATTTTCACTTTAAGAGATATTTATATGTAGAAAAAAGATAAAGCAATATGACAGACAATTTTGAACTAGACGAAAGAAAAGGAAGAGAAAAACTGAAACAGGACTATAAAGCCTCCCCATATCTGATTGACTATGAATTCACAAAGAACAAGTTTGACAGATTGGATTGTTTTTCCACCGCCCACACCCCCAACAAGGACATAACCTACGCAAATGAGATAAAGAACCGGGAAATCCCAATAGACCTGTACTACAACGATGGTTTTATCCTTGAATACAACAAATATGAAGCTTTGATGGAGGCACACACACAATCAGCCTATACCCCCCTCTATATCAATTATTTTAATGACGGAAGGATAGTCTGGGACGTAACCACCCTCCAAAACGTACAAGACAGATGGATAATGAAGTGGTGCACCCAGACAACAGCAGAAAATTACGGTAAGAAAGTACTCAAGAAGGTAATTCTATTATATCCAGAGGAAGGGAAGATAAGAAGAAGAATAGCAAGTTAAAAGAAAGAATGAAGAAGAGAAATAAAAATCCTTTAATAAACTATGAATTAAGGACAAATAAAGAAATCGCCGATGAGGCTGTCAGTAGCGGATTACTGGATGATTGCATTTACTTTCAGTTTCAGAAGGTTAAAAAGACCGAGCCCTGGAAATGTCAGTTCAGCGGAGACCTTAAGAACGACATATACCTGGTGCTGCTTGACTATGACAACGCCAAATTGAATGACGCCTATCACCGGCATTTCAACGCATTCATAACCCGCATTATCCTTAACAACGTCCTTAGCACTTCAAGCAATTTCCACAGCTGGTACTTGAAGTTTATGAACAAGTCAAATGATTTCACCGACACACCCGACTATGAAGACAATTGAACAAAGAATAGAGGAAGAATACACCGCACATAACGACCTTGAAGATGATGAGATGTACTGGACGAAGGAAGCACTCAAAAACTGTCTCAATACGGTGGAAAGGAAGATATTCGTCACTTATCTTGAAGAAGGCACTTATAAGGCTACCGCAAAGAAATTCAAGGTAAGTTATCCAACGGTAAAAACCTACGTAAATAATCTTAAAGCAAAAATCGCCGAATATGTTTTTACAAACATTTCTAAATCTGATGATAATTAACCTGATTGTATGTCTGGTGCACGAAGCCGGGTTCTTTGAAACACTTGATGAGATGATAAGCCAGAAATACAGGTTCCATCATCTTCCTTATATCTTTATGTGCGGGCTTTGTCAGGTTTTCTGGTTAAGTCTTCTCTACATCATTATAGCAGGACCATTCAATCTCTATACAATCGCTCTCTGTCTGGTTAACGCTCATCTCACAAAAATCATCACCCCTCTCTATAAGTTGGTGGAGAACCTGGTTTTAAAGATTATAGAACTATTAAACAAGTGGTTGGGGCTGTAATTGTGACCCTACTTCAAACACTAACACTTAACTAACTGATACACAAGGAACTGATAAAAAGGTTCGGTTCTAAAAGGGACTTGTTTGATATTAAGGAATTACCTAATAAACGCCTGATATTAAATAATCTCTTAATAGAAGAAGGACTATAAACAAATAATATAATAACAAATGGAAGTAAAGAACATAACAAAGGAACAGTACGAGAAGCTTATTCCCTGGGAGAAGGACATTTTAGCTGCCTATAAGAATTCCTATTTGCATATGGTGGGAAGTGATTTCTTGAAGGTTGCTGAGATATACAAGGAAATAACCGGTACCGCCCTCACAAGGTCACAGATGGGTTGCAATACCTGCCGTTTGAATGCCTTACGTAAACTTGGTGAGATGTATTCCAACTATTTAGATGCACAGAAGGAAAAGAAGCCCAGGAAGACAAGGGCAAAGAAACTGGAAGTGAATAATGACGGGGAATAACAGACAGGAAGGCTGGGTACCGCTTAAAAGATTGGAGTTGAATGTTATGGTACAGGAGATGATATCGTCCGGAATGACCAGAATGCAGATAATCAACGCATTAAAGGAGAAGGGATTAACTTATGACAAGGCAGAACACGCCTACTACATAGCTTTAAAGGATATGGCGCCCTCCCCTGACTTTATAGATGATTACAAGCGGGGACTAATCCAATTGAACCTGGACAGACTGGAAAAGATTATAAACGAGACGATTGGGGGTAATTTCCAGTCCAAAGCAGTAGCCCTTAAAGCAATATCTGAGATTAACAGGATGGTTGGTGCTACTGATGGCAACAAGATAACGATTGCACAGAAGGACAAGGACGATAACCAGCAGATAATAGAGATAACCTTTGACAAGTAGTTTTAGACCTTTAGAACATTTTTTAAGGGCTTTTTGAAAAAATCCTCTTGTCCGGTTTATAAAGTATTAGACCTAAAGAACATTTTGAAGATTAAATTCCCACCGCTTGAAGAATGGCAGAAGGTGGTATATGATGATGTGCATATCGCCAGAAGGAGCGGGAACATATATGTGGTGAAGTCAAAGCGTCAGGTGGGTAAATCCTGCTTGGCGGCTTTGTTGCTGATTGAATACGCCTTGAAGGAAAAGTGCATAAGTGTGGTAGTGGAGCCAACGCAAGCACAGAGCAGAAGACTATTCAAACAGATATCGGATATGATGCAGAAAACCGGGCTGATAGTTTCCGCAAATTCCCAGCTGCTCACTATGGAATTCAAAAACGGAAGCGAAATCCTTTTTAAGTCAGCCGAGCAAAGGGACGCTTTAAGGGGTTTCACGGTAAGCGGTTTGTTGGTGATAGATGAAGCTGCATTTATCCCGGATGCTATCTTTGAAATCCTTTACCCTACTTGTGATGCCAATAATGCCCCTATCCTTGTGATATCAACACCCCTATTCTGTTCAGGCGAGTTCTATAATCTGTATACGAGGGGAATGAACGGGGACAAGCACACAAAATCCTACAACTGGTCCGCATACGATACAAGCAAATACCTGTCAAAGGAAAAGCTGGAACATTATAGGGAAACGATATCCTCATTAAAGTTCAAGAGTGAGTACCTGGGTGAATTCATAAGCGAGGGGTCATATATCTTCGGCAACATAAACAATTGCGTATATACTTCAAAATCAAATAATGTCAAACCGGTATATATGGGAATTGACTGGGGCGCCGGAAACGGAGGGGACTATACTGTCGTTATGTTGATGGACGCTGGAGGCGTTATAACTGAAATATATGCGTTTAATGACCTTGGACCGGTTGAACAGATAAACAAAATCGCCGATATAGTCAAGCATCACCCGTCATTAAAAACCGTTTGCGTTGAAATGAACAGCATAGGCACAATATATTACGCTATGCTGAAAAAGGCGATTAAGACCGACATAAGGAAATTCATTACGACCAACGACACCAAGAGGGAAATAATAGAGCAGCTTATAACGGCATTCCAGACACAGAAGATTGGAATTCCGTATGATGAAGAACTTTTGCTTGAACTCCAACATTATACTGTTGAGAAGACCAGCAAGGGATATACATACAACGGAGCTGACGGTGTGCACGATGACTATGTGATGGCTCTGGCTCTGGCTTATGATACATTCAAGAAAAAGAAAGAGAGCAATTTCGCTTTCTCTATGGCTTAATGTGACTATAAAAATATAAATGATTGATAATGAACAATAATTCAGTTTCATCCTGGACTGAGATGACCGTCCGGGACTACATAAGAATGAAGGAGATTGCCGGTCTTCAAGTAGCTTCAGAAGTGGAAAAGAACCTGATGGTCGCTGCGTTACTGGCAAGGATTGACTACAAGGACTTTGAATTGCTCCCCCTCAAAAATGTGGAGGAATATATGGAAAACACTAAATTCCTTCTTGAAAAGCCCGTTCCCGATAAGGCAAAGAGAAAATACGAAATAAACGGAAGGACTTACAGATTGTTCAAGGACCCCAGCGAAATGAGTGTGGCACAATATATTGACTTCGCTGCGATTGAGAAGGAGGGGTTTGACAAGATGCCCGCTGAAATGCTTGCCATATTCCTTGTACCTGACGGACACCAATATAATGACGGATATGACCAGGAGCAGCAGATTGAAGATATGATGGATATGAGCGTAACGGAGGCTTTGGGTGTATGCGATTTTTTTACGAAGCGGTTGTCCAAATCAATCAACTTAATTCTGACGGCTCTGAGGCTAAGGATGAAGTGGATGAGGATAACCGCAAGGAAGGAGGACAGGGAGATGATGAAAGCCTTGGAAATCCAGATGAGAACGTACCTCAAAGAAATAGAGGATATATATGGCTTGATTGTGTAAAGGCGGTATCTGAATACACACATTACGACTGGGAGAAGGTGTTCAGGATGAGCGCCCTTGAATTCTTCTCTTTTATCGCTTACATCAATTTTGACCGCAGAAGGGAAGAAAGAAGGATAAAGGCATTACAGAAGAAGCACTAATATGGAAATCAAATGGACAACGTTAGAAAGGGTGTTGAACGAATTCGCTGACACCTTTATACAGAATGCGAGGGATAATCTTCAAGCAAACAACTCAAACGCTTCCTACGACCTCTACAATTCATTTGAGAAGATAATTGAAATCGGGGAGGACAGCTATTCGGTAAAGATATCCCTGGAAGACTATTGGTATTATGTCAATAACGGAAGAGGACCAGGGAAATTTCCACCCACAGACAAGATAAGGGACTGGATTGAAGTAAAACCCGTTGAAATCCAGCCGCTTAACGGAAAGACACCTACTGTTGACCAGCTGACTTTCCTGATATCAAGGAAAATTGCAAAAGAAGGCACCGAGGGAAACAAGTTCTTTGATGAAGCGAAGGAACAGACAATCAGGGACTTTGAGATGAGGATAAACCTGGCGATTGAGGAAGATGTCTCCAATTATATCCTTGAAATCGTTGAGAAAGGAATGAAGGACGCCCTAACCTAATAACTATTAAATCTAAACAGTTGAACTATGGTCTACAACCCTATTTACAGAAATACGTATTACACTACATCGGCAGATACGCTCCATTACCGGATTATGCTTGACGGTGAAGAGATATATGCAGGGAAAGCCGTAAAATATCCCGATGCTGACGAAATGCAGATAAACCTGGACAAGATATGCAGGAATTACCTTTCGTCTGATATCCAGGACCTTTTGACGGACCTTCCTACCAACACCACAAGACAATACAATTCAAACGCACAGAGGACATTTGAGTTTTACACAGGGTCCGCTGATACTGCCGCTGAAACCTATATGTTCTACAACGATTACTCCTACAATACGGACAAGAACATCACAGGTACGGTAATCACTTCAAACCCAATCAACGGTCATTATGTTCCTGGAATGCTTAAAGTACGGACCACAAGGATAACATCATCAGCCCCTACCGTATATACCGATGGACTTACAGGAAACGGTGAAACCTTGGGATACGAAACACAGGTAAAGTGCACACCGTATGTACTCTATTATCTCAACTCTTACGGTGGCTGGGACGCATTTGTGATAGAGGGAAATACCGTAGTGAAGGACGCATACACCACCTATTCAACGGACCAGTCTTACGACAATACGACACTTGAATTTGAGAACAACAAGTACGTCCAGGAGATAAAGACCACCTTCGTTATGAATACCGGGCTTCTGAATGATGAACAGTCAAAGAACCTGGCAAAGAACCTGGTCGGAAGTATTAAGGTTTATCTGCAGAATATTGAGGAAGGCTGGGTCGCTCCTGTTGTGATTACCGATAACAGCGTTGATTACCAGACGTACGCAACAAACGGGAAGAAACTTAGCCAGTACAAGATTACCGTTCAATTGTCACAAACTCGTATAAGGAAATAATAGTCAATAACCTATGAAAAATGATGTAAGGCTGTTTATAGGCGGCAAGGAGGTAGAATTCAGCAAGGACCCGGCTATAATGCTTAACTATACGGAGAAGGACCTGCACAACCCGACAATTGTGAAGAATTCTTTCTCCAAGTCTATCGTATTGGAGGGAACACCCAAGAACAACGATATTTTCGGGCATATATGGGACTTGACCCGAATTCAATCCAGCAGCAACTTCAATCCAATCAAAAAGACTGATTTTCAACTGTTTATAAATGGGGAACTCTTTGAGAAGGGCTATGTGAAATTGGATAAGGTCACAGTTACGAACAATACCAGACAATACAACATAACTCTCTATGGGGGCTTGGGCCAGTTTTTCTATAATCTTAGTTATGACCAGGACGACAAATCAAATACGAAGAAGACCCTGGCGTCATTAAAAATCCACGATGCCTATTCTGTTGAGCCGGAACTTGACTTTGACATAACGAAGGAAAGCGTATATGAAGCCTGGGGACAATTGTGCGGTTGGGGTGAAACAAGGAACGACAGGTGGGACATAATAAACTTCGTCCCCTGCTACAACGGTATTCCCAACGATTTTGACGCTGCGAAGATACTGATAAACAATAACGGACTTCAAGCGGGATTTTCAAAGAGTGTGACGGAAGACGGTACCACTTACAGACCGGTTTTTAACGGAAGCCTTAACCAGAACGGATATTCCCTGGGAGAGATGCAGGAAGACCTTACGGAATGGGAAACCAGGGACCTCAGAAGCTGGTTGCAGAGACCGGTTGTAAGTATGAGAGCCATTATTGACGCTTGTTGCCAGCCGGAGAACAACGGAGGATATGAGGTAAAGCTTGACAATCACTTCTTCCACGCCTTCAATCCATATTATTATGATAGTTGGATGACGCTTCCGCTTATTAAGGACCTTGACGGAATCGGTGGCGGCGAAACTGAGGAAGTCTCCGGTGCCACACTTTCAAAAGGCTCTGGTGCTCCTTATTGTGACAAGCTGTATAATGTCAATTTCAACACTTCCACCCTGTCTTCATACAATAATGTTGAAATGCTCCTTGAAGCTGACTTTATCAAGGACCCGGAATCAGTAGGTGCGGCTAATGACCTTTATCTTGCGAGAACCTATGAATCAACTGGTGGTGTTACCTTGCAGGGTAGTAAATACGTAAAGAAATATGAATACTCTTGCGGTATTGTTGTCCAACTACTTGCATTTTCACAGGCAGGAGAGGTTGTGGGACAGTCAAAGGCATACCTGCTTGCAACGGAGAAAAACCACGCAAACAAGAACACCCCGTTATGGAATGACTTCTACAGGGAGGATGGTGATTTCGGTGTTGAGCCGGAATATGAGTTCATTCAGGGCTACTTCAAAATGAAACTTGACGGGACTTACCAGTTTGTTGATATGAACGGAGAGCCTGTCTATATCAAGTTCACATTCAGCGCCCCTACCGATTTCGCTTCTTTGAGGGTGAAAGTGAAGACCCCTTATAACCAATACACAAAATACAAGTTCTCCGGGAGTGATTCATATCCATATACTGCTGACCATTCCGGCTACTGGATAAATGTATACAACGAAAGGACAAGGAAAAGAAGCGGCAATTATACTCAAACCCAGGTCGCTTCCCTTGACCGAATCAGAGGTGATATCAGTTTCTCGGTAAGGGAGATGACCGCAATTGCTACGGACTACGAGGGACTTTTCTCAGGCACCAGAATCACCAAGGAAAAACTTCTCACAACGGACAAGACCCCTGCTGATTACCTTCTGTCCTACTGCAAGATGTTTGGGCTTTACTTCTACTATGATTCAACGGAGGAAAGCGAGGAACCTGACAAATATCCTTCCGGGGTTGTGCACATTATGGACAGGGACACCTTCTATACTGATGAGGTGGTAGACTTGGAGAAGATGATTGACTGGAACAAGAAGGTTGAGATTACACCCGCACTCGCTGCTTCAAAATGGTACAGATTTGATGTTGAACATATTGATAGTCAGGCAGAAACGGAATACAAGGAACAGTACGGACAGCAATACGGGTCACAACTACTGAACACCAATTACAATTTTGACAACAACACAACGGACCTTTATGACGGTAATGCTTTCAAGTCAGGTGTTATGGTGCTGGAAAAGGACAAGTACTTCAAAAGGATACTTACCCAGGGTCTTCCGAACTACATAAACAACGGACTTACTTACAGTCTGTTTGCAAGGAACTCATCCTCAGAGGAATTCCAGACCTTTGAAATAGATTACCCGATGAGTACTTCCCTCCTGCAGTATGATTTGAACCCGGACTACAAGGGTTACGACTTATTCCCTAAGCTTCAAGCACATACGGAAGACAATTCTGCATCAGACGGAAGCGGTGTTCTGCTTTTCTTCAAGGGTGTTGTGAATACAAGCAATTCATCCGGAACGACTTACTACAATCTTACCGATGATGTTCCTGATATGGTTTATTTGAATGACGCTACGCCTTGCTGGATACTTACATACAGGGAAACTGATGCCGGTGGTAACAGGATTGCATATCAGCTTAGCAGTCTCCCCTATTTCACAAGGGACCTTATCCTTTTCGGAACAAAGGGAAATATCGTACACAGCTGGAATTTCGGACACCCTCAGGTAACATCCGCCCCAGAACTTTTTCAAACGAAGGGGGCAGCAAAATAGGAGTAACCTGGAAAAACTATGCGAGGGACCT
>ODAI011813447.1_pt1 | contig 10666 bp, 7 predicted proteins | sample 1539321 | NCBI WGS metagenome assembly ODAI01 (sample SAMN02144231, study PRJEB22623) | gut metagenome | biome: sheep rumen | host: Ovis aries | place: New Zealand | reverse complement strand
TGAGCGTCTCAGACACGTGAGGGAGCCCGGCTTCCTCCTCCAGCCAGAAGGAGTACTCGGGATCCGGAAACACCGTGCTGGTCATATTGTTGAATTCGGAATAGCTGTCCGCCTTCAGAACCAGGTCCCGGATGACCGGATCCTCCTCCCGCTCGTAGAGAACATAGAAGTCGTCATTGGGGATATCGATCAGAAAGATCCTGATATATTCCTCCAGAAAGGTCTTTAAAAAGACCTCCTCCGGTATAGATTCCGGCAACGTATTTATTCTGTCTGTTCTGTTCATTTTCATCCCCCATCCTTGAAAGAGAATCTGTCTGTTTCATAACAGGTACCGATGACTGAATGCCGGATCAATATATTCCGGGCGCCAGGCGCCCTCCACAGCTGTATAAATACTGGATGATCTGGGGTAATTACTCTTCCTGCAGCTTCTTGATCAGGGCCAGGATCGCGTCCACGGAATTGAAATTCTCCGGGAGCAGGTCATTGACATTGATGCTGATGTCAAAGGTGTCGTTGATCTCACTGACGATCGAGATGATGTCGAAGGAATCCAGGAGCTGATCGTCGATCAGGGCTGTCTCATTCTCAAAATCGATTTCCGGTCTGGTCTCCTCCAGGATCTCCATCAGTTCTTTTCTGTTTTCTTCCATGGTTCCTTACTCCATTATAACAGGATACGGTCCGTGGACCGTCCTGTTTTCTGTAAATTTTATCTAAATAACCTGTGTTTGGTTACAGTCCTCGAGGTTCAGCAGGGCTGAACTGTGCTTGTCTTATCCGGGCACATCTGCCGGGTGTCTCCTTTCAGATTCCCGCAGCAGAGGCCAGCTTCCTCCTGTCTATCTTCCCGTTGGCATTATGGGGCATTACATCCAGGTGGATGTATTTGGAGGGAAACATGTATTTGGGCAGTCTCTCCCTGACCTGCCGCCCGATCTCCTTTTTCATGTCCGACGCAGCCGTATAATAGAGGAGGATCTTCATTTTTTCCGCGTCATAGGCGCAGCAGCATTCCTCGATTCCGGGGATGGCCCCGATCGTGATCTCGATCTCGCTCAGTTCGATCCGATATCCCATGTGCTTGATCTGAAAATCCCTGCGGGAGGACCACACGATATTGCCCCCTTGGTCCAGGACCGCCAGGTCCCCGGTCCTGTACATGGTTTCCCTGTACTCAACCAGGGGATTCTGCACAAAGACCTTGTCTGTCATCTCCGGGTTTCCGTAATATCCCATGGACAGGGTGCCGCTCACGACACAGATCTCGCCCTCCGTCCCGCTCGTGGTAATCTCCTTTCCGTCCTCCGCCAGGAGAAAGACCTTTGTATCGGGGAAGGGCTTTCCGGTCGGGAGCCGGCTGTCGTCCGGCAGCATTTCTTCATATCTGTAATAGAGGAAGTTGCCGGCCACCTCGGTCGATCCATAGATGTTGATAAATTCCGTCTCCGGCATGTGCCTTTTCCAGTAGTTGAGCTGCCTGACCGGCATCTGCTCACCGACGAACAGGACCTTTTTCAGGGAATCAGGGACACCGATCTCCTCCAGACAGTTCCCATTGGCCACCAGGGAGAGGGCCGAGGGAACCCAGATGATCGCCGTGATCCGATGATCGATCAGATAATGGATCAGGTAGACCGGGAAGGAAAAATATTTCTTGGGGATGATGTGAACGGTCAGCCCGCACTTAAGGCAGCTGAACAGGTCCTTGGTCGAGGCGTCGAAATAAAAGGGAAACTGATTTCCCAGTATATCCTCCTGCGAAAAGCCGAACATCTCCGTAAATACATCGATGAAGCTGAGCATGGAGGCATGACTCTTGACGACCAGCTTGGGGACTCCGGTCGTCCCGGAGGTAAATACCCCGTAGAGGGGATCAAAGGACCGGCTCCTGTCCAGGAGTTCCCTGACACCAGCCTCTATTTCCTCTTCTGAAAGCTTCCGGGCCTCCTCCTGAAGAGCCTCCCGGTCACAGACATCGGAAAAGGTCAGGCCGGGAGCATTGTAAGTCCTGCCGCTGCAGCTGACCACACCCAGAAAATCCACCGAGGCCAGCATGGACCCGATCCGCTCGTCAGGGAGCGAGGCGTCCACCAGCACATAAAAATTGCCGCTGTAGACACATCCCAGCATACATACCAGGGCGTCAATCTCCCGCTCTCCAATCACACAGACCGGCCGGTTAACCGCGCCGCCCGCGGCGGCAGCAATTTTTCTTCCGTAGGCAAAGGCTCTTCTCCTGAGTTCCGAAAAGCTGATCCGGTCCTCTTCGCAGATAAAAGCATCCTTATCCGGCACTTTCCTGCAGGTTTCCTCCAGATACTCCAGAATATTCCTCATGTACACTCTCCATTATCAAGTCAGAACTGGGCATAGATAAAGCTGGCCATATCAAAGCCCGGTCCGTACATGCCAAAGACCAGGATCGCCGCGATCGCTGTCAGATAGACGATCCAGCGGAAGGGGAACTGCTGGCGGGCGATCACGCCGCGCAGAGTCTGCCCGCGCTCGTTGATGACATCCACGATCCCCATCAGGATGATCAGGATGACCATCAGGTGGAAATTGTTCTCATTCACGCCGTGCTCATAAAGACTCCCGTCAAAAAAGATCCAGGGATTGAACTTGGAAAAAACGGCCCGTACCACCCGGATCACATCCGGCATATCCGGCACCACATCGACAAAACGGCCAAAGGACAGGATGGTCAGGGTGCGGACCATCTGGAAGAGCTTCCAGCCGGCCGCCTCCTCGCGCACGCGGAAAAACCTCCGCAGGTCAGCATAGGGCTTTTCGAAAAGGGTCTCAGTGGAGACAAAGGTCGCCTGATAGAGACCGTAAAAGACAAACTTCCAGTTGGCGCCGTGCCAGACACCGACCAGGACAAAGACCATGAAGGAGGCCAGGAAAGAGGGAAAGACCTTGCCGAAATAGGGGTTGACCTTCTTTTTCAGGCTCTTCTGCATTTTCGCGAAGGGCTTGGAGAGGGCGATCGGATAAAAGACATAGTCCTTCATCCAGCTTCCCAGGGACATATGCCATCTCTGCCAGAACTCGGAGATGCTCCTGGCCATATAGGGCTGGCGGAAGTTCTCCCTCAGCCGGATGCCGAACATTTCCGATGCTCCGAAAATGATATCCATACCTCCGGCAAAATCCGCATAGAGCTGGACGCCATACAGAAGGATCCCGAAGATCAGCGTGAAGCCCGTATAGCGGTGCTGCTCAAAACCGCCGAAGATCTCGTTGACAATGATGACCGCCCGCTCGGCTATGATCATTTTTTTAAAGAAGCCCCAGAGCATGCGCAGCAGGCCCTCCCGGAAGCGCATGTCATCAAAAGTATGGGGTTCATACAGCTGGTCCGCCAGGTCGTCGTAGCGGTTGATGGGGCCCTGCAGGATCGAAGGAAAGTAGGTCGTAAAGAGGGCCAGGCGGAAGGGGTTGGACTCCGCCCTGTACTTGCCCCGGTAGACATCGATCAGGTAGCCCATGGTCTGAAATGTATAAAAGGACAGACCCAGAGGGAGCAGGAAGCTGGCCTCGGGAATCCGGGCCCCGGCATGCAGGTCAGCCAGCAGGCTGTTCATATTGACCGCAAAAAACTTCCCGTACTTCAGAACGATCAGGATGCCGAAATTGATGATCAGGACCAGGACCAGGATCCTCTTTTTTTCCTTCTGTCCCTGTGCCTTGATCTGTTTTTTCTCCTCCCTGGAGAGCCTTGCCGCGGACCCGTCCGCGGGCTTTGCCTTGAGCCGGACATCGACCCGCTTCTGGATCCTGTCCATATAGTAAGCCCCGGCATAGGTCGTGACGATCGTGACCAGGACATAGACCACCGTGCGCAGGTTCCCGCCCGCCAGATAGTACCAGCAGCTGGAGACCAGCAGGATCATCCACTGGAAGCGCCCCGGCACCAGATAATAAATGACCAGCGAACAGGTCAGAAACAGAACAAACTGCCATGAAAAAAATGCCATGTATACCTCCCGCCGTGTCAGTGGTTATCGTGTGTGCAGTCCAGAGCCCTGCTGTGGATATTGATCATGCAGGCATCCATCAGGTCTCCGGTCGTCTTGTCAAACACGGCAAAATGAAGCCCCCTGTCCTCCGAGGTATACTCCATTCCATTGACCCTGATCGAGGCATCTGTCCGGATCTTTCCGGTCTCCTCTTCGACCCGGCCGCTCTTCACACTGTACTGCAGCTTTCCGGAGCTGCCCTCATAAGCATCGGCAAAGTCCTCCTCTGACAGAGAACTCTCATACACGACCCGGCCTCCGTCGATCACGGCCAGCCAGGAGTGGCCCTCCCAGCTGCTCAGGTCCTGTCTGATGCCGCAGCCCTGCAGGAGCTTCGCATCCTCCGCCGTCAGGATCTCTTTGTCAACGGGGCCCCTCAGCGTGATCAGGACCAGGGCGTCCCTGACAGCCTCCCCGCCCTTTCCGCCGGCATCGTCCGCCAGCGTCGCGGCATAGTCGCGCAGAAAGAGAGACCTGTTGAGGGAGTCCTTCATCCTGTTGAGCGGATACCTCTCCGCGTCCCGGGCGATCTCTTCGTAAGCCCCGCCTTCCTCTCTCCGGTCCGGGATCTCGAAGTGGTCTTTCATATATTTCCCGAGGGCCGCAGTCAGCTTCGCGGCTCCCCAGCGGTTGAAATGCTCCCCGTCGTAGGTGTCCCGCTCCACATCCAGTCCCAGGGCTTCCCCCTCTCTGAAGTAGTTCACACAGGGAACATTCTTTTCCTTCGCCAGCTTCTCCACTTCTTTTGCCGCATTGTAGCGGAGGTCATAGCCGCTCTGACCGAAGAACTTGTTTTTCCCGATGACCGGAATACTGACCAGAAGGAGGTCGGTATCATTTTCCCGGCACAGGTCAATCGTCTTCTCGATATACTTGCGGGAGATCTCCGGAAGCTCCATCCCGCCGGCCTGCGGCTCGGAGAAGGGCTCGGCCGCATCCACCCTGCCCGTCACCTTGGAGCCGTACTGCAGCTCCTTGGCCTGGGGGAGCGCGTCCTCATAGTCGATCTCCTCCCACCTGCTGTGAAAAGCGATCAGGGGGAAATACAGGGGCAGCAGGTCCTCTCCCTCCACCGACAGGTCACGGATCATATCCAGACGGTTGCGGTTGAGATAGGGCATGGTATCGGTTATATAATGGATGTACTGGGACTCCAGCGTCTCTTCCCCCGTCCAGGCCATGTTGGTATCCAGGACGATCAGGGACGGATGGTCCTTTTCGATGGACTCCCTGGCCAGATAGTAGGAAGCCTCCATGGTCTGATTGCCGGTGGACAGATTATAGGAGGCGATCCCGTAATCCCTGAACAGCTCCATGGGATAGATCCCGTACATGACAAAGGATGCCCCCAGAAAGGTCACATCGAAGGTATTCCGGGGGTATTTATAATAGCGGGGGCACAGATTGTCCTCCTGGATCAGCTTGAGCCCGCTGTCCAGGCGCAGGATCAGGGCCGCCAGCAGGGCCAGAAAAACAAGGCCGCCGGCGACGCGTCTGATTATTTTTTTCCAGTTTTCCATTTATCCTCCAGAGTCTTTGGCCAGTATACACACAGACATTCAAAATTCTACAATCTTGAGCCCATCTTTTCAATCCTATTTTACTATCTGCACGTAAAAAAAGCTATCCGCTGAAAATCAAAACCGCAGGTACATCGGGTGTACCTGCGGTCGGTCAGTCTGTGTACATTGTAGAAACTTCTGCGGGCCGCCTGCCCTTTGAAAGGCTCTTACTCCACATATCCGTCCGGATTTTCGGACTGCCAGCGCCAGGCGTCGGCGCACATATCCTGGAGGTTCTTCTCCGCGGTCCAGCCCAGGACCTCCTTCGCCTTAGAGGGATCGGAATAGCAGGTCGCGATGTCGCCGGGGCGGCGGGGATCGATGACATAGGGCAGGTCCTTGCCGCAGGCGGCGGAAAAGGCCTTGATGATCTCCAGTACGCTGTAGCCGATGCCGGTGCCCAGATTGAAGATATTGACGCCCTCCAGCTTCTGCATGCCCTCGATGGCCTTGACATGGCCCTTTGCCAGGTCCACGACGTGGATATAGTCGCGGACGCCGGTGCCGTCGGGCGTGTCATAGTCGTTGCCGAAGACATGGATCTTTTCCAGCTTGCCGGACGCCACCTGGGCCACATAGGGCAGGAGGTTGTTGGGGATGCCCTTGGGGTCCTCGCCGATCAGGCCGCTTTTGTGGGCGCCGATGGGATTGAAGTAGCGCAGCAGCATCACGCGCCATTCTTCGTCCGCGCGCCAGATATCGGTCAGGATGCGCTCCTGCATGGACTTGGTCTCGCCGTAGGGATTGGTCGTGAGGCCCTTGGGGCACTCCTCGGTGATCGGCACAAAGGCGGGATCCCCGTAGACAGTCGCGGAGGAGGAGAAGACGAGCTTCTTGCAGCCGTGCTTTCTCATCACATCGCAGAGGGTCAGCGTGGAGTCCAGGTTGTTGCGGTAGTACTCGATGGGCATCCTGGTGGACTCGCCGACCGCCTTGTAGCCGGCGAAGTGGATCACGGCATCGATCTTTTCCTTCTCAAAGATCGCCTCCAGGCCCTCTCTGTCACAGATGTCCTGCTTATAAAACTTCGGGCGGCGGCCCGCGATCTTTTCGATGCGGTCGATCACCATCTCCTTGGCATTGTAGAGATTGTCCGCCACTACGACATCGTATCCGGCATCCAGAAGCTCCACGACGGTATGGCTTCCGATAAATCCTGCGCCGCCTGTTACCAGAATCGTCATATTTACCTCCATGTCCAGGCGTCCCGCGCGGATCCGCGGCCGGACGCCTTCCTGTTCATCATTTTCCGTTTTCCTGCGGGTGGGCAGTGAGCCCCCGGCTCACTCGTCCCCCGAATCACTCCGGCCCGGCTCGCGCCGGCCGTTTTCTCCAGTCTACACTGTTTTCAGGAAATCTTCAAACTGAATATGTCCCTGTTCGGTATCCGCAAATACGGCGCAGTGCTCCAGGACCCTGGCAAAGACCAGGCCGATCTCCTTTTCGATGATCCGGTCGAGCTCTGTCCGGAGCTGTCCGAAAACGGCGGGGTCCTTCTGACCGGCCAGGGCAGCCGGCTGATAAGCGGGATATTTCTCCAGGAATTCCTCCGCCCAGTCGGCGTGGGGAGCAATCCTCTCATCCTGCCGCAGGTCCTTTCCCTCCATAATGGCCTGCGCCAGGGCGTCCATCTCTCCGAGCAGGCGGGCGGGCAGGACGGCCAGGCCCATGACCTCGATCAGGCCGATGTTTTCCTTTTTAATATGGTGGAGCTCCTGGTGGGGATGGAAGATTCCCAGAGGGTACTGGTCTGTCGTGCGGTTGTTGCGCAGGACCAGGTCGAGCTCAAAGTCCTCTCCCCGCATTCTGGCGATGGGCGTGATGGTGTTGTGGGGCGTCCCGTCCGTAGAGGCCAGGATGCCGGCGCCCTCATCGGAATATCCCCTCCAGCAGCGGAGGATCCTGTCCGCCAGGTCTACGATCCTCTCCGGGTCCCTTCCGTCCAGACGGATGACGGACATGGGCCAGTCGACGATCCCGGCGCGGATATCGGGATAATCATTGAACCGGATCGTCTCCCGGCAGCCTGCCTTGGCCATGGCGAAGGTGTAATTGCCGCCCTGGTAGTGCTCATGAGTCAGGATGGAGCCTCCGACAATGGGCAGGTCGGCGTTGGATCCGATCGTGTAGTGGGGGAACTTCTCCACAAACTGGAAGAGTCTGACAAAGGTATTGCGCTCGATCTTCATGGGCCGGTGCTCTCCGGACAGAACGATGCAGTGCTCATTGTAATAGACATAGGGAGAATACTGCATGTACCACTGCTCTCCCGCGAGGGACAGAGGGATCAGGCGGATATTCTGGCGGGCCGGATGGTCCAGCCTTCCGGCATAGCCCACATTCTGGCTGCAGAGCAGGCATCTGGGATAGGCGGTCCCCTGCTTCTGGGTCAGGGCCGCGGCGATGGCTTTGGGATCCTTTTCCGGCTTGGAGAGGTTGATCGTGATATCCAGATCCCCGTAGCGGGTGGGGGCGATCCATTTCCTGTCCCTGACGATGCGGTAGCGGCGGATGTAATCGCTGTCCCTGCTGAGCTTGTAGAAATAGTCCGTCGCCTCCCGGGGGGACCTCCTGTAGTGGTCCGCAAAGGTCCTGACGACCTCCGAGGGCCTGGGAGTCAGGACACCCATCATCCTGGTGTCAAAAAGGTCCCGGCTGGCGATCCCGTCCTCGATCACGCCGCGGGCGACGGCCTCGTCCAGCAGGGTCTTCAGGATCTGCTCCAGGTCCGCGCCGGGATCCCACCCGGCCTCCTCCGGATCCTGCGGCCTGCCGCTGACGGACGGCCCGTCTGCCGGATCCTCTGCCATCGCGGTGCCGGACAGGAAGTCCTCCGCCCCTGTCTCCTGGAGAGGCATGTAATCTCCGGGCGGATCCGCCTTCAAAAGGTCAAAAAGACTGTTGGCCGCAAAGACCGCGTCCTCTTTTCCGATCAGACCTGTCCGGAGCCCGTAGCGGACCAGCGCGGTCACGGCACCTGTGCAGCCGGCTCCGCTCTCAGGGCCCGTGAAAACCTTTTCTTTATTCTCGCCCATTCCTCTCCTCCATTTCTTTGATCTGCCTTTCGGGCAGCTTTGACATTTTGAGTCCTGCTGAAAGTCCTGACCGGAGGATCGGAGTCCTTCCTTCTCCCTCCGGTACCATCTATTTTGGAAGACATCCGGCAAAAAAGGAATGAACAAAAGTATTCACAATATGTAGAATTGTGGTCTTAAACCCGGGTTCCCATGTTCTATTTTCACAGAAGGCGGCCCCCTTCCGGCAGGCCCGGTTCCCCGCCCCGAAAACGTTCGTACCCGCCGGCTGCGCCTGTTTTTTCTGTATGTATTTAAAGACAATCCAAAAGGGCAGGGACAGCTTGACAAAAGAGCTTCTTCCTCTAATAATAGTGGCGTCAGGACAGCTGACAAGACAGCTGTCTGGTAAAACTTTTACCATTTGGACTGCATATGCAGGAAAGGAAAAAAGAAAAAAATGGAAAAGAAAAATACGAGCTTCCTCAAGCGCAAAAACATTGAGATCTCCGCGCGCCGCTACGGGATCGACGCCCTGGGCGCCATGGCGCAGGGTCTCTTCGCCTCCCTGCTGATCGGGACCATCCTCAATACTCTGGGCACCCAGCTGGGCATCCAGGCCCTGGTCGACGTCGGCGCCTACGCCTCCTCCATGAGCGGAGCGGCCATGGCCGTCGCGATCGGCTATGCCCTGCAGGCCCCTCCCCTGGTCCTCTTCTCCCTGGTCACAGTCGGCAAGGCGGCCAATGAGCTGGGAGGAGCCGGCGGCCCCCTGGCCGTCCTCTTCATCGCGATCATCGCCTCCGAGCTGGGCAAGGCTGTCTCCAAGGAGACCAAAGTGGATATCCTGGTGCCCCCCCTGGTGACCATCCTGTCCGGCGTCGGTCTGTCCGCCCTGATCGCTCCCGCGATCGGTGCCGCGGCTTCCAGCGTCGGCGCCATCATCATGTGGGCGACCAATCAGCAGCCCCTGCTGATGGGGATCATCGTCTCCGTCGTCGTGGGCATCGCCCTCACCCTGCCCATCTCCTCCGCGGCCATCTGCGCCGCCCTGGGGCTCACCGGCCTTGCCGGGGGCGCCGCGGTCGCAGGCTGCTGCGCGCAGATGATCGGCTTTGCCTTCATGTCCTTTAAGGAAAATAAGTGGGGCGGCCTGGTCTCCCAGGGCATCGGCACCTCCATGCTCCAGATGGGCAACATCGTCCGCAACCCTTTCATCTGGCTGCCTCCCATCATCACCTCCGCGATCACCGGGCCTCTAGCCACCTGCCTCTTCCGCATGCAGATGAACGGCGCCCCCGTCGCCTCCGGTATGGGGACCTGCGGTCTCGTGGGCCAGATCGGCGTCTACACAGGCTGGATCAATGACATCGCGGCCGGCACCAAGGCCGGCATCACGGGTATGGACTGGATCGGCCTCATCCTGATCTGCTTCGTCCTCCCCGCAGTCCTGACCCCCCTGATCGCCATCCCCTTCCGCAATGCCGGCCTGATCAAGGACGGCGACCTCAAACTTGACTGACAGGCAGCCCTTACATTACCTGTCCTTCACTTCTGAAGCTGCCTGGATCTGATACGGTCTCTGCGGGCCGCCTTCCGGACTGTTAAAAGCCCGGGAACCAGTGCCCCGCATCTGAAAACCGCCCCCGCGATATTGTTCGCGGGGGCGGTTTCTTCATTCAACGGCGAATCTCCGGGCTGGATGTCAGGTGAGTCATTGGGAGTCATTGGGAACGGGTGACTCACCCCATGACTCACCCCATGATTTACCTGATCATTTACTCCAGGGTCCGCATCTGCTCGGCGGCCTCTTCCAGAGACTGGCCCAGCCGGCCATACTGCTGGACCAGGTCCTGCATGGTCCCGCGGATGCGGGCGGCGGCCTGAAGGCGGCTGTTCTCCTGCTCCTGGAGGGTGACGATCGTATCCTGGGCCTTTTCCAGGTCCTCTCTGGCGGTCTCAGCCTCCTGCCGGTACTGGAGGGTGTTGGCGGCAAGCTTGTCCGAGAAGTCCTTTTCGAGGGCAGTCAGCTTTTTGCGGGTGTTCTCCTCATTGAGGCGGG
>ODAI011396402.1_pt1 | contig 10666 bp, 9 predicted proteins | sample 1539321 | NCBI WGS metagenome assembly ODAI01 (sample SAMN02144231, study PRJEB22623) | gut metagenome | biome: sheep rumen | host: Ovis aries | place: New Zealand | reverse complement strand
GACTCCCCCAACAATGGAGCAATACGCATTTTACGATGAACAAAAGAGCAACATTACGCTGAACGTCCCCATAGGCTGCGCCTCGCTCTACACCAACGCCGACCAGTGGAGCAACTTTGCAACGGTGAACGCCACGCTGGTACCCGAATGGTACGACTTCAAGGACGGTCTCTACTACGCCCTGCACTCGCAGGATGACCTGACGCTCAGCGTGCGTAGCAATCCACACGGAGTGAAATATGCAGGCGACATCGTCATCCCCAGCACAAGGGCAGAACTGACGGTGGATGCCGTATCTGGCTTCATCCGCTGCACCGACCTAACCTCGGTATCCATCCCCAACTCCGTGGCAATCATTGGATCAAACGCCTTCAATGGCTGTAAAGGATTAACAACTATAGACATCCCTGCCAGCGTCAGAAACATTCAAAACAGTGCGTTCGCTTTTTGTAGCAATCTCAATAGCGTCACACTTCGAAATGGTTTGGAACACATTGGCAGCGAGGCTTTCTCCAACTGTACCTCACTGGAAAGCGTCACCATCCCCGCCAGCGTGACCACCCTTGAAGACTACATCTTCGATGACTGCCCGGCATTGGCAAGCATCGTGGTTGACGAGAACAACACAACCTACGACAGCCGAGACAACTGCAACGCCATCATTGAGACCTCCACCAACCGACTGGTACACGGTTGCTATAACACAGTTATCCCCAACACGGTGACCACACTGGGACGCGATGCCTTCTGGGGACGAACCGGGTTGACACAAATAAGCATACCCAGCAGTGTGACCTCTATGGAAGAAGATGTGTTCTACGGTACAGGACTGACTTCAATTGTAGTGCCCAGCAGCATTACCCACATCGGAAACAATGCCTTTGCAAACTGTCAGAATCTGGTAAAGGCAGACATCCGATCCACGTATTCAAATCCATCAGTATCGTACTACGGCGATTGGGAATCGACCAACACCGAGGATGGAACCACATCGTCCACAACATATTATATCGACGTAGAACCCTACAGTTTGCTGGACTTCAACTTTGCGGTGAGCAGTGAGGAGAATTGTGACAAACTCATCGTCACACTCGACGGGAACCAAATTGTAAACATAAGCGGTGAAGTCAGCAGCACATTCACAAGAATGTTCTACGAGACAAAGACCCTTACGTTAGAGGTATCATACACCAAAGATGGCTCCGTGAGCAATGGTGAAGACAAAGCCACTGTAACAAACATCCGAGTAAGCAACCATACCTACGGATTGGCAGCATTCAACGGCTGCCCTAACCTGACGCAGGTGAAAGTGGCCGTAAGTGACCCATCCCCCATCACTGCTGGCGTATTCACCAACCGCACCAACGCCACGCTCTACGTGCCTCAGGGCGCACGGGACAACTACACGGCCATGGAGTACTGGCAGGACTTCCAGCAAATCAAGGAATATCCCGACCACGACGTGAACCAGGACGGCGAAGTGGACGTGGTGGATGTAGTAGATATTGCCCGCTACGTGGTGGGCACGCCGCGAGGAGAGTTTGAGGAGTTCCTGGCCGACATAACCGGGAACAACCAGGTGAACGTGAACGATGCCGTGGCTATTGTGAACGAAATCGTGGGCGACCCGTACTTCGTGAAGGCCGAAATGGCTCCGACAAGTGCCATGAACGACCAACTCACACTCGCACAACTGGAGGAGGACGGAAGCCTGTCGTTGCAACTCTCGGGCAGCACAGGGTTCACGGCCTTCCAGATGAACCTGCACGCCACAGAGGCCGAAGTGGAGCAGATGGTGCTGAACGCCGAACGCAAGAACGGACAGCAACTCTTATATAATAAGGTAGAGGAAGGGGTGTACCGCATCGCAGCCCTGTCCACCTCGAACCGCACCCTGCGCCAGAGCGAGGGCGAAGTGCTGAACATCCGACTCGACTACGCCGGAGCCGACGACATCCGACTGACGGACATCCTCTTCGTAACACCTCAGGGACAAGAAATAGCCTTTCCCGACCTGACGCTGGGCACCACAACCGCCATCCGTGACATCGCCACAGAAGACGAAAAAGCAAACGGGACATCAACCCACGACAAGTCCATCTACGACCTGAACGGCCGACGCCTCCAGCAGACGCAACGCGGCCTGAACATCGTAGGCGGAAAGAAAGTGGTCGTAAAGTAATTCGTAAGGTCGAAATAACGGAATAACGAATATCTTAAACAACGGTAATCATGAAAAAATATATATTTGCACTTCTGGCCCTGCTGGCAAGCCTCGGCACTAAGGCCGACAACATTGTGGTGAACGACGTACACACGGCTACGGGACAGGATACCCAATTGCCCATCATTCTGGAGAATACCGGACAGTACGTTTCGTTCCAGATGGACCTGACGCTGCCCGAGGGTGTGACACTCTATAATGCATACACCTGGGGAACGCGCGTCACTGACTGCGATGTGACTTTGGGTAAACTCAGCGACAGCACCTACCGACTGACGGCCACCTCCTTCTCGCTGACTCCCCTCGCAGCAGGCAACGATGCATTGGTGACCTTGAACTTCACGTGCAACGAGGGCTTCACCTCCGGCACGGCCACGGTGTCGAACATCCGCTTCGTGACAGCCGAGTCGGAACGCATCGTGCTGGACGACGTGTCGTTCACCATTGATGCTACAATGCTGCCTGTGACTCGCTACTACCTGCAGAACGTAGCCACGGGAAAGTGGTGGGGCAGCGGAAACGACTGGGGCGTTCAGGCCTCGCTGGTGGAGCACCCCGAGTTCGTGGAACTGCAGAACCTGCCCGACGGAACGTATCGGATGAAGTCGCAGGTGAACAATTCCGTCACATCGTACTATCTGTACAAGACGAACGACGGCGGTTATTACATGGATGGGAATACCCCTACACCGCTGCACATCAACCAGCAGGCAGACGGCACCTATACCATCTCTGACGGCAGCATCTACTTCGGCTATAACAACGTGAACACCGTGATGGGGTGGACCAGCACCGACCCCACGGAGGAGGCCGTGCGCTGGCGCATCTATTCGGAAGAGGAGATGCGGCACATGCTCTCCACCGCCACCCTCACGAGTCCGCAGGATGCGACCTTCCTTATCCAGGATGCCAACTTCGGACGCAATAATATGTACTACGGTTCGTGGAACTGGACGTTCCCCGGCGAGGTGAATCGCAACAATGCGGGCGACAATACGAACTTCTGTGTGGAGTCGTACCATGTGCCCTTCACTTTCCAACATACAATGTCTGGAGTGCCCAACGGAGTCTATGCCCTGACGGCACAGGGCTTCTATCGCCAAGATGGCACGGATAATGAACATCTGCCCGTCTTCTTCGCCAACAGCGAGACACGGACGTTTCCCGAAAAGGCCGACACGGAAAACTCCATGACGGATGCCTCGCATTCGTTCAGTGCGGGACTGTACAGGACGGAACCCCTCGTCGTGGAGGTGACGGACGGCACACTCAACATCGGCACACGACTGGAGGAGAATACACAGCTGTGGTGCATCTGGGACAACTTCGAACTGAAGTACTACGGCAATGCAACGACGAAGGAGGAAGTGCAGTTGGACATCGATTACCAGCGAGCACTGGCAACCCTGGAGTCGGGCAAAGAGTACCTCATCTCGACCGTAAAGGACGGAGTGACCTATTACCTGAAAGACGACGGATACCTGACCGACCAACTGGCAGAGGCCAAGAACTTCCCGTTTGAGCGCACGACGGGAGGCACCTTCAAGGAATACAGCTGGTTTATCAACAATTTTACGAATGGCGGAGATACTAACAACAATATTTCGGGGGCGAGCTTGAACCGAATCGGAACCTCCGCATATCATCGTCCCGACTTTGAGGGACAAGTGCTCTACCTGAACACTGACGGCCTTTATGCCGTACGCAGCACCAACTCCAACAGTACACAATGGGCCACCAGCGCATTTTGGACGACTGTAAGCGACAACGACAGCGACGGACTGCCCAACGCAACCTATACGATGACGGAAAAACCCTATATCTGGTACATCAGTGAACCAAGTGAAGAGTGGTATGTGGAGTTAGACAAAAAGGAACTGCGAGAGGTCATTCGCCGCACACGGGAGTTTGCCGCTACGGTGACTGGCAACGATGCGGCCGTGGCCAACATTACTGCCAAGTTGAACGCTGTGGACGTAGAGGCAATGACCACACGGACAGAGATACAAACGGCCACACAACAGGTACGTGAGGATGCAGCGGCATTCCTGAACCAACTGAAACTTTCGGCTGACCTGAACATCACAACGGGCTTCCTCTCCAATGCTACTCCTACGACTAATGCCAAATGGTGGAGCGTGCAGGACGGAGAGGGCAATGTGGGGCACGTGAATACGTTCGACCTGACATACAACGTGGCTGAATTCTGGAGCCAGAGCGGCTACAGCCTCAACCAGACCACCTATCTGCCCAAGGGAAAGTATCGCCTGACGGCACAAGCCCTGACTCGCACAGGCATGACGGCCACGCTGAGTGCCGGAGGAGCAAGCACGAACATCATCGGGGTTTCGTCAAGCTTTGTGAACTCTCGGAGTGGAGCAGGCTCGTACTTCGACAACGGACTTGGCGAGAACTCGCTGGAGTTCACCCTCGATGCTGACGGCGAGGTGACCATCCAACTGAAAGCTGACTCGGACAACGGCGACCACTGGTTGATTTGGCGCAACTTCACGCTGACACACATCTACGAGGCTCCGACCTTCACGCCCGGAGACGTGGACAACAACGGCATCGTCAGCATCGCCGACGTGACGGCCCTGGTGAACATCATCCTTGGCAAAGACAACACAAAACCCTACCAGTATAACCACGACGCAGCCGACGTGGACAAGAACGGCATAGTGAGCATCGCCGACGTGACAGCCCTGGTGAACAAGATTCTGGGCAAATAGCCAAGCGTAGCACTTTGGTCGTCCGATTACCGGGAAAAAAGAATTTTGTTTTTAGGTTAGTAAATAGGATGTGGGGACGAGGGTCGTGAAGACGCTCGTCCCCACAAATTTCACATTCCGACGTAAAAAAAAGGACTTACATTTCACGTTTTGACTTTTTATTACTATCTTTGTCCCCTACACTACTAACTGACGGAAAACACTATGAAAAGGATTCTCATCATGAACGGCCCCAACCTGAATCTGTTGGGCAAGAGAGAGACTGAAATCTACGGAGTGCATGACTTCAAAGGCTATCTGGAACAACTGCGCGAACGCTATCCAAACGAGCGTATCGACTATTTTCAGAGCAACATGGAAGGAGCACTCATAGACAAGTTGCACGAGGCTGGCTTCGGGAAGTGCGACGGCATCATCCTGAACGCCGGAGCATACACCCACACGAGTATTGCCATACTGGATGCCATCAAGGCCATCAGTACGCCCGTCGTGGAGGTACACATCTCAAACGTCTACAACCGTGAAGAGTTCCGCCACAAGAGCACGATTGCCGCTGCCTGCAAGGGCGTGGTGATTGGCTTCGGACTCGACTCTTACCGCGTGGCCTTAGAGGGCCTGCTGGGATAAGTTACGGACCACATTGACCGCAGACAGTTTGACGGCTGACAACTTGGACGACTACATCGTCCGGCACATCGACCCCGAGGGCGACTATCTGCACCGCCTGTGGCGCGACACGCAACTGCGTCTGTCGTACGGACAGATGGCAAGCGGCCACGTGCAGGGACGGCTGCTGAAGATGCTGACACGGATGGTCAAGCCACGTCTGACGGTGGAGTTAGGGACATTCAGCGGCTACTCTGCCCTGTGCATTGCCGAAGGGCTGGAGGAAGGAGCCGTATTGCACACATTCGAGATTTATGACGAGCAGGAGGACTTTACACGCCCGTGGATTGAGGGTTCCGACTTCCGCGACAAGATACGCTTCCACATTGGCGATGCCCTCAGGCTCATCCCCGAAATGGGGCTGAAAGACATCGACTTGGCTTTCATCGATGCCGACAAGCGACACTACGTGGACTTCTACGAAATGCTCTTGCCACGAATGAGGACGGGAGGCTTCATCCTGGCTGACAATACATTGTGGTACGGCCACGTTACGGAAGAGCATCCGCGCGAAAGCGACCTTCAGACGCTGGGCATCAAGCGGTTCAATGACTTGGTGGCTGCAGACGAACGGGTGGAGAAGGTAATCGTGCCTGTACGCGACGGGCTGACGGTGATTAGAAAGAGATAAAAGGTAAGAAGCAAATAATCTGAATAACATGGACAGTACAAGACAACAGAAGGTGGCTCGCCTGATACAGAAGGAACTGAGTGAAATGTTCGTGGCCGAGACGCGACGAATGCATGGGGTGATGGTGAGCGTGAGCCAATGCCGCATAAGTCCGGACATGAGCGTGTGCCGTGTCTACCTGAGCGTGTTCCCCAGTGAGCGCGCCGAAGAAATCGTGGCTAACATCACGGCCAACCAACGACAGGTGCGCTATGAACTGGGTACCCGCATGCGCCATCAGTTGCGCATCATTCCTGAACTGAAATTCTTTGTCGACGACTCGCTGGACTATGCCGAGCACATCGACGAACTGTTAGGAGTCTGACGGCTCCGGTGCCATGAACTATAAACTATTCATCGCCTGGCGTTACCTCTTCTCCAAGAAGAGCCATCATGCCATCAACATCATCTCAGCCATTTCCGCCTGCGGTGTGGCCATCGCCACGATGGCTATGGTGTGTACGCTCAGCGTCTTCAATGGATTCCAAGGGCTGGTGGCAGACCTTTTCACGGACTTTGATCCAGACCTGAAGGTGACCCTGGCAGAGGGACGGACACTCGCAGCTGACGACTCCGCCATAAAACAGTTGAAAACGATGGACGAGGTGGAGACCGTGACCCTCTGCCTCCAAGACCAGGCACTGGCCGTGCGCGACGGACAACAAGTGGTGGTCACCATAAAGGGCATGGACGACTCCTTCGGCCAACAAATGAACCTGCACCGGCTGCTCTATCCCGAACTGACGGAAGAAGACCTCCCCCTACATGCCGACGTGCTGGAATATGCCATCCCCGGCATACAGCTGGCCTTGAAACTGGGACTGCGTCCCGACTTCGAACCGCCCCTGCAACTATACGCCCCCAAACGTGGCGAACGGGTAAACATGGCGAATCCTTTGTCAAGTTTCAACAGCGACGAACTTATGAGCTCGGGACATGTCTTTCAGGTGAAACAGGCCAAATACGACACCCAATATCTCATCACTTCCCTGGGGTTTGCACAACGCCTCTTCAGCCAACAGGGACGCATCTCACAGATAGAGCTGAAACTGAAGCCTGGCATCCACATCGGTCGCGCACAACGAAGCATCGGGAAAATGCTGGGGAATCGCTTCAACGTGGAGAACCGCTACGAACAGCAGGAGGATGTCTTCCGCATCATGAAGATAGAGAAGCTTATTGCCTACCTGTTTCTGACATTCATTCTGCTGGTGGCCAGCTTCAACATCGTAGGTTCGCTGTCAATGCTCATGATAGACAAGGAACAAGACACACAGACTCTGTGCAACCTGGGGGCATCGCCCAGCAGCGTACAGCGCATCTTCATCATCGAAGGCAACATGATTAGCCTCTTGGGGGCCATCATCGGCATCATCCTGGGGGTTGCTCTGTGCTGGGTGCAGCAGCACTATGGGGTCATCTCCATGGGACAGAGCGAGGGAGCCTTTATAGTGGAAACTTATCCGGTCGTAGTTCGTGTCTGGGACCTTGTAGTCATCCTTCTCACCGTCGTAGCCGTCAGTGCACTTGTGGTATGGTATCCCGTGAAGCGCTTAATCTGAGCCGCCCACTCTACGTCATGGCAAAGCCTACCGGGGCACGGTGTAATCTGGCTTGCCGCTATTGCTACTATCTCTCGAAGCAGCAGTTCTATTCACAGCCCCGTCATCAGATGAGCGACGAACTGCTGGAGCATTTTATCCGCGAGTACATCCAGGCGCAAACGGACGATTCCGTGCTCTTCACCTGGCACGGCGGCGAGCCCCTCCTGCGCCCACTCGACTTTTATCACCGCGCCGTAGAATTGCAGCACAAATACGCCGAGGGGAAAAGCATCAGCAACTGCCTACAGACCAACGGCACACTGATTACCGAGGAATGGGCGCGTTTCTTACATACCGAAGGGTGGCTTGTGGGGGTGAGCATCGACGGTCCTCAGGAACTGCATGACCCCTATCGGCGCACGCCACAGGGAGGGCCCTCATGGGGAAAGGTGATGCGGGGCATCGATCTGCTTAATCGGTTTAGGGTAGAATGGAATGCAATGGCAGTCGTCAACCATCTCAACGGAGCGCATCCTAAAGAGTTCTACCGATTCTTCCGCGACGAACTCCAATGCCGGTATCTGCAGTTCACTCCCGTCGTGGAAACCATCCCCATGGGAAATCCCGGCGGAAAGGTCTCTCCTTATAGCGTCCAGCCTCAGCAGTGGGGCAAATTTCTGTGTAGTGTGTTCGACGAATGGGTGGGACACGACGACGTGGGCGAAATGTTTGTACAAATCTTTGATGCTACACTTGCCAACTGGTGCGGCATCACGCCCGGAGTCTGCACGATGGCACGAAGTTGCGGCCACGCCGCCGTCATGGAGTGGAACGGCGATGTTTACTCGTGCGACCACTTTGTGTACCCCCAGTACAAACTTGGGAACCTGCGGGAACGCCACTTAGTGGAAATGATGTACAGCCCCGAACAAATGGCCTTCGGACGAATGAAACACGAAAGCCTGTCGGACGAATGCCGACAATGCGAATGGCTATTTGCCTGCAACGGAGAATGTCCGCGTACGCGCATTCTCCCAGACCGCCGCTCGTATCTTTGCGAGGGCTATCGCCGGTTCTTCGAGCATGTGGCTCCTTGGATGGACGCAGCCAAACGGAACATCATGCAAGCGTCAACGTGTAAAGATAGACCGTAACGGCTGGAATGGCGAGCAACGAGGAGTCGAAGCGGTCGAGCATTCCACCATGCCCGGGTAGGATGTTGCCACTATCCTTGATGCCAAGTTGACGCTTCAGCAGGCTTTCCACCAAATCGCCCCACGTCCCAAAGACCACAACCACCAGGGCAAATCCGAGCCATTGAGGAAACGAGAGACTGGAGTCGAAATGAGCTACCACACAGGCTGCCAGCAGCGACACCATCGCCCCACCGATGCTGCCCTCCCACGATTTCTTCGGCGAGATGCGTTCAAAGAGGCGGTGCTTGCCAAAGAGCGAGCCAAAGCAATAGGCACCCGTGTCGCTCGTCCAAAGGAAAATGAAGACGGCGAGGGGGACTATAAACCGATAACTGGGTTGCTCCATCGGATGAGCAGGGTCGGCCATGAAACCAAGCACGGGAAGAAGGGAGAAGGGCAACGCCACATACATCTGGCTCAACATCGTATAGGCCCAGTTGTTGAGGGGGCTTTCCCGCTGCAAGTAGAGCTCGCTGATGAGTAGATAGACGATGCTGATAAGATAGGGAATGAAGACGGCGGCGGTGGGAACCCATCCGCTCAAGTAGCCAAAGAAGGCCAGGAAAAGATAGGCTCCAGCCACGGAGCATATCATGGGATTGACATCGACATCAGGACGTTCATTGACAACCGCACAGAACTCGTGAACGGCAAGAGTGGTAACGACAACAAACAGGAGTCCCATCGTCAGGGGGCTATAGGTGATGCCGCCAATCATGACGGCAAGGAAGACGATGCCGGTCAAGGTACGGATGATAAGATTGCGCTTCATAGTTTTATCAAGGTCTTTAAGGACTTTCTGGTTATTAGGGTAAGGGAACTAAGCCTCCCCCTCCTCGGGGGAGGTTGGACGGGAGCCCCCTTCTTCAGAGGAGGCTTGAGCGGCTTCTTCCTCCAGCAGCTCATCGGCACGACTACCCCAAGGACGCTTGCCGAAAATCTTTTCTACATCGTCCGCAAAGATAACTTCACGTTCGACAAGTAACTGGGCCAGCTGGGCATGGCCCTCCTGCTTTTCGGTGAGCAGACGTTTGGCACGCTCATACTGTTCGTTGACCATCTTCTGCACCTCTTGGTCGATGAGTTGGGCGGTCTCCTCGGAATAGGGCTTCGAGAACTGATACTCCTCGTTATTGTAATAACATAGGTTCGGCAGACGGTCACTCATGCCCATGTATGCAATCATGCCGTAGGCCTGCTTCGTAACGCGCTCCAGGTCGTTCATGGCACCGCTGGAGATGTGCCCCGTGAAGAGTTCTTCGGCGGCGCGTCCACCAAGAAGAGCACACATCTCGTCGAGCATCTGTTCCTTGGTCGTGATCTGTCGCTCTTAGGGCAGGTACCACGCGGCTCCCAAGGCACGGCCTCGGGGCACGATGGTCACCTTCACAAGCGGATTGGCATACTGGAGATTCCACGAGATAGTAGCATGGCCTGCCTCGTGGAGAGCAATGGTACGCTTCTCTTCGACGGTGAGCACCTTGGTCTTCTTCTCCAAACCACCGATAATACGGTCTACGGCCGAGAGGAAGTCGCCCTTCGTGACACTCTTCTTACTGCCACGGGCAGCGATGAGGGCAGCCTCGTTGCAGACATTTGCGATGTCTGCTCCTGAAAATCCGGGTGTCTGGCGG
>ODAI012214528.1_pt1 | contig 10667 bp, 10 predicted proteins | sample 1539321 | NCBI WGS metagenome assembly ODAI01 (sample SAMN02144231, study PRJEB22623) | gut metagenome | biome: sheep rumen | host: Ovis aries | place: New Zealand | reverse complement strand
TATCCGTCGGGGAATCATACAGACGGCCTTTGGAATAGCTGCTTATCCTGACGTTGCAATAGATAATCCCGGTCAGCATTATGAAGGCCAGGACGATGATTCCCTTGATGATTCTCATTGATTTCATAGCATATCGGGGCCTGCGAAAAGCATACCATATACCTTACAACTCCGCTCCTGGGTGCTTATACCGGTCCAGTCGCTGACACCCTTATGCGCAAAAAAGCGGTCAAAATGCGTATAAGGGTCCAACGGATGGACCATTATACGCACCGGGCGGCAGGCGGGGGAGAGGTAGAACAAAAAAGGCATCCCCGAGGCGGAGCAACAAAAAGCGCTGGCGAAATGCCAGCGCTTTTGTAGCCCGACGAGGAATCGAACCTCGATTTAAAGTTTAGGAAACTTCCGTTCTATCCGTTGAACTATCGGGCCATATCCGGCAGGGCCGGTATGTTTTGTTGCGGAGAACTACTCAGCGTTCTTGACAACGATCTGGCGGCCTCTGTAGTAACCGCACTCGGGGCATACGGTGTGATAAATCACGGTTGCACCGCAGTTTGAACAAGTTGAGAGGGTAGGTACGGCTGCAAAGTCGTGAGTCCTTCTCTTATCTCTCCTCTGCTTGGAGAGTTTGTGTTTCGGATGTGCCATTGTATATAACTTTTTTAATTATTCAAACCAAATCCCAATCTGTAAGGCTTACTGTCCTTTCTTCTGTCCGAGAAGATCCTTCAGGGCCGCAAAGGGGTTGTCCTGCGGAATCTCCTTGTGTTTGACTTCATCAGACTCACTGGAAAGGTGGGCAATCGCTGCTGGGTTGCATCCGCCTTCTTTGTGGACTCTTTGCATCGGAACGGCGAGGCATGTGTAATCGTACACGATCTGTCGGAGGTCCAGAGCGGGCTCCTCTGATGAGAAGTACACCGTCTCCCTTTCTCCCTCTTCCGTTTCCTGTACTGTGGAAGGTTCGTTTCCGAACTTCACGCTGAACTTTCTCAGTTCATCCACAGGAATCTCCAGATCCTCGAGGCACCTGTCGCAAGGAACCGTTACCGTTCCCCTTATCTTCAGGTCGATGCCCATGTAATTGCCTGATTTCTCCAGGTCACAATCCACATGGATGTCCGCATCCAGGATGTCTGAATTGTCAAAGCTTCCAAAGAACTCCTTGTCCGCACACCATGAAAATACACTTTTTCCGGTGGGCAATCCATTTAGAGGTATTACAAAATCTGCCTTCATAAGCCTTTAAACAGATTAAGGGCTGCAAAGATATGAATTATTTTTTAAAAGTCAATCTTCTTGATCAGATTTTCTTTTTCTTTCGAGCGGATCGAGCAAAGTTTTTCTCAATCTCATGTGGTGAGGGGTCACTTCCACCATCTCATCCTCCTGGATATACTCGAGAGCTTCTTCGAGAGAGAACTTGATTGCTGGAGGGAGAACGATCTTCTCGTCACTGCCGGCCGCTCTGACGTTCGTGAGTTTCTTGGTCTTGCAGATGTTGACGTTGAGGTCCCTTTCCCTGGTGTGCTCTCCAACGACCTGTCCGCCGTAGATTTCTTCACCGGGCTCGACGAAGAACTTGCCCCTGTCGAGAAGCTTGTTCATCGAATATGCGACGGCTTCGCCCGTCTCCAAGGATACGAGGGAACCGTTGTTCCTTCTCTCGATTTCTCCCTTGTAAGGCTGATAGTCCTTGAAACGGTGGGCCATGATGGCTTCACCCTGGGTGGCGGTGAGCATGTTGCTGCGCAGTCCCATGATGCCGCGGGTAGGGATCTCGAATTCGAGAAGCGTGCGGTCTCCACGGGGTTCCATATGGATGAGGGCACCTTTGCGCCTTGTCGTGAGCTCAATGGCGGCACCGACGAACTCTTCGGGAACTTCGATCGAAAGTTCCTCGATAGGTTCGCACCTCTGGCCGTTGATGGTCTTGTCGAGGACCTTGGGCTGACCGACCTGGAGCTCGAATCCTTCCCTTCTCATGGTCTCGATGAGGACCGAAAGATGGAGGACACCTCTACCGTATACAATGAAGGAGTCTGCGTTGAGTCCGGGTTTCACCCTGAGGGCGAGATTCTTCTCGAGTTCTTTCTCGAGTCTCTCCTTGATATGTCTCGAGGTGACGAACTTTCCGTCTTTTCCGAAGAACGGGGAATTGTTGATCGAGAAGAGCATGCTCATCGTGGGCTCGTCGATCGAGATGGGAGGAAGTGCCTCGGGGTTCTCGAAGTCCGCGATGGTGTCTCCGATCTCGAATCCTTCGATTCCGACCACGGCGCAGATGTCACCGCATTCGACCTCGTCGACATTCTTCTTGCCCAAACCGTCGAATACCATGAGCTGTTTGATCTTTGACTTCTCGACGATGTCGTATCTCTTGCAGAGGCTCACTTTCTCTCCGGTTTTGAGAGTTCCGCGGGTGATCCTTCCCACGGCGATCCTTCCCACGTAAGGGGAGTACTCCAACGAGGAGATCAGCATTTGGGGAGTTCCCTCGACTTTAGCCGGAGCGGGAATGATGTCGATTATGGCGTCAAGAAGGGGAGTGATGTTGTCCGTGGGATTCTTCCAGTCGGTGGACATCCAACCCTGCTTCGCGCTTCCGAATATCGTCTGGAAGTCCAGCTGGTCTTCATTTGCGCCAAGGTTGAACATAAGATCGAAGACTTCTTCCTGCACTTCGTCGGGACGGCAGTTGGGTTTGTCCACTTTGTTCACCACGACGATCGGTTTCTTTCCCATGTCGATGGCCTTGTTGAGGACGAACCTCGTCTGGGGCATGCAGCCCTCGAAGGCGTCCACAAGGAGAAGAACTCCGTCGGCCATGTTGAGGACCCTTTCGACCTCTCCTCCGAAATCGCTATGTCCGGGAGTGTCGATGATGTTGATTTTTACACCCTTGTAGACAACCGACACATTCTTGGCGAGGATGGTTATACCCCTTTCCCTCTCGAGGTCGTTGTTGTCGAGGATGAGTTCACCCAGATTCTCGGGCTTCCTGACGAGGTCGGCCTGATAAATCATTCGGTCGACCAGAGTAGTTTTGCCGTGGTCCACATGGGCGATGATTGCGATGTTGCGAACTTCCATAATGCTTTTGCGGGTACACTCCCCGCCGATAAAAAATTACTCTCTTTGAATTTAGCCCGCAAAATTACGCAGAATTTGGGGAATCTCTCAACTTTTGGCGGTAAAAAACGTTCCAATCTCCCGAGAGGTCAATCCGGTATGCAATTTTTTCATGTTTCTGGGGCGGCTATACCTTCGGCCGGATGGATTTTTTCCCCTTTTTCGTATATTTGCGACGCAAAAGCAGTGACTATAGGTTTGCATCCCCACCAAATGGCAGAAAAAATTCTCATCATCGACTGCGGATCTCAGGTGACCCAACTCATCGGGCGCCGTCTGCGTGAAATCAATGTTTTCTGTGAAATTTTTCCCTTCAACAAGATTCCGCCCATTGACGAGGACGTCAAAGGCGTGATCATTTCCGGCAGCCCATGTTCCGTCAGGGACGCCAACGCCCCCAAGATGGACCTTTCAGGAATAAAGGGTAAGTACCCTCTTCTGGGAATCTGTTACGGGGCACAGTATCTCGCCGCCACCTACGGAGGAAAAGTTGAAGGTTCCCTGGCAAGGGAATACGGAAGGGCGATGATGGACGTAGCCGACCATTCTTCTCCACTTTTCAGCGGAGTTGAACCCCATTCCCAGGTCTGGATGTCACACGGTGACACGATCTCCGCTCTTCCCGAAGGTGGAAAAGTTATCGGTTCCACTTCCGATGTGAAGAATGCCGCATTCAGCATCGAAGGTGAGGACACCTATGCGGTGCAGTTCCATCCCGAGGTGTTCCATACCGTCGAAGGGGCGAAGATGCTTGAAAACTTCGCCATCGGGATTTGCGGATGCAAGGGTGACTGGACACCGGATTCATTCATCGAAACCACCGTTTCTTCCCTTAGGGAAAAGCTCGGCAACGACCGAGTGATCCTGGGACTGAGCGGGGGAGTGGATTCGACGGTGGCGGGAGTCCTTCTCAACAAAGCTATAGGACATAACCTCACGTGCATTTTCGTGAACAACGGGCTCCTCAGGAAAAACGAGTTCGAGAGCGTGATGGCTTCCTATAGGGATATGGGTCTCAATGTCATAGGGGCCGACGCTTCGAAGGCTTTCCTTGACGCCCTGTCCGGAGTGTCCGAACCGGAAGCGAAACGTAAGATAATAGGACGGCTTTTCGTCGAGACCTTCGACCGCTACGCCAAGGGAATCGAAAACGCCAAGTGGTTGGCTCAGGGTACGATTTATCCTGACGTCATCGAATCGGCCGGAATCGACGGCATAGCTTCAAAGATAAAGTCGCATCACAATGTCGGAGGTCTTCCCAAGGAAATGAACCTCGGGATCGTAGAACCTCTGAGGATGCTTTTCAAGGACGAGGTCAGAAGAGTCGGACGCGCCCTCGGAATAAAGGAAGAGCTGGTGAGCCGCCATCCTTTCCCGGGTCCTTCACTCGCCCTAAGGGTGATCGGGGATGTGAGCGAAGAGAAACTTCGTGTCCTCCGCGATGCGGATGACATCTTCATAAGGGCCCTGCGCAGCTACGACTGCACCGGTATGGGATTCCGGTCGGCTTCAGATCCCAGATACATGGCGACCAACCTGTACGACGCCATCTGGCAGGCGGGAGTCATCCTCCTTCCGGTAAGGACAGTGGGCGTGATGGGAGACGAAAGGACATACGAGAATCCTGTCGCCCTCAGGGCGGTCGTGTCGACCGATGCGATGACGGCCGACTGGTTCCACTTCCCGTACGACTTCCTCGCCGATGTGAGCAACGAGATAATAAACAAGGTCAAAGGCGTGAACAGGGTCGTCTACGACATATCCTCGAAACCGCCGGCAACCATCGAATGGGAATAGAAAGGATCGGACCATACAAAAGCATATCAATTTAACATACATTATATATTATGACTACAGGAAACGTTCGCCCCGCGGATATGGAGCGCATCACCACACCGGCTCTCGCCGAAAAATTCATCGAAGAACAGATCGCGCAACTTCGTGCGCAGATCGGTGACAAGAAAGTCCTGCTTGCACTTTCGGGCGGAGTCGACTCATCGGTGGTCGCCGCTCTTCTCATCAAGGCTGTAGGAAAACAGCTGGTTTCAGTCCACGTCAATCACGGTCTTCTCCGTAAGGGTGAACCTGAGCAGGTCGTGAAGGTGTTCCGCGACGAACTGAACGCGAACCTTGTCTATGTCGACGCAGTGGACCGTTTCCTTGACAAGCTCGCCGGCGTAGCCGATCCCGAGCAGAAGAGGAAGATCATCGGTGCTGAATTCATCCGCGTGTTCGAGGAGGAAGCCCGCAAGCTCGAGGGCATCAGCTTCCTGGCCCAGGGAACAATCTATCCCGACATCGTCGAGTCCGGCCCCGTCAAATCGCACCACAACGTGGGCGGTCTTCCTGAGGACCTCCAGTTCGAACTCGTTGAGCCTATCAAGCTCCTCTTCAAGGACGAGGTGAGAGTGGTGGGCAAGCAGCTCGGCCTCCCCGACAACATGGTGTTCCGTCAGCCCTTCCCCGGCCCCGGCCTCGGAGTACGCTGCACCGGTGCCATCACCAGAGACCGTCTTGAGGCTCTTCGTGAGAGCGACGCCATCCTCCGTGAGGAATTCGCGAAGAACGGTCTTGAGGGTAAAGTATGGCAGTATTTCACTATCGTTCCCGACTACAAGTCAACCGGCGTGAAAGACGGAAAGCGCAGCTGGGACTGGCCTGTCATCATCCGTGCCGTCAACACACGTGACGCCATGACCGCCACGATCGAGGAGATCCCGTATGAACTCCTGCATCACATCACCAAACGCATCGTTACCGAAGTCCCGGGTGTCAACCGTGTCCTTTACGATCTGACTCCGAAGCCCACCGGCACAATCGAATGGGAGTAGTCTGAATGTGTCCCTTTTCAGGGACCGATATGAAAAGAACTGCAGCGGTAAGGGGGCTTCCTCTTTTCCGCTGCAGCTCTTTTATATCCTCGGAGTACTATAGCATGGTACCGTATTTCCCGCAGTACCACTTGTCTTCCCCGTCCACACTTTCGATCGAGAAATTGTTCCAGAATCCCGCTCCGCTTATCGAGGCTACAACTGTTCCGTCTTCGTCAGTGAGCTCTTTTCTTCCCTTCGGGTAAAGTCTTATGGTCTTGTCGGGAGTGCGAAGGGACATCTGTTCTTCAACGCTCTGCCATTCGTAGAAAGTGAGCCATTCATAGTATGTGACTTCTCCGTATCTCTTTATCTCGAGATATGCCGCTTCACCGTCCCCGGATCGTACCACTGAAATGAAATTCGGCTTGCTGTCCCAGTCGACGGAATAGTAGTACGGCAGTAGGCTTATCCTCCGGAAAGAGTTCAGAGTCTCTTCGCATTCAAAGACCTCCCCGTCCACTTCGAGGGTGAATTCCTCCTCATTTTCCTTGACTGTCTTTCGCGTTCCGTCCTCGAGAGAGATGACGATTCTCCCGTCTCTTTCACTGAATGTGCCACTTTCTCCCTTGTACAGGCAGGTGCCGTCATCCGAGAACTGAAGTATCTTGACCTCTTCGGAAGGATGGGGACCGAGGTTGGTTTGCCAGGAATGGCCGATGATCCATGAAGGGACCTCCTGGGAAGACAGTCCGCCATCTCCCTGTTTCGGGCCTTTGCAGGAGGGAAGTCCGGTAAGGAATACAAGGGTTGCGAGCAGGGTGAGAATCCCCGCCTTCGCCTTGGTCCTTATTGAGGGAGAAACGTGCTTCATCTTTCTTTTTCCGTCCCAAAATTATCGAAATTTCCGTTTCGGGGCAAATGTCTTCTCCGATAGGATGCGCAGTTGAGGAAATGGCATCTTTTACAAGGATTTCCGCCGCTTTTTTGAGTTCGGCAACATTTTTATCGCAAGGTAAAACGATTTATGCATAATTATTCATCATTTTTCTTTGGATATTCGGATTTCGTGTATAATTTTGCGCAAAGATGAATATTTATTCAAGAAAAGTTGAATATTTATACGTATATTTCGTATACCGGATCATATGAAAGATAAGATTGAAAGGCAGCGTGCGATTCACCGTATAATCGGGAAGCACAGGATATCCAGCCAGGACGAACTTATGTCGCTTCTGGCCAAGGAGGGGATCGAGGCTACCCAGGCCACGGTTTCAAGGGATCTCAAGGAAATGCGCATCGTAAAGATGCATTCCTCCAGCGGAGGACATTTCTACTCCGTTCCGACTGACCTTCTGCATGTGGTACCTTCGACGGACGTCAAGCACACGCTTTCAAGTATCCTCAGTATCGAGTTCTCGGGCGCATTGGCGGTAGTGAAGACAAGACCCGGATATGCCAACATGCTTGGGGCCATCATCGACGGGAACGCCCCCGAGGGCGTGATGGGCTCGATAGCCGGTGACGACACCCTTCTTATCGTCATGAGGGAAGGGACCAACCACCAGAGGGTACTCGAAGACATATCTTCCTTCATGCCCGGCATCGAAAGCAAGATCAAATAGAACAATTCATTCATACAGACACTTTTTTTAACAAATAGAAATGGACACTTTCACTGTCGAGGTAGCATCAGAGAAGCACCTCAAGTACGTTGACGAGATTCTCAAAACCATTGAGGATGCCACTAAGGTACGTGGCACAGGTATCGCCAAGCGCAAACCGGAATACGTCTCCAGCAAGATACTTGAGGGCAAGGCCATAATCGCCATGCTCGGAGAGCAGTTCGCCGGCTTCTGCTACATTGAATCCTGGGACCATGAGGAATTCGTGGCGAATTCCGGTCTCATCGTCCGCCCCGAGTTCCGTGGACACGGGCTCGCCAAGGCCATCAAGAAAAAGGCGTTCGAGCTTTCGAGACAGCGCTTCCCCAAAGCCAAGCTGTTCGGACTCACGACCGGCCTTGCCGTCATGAAGATCAACACCGAACTGGGTTACGTCCCCGTTACCTTCTCGGAGTTGACGACCGATCCCGTGTTCTGGAAGGGGTGCGAAAGCTGCGTGAACTTCGACGTCCTTTCGAGGAACAACTACACCCGGTGCCTTTGCACCGGTATGCTCTATGACCCTGAGGTGCAGGGCAAAAAACAGGAAAAGCTCATCAAGGAGGAACATCATGACAAGTCCATGAAGTGGCTCCTCAAGGTGAGGAACCTCCTCTCCCGTTCGGACGCTTAAATCGCGTCATCCCTTTTTTCATTCACTCACAAACATCAAAGGACACTCATCATGGCAGAAAATACAGCACCCAGGAAGAAAGTCGTAGTGGCGTTCAGCGGAGGACTTGACACATCCTTCACCGTCATGTACCTCACCAAGGAGAAGGGATATGACGTTTATGCGGCATGCGCCGACACCGGCGGATTCAGCGCCGAGCAGCTCAAGGAGAACGAGGAGAAAGCCTACAAGCTCGGAGCCAAGGCGTATGTCACCCTCGACGTGACGAAGGAGTACTACTCCAAGAGCATCAAATACATGATTTGGGGAAATGTCCTCCGTAACGGAACTTACCCCATCTCGGTCTCTTCCGAGAGGATATTCCAGGCGATGGCCATCGCCCGTTACGCCAAGGAGATCGGCGCCGACGCCATCGCCCACGGTTCCACCGGAGCCGGCAACGACCAGGTCCGCTTCGACATGACGTTCCTCGTGATGGCTCCCGGCGTGGAGATCATCACCCTCACAAGGGACATGGCCCTTTCACGTCAGCAGGAAGTCGACTACCTCAACGAGCACGGATATTTCGCGGACTTCACGAAGCTCAAATATTCCTACAATGTGGGTCTTTGGGGAACCTCCATCTGCGGAGGCGAGATCCTCGACTCCAAGCAGGGTCTTCCTGAGGCCGCATATCTCAAGCAGGTGACCGAGCAGACCCCTTCTACCATTGCCATCGGTTTCTCCAAAGGTGAGATCGTCTCCGTAAACGGGGAGCCTTTCGAAGACAAGGTGGCCGCGATCCAGAAGATAGAGTCCATCGCCGCCCCTTACGGAATCGGCCGTGACATGCATGTGGGTGACACGATCATCGGCATCAAGGGAAGGGTCGGATTCGAGGCCGCCGCACCGATGCTCATCATAGCCGCCCACCGTTTCCTCGAGAAATTCACCCTCAGCAAATGGCAGCAGTACTGGAAGGACCAGATCGCCAACTGGTACGGCATGTTCCTCCACGAGAGCCAGTATCTGGAGCCCGTGATGAGGGATATGGAGGCCATGCTCGAGGAGAGCCAGAGGAACGTCAACGGCGTTGTCACCATGGCGCTCCGTCCGTACGGATTCGAGACCGTGGGAGTCGATTCGAAGGATGACCTCGTCAAGACCAAACTCGGCGAGTACGGCGAGATGCAGAAAGGTTGGACCAGCGAGGACGCCAAGGGATTCATAAAGGTGTCATCAACGCCTCTTAGGGTATACTACGCCAACCATACCGAAGAGGGCGACAAGATAAGCAGTGAGTTATGATACGCGTCGGCATAGTTGGAGCCGCCGGCTATACCGCCGGTGAGCTCCTGAGGATTCTTCTGCTTCATCCGGGGGCTGAAGTGGTCTTCGCCCAGAGTTCCTCCCATGCGGGGGAGCCCGTCTGGACGGCCCACGAGGATCTTGCCGGGGAGACCGACCTTCGCTTCTGCGAGGAAGTCATCCCCTCGAAAGTCGACGTGATGTTCCTCTGTTCCGGTCACGGGAAGTCGAAGGGTTTCGTCGAGAGTCTGGGAGACTCTTACAAGGGATCGATCATTGACCTGAGCAACGATTTCCGCCTCAAGGCCGATGCAGGTGATTTCATCTACGGTCTTCCCCAGGTGAATCTCTCCAAGCTCTACGGAGCGAAGCATATCGCCAATCCCGGCTGCTTCGCCACGGCTATCGAACTGTCGCTCCTTCCGCTGGCGGCAAAACTTCCTTCCGAGGTCCATGTCACCGGAATCACCGGTTCCACCGGCGCCGGTCAGAAGCCTTCCGGAACTTCGCATTTCAGCTGGAGGACATCGAATCTTTCGGTCTACAAACCTTTCACCCACCAGCATCTGGGAGAAGTGACCGAAGCCCTCGTCGATGAAGGCTTCACCGGAAAGGTGAACTTCGTTCCGGTAAGGGGTGATTTCGCAAGGGGCATCATCGTGTCCACTTATTTCGATTCCGACCTTACGGAAGAGCAGGCCGTTTCCGCCTACAGGGACTTCTATTCATGTGACCCTTTCATAAGGGTCGTTGACTTCAACCCTGACCTCAAGATGGTCGTCGGAACGAACAGGGCGATTCTGTATGTGCGCAAATACGGGGACAAGGTCCATGTCATCAGCATGATCGACAATCTCCTCAAGGGCGCTTCCGGCCAGGCGGTCGAGAACATGAACATCTCTTTCGGCCTCCCGAGGACCGAAGGTCTCCAGTTCAAGGCCACAAGATTCTAGGGACCATTTCCCCACAAAGACAGATAGACAAGATGGAACTTTTTGACGTATACTCTCTTTTTGACGTAACTCCCGTAAAAGCCAAGGGATGCAAGGTGTGGGATTCCGAAGGTCAGGAATATCTTGACCTTTATGGCGGCCATGCTGTCATTTCGGTAGGGCATTGTCATCCCAAATACGTTGC
>ODAI013826216.1_pt1 | contig 10669 bp, 7 predicted proteins | sample 1539321 | NCBI WGS metagenome assembly ODAI01 (sample SAMN02144231, study PRJEB22623) | gut metagenome | biome: sheep rumen | host: Ovis aries | place: New Zealand | reverse complement strand
CTTGTACCGCTTGGATCTGTGACCTTTTGACAAAATGGCTCGGACGGAGCTGCCTTCACGACTCCATTCCGTACCTGACTGTCAGAGAAACTGGCCGTTTACTGAACAGTAACGCTTTGATTTCTAAATCCTGTCCGCGTTGACCGCAACGGTCTCCAGCGTTTCCATCGCTTCCGCGATCAGCGCCTCCACATCCAGTTTCGATTCAGACTCCAGGATCCGGTCCAGTTTCGGTTTGGTTGCAGGATGCTTCGGCAGGAATACCGTACAGCAGTCCTCATATGGCTCTATTGAGGTTTCATAGGTACCGATCTCCCGCGCGCGGTCCATGATATCGACCTTGTCCATCGCGATCAGCGGACGCATCACCGGCATCTCCACCGCGTTGTCGGTCACCACCAGTCCCTGTACCGTCTGGCTGGCGACCTGTCCGATACTTTCTCCCGTGATCAGTACCTGACAGCCTGTTTTCTTCGCGACTCTCTCAGCGATTTTCATCATAAACCGTCTGGTAAGGATGGTCATCTCATTTTCCGGACAGTGTTCCCCGATGGCCTGCTGGATGTTCAGGATATTGACGGAATGGACCCGGATGGTCCCGCAGTACCCGGCCAGGATTCCGGCCAGGTCATATACTTTTTCTCTCGCGCGCTCGCTTGTATACGGGAAAGAATGAAAATGAACCGCTTCGATCATCATTCCGCGTTTGGCCATCATCCAGGACGCGACCGGGCTGTCGATGCCTCCGGAAAGCAGGATCATGCCCTTCCCGTTGGTTCCCAGCGGAAGACCGCCGAATCCCCTGATCTTGTCAGCGAAGATATAGGTCTGGTCCCTGCGGACATTTACAAACAGCACACAGTCCGGATCATGGACATCCACTTTCAGGCCGTCATCTCCGCAGGCTCTCAGGATCGCGGCACCGGTGCGGCTCGCGATCGCGGGGGATTCCACCGGAAAGGGCTTGTCGACTCTCTTCGCCTCCACCTTAAAAGTCCTGACATTCCTTTCGGTCATCATCTTTTTCATATACGCCGCTGCTGCCTGGCTGATCACTTCCATATCCGATTCTGTTTCCACAGCGCTGGACAGAGAAGCCACCCCGAATACTCTGAGAATTCGTTTTTCAATCTCTTCTTCGCTGTATTCCGCAGGAGTTTTTACGAAAATCAGCCCTTCTTTGCGATAGGCTTCAATATTCTGGTAATCTCTGAGTGTATTTCTGATCCGGGACAGAAGCATCCGCTCAAAGTACGGTTTGTTCATCCCTTTCAGGGCAACTTCTCCGGTACGGATCAGATAAATCTTTTTATTTTCTTCCATAGTCTTTCGGCTCCTGTTTTCTCCTGGATCCTATCTGCCCATCCGGTGGGCGATCGCCATCATTTTTCTGTGTTCTGATACAGATTTCGTCAGTTGCTCAAGGACATAATCGATCTCTTCTTCTGTATTGTCGGCGGAAAGGCTGAAGCGGACCGCGCCTTCCGCCTCTGACGCGCCCACTCCCATGGCACCGAGTACATGGCTGTAGCCTTTGTGATGGGATGAACAGGCGGAACCTGTGGAAACGCAGACGCCCTGCTGTTCCAGCATATGGAGCAGGACTTCTCCCCTGCAGTCCGCAAAGGAAACATTGACAATGTGCGGCAGCCACTGATCCGTACCCGGGTTCCCCTGATGCTCCGGTCCATGAATGGTCACCTCCGGAATCCCGTTCCGGATCCCGTCGATCAGGCGGCGGCTCAGCGCACGGACTCTTTCCAGGCGTTCCATCATACCGGATGACGCCTGCCTGGCTGCTTCCGCGAATCCGGCAATCCCCGGAACATTCTCCGTCCCTGAACGCAGGCCGTTTTCCTGGCCACCTCCACGGATCAGCGGGACAATCCGGACATTTTTGCGGACATAGAGGATTCCGACGCCTCTCGGACCATGCAGTTTATGCCCGCTCGCCGCGAGCAGGTCAATCCCTGCCTTTCTGACATCGATGGGCAGTTTTCCGTAGCTCTGGACCGCGTCACAGTGAAAAAGAGCGTTTCCGGCTTTTCTGACCAGGCGCCCCACTTCCTCTACAGGCTGGACCGCGCCGGTTTCGTTGTTGACATGCATCACAGAAACGAGAATCGTGTCCTGTGTCAGAGCATTTTCCAGCGCGTTCAGGTCCAGGCGGCCCTCCCGGTCAACCGGAAGACGCACGACATCCATCCCCTGCTGCTCCAGATCCTGAAAACATTCCAGGACGGCCGGATGCTCAATCGCGGTGGTAATGATCCGGCTGCCCTGCCGTTTTCTCGCCCGGACGGCTCCGTAAATCGCCGCATTGTCCGACTCTGTGCCGCCGGAAGTAAAATACACTTCTTCCGGAGAGGCCCCGATCAGCCGCGCCGCGTCACTCCGGCAGCGCCGGACAAACTTTTCCGCGTCCAGCCCCGCCCGGTAAAGAGAAGACGGATTTCCAAAATAGTTTTTCACGGCGTCCACCATGGCGGCTGTTACGTTTTCTGACTGTTTTGTTGTCGCGCTGTTGTCCAGATAAACAAACATCTCGCGAAATTCTCCTTTGTGTTCTTCTGCTCTTTCGATAGAACGACGGGCTGCCTCATACGGAGACAGCCCGTCGGAACTTTTTAACTGATACCGTTTATTCTCTTACAGTTTTCCGTTTTCAGAACTGCAGGAAATATTATTTGGCATAATCCACAGCCCGGGTTTCCCGGATCACATTGACTTTGATCTGGCCCGGATACTGCAGTTCACTTTCAATCTTTTTACTGATCTCCCTGGCAAGGAGCGGGATTTCCTGATCCGATTTCTCGTCCGGCCGCGCGATCACGCGGATTTCGCGACCTGCCTGAATCGCGTAGGATTTCTCGACACCAGGAGTCGTATTCGCGATATCCTCCAGCTTTTTGAGCCTCTGGATATAATTTTCCAGTGTTTCCCTGCGCGCTCCCGGCCTGGCAGCCGATAAGGCGTCTGCCGCCGCGATCAGGACAGCCTCCGGACTCTTGGCTTCATAATCACCATGATGCGCCGCCATGGCATCGATCACAGCTTCGGATTCCTTGTACTTGCGGAGAAGATCAATGCCGATATCGACATGGGTCCCTTCCCCTTCGTGGTCAATGGATTTTCCGATATCATGCAGCAGTCCGGCCCTCTTGGCCAGCTTGATGTTGAGATCCAGCTCCGAAGCCATCAGTCCCGCAAGATGCGATACTTCCACCGAATGCTGCAGGACATTCTGCCCGTAGCTGGTCCTGTACCTGAGACGGCCCAGCAGCTTGACCAGCTCCGGATGCAGGTTGTGAATCCCAACCTCGAAGGTTGCCTGCTCCCCGGCTTCCTTGATCGTGGTGTTGACTTCCCGTTCTGCCTTGGAAACCATCTCCTCGATCCTCGCCGGATGAATCCGCCCGTCGATGATCAGTTTTTCGAGAGTGATTCTCGCGACCTCCCGGCGGACTGGATCAAAGCATGAAAGAATGACAGCTTCCGGGGTGTCATCAATGATCAGATCCACTCCGGTGGCAGTTTCAATCGCGCGGATATTGCGCCCCTCACGGCCGATAATCCGTCCCTTCATGTCATCACTCGGCAGATTGACAACCGAAACGGTGGATTCGGCCACCTGGTCCGCGGCACATCTCTGGATCGCGCCGACAATGATCTCCCTGGCCTTTTTGTCCGCTTCTTCTTTTGCCTTGGATTCAATTTCCTTGATCATGACGGAAGCATCATGACGGACATCTTTTTCGACGCTCGCCAGCAGAAGCTCACGGGCTTCATCGCTTGTCATCCCGGAAACTCGCTCCAGCTCCCTGGTCTGCTTTTCGATAAAACCATCCAGTTCCTTCTGCTTCTCCGCCACCGTATTTTCAAAATCTTTTTCTTTTTTGGAAAGCCTGCGGTCCCGGTTGTTCAGATTCTCTTCTTTTTTCTCAAGATTCTCGAGCTTTCTGTCAATGGACTCTTCTTTCGCCAGGAACCTTTTTTCGAGATTGTTCATCTCATTTCTGCGGTCCCGGACTTCTTTTTCGGCTTCCGTACGCATTTTATGCGCTTCTTCCTTTGCCTCGATTGTGATTTCTTTTTTGATGGTTTCTGCCTGGTTTTCCGCGTCCAGCAGAATATTCTGCGCGCGCTGCTCCGCGGATCCGATCGTCTTCTCACCGACGGATTTCCGGATCATATAGCCCGCGAACAGGCCCACAGCCAGTGCAGCAATTCCTACCACAACCATCAGGATTTTTCCTGTAATGATGTAACTCCACCTCCTGAAAATATGTAAACAGGAACTCTGCCTCCCGGAAAAACCGGGGCTTCCGGTTCCTGCTGATCAGAACAGCTGTATTAAGGGACTGGACTTTTCATAAAGACACCCGCGCGTATCACTCCGTGAATCCCGGCCCCTCCGCGGGAAACCCGGCGCGTCAGCGTCATCGGTTCCCACAGATCCGGAAATCATCCAGCGATAACGGAACGGGCTGTTTCCAAGTCCCTGATTGTATAAATTCAGCCTTAAAAAATAATGATTGATATTGATAAATATCCTATTTATATTATAATGATTTCACTTGATTGTCAAGAAAGGGAGGTGTTTAGTATATACGGTTTAAAAGAACCGCTGCGCAACTGTGACCGGATCCTCATGATCCTTCCCGTCATTTTTGCCGCAATCAGTATCATCATGGTCGGAAGCACAGCCTACACCGACCAGTTCAATATTTCGAGGGACCTGGTCGTACAGATCTCCGCCTATCTGATTGGTTTTGTACTGCTGTTCCTGATGCTGACAGTGGATTACGCCCAGTTCGAAGGGATCCATGTGTTTCTCTATATCCTTTCCATCTCCCTGATGCTTCTGGTCTATACCCCGCTGGGTGTGGAACAGTATGGATCAAGGGCCTGGATTACCCTGGGCGTCACGACCATGCAGCCATGTGAGATTGTCAAGATCACCTTTACCCTGTGGTACGCTTCGTGGCTGAACCGCCACAAAGAGGAACTGCACCTTCTGAAAGGGCTGCTGAAGTCTGTCCTGCTGTCCGCGCCGGTCCTGTTCCTGATCGCCACAGAGGATCTGGGAAACGCCCTCGTTGTCTTTTTCATGATGGTCATGATGCTGTATTTCGCGGGTGTCGACGGAAAGCTCTTCGCGAAATGCGCAGTGGTATTCGCAGCGTGCCTGCCGCTCGGCTATCTGCTGATGCAGTCACATCAGAAAGAACGGATTGACGCGTTCCTGCACCCCAACGATACATCCCTGTCAGGCAATTATCAGGTCTGGAACTCCAAGGTCGCCATCGGTTCCGGCGGACTGACCGGCAAGGGACTCTTTCAGGGGACGCAGAAATCACTCGACTACCTGCCTGTCGCCAAATCCGATTTCATCTTCTCGGTCATTGGAGAAGAACTTGGCTTCCTTGGCGGTGTCGCCGTGATTCTCCTCTACGCGGTCTTCATCTTCCGGATCATCATGATCGCCCACAATTCCAAGAATCTCCTGGGCCGCCTGATCGTCACGGGCCTGGGCGCCATGTTCATGTTCCAGGTGTTTGAGAATATCGGCATGACGATGGGGATCATGCCGGTGACCGGCATCACGCTTCCGTTCATCAGTTACGGAGGGACTTCTGTCATCGCAGATATGGCGGCCGTCGGGATTATCCTGGGGATCGGCGCCAGGAGCAAAATCATCCACTTTTCGTAAAAAAAAGAACCTGTCAGACAGTAGGAACATCTGTCTGCAGGTTCTTTTTTATCTCATTGATGCGTTCTCTGCGTCATCCGGCAGGCAGCACCGCACTCCTTACGCCATAGCATTGTGTCTTTTATTTACTGCTCCGCCATATGCTGCATCCGCGCGAGGATCCTCCTGAAATTGTTCAGGATGTAACCTTCCTCACTGCAGACCACCGGTACGCCGCTGTTGACGGACAGATGGATATTTTCATCATCCAGGATGCCTCCTGCGACCGGCATATGCAGGCTGTCCGCGATCTCAGACAGCGTCGGGAAACAGGAAATCGCTCCGGGTGAAAAATACTCGCTCTTCAGCTTGTTGATCACCGCGAACCGTTTCCGGATCCCCAGCGATCTCAGGGCCGCGTCAACCGAATCCGCATCGCGCACGGACGCGAATTCCTGCGTAAGTACCACAACAGCCCAGTCCGCCAGCCGCACAGCCGTCTGCCAGTCCTCCCCGGAAGCCGGCGGCGCGTCGATGATCAGATAATCAAACTCCGCCTCTACCTCCTGCAGCAGTCTCTTCATATCACAGGTACGAATCACGGTCTTATCCGGATTCTGTGAAGCGGACAGCAGATACAGCGAAGAAAAGCGCTCATCCCTGACCATGGCCCTGCGGATCGAACAATCTCCCCGGATGACATCCGCGAAATCATAGACAATCTCGTTTTCCAGTCCAAGGCAGATGTCCGCGTTCCGGAGCCCGGTATTCATGTCAACCATCAGCACCCGGCTGTCGTCCATCGCCAGTACTGCCGCCAGGTTCACAGCAAACATTGTTTTCCCCGTGCCGCCTTTTCCTGATGTAACCGCTATCATGATACTCATAATCACTCTCCAGAAACTCCGCTCTGTTATCAGACCTGTACTTCCTCCATAATGTATAATTGTACCACAGAACACCGGCAGATGTCACCTGTCGAACGAGAATGGACCGCTGCCGGATTACACATCCGGATCCGCGTTGTCCGAAGGTTCTGTTTCCACGGATTCTTCTGTATCCTCAGATTCCCCGGACTCTCCGGAATCTTCCGGAACCGTTCCCTCATACGGAATATCATCCTGCGCTTCCACCTCTTCCTGGGAAAGCAGGCTGTAATCCCCCGCGGCATACTGCTCCTGCAGCTCCATATACTGTCCGATGATTTCCCTCGCGACCGGACCGGAATACGCGCCGGCACCGCCCTGGAACAGCAGGACTGCCACCGCGATCTGCGCGTCGTCCGTCGGGCCGAAGGCGACAAACCAGGAGAAATTGCTGTAGCTGCGCTTGTAGCGGTCGATATCACTCGCATCCGCACTGGACAGGTTCATCACCGCGCGTCTGACAGCAGCCGCATCCGAACTGAAGGTTTCCGGATCCTTCTCCATCAGACGCTTCATCTCCGCCTCCACTTCTTCGAAGGAAAGCCCCGGCGCGATACCGGACAGGTGCTGCCGGACATATTCCACTTCATCCGGGGTATTGATCTTTCCGGATTTCTGCGCGGTTCCTGTTTTCGCACCCACGCTGTAAGGGAAACCCGCGAAAACTCTTCTGGCGGTACCGTTTCCTCCCTGGGCGACCAGATGCATGCCATCCCGGATCACATCCCAGGCACCGGAATTGGTATTTTCCACAGTCACACCTTCTGCCTGCAGATCCCCCTGGCCTTCGATGCTTTTTGTCAGTGTCAGCGGATACAGGGTGCCCCCGTTCGCGACGGTCGCGACATACCTGGCCATCTGGGCAGGTGTATAGGCGTTTTCGCCCTGGCCGATCGACAGATTGAGTTTATCGCCTGTCGTCCAGGTTCCCTGGTTCACATAATGATCCCGGAGAACAGCCGTCAGTTCATCCAGTTTCGCGGATTTTACGCCCATTTCCTCGAGGCCGTCCTTAATCTGGCTGCCGTTCATTTCCGCGTCGATCCAGGTGATCAGTGTGGTGATCCTCTCTTCCAGGGCATTCGCGTCATCGGCAATATCCGTACCGAAGAATTTATCCGCGTTTACTTTTACATAATAGCGGAGCTGCGACTTTAACGCGTTCTTTTTACGTTCTTCGCTTGGCACGCCGGAAATGGCTTCGCTGATTTCCAGGCCGGTTTTTTCGTTCATCCCCAGTTTCGTCGCGTAGTCCATGACATCACTGATATCATGGTCAACAGGCAGGCTGGTACCGGCAGCGAAGTTCCTTCCCGCGCCCAGGTCATACATGTAGTAGTTACAGGACTGCGCCAGGGCGTTCCGCATGGTCAGTCCTCCGTGCGCGCCATGATAATCGTTCCAGATCCAGCAGCCGAACGAACGAGACCCCAGATGGACCGCTCCGGCGCAGGTCAGTGTATAGGTCGGGCTGAAGCCTTTGTTGAGGGCACTCAGGCAGGTAATCGGCTTGAATGTGGAACCCGGCTGTACCGCGGACATCGTCGCGATATTATACAGCGGCCGCTCGGACAGCGGATCCCTCGGATTGGAACTTTGCAGGGAATCCCAGTCTTCCGAGGAAATCCCCTGGGAGAACAGGTTCGGGTCATACCCCGGATAACTGGCAAGGGCCAGTACCTGTCCGGTTTTGACATCAACGGCCACTGCCGCTCCCGCGTTGCAGTTGGCGTAAGCTTTACTGTAGCCGTAATTCCCGTACTTGCTCCGGAACGTTCCTCCCCGGCGGACCTGTGTAATCGCTTCCTGCAGCGCGTTTTCGGTAATTTTCTGCAGATTCAGGTCGATCGTCAGGGTCACGTCCTTTCCGGGCACCGGCTCCGTGGCGTCCAGCTTCGCCACTTCCTCTCCCTGCGCGTTCACCTGTACCGTTTCCGTACCCGGAACTCCCTTGAGAATCGATTCGTAATGACTCTCAATTCCTTCTTTGCCGATCAGGTCCGTACTGGAGTAACCCTTCTGTACATATTCTTCCTTCTCGGATTCTGAAATCCTTCCCAGATATCCCAGGACATGACAGGCCGTGTCGCCATTCGGATAATACCGGACGGACTGCCGCTCCACTTTCACGCCAGGGAAAGAATCTGAATTTTCTTCCAGCTCAATGACGCTCTGGTCGGAGATGCCTGCCGCGATTTCCGCCGGCATATAGCTCTGATATCCCAGACTTTTGATGACATTGCGGACCAGCAGGATTTTCCTGGCGTCCTCGTCGGAAAGAGCCGGATCGATTCTGTACTTTTCCCTCATCAGGCGGAATGCCTTTTTCGCGGACGCATCTTTATCAATCCGGAAGCTTTCAAGGAAGGTATTCCGCTCCAGCTCCGCGGTATAAATCATTTTTTTTACAGAAATCGGCGGATAGATCCCATACTCGGTCTGCAGTTTTTTCTGCGCGTCATAAGCCGAAAGGCTTTCGTCGATATTTTCTCTTGCCCTGAGTTCCGCGAAGGCCTCGGCCGCGGTCAGTTCCGGACTCATATTCTGCTCTTTGAGCCAGTCCGCGATTTCAATATCATATGTATAGTAAAGTGTTCCTTCCTCATCGATACAGATCGGAAAGGAATCATTGTATTCGTCTCCGTTTTTTTCCAGAAGCCGGATCAGGGACAGCGCCATATCATTGAGATGGTCTTCGTCGGTTTCCGCCGCTACCAGATGTACCGCGAAGGTCTGCTCGTTCCCGGCCACCAGTCTTCCGTACCGGTCATAGATCCTTCCCCTGGCGGCAGATGTGTAGACCGTCTTGTTGCTGAGGCTTTCCGCGTCATTCGCCCAGGAGTTCCCCTGCACCACTGTCAGCATATACAGCCTGGCGATCAGTACACACATGAGAATCAGAAATATGGAAACAATCTGTCTGTGTCTGTCCTTAAAAAAAGCTCCCATTACTTTCCCCTTTCACAGTGTCACACAAGAAAACGGGAACGCCTGCGTCGCCGGTGCAGGATATGGCTGATCAGCATCAGCAGCAGATAATTCCAGAACAGTGTCCCCGGCAGGCGCAACAGTACCCGGAGGATATCCGGCAGCGTCTGTGTAAAAGCCGCGTATAGCAGCCATTGTCCCATAACGGTCAGAACCGTCGCCATCGCCGTCACGAAAAAAAGCATAATCCTGCTTTCGTTATTCAGGCGTCTCTTCATATAGATCATCAGGCCTCCGGCAGCCAGATACAGAAGCGGTGACGTACCTGTGATCTGTCCATAACAGATATCCCTGAACAGACCTGCGGCAGTCCCCGCGATCAGTCCGTCAGGGGAATCGGTATCATCAAGATATGTATACGTCAGTATAAACACCAGAATAAAATCCGGCACACCTCCCCTGATGGAGAAATAATGTGCCACATTTCCCTGGAGCAGAAAACATATGAAGCAGAAAACCACCAGTTTGATCCTGCGTGCAACCATTTTCCCTTATTCCTTTTCTTCTACGAACACAGCGACGATCCCGGCCGCGTAAAAATCTACGGAAGGAGCCACATGGATACTTACCTGGCTGGTTGTTTTATCCTTGTTGACAGAGGTAACGGTGCCAATCTCCAGACCGGCAGGATATCTTCCCAGGCCGGAAGTCGTCAGGAGATCACCTTCCTCGATCTTTTTTCCGTTATCCAGCAGATATCCCTTCAGAGCGCCCTTTCCGTCTCCTGTTACGACTCCGATCAGGTTTTCCTTTCCCTGTACATAAAAGCTGACAGAAGTGGAGGAATTGATGATGCCGGAAACCTTTGAAGAATTCCTTGCTACGGAAAGAACCCGTCCCACCATTCCGGACGGCCCGACCACGACATCCCCCTTCTGCACGCCCTGGCGTTTTCCGGCGGAAATCGTCAGGATTCCGTATACACCGGACGAATCCAGCGAGATGACATCGGCTGCCACTTCCCGGTAACCTGATGAATGATCAATATATGAGAAATTCGAAGATAACTGTTCCAGCTCCTCGCGCTGTTCCTGTGCCACCTGTGTTTCCGACAGGGCTTTTT
>ODAI011191368.1_pt1 | contig 10669 bp, 12 predicted proteins | sample 1539321 | NCBI WGS metagenome assembly ODAI01 (sample SAMN02144231, study PRJEB22623) | gut metagenome | biome: sheep rumen | host: Ovis aries | place: New Zealand | reverse complement strand
GTGTTGTGGTTTCATACGGCAGTTTACAATAGAGTCTCCCAGCCCGTTGATGTGGTTGAGTACGTTCCAGCGGATTGTGTTTTTCTTGTCCATGTCCGATCCTCCTTAATGCGATCAACATTGTCAGTGTTCCTCGCTGACGACTGAATTTTACACCCACCTCATGTCTTTAAATGTGACCCTGTGGATGTTTTTTGAGAAAAATATACAATACGGATTTATACCCGCCATGAAAATTTGAATTCGGTAAAGATTTGAACGATTTCTGCAAAAGAAAGATTATCTGGAATGCGCTTCCATTTTTCAATTGCACTCTGCATTAGTTTTTCGTCTGTACAGTGGAAAACTAGTTTGTCTATTCCAAGCACATCTGCAACATAGATTTGTGCAAGATAGATAAGCTCCTTGTTGTTACGCATGTTTCCACAGCCCCAGTTTCCGGTGTGAACTCTTGTGCTTGTTGATTTGTCTTTTTGTCCTCGTTTTATAATTCCTCCAAAGCCCGCAAAAAGTGTTATGAGCAGGAATATAATTTCCTGTTCTTTGTAAACGCCGTCGCCACCATAAGGTGCCATCATTGAAATTACATTATTCTTTTTGTCCCATGTTATGAATTCTTTCTGGCCGTTACAAATGCTTACCCACTGGGGAACATTTTCAAAAAGAATTGGTGTGAGCACTGTAGTATGATCAGGTGTTTTGTGAAGAAGAGTAGAATCAATGTCCTGGCATCTGTCAAGAAAAACTGAGGCTTTATGAAGCAGAGGCATTTCCATTACCATAGCTGCTTCCTGGCTTCGCGATTCGCTTCCCCATTCTGTGAAGGCTCTTTCTGAAGCAAAATTTACCTGCCAGATTTTTGTAGCGGAGGAGTTATCATCCTTTGAATTATCCATGTCTAAAATCCCGTAATCATAACCGTGATCATAAAAGACAAGTTCTACGCCATGCTTTGAAAGACATTTTCTATCTAAATCTGCAGTGTTTCTGAATGTATATTTGGAAATTCGTATAAGCCCGTGCTGCGCTTTATGATAGTATTTTGATTCTTCGTAAATTTCTTTTTTCTTTTGATTTTCAAATTCTTCGTCCGGGAAGTCGTTTTGATTCATGAGCTCTTGGATTCGAACAGAGGTAAAGCCAAATTCTTTTGTAAATTTCAAAGCTAAGTTTTTCATAGTGAATAAGATAAACACAAAAATTTCAGAAGTCAATAGTTGGTGTATGTTTGTATAGTTGATTTATCTCAAGAATTGGATTTTCTGAACTTGCCAAATTCTCCAACTGGCTTTATCTTAATCCTTGCCGGCAAAAAAACACACAGGAGACTTTATGAGAACTATTAAAGACGTAATGGATATGGACGTAAAAAACCTGGAGCTTTCGGTACGCTGCAATAACTGCATGTCCCGAATGGAAATCAAAAAACTGAGTGAACTCACCGCAATGTCAAAAGACGAAATTTCCAAAATGCGCAACATCGGCAAAAAATCAATTGACGAACTTGACGCCCGCCTTGCCGAAATTGGTCTGTGGTGGCAAATGACCGACCGCGACTGGCTCAAGTGGGGCATGGGACATATTGAGTGGATTAAGACGCATTGATAAAATAAAAGTATGAAAGACATGCTGCAACAATATAAACAATTTGCGGATAATTTCGTTTTACGCTTCCCCGAAAATGAACAGCCAAAGGTGCGCGAGCTTCTTGATTTTTTGATGAACTCAAGAACCCGCGCGCTGGAGGCCGCAGACATAGAAGATTTATTCTGTGTGTTTTCGGAGGAAGCTCTGAAAAACGGAGCCTTTCATTACAAAGAGTTTGCTTCCTGGAAAGAAATTGAAAACTGGAATCCGGCGGAAAAAATTGATCAGGCTTATTTGATTTTGTCATTAAAGAAAGGCACTCTGATGACGGATATCATGAGGATTTGTGATTCGCTAAAGCAGCATTTTTCAAACTCGGATTCTGAAAATCACTTTGGAACCTATTATTTAGAGAATGAAGAGAATCTGCCGTCGAAGATGATTTATGTTTAGAAATTAATACTTTCTTAAAGTTATCTTTTTGTTCCTCACACCCTCAGAATCTTCTTATACCACTTTACGGCTTCTTTATAGTCGCCGTTTTTTTCATATTTTTGAGCCACGAGTTTTATAGCCCAGTCTTTGCGTTTTTTTGCAGCTTCTAATAAGCATTGAGGAATTTCCTTTTTGCCATTTTTTTCATATGTTTCAACTATTGATCTTATAGCCCATTCACTGCCATCATTTGCCGCTTTTAATATACTTGGAGAAATTACAGGTTCGTCGGTTTTGGGTTTTTGTGAAGGATTCAAGATATTCGATATTTTTTCTTTTGTTTCTTCATCATATTGTTCAAGATTTCCAAAGGCATTAATGCCTACTGAAATATTTAAAGAACCAAACTCAATATGTTTTAAACTGGTGCAACCAAAGAAAGCTCCTCCGTCAATTTTTTCTAGTTTTTCAGGAAGCGTGATTGAAGTAAGTCCTGTGCATCCCAAAAACGCATTTGTTCTGATTTCTTTTAATGACGACGGGAAAATAACTTCTTTGAGATTATGTAAATTCTTATAGGCATTAGGGAGAATTATTTCTGTGCCTTCTTCTATAACAAGACTTTCGACTTTGTCTAATTCTTGTCTTTGTTTTTCTTGTTCTCACTGTTCTTCTTTTATTTTATCTGCTTTTTCATTATTTTTTTTATTTTCTTCTTCTATTCTTTTTTGTTCTTTTTCAAATTTATTGCGTTCGCTTTCAATTTTTTTGAGGAATTTCTGGATTTTTTCGAGTTCCTCAGTTGTTTGTTGATTTCTACTAGATTCTCTCAGAGCCCGTTCCTCTTGAGTTCGCTGCTCTTCAGGTATCCAAGCAATCCTTTTTTGCGAAGAAACTGTTTCAGACAAAAATGTTTCGAACAATTTTCGTTGATTATCATAAAATTCTATAGTGGCCCAATATTCATCTCTAAGGGGGAACTCTCCATGAGTATAGCCAGAGAAAGGAAGAATGAATGATTCAAATTCTGGATGTTTTGAATCAGGTTCACAAAACTCGATAATAAAATGAGCAGCTTCTGCAGGAGCAGACGAAAGAAAATTTTCTGTTAGCTGTTCCGCCCCTTCCAAAAATGTGCAATCAGAAATATTAACAATATCAATGTTATTTACAATAGCTTCTATAATCTGAATAAAGCAATCATCAAAAGTAACAACATCCCAATTAAATTTTGTTGGCTGTCGGAAATTTTTTTTAATTTTAGATTCCTGGATAATAATTTTAAAATTAATTCCTTTGTAAACTGCATAGCTGGAAATTATTGGAAAAGAAGTATGAAATTGTCCGATAAAAAAACAGTCTACTAAATCCTTTGCGCATCTTCTGATGTGATTGAACGCGCTTTCATAAACGATAATACGTGGCATTTTACCCCATTTATTATAATCTGGGTGTCATTCATATGCTTGTCTATCATCGTTATCATAAATCTCATATTCGTGAAAAGCTGGCATTTGAGTTCTCCTAAAATAGAAAGTAATTATATATTATAAATCATCAAACCAATTTTGCAATGTTATAAGCACAATGTTTTTGAGAATTATTTACTATATAAACGCCGTGTAGATTTATCGTAGAATATCAACTGACAAAGCAAATCTAAAGTGTACTTTTGCGTAATGGCGTGTTATAATTAATATAAGAAAAATAAGGAGTGCATTATTATGTTTGGTGATGAAGTTAGTTTTGATGGTATTGAGTCCCCGGTTAAAGATCTGATTAAAGTTCTTGAGGAATCAAAAAACAAGGAACTTGGAGAGTTTGCAGATTGAATTAAAGATAAAAATAGCAAATATTTGTAAAATAGGTTGAAGAGGTAAAATAATATGACAAAATTAAATTTTTATAACTTGAAAAAACAGAATCTGAAAAAAAAGATAATCTCAAAAAAGCTTGTGTTGTTATTCGTAATTTCTATTTTTACGATGAGTGCAATCTTTGGAGATAGTTCACTTTCATTTGATATAAATGATTATAAACTTGATGTAATTCAAAGTGTTGGTTTAACAGGCGGAAAACTAGCTGCAGATGATAATACAGCGACAATTCCATATGATAAGGCAGCTAATGGAGAAGTAGATTTAGAGTATACAATAACCGTTTCTAAAACTACTAGAAAAAAATCTTACGAGATTGGTATTGTATTGCCAACAGATATTTCGCCATCGGTTTCTTCAAAAGATATTCAGGGTGAAGTTATAGAATTAAAGAGTATTGAAAAAGAAACTTTTGAAAAATATGCTTATCTGATAGAAGACGTAGATAATATTTCAGATTATTACATTTGTATAATTAATATAGATTCTGGAAAATCAATGTCGACTAATAAAATAGAATTTACTCTTAATATTCCGTCATATTATAAGAATAAGAATATTACTTGCAATTTTTTCAGTCATGTATTCGTAGACCGCAGAATTCATCGAAATCGAAAAGAAAACTTTCCTAAAAAGCAGTATTCATTAAAAATCAGATAAAATGTATAAAAATAGATACTTTTTATTTATTCTTCCATTTCTTATTCTTTCCTCTATCTGGTGTCAGGATTTGGCTGATAATGATTTAAGTTTATATGATGATGAACTTGACTTGTTTTCTGAAGATAAACAAATAATTGATTCAGACAAATCTTTGTTGTCGGATGATTATTCTTTGTTTGATAAAGATAAATCTCTCTTTGATAGAAATAAAAATATTATTGATAATTCTGATGATAGTTATGGTATTTATACGACCTCTGTAGAAAAAGGAGTTGTATCATCAGAAGAAAAATATATTGAAGATATTTATGAGTCATCTATTGAAGATGTTTATCTGGGGCAATATGGAGAATGGCTGGAATCTATATCAGATAATCCTGCAGTAAGAAATCGTTTTGTAAATTATTTTTCTGATTGGCAAAAATTAGGATTTAAGGAAGACTTTTTTGATTATTCAAAAAATCGGGCAGAAACTGAAAAACAGATTGAATACTGTTATGATAAAGCTATAGCAAAATTCGGAGCTGGTACTGCTATTATTGCTACTACATGGATTGTAGCATATGCATTACCAGGGGGAAGTATTTATCATGCTGCCGTTTTAATAATCGCAAAAGCTTCCACAAAAGGAGCTTTTGCTGGTCTTGGAATTGCCGGAAATATTTCAACCTTTATTGGCGTTCTTCAGGGGAAAACAAACGAGGCCCTTTTATATGATCAGATAAATGGTTTAGCTGACGGATATTTATTTGGAGCAATAATAGGACTTTTGGAAGGTGGTTCAAACGTTTATAAGTTAGCCAAAGAATCTAAAAAGTTAAAGAAAATATCTGAAGCCAGAACTATTTTTGATAATAAAGTTTATGATTCTAGTGGAAAATATTTAGGAAGATTTAAAGGGACTCGAACTACCGTTAATGGGCGTCCTATTGTAAAATCCAGTACAATTCAAAAGGCAGGACAGTATAACAATAATGGAATTCAGTATTTGGAGTATCTTGCTGATGATGGTGCTGGTAATTATTTTACAGTTTTAAATCCTGATTTTTCAAAAGTTAAGATTATAGATAAGGTATATAAGCCTCCTCGTGAATTATGGGCAAATACAGAATTTACAAAAGCATGGTGTCGTCAGGAATATTTGAAGGATTTATCAAATCCTAATGTAACAGAAATCCTTGGTATTTCAAAAAAAGAAGCTGCAATGCGTCTTCAATTTGAAAAAGGACTAGATTTAAGAAATGCTACTTTCATGAAAGAAAATAAACTGTCTGAAAAACAAGTTGTCGAGTTTTTGAAAAGATATGATAAAGGAGCATGGCATCATTTGCCATCAAGTGGTGAATTAATTTATGTTCCAAAGAATCATAATGTGTTGGCACCTCATACAGGTGGAGATTCTTTCTGGGGATCAAAACTTTCTACTCCTATGGAGGTAATTGAATGGTAAAGTGGATTAATTATGTACCTTTAGAAAATACATTTAACGAAATTGAAAAAAGAATTGATTTTAAGCTGCCAAAAGACTTAAAGAATATTATCAAAGATTATAATAAGGGGTGTCCATCTCCTAATAAAATACCTTTAGATAATGGTAAATTTGCTATTTTTGATAGATTACTTTCATTTAATATAAATGAGACTTTTACGGTATATAGTTCTATTACAGATGAAATGAGAAAACAAAAAATCATTCCTTTTGGAATAACTGAAAATAATAATTTTGTCTGCATAAAAGTAGATTCTATAATTCTTTATAATGTTGAACACAATGCTGAAAAGCAAATATCGGAAAGCTTTTCTGATTTTCTAAATATGCTGGAATAATTATCTGGCTTGAAGAAATTCAATGTTATTATTGAAGAATAGGATAATATCATGAATAAAGAAAATGAAACAGGAAATGTAAAACCTCAGAATTCAGAGAGAAAAATCCTGACAATTGGGATATAAAGAAAGACGAAGATTATATAAAAAATTGGAAAAGGGGCATACGAGGAACTTTATGCAATAGGACATATGGGAATGTCTGGGAATATGCGTTTGCTGAAGATGGAAAATTTTATCGATTTGGTGGATGCTGGAAAACTTTTGGAAATGAAGACCTTGGAATGCACAGAACTGATGTACATCAAATGGAGGCTTTTCCTATTGGTTTCCGCGTTGCCCGTTCCTATTTTGAGTAGTGGAGATTTTTTAAGTCAGGGACACATTAACAAAGTATGAGTGGAGTATAATAAACATATGACAAATGAAGAAAATAATGAAGTAGAAGAGATGGTTACAAAACTCAAAAACAGCGAAGTCCTTGAGTTTTGTGACAAGCCGTCTGTGCGCCTTGGTAACGCACTTGCAAACCGAAATATCAGAACCATTTATGAGCTTACAAAGATAAAGAATGAAAAAGATTTCTGTAGAGGGGTAGTCGGCGGCAGTGCTGGCTGGGCTTTCGAAGAATTAAAAAAAGTTCTTGAATCTCTGAATCTTTCTTTTGGAATGACTGACGAAGCGTGGGACGAATTGGAAAAAAAGAATACAGAAAATACTGGTAAAACGGAAAAACAGGAAGAAACAGATAAGCCGCTCAACAAAAAAATGGAATTATTAAAAAATCTCTTTTCATGTTTGATTGAAAACTGTGAATTCTTCTATGTGTTTGATGGCAACATGGATGACATGAAACGTAACAGATTAACGCTGAGCTTTGAAGGTGAGGGAAAAAATACAAAGTTTATTCTCAAGTCAGATGGCAGTGAAATTTTTACCGGTAACTTGAATAATTATTATATGGACCAGTGCAGGGGAGGCGGCTCTCCATTTTTATTCAGAAAAAAAGAAAGTGAGGATCAGGGGATTGCCATCAAGTTTTATCATGCAGACAGATTTTATAATGACTATGAAGATAAAAAATTAGGTGCAAAAGTAAAAAGCCTTGCAAAAGATTATTATGATGTCTGGAAGGAAGATCCTTCCACCAGAGTCCGATACTGGAATTATAGTCAGTTTGGATATAAAGATTTTGATTAGTTGCAGATTTTTCATTGTAGGGTCACATTAACAAAGTATGAGTGGGGGTATAATAAAATTATGATAGACGAAGAAGGAAATGAAATTGATGATGATCTCTGGACAGATATGATGGAAGCATACGCCCAGGGCTTTGTATCTGGTGGCGGCGGAGCAAGCGGACCTTCTGAAGAACTTGAAAACGAAGCTGTACAGAATTTTGAAAAAATGGAACTTCTTTATGTGGATGTTTATAAATCACCGAAAGGCTTTTTGCGTCTGCTGGTGCAGGGGTAAAGGTATTTTTTGTATTACTCACAGTCTCAACTAAAGAAACATCGCCATAAAGTGCGGTAGTACAATTTTATTTTCAGATACGCCAAGATTGCCGTCGATGAGTTTTATTCCATACTTTGATTTAAACTTATCGAGGAAGTTGTTAAGAGATGGTGTGTCAGAATTTCCTGCTTTTACTTCTACAGGAATAACACCTCCGTCTTTTTCGATAATGAATTCAATTTCCATACTGCTGTTTTCGGTTTTGTAATAATGCAGAGAATATCCGAGTTTTATCAGCATTTCAGAAATCAGATTTTCATATATACCGCCTTTTGCGTTTCCGACAATCGTTCCATTTAAAACTGCAAGTTTTGTCTGGAATCCGTAACGGGCAAGCAAGAGACCAGTGTCGTTATAATAAAGCTTGAATTCAGTATCTTTTGAATTTGCTTCAATAGGAAGATATGGTTCAAAAACATTCCTGCATACATGCACAAGATTTGAATCTTCAAGCCAGGTTATGCTGTCTGCGTATTTTCGCGAAGTTGATCCTTTTTCTACTTCAGAGTATTTGAACTTTTTATTTTCACGGGCGAGCTGTCGAGGTACACTGTCATAACATTTTCGAACTTTAACTTTTTCCACACCCTTTGCGTGATTTGAAATATCATCATCATATGAAGAAAGAATTTTTTCCTGAATGCTTTGCACACGGTTAAAATCTTTGTGAGTAACGAAATCATTTACAACTTCCGGCATTCCTCCAACAACGATGTATTCTTTTATTATTGATTGAAATTTTTGAGCTATATCGACTGGGATTTTTTGTTTGTTATCGTAAAAGCTTTTAAGGTAGGCAATGTCTTCATCTTTATAACCGTAAGCCCATAGAAACTCTCTAAAATCCATTGAATACATTATGAGTTGTCGTTCAAATCCTACAGGGATGGATTCAACATCTTCAACTTCTTTATCATCATCCTGTCCATAATGTAATCCAAGCAAGGAGCCCGAACATATGATATCAAAAGAATCGTCTTCGGCAAGAAATTTTAATGAGGTTCTTGCTTTTGCGCACTTTTGAATTTCATCTAAGAATATTAAGGTTTTTCCTTTTACAAGATTTATTGAAGGTAGATGTGCTGACATTTTTTTGTAGATTTCTTCTGCGGTAAGTTCGCCTTCAAAAATTGCTTTGAGACCAGGAGTCTTTAGGAAATTAATTTCTATAAAGTTTTCGTATTCATTCTTACCAAACTCGCGTACAAGATATGTCTTTCCTACTTGTCTGGCACCTTTTATTAAAAGTGTTTCGTGACTTTTTTGATTTTTCCAGTTTAACAAGTCAGCATAAGCTTTTCGTCTGAGCATAATAACCTCTTGTGTTATTATAGGGCATTATTTATAGTTTTTCAACAAAAATGCATATTTTTGGACGGTCAAAACTGTTAAAAATGCATATATTTGGATGGTCTAGGATTAGAATTTTGCATATTTTTGGACGGTTACATCGACCCTTTCATCTCAAGCTTAATCAGGTTGTTCATTTCAACTGCATATTCCAGTGGCAATTCTTTGCTTACAGGATTTGCAAAACCGCTTACAATCATGCTGCGGGCGTCATCTTCTGGAATGCCGCGGGACATAAGATAGAAAATGGCGTCGTTCGAAATGCGTCCAATTTTTGCTTCGTGTCCAACATCGCAATCATCAGTTTTTATAACCATTGCAGGAATTGTATCTGAACGGCTGATGTCATCGAGCATAAGGCTTTCGCAGGATACGCTTGTTTTACTGCCTTTTGCATTTTTGTCTATATAAACTGCGGAACGGTAAATGCTTACGCCGCCGCCCTTTGAAATTGACTTTGTAGAAATAAGGCTTGTTGTTTCCGGGGCAAGGTGAACCATTTTTGCACCTGTATCAAGCTCCTGACCTGCACCTGCAAATGTAATACCTGTAAACTCTGATTTTGCACCGCGGCCAACCAAGTCGCTTTCTGGATACAAATATGAAACGTGCGAACCAAACGAACCGCTGACCCATTCAATTGAACCGCCTTCTTCAACCTTTGCACGCTTGGTGTTAAGGTTATACATGTTCTTAGACCAGTTTTCAATTGTAGAGTAGCGCAGGTGTGCTCCCTTCTTTACAAAAAGCTCTACGGCACCTGCATGTAAGTTTGCTTCATTATATTTTGGAGCAGAACAGCCTTCTATAAAATGAAGGTCTGCACCTTCGTCTACAATAATCAGTGTGTGTTCAAATTGTCCGGCACCTTTTGCATTCAAACGGAAATATGACTGAAGGGGGAAGGAAAGATGTACGCCTTTTGGGACATATACGAACGAACCACCCGACCATACAGCTCCGTGTAGGGCTGCAAACTTGTGGTCGCGGGGAGTAATCAGGGTCATAAAATATTCCTGAACCATTGGTCCCCATTCAGGTGACTTAAGTGCTTCTTCAAAACCAAGGTAAATAACTCCCTGTTTTGCAACTTCTTCCTGAACGTTGTGGTAAACAAGTTCACTGTCGTACTGTGCTCCAACACCGGCAAGAGACTTTCGTTCTGCTTCGGGGATTCCCAGTTTTTCAAAGGTTTCTTTTATATCGTCAGGAACATCTTCCCATTTACCGCTCATCTGGGTTTTTGGACGAACGTAAGTTGCAATGTTTTCTACATGAAGGTCATCAATAGAAGGCCCCCATTTTGGAACCTTCAGCTGGTTATATGTTTCAAGCGACTTTAAGCGGAATTCACGCATCCATTGTGGGTCGCCTTTTTCTTCGCTGATTTTTGCAACAATTTCCGGAGTAAG
>ODAI010747202.1_pt1 | contig 10669 bp, 8 predicted proteins | sample 1539321 | NCBI WGS metagenome assembly ODAI01 (sample SAMN02144231, study PRJEB22623) | gut metagenome | biome: sheep rumen | host: Ovis aries | place: New Zealand | reverse complement strand
TCCCTCGGACCAGACTATCACGTTCCGTGATGTTGCGGGATTGGAAGAGGAAAAACAGGATCTGGAGGAAATAGTAGATTTCCTGCGTGATCCGGCCAAATATACATCCGTCGGGGCGCGTATACCGAAGGGCGTTATTCTTGTAGGACCTCCCGGTACCGGAAAAACATTGATCGCGAAAGCAGTCGCAGGTGAAGCCGGCGTACCTTTCTTTTCAATTTCCGGATCGGATTTCGTGGAAATGTTCGTCGGCGTCGGTGCATCCCGCGTGAGAGATCTCTTTGAGGATGCCAAGAAAAATCATCCGTGCATCGTATTTATCGATGAGATCGACGCTGTTGCGAGACGCAGAGGTGCCGGTCTCGGCGGCGGTCACGATGAACGTGAGCAGACACTGAATCAGCTTCTCGTGGAGATGGACGGATTCGGAGTCAATGAAGGTATTATCGTACTGGCAGCTACGAACAGAGTGGATATACTGGATCCGGCTATTTTGAGACCCGGCCGTTTTGACAGAAAGGTAGCGGTTGGTCTTCCGGATGTTCGCGGACGTGAAGAGATACTTCGCGTGCATGCCCGCAATAAGCCGCTCGGCGATGACGTGGATCTGGAGCAGATCGCTCAGACAACGGCCGGCTTTTCCGGTGCCGATCTGGAGAATCTTCTGAACGAGGCAGCGATTTATGCCGCCAAGGAAAACAGGAATTATATAATCCAGAATGATATCCGTCAGGCATTTGTCAAAGTGGGAATCGGTGCTGAGAAGCGCAGTAAAGTCATGTCTCAGAAAGACAAGGAGATTACTGCATATCATGAGTCGGGCCATGCTATTTTATTCCATGTGCTTCCGCACGTGGGTCCGGTCTACTCGGTTTCCATTATTCCTACCGGTATGGGTGCGGCAGGTTACACGATGCCGCTGCCGTCGAAGGATGAGATCTTTAATACAAGAGGGCGCATGCTGGAGAACATTATTGTCGATCTTGGCGGCCGTGTGGCGGAAGAGCTGGTATTTGACGACATCACTACCGGGGCGTCTCAGGATATCAAGCAAGCTACGGAACTTGCCCGTTCGATGGTGACCAAGTACGGTATGTCTGCAAAGATGGGACTCGTAGCATATGATGACGATTCCGGTGAGGTCTTCATCGGACGTGATTATGAGAAGACAAGAAGCTACAGTGAGAGGACCGCTGATGAAATCGATGAGGAAGTGAAATCAATCATCGATCAGTGTTACGGAGAAGCCAGAAGGATAATTAACGAATACAGATATGTGCTTGATCGGTCGGCGAAGCTTCTTCTGGAGAAGGAGAAGATCGGAAGAGCCGAATTCGAGGCACTGTTCGAAGAAGGAGTTGTTCCAGATGGGGATTCAACAATCTGAGGTATCAAGACGCATTCGATATGTGGAATACATGCGTCCGATGTTCGTGAAGAGAGCGGTTTTCAGCGATGAGAGCAAGTATTACAGAAAACCTGTTCAGCCGGAGGCGGGAGAGGATTGCACGATCCGCATTCGAACTCTGAAAAACAACGCCGATGAAGTTTATTTTATCAGCGGCTCAAAACGTATGTTGATGGCGCTGGCTGAGACTTCCGGTGCATTTGACTATTACGAGATAACAATCAGTCTGACCGATGAGGTCGTAAAGTATTATTTTGAACTGCGGTTCGAATCGATTGTCTGTTACTACAATAAGCAGGGAATCACCAGAGATCTTTCCGACAGGAACTGTTTCAGGATTGTCCCGGGGTTCAAAACGCCGGAGTGGGCACATGGTGCAGTGATGTACCAGATCTATACGGATCGTTTCTACAACGGCGATAAGAGCAATGATGTTCAGACAAGAGAGTATGTTTATCTGAAGGAATACGTGCAGGCGGTAACTGATTGGAACCGTCCGCCTGAAAACATGGATGTCAGGAACTTCTACGGGGGCGATCTCGAAGGGATTCGCCAGAAGCTTGACTACCTGCAGGATCTGGGCGTAGAAGCCATATATTTAAATCCGATTTTCGTGTCTCCTTCCAATCATAAGTACGACAGCCAGGATTACGATCATATAGATCCGCATCTCGGCAGGATCGTGAAGGACGGCGGCGACACGCTTATGTGGGAGGATCGAAATAACAGCAACGCCACAAGCTATATAATCCGAACGACGGCACCGGAGAATCTGGAAGCTTCCGATAAACTGCTTGAAGAGCTCTGCGAGGAGATTCATTCCAGAGGAATGAAGATCATTCTGGACGGCGTATTCAACCATTGCGGTTCTTTTAACAAATGGCTTGATCGCGAGCGCATATATGAAGGACAGAAGGGTTATGAAGTCGGGGCGTATGTAAGCAAAGAAAGCCCGTATCATTCTTTCTTCAAATTTAATAATGAACATGCATGGCCTTACAATGAATTCTATGACGGATGGTGGGGACATGAAACTCTTCCGAAATTAAATTATGAGGAGAGTCCGGAACTGTTCGATTATATCATGCGTATAGGCAAGAAGTGGGTATCCCCTCCGTACAATGTGGACGGATGGCGTCTCGATGTGGCTGCGGATCTCGGGCATTCGCTGGAATATAACCATTATTTCTGGCGGGAGTTCAGAAAAGCTGTGAAGGAAGCCAATCCTCAGGCTATTATTTTGGCCGAACACTATGGCGAGGCGGGGGATTGGCTTCTCGGTGATCAGTGGGATACCGTGATGAATTACGACGCTTTCATGGAACCGGTGTCCTGGTTCCTGACCGGAATGGAGAAGCACAGCGATGAATTCCGTAAGGATCTGCTCGGTAACGGGGAATCCTTTGAGAGTGCCATGCGTTACCATCTTGCCAGTTTCATGGGACCGTCCGCTCTCTGTGCGATGAATGAGCTGGACAACCATGATCATTCGAGGTTCCTGACCAGGACTAACCATCTGGTAGGCAGAGTGGCGCAGCATGGCAGCGAAGCCGCCGGACAGAATATCGATCCGTCTGTCATGAGAGAAGCAGTCATCATCCAGATGACATTTGTCGGAGCTCCGACACTTTACTACGGAGACGAGGCCGGTGTCGTCGGATTCACGGATCCGGACAACAGAAGGACCTACCCCTGGGGGCATGAGGATCGTGAAATGCTCGAATTCTACAGGGCTGCCATTCATATGCACAACAGATATGATACACTCAGGCAGGGTTCCCTGAAATTCCTCGGATGCGGTTACCAGTACATATCTTATGGACGGTTTTCTGATAAAGAGCAGTTCGTTGTCGTCGCGAATTCCGGCGATGAGGAGATCCCGATAGAGCTCCCTGTCTGGGAGACAGGCATCACCAGAAACGCAAATACAGATATGGTCGAACTTCTGGTGACCGATGCTGACGGATTCTCGACAGAACCGAAAAAACGACTTGTTACGGGTGGTATACTGACTTTGGATTTAAGACCGCATGAAGCTGTCGTGCTTTATCACAAGGGCTCCGGAGAATCGGAGTCGGAATCAGATTGAAACAGCGGAACACAAAATCACGAAATACTTCGTGAAGCCTGCAAAACGGAGGGCAAATGGATGAATAAGAAAATAATTTCACTGGTCATGGTTGCGGTTCTCGGACTTTGTGGCTGTGGATCCGGAGGAAAGAAGACCGGTTCAGGTCAGAGTTCCGGTGACAGCGCACCTGTTACTTCTTCGACAGTCGAAAGCGCCGGACTCGACAGTTTTATTGAGCTTGCCAACTACAAGGGGCTCGAACTGACAAGAAAAGTTTCGGATGTTACAGAGGATCAGCTCTTCGACGCGATCGATGAGGACCTTAATCATTACAGAATTGATGTTCCGGACATGGAAATTGACAATCTCTTCTGGGTCACAATGGACTTTGAGGGGAAGATCGACGGGGAAGATTTTGTCGGTAGCAGCGATTCCAATTACGAACTCAAGCTGGGACAGGGAACCTTCCTTGAAGAATTTGAGAAACAGTTGATCGGACATAAGAAAGGTGATCACGTTAAGATCAATGTTACATTCCCGGATGATTATGAGAATAAAGATATCGCGGGGAAGAAAGCGGAGTATGATGTGGATATTACCCGCGTATCTGTTGCCCTCGGTGAGCCGACTGAGGACTGGACACGGATGTATTTTTCGGAGACTGTCGATGAATACATGGAGGGCAAGAGGCAGGAGGTAGCCGAGAGTAATGAGAAGCAGGCAGATGACCAGCTTCGCACGGATGGATGGTATCAGGTTTTTGATAACTCTACAGTGCTTCAATATCCGGAAGATATGCTTGCTACCTGGACGAAATACTGTGAGGACACGTACGCAAGATATGCGAAGAGTTATAATCTCTCCTATGAGGATTTCCTGACAGAGTATGGTGCTTCGGAGACGAGTATTGCCAACAACGCGAAAGATTTTGCCAAGACTTATCTTGTCGCTTCCGCGATCCTTGAGAACGAGGGTATCTTACCGGCCAGCGAGCAGTACAATACAAGAAAGAATGAACTTCTCGCAGGATCCGGATATGCATCCGAGGAGGCTGCCGTAGCGGCAGGAATATCCCAGGAGAACATTGATATGACTGTGAGATATTATCTTGCTACAGATATCATTCTGGAAAATGCAACCATCGCGAACGGTGGAAATACGAGCGGCGAAGAGGATGCAGAGGCCGTTTCCGAGGAGGAGGCTGCAGTGGAGGAACCTGCGGCTGAAGAACCTGCAGCAGAAGAAGAGCAGGCCGAGGAAACATCCGAGGAGTATGTTGAAGAGTAACTTTAGGCGGGTTTTCGATAGTAGAGAGACCTGAGATTAAGAACTCAACAGTGAAAATTTAATAGCGACAGCGCTCGCCTCAGAATCGGTGAGTAGTACTGCTACAGCGAAAACAAAAAAAGCTGAGTATGATGATCGGCAAATGCCGTGAAATCATACTCAGCTTTTTTTCGTAAAGGAGTTACAGGTTTTTTGCGGGGAGTCGATGTAGTTGTGTTGACTTATTGTGCCTTACACATTATAATATTCATGGCATTAAAAGTGAAAGCAGTACAATAGAAGTATTCGTTTAATGTGTGACACAAGGTATCGTTTCAGACAGGATACCAGTATGCTGGGGAGTGTACTTGTCATAGAAAAGGGGAGAAAAATGGGAAGGGAGACTGTGGAAAGTTCTCTGGTAATGGAGATGCGCAGGGGGACAATCGTACTTGTCGTGCTATATTGTCTCGATGAACCTGTATATGGATACAGTCTGGTCGAAGAACTGGCCCGAAAGGGAATACCGGTCGAGGCCAACACCCTTTATCCGCTTTTACGCAGGCTTTCTTCCCAGGGACTCCTCGACAATCAATGGGATACGAGCAACTCCAAACCTCGCAAGTATTATGTGATTACCGAAAAGGGAAAGCAGTTGAGGCAGGATCTGAAGAAGCAGTGGAGTATTATGTCACATGCTGTTGATGCCATTGTAGGTTTTTGATGGGGGGATGTATTGTGGTAGGTAGAATAATTGATCAATATGTTGACGCAGTAACGCAGCAGCTTCCTATTGGAGTGAGAAAAAGCGTTGAGCGTAAATTGAAAGATACAATATATGACAAGCTTGATGAGTACACGAACGGACAGCGGGCTGTGAGCAGAGACGTTCGTGCGGTCCTCAGGGAAATGGGAAGCCCGGATGAAATCGTGAACGCATACTACGAGGAGGCGGCAAGAAGAAAGAAGAGGACGAAAAAGGAGAGCGATCAGAATATGGAAGATGCCTCCAAGGTGATATTCGGCGTTTCGGTCATGCTGGTCATCCTGGGCATGATACTTCTGATCGCAGGTGTAACAAGCAATGTGTTCCCGATTCTTCTCGGAGCTGTACTGGCTTTGTCGGTGATGCTCTCGAAGATGTTCGGCCCGACTATCGAACAGCTTGATGCGAGCAACAAAAAGCTCAAAAAGAGAAAAGCTTCCTACGGGGACGATGATGAAATGCTTTGAACAGATAAAGGCATCTTGACAAAGAGAAAAAACGTGAGAAAATAGACTCCAACAGAAAGGAGTCTATTTTTTATGGCAAACAATACAGTGAAAATAGCATTGATCACCGGATATCTCGGTGCGGGCAAGACAACACTCTTAAATCACATTCTCAGCAACGATGAAGGAATTCGCGCAGCGGTTATCGTAAATGATATCGGTGAAGTTAATGTTGATGCGGATCTCATTGAAAAGGGCGGCGTTGTTACACAGGAAAACAGCAACCTTGTTCCGCTTACAAACGGTTGTATCTGTTGTACACTCAGAGATGATCTGGCAGCACAGCTCGGCGAGCTCGCTTCGACCGGAAAATATGACTACATTATTATTGAAGCTTCCGGTATCTGTGAGCCGATTCCGATTGCTCAGACGATCGCGGATATCTGCGAGGAAAGCACCGAAGACGGTATGCCGATGGTCCTCGACAATATTATTGCGGTGGTTGACTGTGCCCGCATGCATGATGAGTTTGAAGACGGACGCAGTCTTCTCAAGGATACGTATGAGGAAGAGGATATCGAGAATCTTCTTATCCAGCAGCTTGAGTTCTGCAACACAGTTCTCATGAATAAGGTGGACACGGTCGATGAGTATCAGCTGGGTGAGCTCAAGGCGATTATCAGAAGCCTGCAGACAAGCGCTGTCATTATCGAGGCTAATTATGCCAAGGTCGCTATCGCCGATGTTCTGAATACAGGACGTTTTGATCTTGAGAAATCTATGGAGTCCGCCGGATGGATCGAAGCAATCCAGCAGGACAATGATGACGACGATGAGCATGAGCACCATCATCATGATGACGATGATGATGAGGACGATGAGCATGAGCACCATCATCATGATGACGATGATGATGACGACGATGAGCATGAGCATCATCATCACGATGACGATGATGACGACGATGAGCATGAGCATCATCACGATGACGATGATGACGACGATGAGCATGAGCACCATCATCACGACGATGATGATGAGAAGGAAGAGAAGCACCATAAGGGCGGACATCATCACCATCATCACCACCATCATCATAATGCGGATGCTTCCTATCAGGTTGAGGAGTATGGCATCGGATCATTTGTGTACTTCAGACGCCGTCCGTTCGATCGCAACAAGATCATCGCACTTGCCGAGAAATGGCCGAGATCAATTATCCGCTGCAAGGGTATGATCTGGTATAAAGAAGAGCCGGATATGTCCTACATCTTTGAACAGGCGGGTCATATGATTCAGGAAATGCAGAGCGGACGATTCCTCGCATCTGCAGATCAGGCGTCTATCGATCGTGTTCTTGAGAAATATCCGCAGGTCCGCAAGATGTGGGATCCGGTATACGGAGACCGCATGCAGAAACTTGTTTTCATCGGCCAGAATATGGATCGCAAGGAGATCGAAGAGCAGCTGGATGCGTGCCTTGTAGATTGAGTTCGAAGTGATTTGGGGTGAAAGGTGTCGGCGGGAGCCGGTCCGGATTCCGCTCCGAGTCTATGAACAGATTCGAAAAATAATTGGATACAAAAAAGTGCCGTGCATTGAATATGCACGGCACAATTGTTTAAACAGGAGATATACGCGCTGCCGGGCAGCGGTTTATAACTATAACGTATTGCGTCAGGATGTCATCTGTAATTCGGGATCGCGGTCCTTGATTCTTTCTGCGATAAAAGGCCCGACTTCAGAAGGCTTGAGATTGAGGACGTAGCCGAACTCACCGAAGAGAATTCTCTCGGCTTCTTTAAATATCCGTTCATCAGCACTGTGAAATTTCTTGCCGGTGCGCAGTTTCTCCGCGTGTTTGTCGCGGAGGGTACGGATCAGGCAGAGCATTTCATGGTGATCGCAACGGGAGACGATTGAAGAAAAAGCAGCCATACGCTCTTTGTCATTTTCAATCCATACCGATTCACATTCCGGAATCGAATCGATCAACTCGAGCACCTCATCGCGGGTCAGCAGCTCACGCATTTTTGCGGGGCCGTTGTCTGTTGGGATGTAAATTTTGGTTCCGGTGTTGTACACGGGTACCAGGATATAATACTGACGGGTACCCAGACTGGACAGATCACGTTCAATGATGCCGGTGACTTTACATACGCCTTCGGGGATGTGCATTACAGCTTCGTTTACTTCTATTCTATTTGTCATAACTTATTCGGCGCTCCGGATATTTGCGCCCCTCTCCGGATCAGATCAATATTCCACGCTATTATTTTATCACAAATGGATTTTTCCCGTAAGTTCGTAAAAGTTAACGTAAATTTTACAAAAAAACTGAAAATGATGTTAAAAAGTAACTATTATTACCGTTGATTTTATCTTACGCATCGGGTATAATACACGGGTATGGAAACAGACGAGAAGTTTATGCGAGAGGCGCTCAGACAGGCGAAGAAGGCTTACCGATTGGAGGAAGTCCCGATTGGTTGCGTTATCGTTCACGAAGGCAAGATCATCGCGCGTGGATACAACAGACGTAATACCGATAAGAGTACTCTGTCACATGCAGAACTCAATGCCATCCGAAAAGCAGCGAAAAAGCTGGGTGACTGGAGAATTGAGGAATGTACGATGTATGTAACTCTCGAGCCGTGTCCGATGTGTGCCGGAGCGATTGTTCAGGCGCGGATTCCCCGATGTGTGATTGGTTGCATGAATCCCAAGGCCGGATGTGCAGGGTCGGTCATGAACCTGCTGCAGACGGACGGATTCAATCATCAGGTAGATCTCACGACGGGTGTTCTGGAAGAGGAGTGCAGTGATATGCTGAAACAGTTCTTCCGGGAACTCAGGGTTCGGGACGCGGAACGCAAACGCCAACGTGCCGAGGAACTTGCGGAGAAGATCAGGTTCTCGTAATTTCCTGAAAGCATATCCTCATCGGGATATCAATTATCATACGGAGAAGTATCGAAGTGGTCATAACGAGCCGCACTCGAAATGCGGTCATCGGGTAACCGGTGCATGGGTTCGAATCCCATCTTCTCCGCTCGGGACATCGAAAGATGTCCCGTTTTTTTGTGTTATAGGAGAAATCATAGGAAACTTTTGAATTTGTTGTATCTGTAAATGTTTCAATATGTTTACATTTCCGAAAACCACTTGAAGAAGGATTCCCGCTGTGATAGCTTAAAACAGAAAGATAATAGTATGGGAGATATATTGCATCATGGATTTTCATTTCTTGTCCGGGAGGGTGAGGTTTTTTGCAGAGCGGCTTGGAATCTCATTTCTTATACTGATTCTGATAATATCGCCTGTTTCAGTGTATGCGGAAGCCGGGACAGAAACCCCCGCTGAGGTAACAACGGACGCAGCCGCCGCCGCGGCAACACCGACCCCGCCTGTGAGGGATCCTCTCACGAACCATCTGACGAACTGGCCGCAGATGTCGGAAATCAATGAGGATTCCGCAATTCTTATGGATGCGGACAACGGTGCTATCCTGTATTCGCTGGATCGGGATGTTCAGAGGATTCCCGCTTCAATTACCAAAATCATGACTTGCCTGTTGGTCATCGAGAATACGCAGATGGATGAAGTTGTCACCATGACCGAGGCAGGGATGGCGGAAGCCTATGGCGGAAGCTCCAATATCAGCCCGATTCTCGGAGAACAGTTTACGGTCGAGCAGTGTCTCTATATGCTGATGCTGAAATCTGCAAATGACATCGCCGCTCAGCTTGCTGAATATGTCGGGGGCAGTGTCGAGGCGTTTGTTCAGATGATGAATGACCGCTGTGCGATAATCGGGACGACAGGCACACATTTTAATAATCCCAATGGTCTGCCCGGCGATAATCATTATACGACTGCTATGGATATGGCTCTCATTATGCAGGAATGTCTTAAAAACGAGACGTTCAGACAGATCATTTCTACGCCGACATATACAGTGCCGCCGACGAATCTCACACCGACGGAGAGGACTTACGAGAACCATTGCAAGTTAATTATAGAATCTGATACGGAACACTATTACCCGTACTGTATCGGCGGCAAGACAGGCTACACGGATCTTGCCTGGAGAACACTTGTGACAGCGGCTGAGAAAGACGGACGAACGCTGATCTGTGTCACGCTGCACGGGCCGGACAAGTCGGACTTCACAGACCATAAGAACCTGTTCGAATACGGCTTCAACAACTTCTACACAGACCCATGCGAGATGGAAGCCGAGAAGGGCTGGGAAATCAGCGGTGGCGTTACAGTGCCGGTAGGGTTCGATGTCAGTACGCTTACGAGGCAGGAGACAACTCTCAGTGACGGAAGTATCCGCATAGATTATAAATATGAAGACAATCCTGTCGGATACGTGCTGAAGACCAAAGCAGTTGAGCAGAAGGCGGCCGAGACCGAAACGTCTTCTGTTACCCAGTCGACCGAACAGACGGATATAAGTTCTCCCGTAGCGGTTTCGGGAACAAAGACACCGACAGACATAAATGAGGTTCATAGAAGTGACGGCCATACTTTGACTGTGCTGATCGTCATACTTCTTGTTCTTGTCGTGCTGCTCGCAGCCGTGCTGTACATGCTGCATAGGAACCACCAAAAGCAGCTGGCGCATGAGGAGGAGCTGAGAAGGAAGAGGGAAGCACGTAAGAAGAGGGCTGCAAGAAGAAGACGCTCGCAATCGTCGACCGGAT
>ODAI013460800.1_pt1 | contig 10671 bp, 7 predicted proteins | sample 1539321 | NCBI WGS metagenome assembly ODAI01 (sample SAMN02144231, study PRJEB22623) | gut metagenome | biome: sheep rumen | host: Ovis aries | place: New Zealand | reverse complement strand
GCGAAGATGAGCGTACAGGTAGAAAAGTTAGATGGAAACATGGCCAAACTCACCATCACCGTTGATGCTGATGTATTTGAGAAGGCTATTGAGAGTGCATATCAGAAGAACAGAGGGAAGATCAATGTTCAGGGATTCCGTAAAGGAAAGGCTCCCAGAAAGATGATCGAGAAGATGTACGGTCCCGAAGTATTTTACGAGGACGCTGCAAACATCTGTATCCCCGATGCATATGAAAAGGCATTTGATGAGTGCGAGGAAGAGATCGTATCTCAGCCCGCTATCGAAGTAGTATCAATGGGAAGCGGCGAGCCTTTCGTATTTACCGCTACCGTAGCATTAAGACCCGAAGTTACTCTTGGAGAGTACAAGGGAGTTAAGATCGATGCAATCGATGTAACCGTTACTGATGCAGATGTTGATGCAGCTCTTAAGAGCGAGCAGGAAAAGCAGGCTCGTAAGGTTGAGGTTACCGACCGCGCTGTTAAGGCCGGAGATGATACCATCATCGACTTCGAAGGATTTGTTGACGGCGTAGCTTTCCAGGGCGGAAAGGGCGAGGATTATCCCCTTACCATCGGTTCCGGCGCATTTATCCCCGGATTCGAGGATGCTCTTATCGGAGCGGAGATCGGAAAAGAGACCGATGTTAACGTAACATTCCCCAAGGATTATCAGGCAGAAGAGCTTGCAGGCAAGGCAGCAGTATTTAAGTGCACTGTTAAGTCCATCAGCGTAAAGGAACTTCCTGAGCTTAACGACGAGTTTGCTTCAGAAGTATCTGAGTTTGATAACCTTAAAGATTATAAAGAGAGCATTAAGGCAGATCTTGAGGCAAAGAAGCTTTCAGACGCTAAGGCTGCTAAGCAGGATGCAGTTGTAGACAAGATCGTTGAGAATGCAAAGATGGATATTCCCGATGCTATGCTTGAGACCGAGCAGAAGAATATGATCAATGACTTCGCTCAGAGAATTCAGGGCCAGGGACTTACATTCCAGCAGTACATGCAGTTCTCAGGACTTACAATGGACAAGTTTATGGAGCAGGTTAAGCCCCAGGCACTTTCCAGAATCCAGTCAAGACTTGTTCTTGAAGAGGTTGCCAAGGCTGAGAACCTTACCGTTACCGATGAGGATTATGAAGCAGAGCTTAAGACTATGGCTGAGGCTTATGCACTTGAGCTTGATAAGGTAAAGGGCATGGTTGGCGAAGACGGCGAGAAGCAGATAAGGAAGGACATCCTTGTAAAGAAGGCTCTTGAGTTTGTAGCTGACAACGCTAAGGAAACCAAGAAGAGAGCACCTCGTAAGAAGGCTGCTGATAAGGAAGAGGCTGCTAAGACTGAAGAGTCAGCAGAATAATCTCTGACAGATTTATGGTTATTTAATAAATATTTAACCATAAATTTAACCACAAGTTAATCGATATGTTATACAATGTAAAGTGCTAAGCCGGTCAAGCAAACAAGACTACTTAGCACTTTATTAACAGAGGAGGATTTACAAAATGAGTTTGGTGCCTTATGTCATTGAACAGACAAGCAAAGGGGAAAGATCTTACGATATTTATTCAAGACTTTTAAAAGACAGGATCATATTCCTCGGCGAGGAGGTTAACGATGCTTCTGCAAGTATCGTTGTAGCGCAGCTTCTTTTCCTTGAAGCTGAAGATCCCGAGAAGGATATCCATCTTTATATTAATAGCCCCGGAGGAAGCGTAACCGCAGGTATGGCAATCTACGATACAATGCAGTACATCAAGTGTGATGTTTCTACCGTATGTATCGGTATGGCAGCCAGCATGGGTGCATTCCTTTTATCGGGCGGAGCAAAGGGAAAGAGATACGCTCTTCCCAATGCGGAGATTATGATACACCAGCCCCTCGGAGGAGCCCAGGGACAGGCTACTGAGATTGAGATCGCAGCTAAGCACATCTTAAGAACCAAGGAAAAACTCAACAAGATCCTTGCTGAGAATACCGGAAAGCCTTATGAAACAGTTTGTCAGGATACTGAGCGTGACAACTGGCTTACCGCTGATGAGGCTGCTGAGTACGGCCTTGTAGATAAGGTTATCACCTTACACGATTCAGAAAAGAAAGATTGATAAGACGCTGACTACCCAGAGAGATTAAGAGGATTAATTAGTATGGCAGGAAGAAAAATGGGATCAGATAATGTCCGCTGCTCGTTTTGCGGAAAATCCCAAAAACAGGTTAAGAAACTTATTTCCGGACCTTCAGGTATTTATATTTGCGATGAATGTATCGACATTTGTCACGATATAGTCGAAGAGACGGCTTTTGATGACTATGATGGAAACAAGGGATACGCCGGAGACATCAAGCTCTTAAAGCCCAAGCAGATCCGTGAGTTCCTTGACCAGTATGTAATAGGACAGGACGACGCAAAGAAGGTTTTATCCGTCGCTGTATATAACCACTATAAGAGGGTTAAATACAAAAAGGATATCAATGATGTGGAACTTCAAAAGAGTAACATTATGATGATCGGACCTACAGGATCCGGTAAGACTTATCTTGCGCAGACCCTTGCAAAGATCATCAACGTTCCTTTCGCTATAGCTGATGCGACTACTCTTACTGAGGCCGGATATGTCGGCGAGGATGTTGAAAATATACTCTTAAAGCTCATTCAGGCAGCGGATTACGATATTGAGAAGGCTCAGCTTGGAATAATCTATATCGACGAGATCGATAAGATTACCAAAAAGAGCGAGAATGTTTCAATTACAAGAGACGTTTCCGGTGAAGGAGTTCAGCAGGCCCTTCTTAAGATCATCGAAGGAACCGTTGCCAGCGTACCTCCTCAGGGAGGACGTAAGCATCCTCATCAGGAGCTTATCCAGATTGATACTTCAAATATTCTCTTTATTTGCGGAGGAGCTTTTGACGGACTTGAAAAGATCATCGAGAGCCGCCTTGACAGAAAAGCGATCGGTTTCAATACCGAGGTTACCAAGAAGAGTAATCTTGAACTTGATGAGATCCTTAAAGAAGTCAGCACGCAGGACCTTATTAAATTCGGACTTATCCCCGAGTTTATAGGACGTGTTCCTATTACCGTAAGTCTTAACGGACTTGACAAGGAAGCTCTTGTAAGAATACTCAGAGAGCCCAAGAACGCTCTTATCAAGCAGTATCAGAAGCTTTTTGAGATGGATGGCGTAGAGCTTTCATTTGATGATGATGCCGTAGAACTTATTGCAGAGAAGGCTTTTGAGAAAAAGACCGGTGCGAGAGGACTTCGCTCTATTATGGAAAAATCCATGATGGATGTTATGTATGAGATTCCTTCGGACGACGATATCACATCCTGCAGAGTTACCAAGGAAGCCATCGAGGGAGACAGTAAGCCCGAGGTTGCAAGAATTGAGCAGCATAAAGAGAAAAAGAGCAGCTAAGGCGCTTTAGAGATTGTATGGTTATTAAATCAGTAGAGTTAGAAACTGTATGTGGAATTAAAAGTAAACTTCCGGAGAATTCTTTTCCGGAAGTTGCTTTTGCCGGGAAAAGTAATGTCGGCAAGTCATCGCTTATAAATGCGCTTGTCTGCAGAAAGGCTCTCGCGAGAACAAGCTCTCAGCCCGGAAAAACCCAGACTATCAATTTTTACAATGTAAATAAGAATCTGTATTTTGTAGATCTGCCGGGTTACGGGTATGCGTCGGCCTCTAAGGAAATAAGAGAGTCCTGGGGCAAGATGATCGAGAAGTACCTCCATAACTCCAAACAGCTTAAACAGGTTTTCCTTCTTATCGATATAAGACATAAGCCTTCGGAAAACGACAGACTGATGTACAGCTGGATCTGCGATCAGGGATATGAACCGACGGTGATAGCTACTAAGCTGGATAAGATAAACAGAAGCCAGATTCAAAAACAGGTTAAGCTTATAAAAGAAACCCTTCAGTGTACACCCGAGACGATGGTTATTCCTTTCTCGGCGCAGTCAAAGCAGGGCAGAGACGAGATATATGCCATCTTAGATAAGCTTACGGTAGACAATGGGTAGAAAATAATAAAGAAAAGCAATAAAAAACCGGAGCACTAAACTCCGGTTTTTGTTTGGATCGTTAAAGTTAGTTTATTTAACAACAGTAACGTTTACAGCGCGCTTGCCCTTTTCATCATCCTGGATGTCGAATGTAACGCTTGCATTCTCCTCGAGGGTCTTGTATCCCTCTCCTGTGATTCCGCTGTAGTGTACAAACACGTCTGATCCGTCTTCGTTGGTGATAAATCCGTATCCTTTCTGCGCATTGAACCACCTAACAGTTCCCTTGTTCATTTTGGTGCCTCCTTGAGTCTATTGGTCTTTACGACCAGTTAATATTTCTTGTAATTCAAGATAGTAAAAAAAAACACATATCTGTAAAAACTTGAAAGAGCACAAGTCTTACAAAACATGTGAGATCAAAGCACCATCGAGAATTACACGCTAATTCTATCATCAGGTTAGAATAGTGTCAATATGTATTATTATTTTTTCTTAATCATTTATTTAGTTTTTTTTTATATTTTACTACTTGAGTTTTCGTGCTTTGGTGTTATAGTTGTAATAGAACAAAGATAAATAAAAGAGTATATTTATACATACTGTATGCATGGGAGGTGGAAGGTATGAATGTCAGTAAATTCACTCAAAAATCAATGGAGGCTGTAAACAATCTTGAAAAGATTGCATACGAATACGGGAACCAGGAGATAGAGCAGGAGCATCTGCTTTTAAGTCTTATTACTATTCCTGACAGCCTTATAAAAAAGCTTATAGAAAAGATGGATATTGATTCCGAACACTTTAACCAAAGGGTAGTTGATGGAATCGAAAAGAGGGTTAAGGTAAGCGGAGGAGATCTCCGCATCGGACAGGCCTTAAACAAAGTCCTTGTAAGCGCCGAGGATGAGGCCCATTCTATGGGGGATGAGTACGTTTCTGTAGAGCACCTGTTTTTATCAATGTTAAAGCATCCTAATCCTGAGATCAAGAATATCATGAAGGAGTACGGAATAACCGTTGAGCGCTTTTTACAGGCCTTGTCTACAGTACGAGGAAACCAAAAAGTAACCGGTGACAATCCCGAGGCTACTTACGATACACTCGAAAAGTACGGTGAAGACCTTGTGGAAAAGGCCGGAAAGCAAAAGCTTGACCCTGTGATAGGAAGAGACAGCGAGATACGAAATGTTATACGTATCCTCTCTCGTAAGACCAAGAATAACCCTGTACTTATCGGTGAGCCCGGCGTAGGTAAAACCGCAGTAGTAGAAGGCCTGGCACAAAGGATTGTCAGAGGAGACGTGCCCGGCAACCTTAAGGATAAAAAGATATTTGCTCTTGATATGGGAGCTCTTGTAGCCGGTGCTAAGTACAGAGGAGAATTTGAGGAAAGGCTTAAGGCTGTTCTCGAGGAAGTAAGAAAGAGCAACGGAAAGATCATTCTTTTTATTGATGAACTTCACACCATCGTTGGAGCCGGAAAAACCGATGGTGCGCTCGATGCGGGTAATATGCTTAAGCCTATGCTCGCAAGAGGTGAGCTGCACTGTATCGGTGCTACGACTCTTGATGAGTACAGACTCTATATTGAAAAGGACCCGGCTCTTGAGCGACGTTTCCAGCCTGTTATGGTGGACGAACCAACGGTTGAAGATACGATATCGATATTAAGAGGCCTAAAGGAAAGATACGAGAATTACCACGGCGTAAAGATCCTCGACAGCGCTCTTGTTTCCGCAGCGGTTCTTTCCAACAGATATATATCCGACAGATTCCTTCCGGATAAGGCTATTGACCTTGTGGACGAGGCCTGTGCTTTGATTAAGACGGAAATGGACACTCTTCCTGCGGAGCTTGACGAGATGAACCGTCATATTATGCAGCTTGAGATAGAAGAAACTGCTCTTAAAAAAGAGGATGATAATCTTAGCCGTGAAAGACTGGAGGCCCTGCAAAAAGAGCTATCCGGCTTAAGAGAGGAATTCGCTGCACAGAAGGCCCAGTGGGACAATGAGAAAAATGCCGCTGAAAAGCTTTCCGAACTTAGAAAAGAGATCGAGCAGGTAAAGGACGATATAGCAATAGCTCAAAGAGACGGAGATTACGAGAAGGCATCGGAACTTCAGTACTCAAAGCTTCCCGCACTTCAAAAGAGCTTAGCCGCTGAGGAGGAAAAGCAGGAAAAGACTTCCGGAACTGAAAAGCTTGTCAGAGAAAGAGTGGAAGAGGATGAGATCGCAAAGATCATATCCCGCTGGACCGGAATCCCTGTTGCAAAGCTTACGGAGAGCGAAAGAAGCAAGACTCTTCATCTTGACGATGAACTTCATAAGCGTGTTATGGGCCAGGACGAAGCCGTTACAAGAGTAAGCGAAGCTATCCTGCGCTCAAAGGCCGGCATTAAGGATCCGAGAAAACCTATTGGTTCTTTCCTCTTCCTCGGCCCTACCGGTGTAGGAAAGACCGAGCTTGCTAAATCCCTTGCCGCATCTTTGTTTGATGATGAGAACAATATCGTCAGGATCGATATGTCCGAGTATATGGAGAAATATTCAGTCTCAAGGCTTATCGGAGCGCCTCCCGGATATGTGGGATACGAGGAGGGTGGCCAGCTTACCGAGGCTGTACGCAGAAAGCCCTACAGTGTTGTTCTCTTTGACGAGATAGAAAAGGCTCATCCCGATGTGTTCAACGTTCTTTTACAGGTAATGGATGACGGACGTATTACGGACTCTCAGGGACGAACGGTTGACTTTAAAAACACGATCCTTATTATGACATCAAATATCGGTGCACCTTACCTTCTTGAGGGTATAGATGCAAATGGCGAGATTAAGCCCGATGCCGAAAAGATGGTTATTGACGATCTAAAGGCGCATTTTAGGCCTGAGTTTTTGAACCGTCTTGACGAGACAATCCTCTTTAAGCCTCTTACAAAGGATAATCTCTCCGGAATCATCGATCTTATTATATCGGATATAAATAAGAGACTTGATGAAAAGAGGATCCACGTAAGACTTACAGACAGCGCAAAGGCATTTATCGCTGATGAAGCCTACGACCCCGTTTACGGTGCGAGACCGCTTAAGAGATATGTTCAAAAGCATATTGAGACTATGGCTGCAAGGCTTATTCTTTCCGATGCGGTTTCCGAGGGCGATACCATACAGATCGATGTGCGCGGCGGCGAACTTGTTGCGGATGCTTTAAAACAGCTCGCTTAAAAAGTTTTATTTTACAGATATTTCAATTAAGACCCCTTGGAAAGGTTATTGGTTTCCAAGGGGCCTTTTTTGGTGTATACTGTAAGTTAAGTGATTTATTTTGAGGAAATACCCAGTGTTTAATATAAAAATAAAAAAGTATATGGCGGGAGCACTCTGCGTACTGCTTCTTTTCCTTTGCCCGGCTGTAATGGCGGGATGCGGTACAAAGGTCGTGCTAACAACCGGTTTTAATAAAGATGAAGTCTTCAGGCTCAGCGATAGGAGCTGCTATCTGCCGGAGATAATGGTTTATCTTACCGATATTCAAAACCAGTATGAATCGGTATACGGAAGCGGAATCTGGTCGGCGTCCCTGTCGGGAGTGTCCCTGGAAGAAAACGTTAAAGACACGGTCCTTGCAAAGATAGCCCAGGTCAAGACTATGTATCTTATAGCGCAGGAAAAGCAGATAGTTTTGACACCTGAGGAAGAAAAGCTTGCGGGAAAGTGTGCCGAAGAATACTACTCCCTTTTATCCGATGAGGAAATAGCGTATCTCGGAGTGAATGAGGAGATGCTTAAAGAGATGTACTGCGAGTACGCACTTGCCGATAAAGTAGTTTTTAAGCTGATCGAGGATATCAATCCGGAAATCAGTGATGATGAGGCAAGAACAATTGTACTTCAGCATATTTATATTTCAACCGGAGTAACCGACGGTGCGGGGAACTTTGTCAGCTACGATCCGGAAGAAAAGGCAAGCAGATATAAAACTGCCACACAGCTGCGGCAGCAGGCTCTCGACGGTGAAGATTTTGAAGCCCTTGCCGCCAAGTACAGCGAAGACGCCGAGATTACCCTTTCCCTTGAGAGAGGGGCTATGGAAAAGACTATAGAGGATGTCACTTTTGGTCTGGAGACAGGTGAGATCAGCGAGGTTATTACCAATGATTCCGGTTATCATATTTTTAAATGTATAAGTACGCTGGACAGGGCCCAGACGGATCTTAATAAGGAAAGGCTTGTTGAGGAGCGCAGGCAAAAGGCTTTTGCCGACGAATACAATACTTTTGTAGCGGGAATAGTAAAGAATCTGAACGAGGAACTTTGGGACTCGGTTGAACTTTCCGAGAAGATACAGATCGGTGCTGATTTCTTTGGGATATATGACAGTTATTTTGAAGAATAAATGTTAGAAGGTTAAGGTATGGGTAAAGAGACTCTTATTCTTGTTGTAGATGACGCGGAGATCAATCTTAAGATCGCCGAAAAGATCATATCACGTGAATACAGTGTAGAGTGTGTTTCCAGCGGTGAAGACTGTCTGGCCTATTTAATGGATCACAATCCGGATCTTATACTGCTTGATCTGCATATGCCGGAGCTGGACGGGTTTGAGGTTATGGAGAAGCTTAACGCTTCGGCTAACTGGAAGGATATTCCGGTTATTTTCCTTACTGCGGACAGTGACCATGACTCTGAGATCCAGGGATTTGAGCTTGGGGCCATGGACTTTATAACAAAACCCTTTGTGGCTGAGGTAATGATGAAACGAGTTGCGAGGGTTTTAGAGCTCAGTACGCTCCAGAAAAACCTTGTAAGCGAGGTTAAAAAGCAGACTGCTGTGGCTGAGGAGCGTAGAGAAAAGGTTGAGCAGATGTCTATCAGGATGATCCAGGCATTTGCGACCACGCTTGACGCCAAGGATGCGTACACAAACGGACATGCCAGCAGAGTTGCACAGTACGCTGCAGCTCTTGCAAAGAAGCTTGGATGGGATGCGGAGAGGATCGAATCTCTTAAGTCCGCTGCGATCCTGCATGATATCGGAAAGATTTCCGTACCGGACAGAGTCCTGAACAAGACCGGCAGACTTAGCGATGAAGAGTTCGGGATGATCAAGGCCCATACTCTTGTGGGAAGCGATATCCTTGAAAAGACCGGTCTGTTCGAATTTGCCCAGGATGTCGCAAGACATCATCACGAGAGATATGACGGCACCGGATATCCGGACCGTTTATCCGGGGAGAATATTTCTTGCGAGGCGAGAATAGTCGGTATCGCCGATGCGTTTGATGCCATGAGTTCGAAGAGAGTTTACCGTCCTGCCCTCCCACTTCCTTCTATTAAAGATGAACTTATAAAGGGAAAGGGTACCCAGTTTGATCCTACGTTTGCTGATATTTTTATTGAAATGTTTGAACACGGTGAGCTTGATTCTATTATGCAGGCGTACCGAGGTGCCGGGGATGAAACAAGCCTTGAGCCTTCGGAGGAGGAGATCAGCTCAGGCGGTCTGCTTCACAGAAGCGAAGGTGTAAGACGTATCGAAAAGGCTATGTCTGAGAGCAAAGGCTGTCTTATCATATTTGATCTTGATAATTTAAAAGCAGTAAATGAGAGCGAGGGACACTCGGCCGGAGACAGAGCTCTTGAGCTTATCAGCCGTATCCTGGAGGATTACGGCAAGGGCATCGCATGCAGGTTCGGAGGAGATGAGTTTGTCCTTTTCATTCCTTATATCTCAAAGGAAGAGGGAGAAAGATGTGCTGACGAGATTATGAACGATTTCGCAGCAAGAAAGAGCGGGCTGAGCGAATTTTCAAAGCTGTCCCTTTCTGCCGGAATCTGTATGTCGGATACGATGGACAGGTTCAGCGATGTTTACAACAATGCGGACAAGGCACTTTATTACGTAAAAAGAAGCGGTAAATCGGGCAAAGCTCTGTATGAGACAGCTGAGAACTTTTCCAGAAAGCATTCCAATATCGAGCTCTTGCTTATAATACAGAAGATCAAGAGACTTAAAAGCGGACAGAGTGCTTCCTACGGATATCAGGGTAAGGAGATGGAAAGATTACTTACGAGGCTTATTTCGGAGCAAAGACGAAGCCTTGGCGAGTACGCTTTTGTAATGATCACACTGGAAAATGCTCCCGGAGAGACGCATTATATCGAAGAGATAGAGAGCGCTATGGAGAGCATGGAGTACGCCATAAAAGAGGTTACAAAGGAAAACAGCGAGTGTATCAGATACAGCAATGTCCAGTACCTTCTTGTATTTAAAGACGAGAGCAAGTCAAAAGCCGAAGGAGATACGGAGAAGATAGTTGCGGAGTTCTACAAACATTCTGTAGACACGGGTCTTCAGGCTTCCTATGCAATTGAAATGATGCCATAGTCGGCCCTGCAAAATTTTTTTAAAGAAAATAGAAATACTTGTTGACAGTTCGAGATAATTTAGATAGAATAACATAGTCGGTTTTGAACCGAACAAAATGTGTCCGTAGCTCAGCTGGATAGAGCAACGGCCTTCTAAGCCGTGGGTCGGGGGTTCGAATCCCTTCGGGCACATTCATTTTTTTATGGTGGCTATAGCGTAGTTGGTTAACGCGCCAGATTGTGGTTCTGGAGACCGAGGGTTCGAGTCCCTCTAGCCACCCTG
>ODAI013160338.1_pt1 | contig 10671 bp, 9 predicted proteins | sample 1539321 | NCBI WGS metagenome assembly ODAI01 (sample SAMN02144231, study PRJEB22623) | gut metagenome | biome: sheep rumen | host: Ovis aries | place: New Zealand | reverse complement strand
GGGCCTGACCTTTGCCGCCTCGGATCCCGATGCGGACGAGTTCATCAACGTGGACCTGGTGCCTCTGTCCGGGCTGATCGACGCGGTGCTCGATGGCCGCATCGAGGACGCCAAGACGGTGGTCGGCGCCCTGATCTGCGATTCTGTGGCACATCGGCTGCAGCCTGAGGAGTAGGCGCGGCCACATGCCTGCAATGCGCGCGGGAGGGGGCGCCCCCTCCCGCGCGCTGTTCTGATACCAGACGAGGAGGGGGCGCATGGGAGCACGGGCACGTCGCACGAGGTCGCTCTTTGGGCAGTTCCTGTCGTACTACACCGGCCAGCTGCATCTGTTTGTGGCAGACCTCGCGTGCGCCTTTGCCATCGCGGGTATCGATCTGGCGTTTCCGCAGGTCCTGCGTCGTCTTACGCGCGGGTTGTTTACCGAGGGGCCTGCGGCGATCATGGGCATGCTCGGCTACGTGATCGTTGGCCTGGCGGTCATGTACGTGGTGCGCACGGCCTGCCGCTACTTTGTGGTCTACTGGGGCCACGTGATGGGCGCACGCATGGAGAGCCGCATGCGTCAGGACCTCTTTGACGCCTACGAGCGCATGAGCATCTCCTACTTCGACTGCAACAAGACCGGCGATCTCATGAGCCGCCTGGTCAACGACCTGTTTGACATTTCCGAGGCCGCCCACCATGGTCCGGAGTTCGTACTCATCGGCGTGGTCGAGATTGTGGGCTCGTTTGTGATCCTTGGGCGTATCTGCTGGCAGCTGACGCTGGCCATGGCCGTGCTGCTTGTAGTGGTGGCGGCCTACAACGCATACGCCAACTGGCGCATGCGCGCCGTGTACGCCGAGAACCGCGTGCGCATTGCCGGGGTCAACGCGCGCTTGGAGGACGCATTGGCGGGCGTGCGTGTGACCAGGGGATTTGCGGCTGAGGAGCAGGAGCGTGCCAAGTTCGCTCAGAGCAACGAGGCCTATCTCGACTCCAAGACGCGCATGTACCATGCCATGGGCAGCTATCAGGCAGCTGTGGCGGCGCTCATGGGCGGGCTCTATACGGTCATCGTGGCTGGAGGAGGCTGGCTCATCGCGCACGGGCAGATGGAGGCAGTCGATCTGGCGACCTTCGCCCTGTACATCTCGCTGTTTACCACGCCTATCGAGAACATCCTCAACTTTACCGAGACCTTCCAGAAGGCCTTTGCGGGCTTTGCGCGCTTTGCGGAGGTGCTTGGGTCACAGCCTGACGTGCGCGATGCGCCTGACGCAAAGCCGCTGCAGGTGACGGAGGGTGCCATCAGCTATCGCAACGTGTGCTTCTCCTACCCGGACGAGCCCGACGCTCCGGTAATCCGTGACCTCACGCTCGAGGTGGCGCCCGGCAGTACGGTGGCGCTGGTCGGCCCCTCGGGCGGCGGCAAGTCCACCACCTGCGCGCTGCTGCCGCGCTTCTACGACGTGGACGCGGGAGGCATCCTCGTGGACGGCCAGGACGTGCGCTCGGTGACGCAAAAAAGCCTGCGCGAGGCCATTGGCCTGGTGCAGCAGGACGTGTACCTGTTTGACGGCACCATCGCCGAGAACATCGCCTACGGCAAGCCTGACGCTACGCCAGCCCAGATTGCCGAGGCGGCGCGCAGGGCCCGGGTCGACGAGTTTGCCCTCGCCATGCCCGACGGATACGAGACGCAGGTGGGAGAGCGTGGCACGCGCCTCTCGGGCGGGCAGAAGCAGCGCATTGCCATCGCCCGCGTCTTCCTCAAGAACCCACCGATCCTCATCTTGGACGAGGCTACCAGCGCGCTCGACAACGAGAGCGAGCAGGCGGTGCAGGAGTCGCTTGCGGAGTTGGCCGAGGGGCGCACCACGCTGGTCATCGCACACCGCCTGAGCACCATCCGCGATGCCGACGAGATCGCCACCATGGAGGCGGGGCGTGTGGTGGAGCGAGGTACCCACGACGATCTGCTTGCACGTGGCGGCACCTACGCCCGCTACTATCGCATGCAGTTTGGTGCCTGAGCCTGACGTACCGCGCACCATCAAGCTCTGTCAGCTGCATGGAATAGCGCTGACGGGATACCCGCGCCCACAGATGATGCCTATACTTGTGTTCCCGGAAGTGCCGCAAGGGGCACGTGAGCCCCAACGGAGAAAGAGAGTCCATGGCCAAAAGCATCGAGGTGACACGCACCACCCGTGGCGCGCTCTCGGGCGACGAGGCGGAGGACCTCTTCTCGACGGTCGACGAGACGGGCCACACCAACGAGGAGCGTGCCAAGAAGCAGCACTCGCGCAGGCGCGAGAAGGGTACGAGCGTCGAGGTCGACCCGCTGGCTGGCGAGGACCCCTCCGGCGCCGACACCGACCGGCTCATCACCCGCTCTGCCATCATCTTTGTCTCGGTGTTTCTGGTGGCCGTGGTTCTGGCGCAAGTTGGCTGGGGCTACGTGCGCCGCGTGACCACCACCACCCTTGCCGAGGACGCGAGCATGCGCTCGGTGGTGAGCGCCCTCACCATGGGCGTGGAGTGGGGCGGTGGCTTCACGCAGTTCCCGTCCGAGTTCACCGTGCAAGAGGCCGACGAAAACACCCACCGTATCGAGGTGACGGTAACCGACAGCGCCTCGTCGAGCGAGCTTGACGCATTCTCGACCGCGCAGGTGCAGGCGTCGGCACTCTCGGTCAACGCGCTGCTCAACCCAAACATCGACACCGTGATCTACCACGTTAAGGTGCGCCGCGACGATGCGGGGCGCTTCCAGAAGGCTCGTTTCTTTGGCTTCTTGAGGCCGACGGGAGCCGCATCGCCCTTCATGACCTTTGTTTGGACCAAGACCACGGCCGAGAGCGGCGTGCGCTTTGACTGTGCCATCACCGGCATGGACCAACAGACGCAGCAGAGCCTGCACGACACCATCACGTCCAAGTCGACGCCAGCCACCATCATCAGCTACGTGGTGGGCGACAACGGGGCGCTCGTTGCCAAGAACGTGCTGTCGGCCGCGACCGACAACGACTCCATCGCCGCCGACACCACCACCATGGCGGATGCGGCAGCACGTGCCGCCGAGGAGCGGGCACGCGCTGAGGCGGAGGCACAGGCGCAGGCCGAAGCCGATGCGGAGGCACTGGCTGCCGAGACTGATGCCAGCCAGGAGCCTGGACTTGCAGACCAGGACACTGCCGCAGACGCGGTCACTCCTGAGGGTGACGGGCAGAATTAGACAGGTCTTGGCATAGTGGGCAAATTGGTGGACTATGTGTAGCGGGGAGCCTCCCTGTTCAGTCTCACTTGATCCGAAGCAACTGATATTGTGCTTGCCAGATAAGGCATATAAACTCAAATAAACCGTGAGCGGTGGGCATAATTCAGCTTTTTGTTGCCGAGATGGACCGCGTTTTATTATCATGTGTTTCATCTGAGAGGGATGATACTGAGAAATATGCCGTGAGCGGGGGCAGCCCTCACGACAATCTCTGGTTTTGGGTCATGGGAATGGGAAGGGTAGTCATGACGCCAGCGATGAGAATCGAGCGAACTCGCCGGAACTTCACCGACGAGTCAAACAGGTATGACGCAAAACGCGAGCGCCTCGTGCGGTGCGCGCGCGAACTTGCGGAGCGCGGCAACGCTGCCAAGGTGTCTGTGACCGACGTTACGTCCGAGATGGGCATAACGCGCGGGCTCTTCTACTACTACTTTGGGGGCAAGAACGAGCTCAACGAGTCGATTGTTGAGTCGTACGTGCAGGACCTCATGATCAACGTCAACGGGGCCGTGACCGGGAGCGTGAACCGCGAGGAGGCGGTGCATGCGCTGGTGTACCACGTGCACGACTGGCTCTTTGACGAGGCCGGCAACAAGCGGCCCATCTGGCATGTGCTCGACGAGATGCACTTGGTCGACTTTGCGCGCGGACGCGTGGCCGAGGAGCTCGCCGACTTTATCATTCGCCAGAACCTGCTGGCCAAGTACGGTAAGAGCGACGACACCGCGCTGTATGAGCACGCGCACTTTGTGGCTATGGGCATCATCGGCGAGTGCCGTGCGCGCACGGCCAAGTCCATCGACACGGTGAGCGATGCTGCCTGCGCGGCTCTGCGGTACCGCAAGCGTCGCAATCCGTCTGCGGACGAGGGAATCTAGGCATAGTCCGTAACGATCCCAACGAATGCAAAGAGAGCACTCCGGTGTTGCCCGGAGTGCTCTCTCATGCGTAACGATAGTGACGACGACCTGGTGGCTATGCGAGCAGCGCCGCCACCTTGCCTAGCTCAGACTCGAAGCTCACGCCACGCACCTCGTAGTCGGGCTGCAGGCGCGTGATGGCCATGGCGTCGCGCACGAACGAGCCGGCAAAGTCGACGGCGTCATGGAGCGAACGGCCGGCCATGACGGCGGCAAGCAGGCTGCTGGCGTACAGGTCGCCGGTGCCGTGGAGCATGTAGGGCAGCAGGTCGCTGCTCACCTCCTCGAAGGCGATGTCGGCGCCTGCAACGTAGTTGCGAATGATGGCCTCGCCCTCGTGGACCACTCCCTTGAGCACTACGGCCTTGGCGCCTCGCTCCACCAGGGCATCGATGACCTTGCGTACGTAGTCCTCGTCGACGTCCTGGCCCTGGTACTCGATTCCGGTGAGGATGGAGGCCTCGGTGAGGTTGGGGGTCAGGATGTCGGCCCCGTCCACCAGCCCGCCCATGGCGTCGCATAGCTCGTCGGTGTAGGTCAGGTACTTCTTGCCGCCGTCGCCCATCACCGGATCAACAACGCGCAGAGCTGCAGGATGCTCGGCGTAAAGGCGTTTGATGGCGCCGACCTGCTCGGCAGCACCGAGGAAGCCCGAGTAGATGGCGTCTACCTCGATCCCCTCGGCGTTCCAGGCGTCGAGGTAGGGGGCCAGCATGTCGGTGGTGTCATGCATATGGAAGACGGGGAAGCGGGTGTGCGCGGAGAACAGCGAGGTGGGAACGGGGCACACGTCGCAGCCGGCGGCGCTCAGCACGGGGATGGCCACTCCCAGGGAGCACTTGCCGTAGCCGCAGAGGTCGTGGACTGCGGCAATGCGGGGAATGTAGCCGTCCTTTCGCTGGTAGAGATACAGGTTCTTGGCATCGTTCATGGTGGATCCCTTCTGCACGGACTGGTGGACCAATGCTTGGGAAGAGTCTAGCGCCCCATTGTTGCCATATGGGCAACGAAACAAAATAGAAATGTGGAAAACACAGCCGATTTACTGCGAGTTAATTAATTAGAAATAAATGTACTCATGCAAATGAGATGGGCCCCGCACTGTGTGCGAGGCCCACCGTAGGTGCTTGGGTATGTGTGGCGCCTAGAACTGTACGCTGGGAGCCTGGCGAGCCGCCTCGTCGGTGACTACGAAGCCCTGACGCGTACGGAACTTGGAGCCTGCGACGATGTTGCCCGGGAAGGTCTCGATGGCGTTGTTGTACTCCAGCACGCAGTCGTTAAAGCTCATGCGGGCATAGCTGATCTTGTTCTCGGTATCGGTGAGATCGGCCTGAAGCTGGGCAAAGTTGCTGTTGGCCTTGAGCTCGGGGTAGGCCTCGGCAACGGCAAAGAGGTGGCCGAGCGCCTGGCTGAGCTGGCCGGAGGCTGCCATGGCGGCCTCGGGGGTACTGGCACCGGCGACGGCGGCACGGGCGTTGGTTACGGCCTCGAGGGTCTCGCGCTCGTGGGTCATGTAGCCCTTGACGGTCTCCACGAGGTTGGGGATGAGGTCGTTGCGGCGCTGCAGCTGGGCGTCGATGGTCTGCCAGGCGTTGTCGCAACGGTTGTCCTTGGTGACGATGCCGTTGTGGATGCTGACCCACAGGCCGGCGATGGCGGCGATGATGGCAACGAGGATGATGATGGCGGCGAGCATAGCGTGTCTCCTTCCCGCAAAAGACAAATCTGGCGGAGGGAGAGGGATTCCCGCGTCCCGCTTCGCGGAACGCTCAGAGGCTTCGCTGCGCTCAGCCCGCAACGCTCGCGCGTTGCGACCTTGCGGTTCGAATCCCTCCGTAACCACCAGCCAAACCAACTGGGCAGCACGTGCGCCTGTCCAGGAAGAGCCATACTGGCGGAGGGAGAGGGATTCGAACCCTCGAGACCTTGCGGCCCGCCGGTTTTCAAGACCGGTGCATTCAACCACTCTGCCATCCCTCCGCAGTGATGCATATCATACCCCAGTCGGGGGAGGGCTATCCATGACGCAAGGGAAAGCGGGCCACCGATGAGGTAGATGGCCCGCTTTGCGAAGTCTTGCCGTTTTGGAGCCTACAGCTCTTCGATGCCCACCTGGTCAATGAGCGAGTCAACCAGCGTGCGAGGGGCGGCCTGGGTGCCCTCCATGCTCACGTTGGCGGAGCCGGTGGCCACGGCCAGCTTGATGGTGTCGATGATATCGAGGCCCTCGTCCTGCGCGTAGGCGATGGCGGCAACCACGGAGTCGCCGGCGCCCACGGTGGAGCCGACCTTGACCTTGGGGGAGCTGGCCTTGTAGGGCTTCTCGGGGGTTACGAACAGCGCGCCGTCGCCGCCCATCGAGCCGGTGACCCACTCCACGCCGCGGTCCATGATCTCACGGGCAGCAGCGTCGATCTTCTCGAGGGTGTCGAGGTCACGGCCGACCATGCCCGAGAGTTCGTGATCGTTGGGCTTGATCATGCTGGGACCAGCGCTGATGCCATGGTCGAGGACCTCGCCGTCGGCGTCGAGGAAGACCTTGGCCCCTGCCTCCTTGCAGGCCTTGACCCACGTGGCGTAGGTGTCCTTGGGGGCGCCAGCGGGGATGGAGCCAGCGAGGATGACGGTGTCGCCCTCGGCGATGTCGGCCACGAGGGTGTCGAGCAGCGCGTTGAGGTCGGCCTCGGTTACCACGGGGCCAGGCTCGTTGACGTCGGTGTTGGTGTGCAGCTGCTGGTCGACGATCTTGGTGTTGGTGCGGGTCTCGCCCTCGACGTCGACTGAGACGACCTCGATGCCCTGGGCCTCGACCATGCTCTTGATGGAGCGGCCCGCGTCTCCGGCGAGAATGGCATATGCCTTGGAGGTGCCGCCCAGCTCCTTGACGACCTTGGAGACGTTGATGCCCTTGCCGCCGGCATCGGAGCGCAGTTCGGTCACGCGGTTGACGGCATCCAGCGTGAAGCCGGGGACCTGGATGGTCTTGTCAATGGCAGGATTCAGGCAGACGGTACGAATCATGGTATCCCCTTCGTTGGAGCATCCTTCCAGTTATACAACCTAGTATGTGCAACGCCGCCGCATTTAGGCACGGCGATTCAGTGAGACGCCCGCCGTCACGGGGGAGCGGCCTTTCGTCCGCACGAAGCCACCCCACGTGATCCTCTGCGTGCGGGCCTGTGTGCGTCTCGCTGCAGGCAGCTGCTACTATGGGGACATGGACCAGCGTGACGAGACATACATGGCGCTTGCGCTCGAGGAGGCGCGCCTGGCTGCCGCCGAGGGCGAGGTGCCCATCGGTGCGGTCGTGGTGTACGACGACCGGGTAATCGCGCGGGCGCATAACCGCCGTGAGACCGACCGCGACCCCTCGGCCCATGCCGAGTTTGCGGCGATGCTCGAGGCGGCCCGCGTGCTGGACCGTTGGCGTCTGACGGGCTGCACCGTGTACGTAACGCTCGAGCCCTGCCTGATGTGCGCCGGCCTGATGGTCAACGCGCGCGTGGACCGCTGCGTGTACGGCGCACCCGACCCCAAGGGCGGGGCGCTGGGGACCCTGTATGACGTGAGCCACGATGCGCGTCTCAACCACGAATACCTGGTGACTCCCGGCGTCTGCTCGGCCCAGAGCGCAGAGGTGCTGCGCGCGTTCTTCAAGGAGCGCCGTGCCGCGCGCAAGCGCGAGCGCGCCGAGGCTGCGTCCTCGGATGCGACTGGCGACGCATAGAGGGTTGCGTGGGAAAACGTCCGTTACCCTTTTGATACGAGTGCCCCGTTTGGCACCGTTTTTTGGTCTCGTCGGTTAAGCTAGCTTAAAGTAAGCCAGCGCTGCCTGACAGGGGGTATCATGCCGCGTCACTTTACGGGCGACGACGTCCGCGAGGCCTACGATCGCATCAAGGATCGAGTGCGTCGGACGCCACTCGACGACTCCCTGTACCTCAGCTCCGACGACTGCCGTTACCGCTTCAAGCTCGAGAGCCAGCAGGTGGGACGCAGCTTCAAGATCCGTGGTGTGCTCAATGCCCTGCTTCAGCTGACCCCGGCCCAGCTTGGTCACGGCGTGGGCACCGTCTCGACGGGCAACCACGCCATCGCGCTGGCCTACGCCGCCAAGCAGCTCGGTGTGGAGTGCGTGGTCATCGTGCCCGTCGGCACGTCAAAGACCAAGCTCGACCGCATGCGCCTGTATGGTGCCCGCATCATGACCATGGGCGGCAACTACGACGAGGCCCTGGTCCTTGGTCGCAACTACATCGACTGCAACGAGCTGTACTACGTGGATCCAGGCAAGAACGATCCCGTGACGTGCGCCGGCCATGGAACGGTTGGATACGAGCTCGCCCTGTTGCACCCCACGGTCGATACGATCGTTGTGCCTGTGGGCGGCGGCGGACTTATCACTGGTGTGGCGGTAGGCGCACGAGCCATCAAGCCCGACATGCGCATCGTGGGCGTGCAGACGGCTGCCTGCCCCTCGGTGTACCAGTCGATCAAGGATGGGTTCTGCTATTCCAAGTACCCGGTAGCCAGCGGCACCATCTGCGATTCTGTGACCGGTGGTGCAGGTACGCTGGCCTGCGAGATGCTTCCCGGGCTGGTCGATGAGTGGGTCATCGTCGACGAGGACGAGGTGCGCAGTGCCCTGCGTTTCATGGTGATGGAGGAGCGCATCCTGCTGGAGGGTGCCAGCGCCATGGCCGTGGCAGCCGCACGCGACTACCCCGATGTGGTGGGTGGCAGCAACGTGGCCATCGTCATCAGCGGAGGCAACGTGGACGGCAAACGCCTGGCCGAGGTCCTCAACGAGGAAGACGACAGCCTGGAGCTCTAGGCACTTGGGCGGGCTGTTTTGCCCCCAACTGTGGACTACACGACCTGAAAGACAAAGAAGTCCAGGTAATGGCTGGGCGGGAATCCCCAAAGGATGGGGTGGTCCGGTGCCTGCTGGCGTTCCTCTACCTGCTTGAGCTGCACGCCCGCATTGTGAGCCGCCTCGGCGATGGCTTTGGCCAAAAGGTCGCGCGTCATGTGCTGTGAGCAGCTGCAGGTTGCCAGATATCCGCCGCGTGGCAGCAGGTGCAGGGCTGCCTGGTTAATCTCGCGGTAGCCGCGCGCGGCGTTGCGCACGGTGGAGCTGCTCTTGGTAAAGGCGGGCGGGTCGAGCACGATCAGGTCGAAGGGTCCGCCCTCCTGGCGCGCAAAGGAGCGGTCAGAGCGCAACCGGGGCAGGTATTCGAGCACGTTTGCGCAGGTAAAGGCCATGCGGTCGTCGAGGTTGTTGAGGCGGGCGTTGGAGGCGGCCAGATCGATGGCGGTCTGGCTCACGTCGACGCAGCGCACGAACGCAGCGCCGCCTGCCGCCGCGTTGAGGCCAAAGGGCCCCACGTGGCAGAAGCAGTCCAGCACGCGTCTGCCGCGTGCCAGCTCGCGCACAGCGCGGCGGTTGTACTTCTGATCGAGGAAGAAGCCGGTCTTCTGCGAGTTCTCGAGGTCGAGGTCAAAGGAGAGGCCGTTCTCCTGCACCACGATGCGGGTGTCGAGTGCCGGGGTGTTGGCCCACCAGCCTTTGCGCAGCTCAAGCCCCTCGCGCTCGCGCATGGGCGAGTCACAGCGCTCGTAGATGGCGCGCACGTCTTGCCCGTCGGCCTGCAGCACGTCGAGTAGCAGCGGGTACAGGCGCTCGCGCAGCAGCTCCATGCCCACGGTTCCCACCTGCGTTACCAGCACCTTGCCATAGCGGTCAACGGTGAGGCCCGGCAGGCCGTCTGCCTCGGAAAACACGACACGGCAGGCATCGGTGTCGGGCGGGCAGCCAGGCAGGGCGCGCGAGCCCATGGTGGTCACGCGATGCTGCCAGGCCCACTCGATGCGCCGACGCCAAAAGGCGTCGTCAAAGCGGTCGTTGGCGTTGCGCGACACCATGCGGACGCGGATTTTGCTCTGTTGCGAGAGCAGGCCAGTGCCCTGCCAGGTGCCGTTTTCTTCGCGGATGTCCACGAGGCAGCCGTTGGCAGCCTCGCGGCCGTCAAGCGGTGCGGGCTCGACGCGCAGCACCTCGCCCTCGAAGACCCACGGATGGCCCGAGGCAAGCGCCTTGGCGCCCTTGCGGGTGATGATGACCTGCGGGTAGGGGCGAAGCTGCTTCATGATGCTCCTTGGTGCGAGGTGCCTGGGCACCCGCGGGCTCTAGTAGTGCCGGCCGAAGCGACCGCTGTTGGGGCCGCCGAAGCCGCGGCGCGACTTGCTGCCACTGAACATGGTGCGCGTGGGCTTGCTCGTGGAGCGTGACGGGTTGGGCACGATGCGGGCGTCGTCGTACGCGAAGCCCGGCAGATCCCAAACGGGCACGAGCTTCTTGGTAAAGTACTCGATCTCGCGCAGCGGGCTGATCTCGTCGGGCGCCACGAAGGTGTAGGCATGGCCGGTCGCGCCGGCGCGTCCGGTGCGACCGATGCGGTGCACGTAGTCCTCGGGGTC
>ODAI014432899.1_pt1 | contig 10672 bp, 7 predicted proteins | sample 1539321 | NCBI WGS metagenome assembly ODAI01 (sample SAMN02144231, study PRJEB22623) | gut metagenome | biome: sheep rumen | host: Ovis aries | place: New Zealand | reverse complement strand
GGATTTTCAAGACGAGTAAAATCTTTAAAATCTTTTGTTGTTGCAACACCAATTGAAGCTCCGTCAAAATCTCCGCACCAAAGAATATAATATGTATCTTCAACTTTTACACAGCGTGGGTCATAAGCATAGAATGGATCATGTGGAGTTCCATCTGGATCATGCATGTGGATTTTTTCTTTCTGGAATTCCCAGTGGATACCATCGTCAGAATCGCCAATATAAAGGAAAGGACGAGCAGATGTATCTTCTGAACGGAATACACCCTTAAATTTTCCTTCCCAAGGAATAACTGCAGAGTTGTAAATGCGGCCCATTCCCTTAAAAGGATTACGTCCGATAACCGGATTTGCGTCATAACGCCAGATTGGAAGCCAGCAGTCTGCAGGTTTGTCCTGCCAAGGAATGTTTGGTAAATTGCCACCACTGATAATTTTTGCCATAAGAAATCTCCTGTGTTTTTATTGGACAAGCCCATGCTTGTAAAATAATACGCGGATAACCGTCCGCGTACGGTTTAGTTTTTTCGGTGTCGAACCAACACCTTGTAAGTGTAGAATACAGCAGGTAATTTATTTTGTCAATAAAATTAAGTTAAAAAAATTAAGTAAAGTGATTAAATTTACTTAAAATTACTTAAAAATTACCTATTGTTAGGGGGTTTCTCTGAAAAAGTCTTCCCCCTCTCAATAAATATTGCTATACTTGTTTCTATGAAAACATACAAAATATCGGATATTAAAATGAGAGTTTTGGGACGAACTGTCCCTGTAGAAGCAGGCAAGCCGCTTACCTTGTTTTGGGCAGCGTCCGCCCTTGAATTAAATGTAAAAGCCTCAGAAGTTCATCTTTTATTATCAGCTGATTATGAAACAAGTGAACCCTGGGTTTCTGTATATATTAATGGTTCTCCTCTTTCCCGCTTTATGATTGAAAAAGGAGAGCCAAAGTGGGTATGCCTTACCCGTAATTTGAATCCAGAAAAAGAAAATCTTATTACTATATATAAGGATACTCAGCCAATGACAGGAGAGGCAAGACATTCTCTTTTTATTCACGAAGTTGGTCTTTCTGATTCTGGAGAATTCTGTGACCTTGAACCAAGGCAATTAAAGCTTGAATTTGTCGGCGACAGCATTACTAGTGGAGAAGGGCTTGCTGGTGGACCTGATGAAATGGACTGGATTACCCAGTGGTTTGCTGGAAGTGGAACTTATGCAGCCAGAACCGCCCGTGCTTTGAATGCCGACTTTTCTGTTTTGTCACAATGTGGCTGGGGAATTTGCTGGGGCTGGGACGGAGATAGAAACAGCAGAATGCCTGCATACTATGAAGAGGTTTGTGGAGTTGCCTGGGGAGATTATCAAAAGTCTTTGGGAGCTCAGAATAAATGGAATTTTAATGATGGTTCAGATTTTGTTGTAATAAATCTTGGAACAAACGATAACGGAGCCTTCTTTCAGCCGCCATGGAAAGAAAAGGAATTTGGAGATAAGTACCGCCTTAATTTAAATGCAGACGGCACAATTTGTACTCATGATTCTCACGAAATAATTACAGGTGTAAAAGATTTCTTAAAAAAAGTTCGTCATTACAATCCAAAGGCTATAATAATATGGTGCTGGGGAATGATAAAACTTGATCTTTTACCAAGTCTTATTCAGGAAGCAGTTGATGAATATATAGAAGAATCTAATGATTTACGCGTCTGCACTTTAGAATTCGATTCAATGGAAGAAGTGGAAAAGTGTAAGGAAGATAAAGGTTCAAGAGGACATCCTGGACCTAAAACTCATATAGTGGCTGCAGAAAGGCTCAGCGAATTTATTAAGAAATTATACTAGTTTAATAGGGATGTCCAATAAGTAAATAATGCGGTGGTTGAGCTTGTCGAAACCACCACATTCAAGGTTATTGCTGTCGCGATATTTACAGATTTCGACAAGCTCAATGACCGCAGTTCCAGATCTTATTGGACATCCCCTAATTTTTTTTATTTTTTAGACCAAAGTGTAAAGTCGTCAATATAAAGCTTTGAAGCCGGATGTTCTCCATCAATATAAAAAGCAAGACCAAAGCTTAGTACATTACTTGGGATTGCAAGTGAGGCTGTTGAAAGGGTAACTGTAATGGTGTGAATTCCTTCTTCAATCGTAACTGCATCTGAGTTTCCCCATTGCCAGTTTGGACCTGTTTTACTGTAAAACTGAAGAGTTACAGGATAATCGTTTGGATTATTTACTGTAAAAGTAAGATACTTATATTTACTCCAGTTGTTTTCAAGCATGTCAGTACATTCATAATGCAGATTTTGTCCGTCCTTACCAGGAAGGGCTGCATATTCAAGAACTCCGCAATTGCCTTTTTTGTCCCAGCGGGCTTGTGTGCTTGAAGCTGTAGAAAACTCATTTACCATAAATTTATTTCCAAATGAGTCCCAGCCGTCTCGAACTGCTTCTATAAACATGCCTTCTTCAAAATCATCAAGCAGGGTCTGGCTTGTTGTTGGAAGCGCAATGTCTGCTGCGATTGTTGGGGCTGCAAATACAGCAAAGCTTAAGGCTGCACTTGCAATAAGGGTAATAATTTTTTTCATTTTTTTCCTCCAAAAATTTTATATTTTCAATTAAATTATAGCATCAATTAACTTTAAATCAAGAAAAATTAAGTTAAAATTAAGTGAAAAAGTTAATTAAATTAGTTAAAAATGCTTGAAAAAATACTTTTATGTTTTATAATGACTTTAAAAGTCTGTCAGGAGGCGTAAATGAAAAAACTACTAGCAGAATTATTTTTGCTTATTCTTGTTCTTATGTCGGCATCTTGCTCGGAGGATATAGGAAAAAAATTAAAAGGTGAGAAAATGGCTTTAGAAAAATTTTCATCCTACACTAATGCATCTATTGAAATTCCCTTTACTGTCAAAAATGATGGGGAATATGCTCTTAAACTGAATTATAAAAATGATTTAAAAGAAGATTGGGCTGCGGTTCGAATTGAATATGATGATGGAAAATATCTGTGTTCCCAGCGGCTTGCTGAAACAGATGATTTTTCATCGGTTTATGCAAATAATATTTTAACTCTTTCAAAGGGTAAGCATACAGTAAAAATTACTTCTGTTAATCACAGCTGGCTTTTTGATTCTATGGAGATTTTACCACTGAATGACGAGCTTCTTGCAAAAATAACTCCAGCTAAAAATCCTGTTTCAAAAAATGCAAGTGAAAAAACAAAGGCTCTTTATTCTTATCTGCTTTCTTTAAGAGGAAAGGCAATTCTTTCTGGTCAGCAGTTTTCCACTACTCAGGAGCTTGATGCTATAGAAGCTGTTACTGGAAAGCTTCCTGCAATTTTAGGCCTTGATATGATGGATTATTCTCCTTCCCGAGTTGAAAGAGGTGCAAAGGGAAACATAATTCGTAGAGCCAAAGCTTATGTAAAATCTGGTGGAATTATTACCTGCTGCTGGCACTGGAATGCACCAGATCAGCTGATTGATGAAGACAGGCCTGAAATGCGCTGGTACGATGGTTTTAGAACAAAAGCAACAAAATTTGATTTTTCAAAGGCTATAAAAGACAAAAATAGCCGGGAATACCAGCTGATAATCCGCGATATAGATGCAATTGCCCTTCAGCTGCAGGCTTTACAGGAGGCTGATATTCCAGTTTTATGGCGTCCTCTTCATGAAGCCTCTGGCGGCTGGTTCTGGTGGGGCTCAAAGGGAGCAGAAAACTATAAGGAGCTTTATAAAATCCTCTTTGACCGTTTAGAAAACTATCATAAACTGAATAATCTTATTTGGGTATGGAATGGTCAGAATCCTAAATGGTATCCTGGTGATGAGTATGTTGATGTTTTATCTTACGATACTTATCCGGGAAAAAGAGAATATAAGACCTTTCATACTGAATTACAGACGGTACAGACTGCTAGCTGTCTTCCAAAGCTTTGTGCTCTTTCTGAAAATGGAACTATGCCAGATGTAGATAAACTTGCAGAAGAAAAAAGTGTCTGGTCCTGGTTTTGCACCTGGTGCGGAGATTTTGTTCAAAAGGAAGGAAAATATTCTGAAGAATACACTGATTTGAAAACCTTCAAAAAATATTATGAAAACGACTTCTTAATTACCCGCGATGAAGTAAACATAGCAGATTAAAATTTGGAGAAAAGTATGAAAAAACAGATGATGATAGCAGGAATTTTTATGCTGGCTGTAAAGCTTTTTGCCGCAGGAGATATTTATATGGCAGAAAAAGAAGAGGTTAGAATTCAAAATGTAATGGCAAAAATCAGAAGGGGAGAAAGCGTTACAATAGCGGTTCTTGGAGGCTCAATTACAACGGGTTATGCTTCAAATCCACTTTCTAAAAATTCCTGGGCAGCAAAAACACATGCCTGGTTCAGCGATATTTGTAAGCAAAGCGGCAGCTCTCTTACATTTTTAAATGAAGGCGTAAGTGGAACTGACTCAGCCTTTGCTGTTGCCCGAATAAAAGATCATATTATTGCAAATAAGGTAGATTTAGTTATTTTAGAATTTGCAGTAAATGACCAGTGGCTGGACTCTTCTAGCAGACGAAGAACTTACGAAGGTGCAATCCGTCAGATAATGAATAATTCAGAAACTGCAATTCTTGCTCTATTTATAAATACCCGCGAAAACGAAGGCTTTCCGGGACAGCAATATGAACAGCAGCCAATTTGCCAATACTATCATATTCCTTTTGTAAGCTGGAAGGACTCAATTTTAAAAAAGGGAAAGCTTTCAGATTTTAATGCCTTTTATGATGGCAGCGAAACTGTTCATCCTAACAATGCAGGTCATGCCTCTATTGCATCCTTTATTATAGAAAAGCTTGAACAATACTGGAAAACTCTTCCTAAGGATAAAAATATTCCTTCCCCGGTAAAAGCTTTACCATCACCATTAACAGATGATGCCTTCGAGTTTGTAACTTATTATCATAAAGATAATATTTCTCCTGTAAGCAATTCTGGTTGGATAGCGGGAGGAACACCACGTCATGATGACTGGATAAAAAGAGGAAAGGTTCGTGAAGGCTGGCAGACAAATGAAGTTGGCTCGGAAATATGCTTTGAAGTGGAAGCCTCAACTATAGGTCTTACCTATGCAGAAAGCGATAACTTTAGGAATGCCGTAGCCTGGGTAACTTTGCCAGATGGAAGCGAGTCTCAAAAGATTACTTTAAACTGTTACCAGACCTTTAGAAGCGGTTATTACGGTTGGGCTTACAAAGAGTTAATTCATGGAGATAAAGTTCAAAAATATACAGTGCATGTTCAGTGCTCAAAGAGAGCCACTGCAGATAGAGCAGGAAAATTCTGTAATATAACGGGAATTATTGCTGCGGGGCGGTAACCGAATCTCTAATAACAATTTTTCCGCTTACAAGATGGCGACCCTTCATGTAATGCTGCTTTGTAATCTTATTGATTATTAAATCTGCAGCAACTCGGGCTGTATCTTCCGGTTTTATATGTACGGTTGTAAGCGGAACATTTGTTCCTCCCATTGGAAGATAATCATCAAAGCCGGTAACTGAAATGTCTTCTGGAATTTTATAGCCTTTTTCAATCAGTTTTTCAGTGATTATTGCAGCCGTAGCATCGCAGTTGCAGATAAAGGCAGTTGGCATATCATCATAAGGAAGCTGAATCTCAATTTTGCTTCCCTTGCTGTCTCTGTCGTTAATAATTGTTTCTGGAGGGAAATTAAGGCCATTTTCTAACGTCGCTTTGTAAAAGCCCATGTAGCGGTCACGAATAGATGAGGTTGCATCAAAATTGCCTACAAAACGAAGCTTTTTATGTCCCTGTGAAATTACATAACTTGTTAACATATAGGAACAGTAATAATCATCATTTGAAACACTGTCCAGCTGAAGCTTGTTAGTGTAAAAGTCCAGCAGAATAAAGTTTGAATAGCTCTTGTGAATTGTTTCCAGATAGGAATCCTTTGTTTGGCCCAAAATTATAAGACCGTCTACCTTATTATCCTGAAGCATACGGGGCAGAGTACATTCTTCTTCATCCTTATCTGAAAGCAGCTCCATTATGCTGTAGTAGTTTCGGTTTAAAAGTTCTGTGGAAAGAAAATTAAAAAGATACCAGTAAAAAGAATAGTTTTGCGAAAAAAATCTGCTTGGAATTATAATGCCAATGTTTCCGGTAAAATTTCCGTTTTGTGCAGACGCAGTATTTTTCTTTAATTTATAGCCCATTTCTGTGGCAAGTTCTTTTATTTGTTTACGTAAATCTTCTCCAACACCATCCTTGTTTGCCAGTGCTTTAGAAACTGTTACAACACTGATGTTTAGTCTTGCCGCAATGTCTGCAAGTGTTACCTTTTTTCTCTGTTCCATAAAGTAAATTATAAGATTATTAACTTAAAAAATCAATTATTTTTCACTTATAAGAGATTTCTCCTATGCTTTTTTATGATTTTTTTCGTCAAGTCCTTTATGGAAGGCTGTTTTATTCACATACATAATTTCATCAACATCTTCTATGGCTTCTCTTAGAGTCTCTCTTTCATTTGGTAAAAAGATTTTTGAGCCCATGCTTACAGAAAGATTGTAGGGTAAAGACATGTTTTTTATTCGCTGCTCCAAATCCTCCTGTAATTTTGCGTGATAATCAGTTTTATTGTTTTCTGCTTTTGTTCCAATAATTACAAATTCGTCTCCACCATAGCGGATTGATAAAAAGCTCTTTGGAAATACATTTTTAATTGTTTCTGCAACCGTTTTTACCGCCAGGTCGCCGTGCAGATGCCCGTGTTTATCATTTATAACCTTCATGCTGTTTATATCAACAAACATTATGAAGCTTTTTTTATGATTGTTATTATTTTTATAAAACATTTCTGTTGCAAAAATATTAAAGCCTGTTCTGTTTAAGAGGCCTGTCAGCGCATCTTGAGTTGAAAGCTTTTGCAGCTGCTGACTCATCAGCTTATAATTAATTGTCTGCCTGAATTTTTCAATATTTGTTCCTAAATTTCTTGTCCAGTTATAGGCTATTTTGTCGTATAAAATATCAAGAGAATTTTTTGAAACATAATAACCATGAACAGAATTCTGATTATAAATAGGAATAAAAAGATATAAAGCTCCCTTTGAATCCTTCATTGAAGAAGGATAAAGATCCCTGGTGAAAATAATATTATCCTTTTCTTCTGATTTTACGGCTTTATTATCCTTAATATTTACCAAAGTTCTCATTTTTTTACCATAGCTTGGAGAGTCTTGGTAAGAAAAGCTTACATTTTCAAGAGATTTTATAACCTCTTCTTTTACAAGGATTGAAAAATTATTGCCTTCAAAAGGATGCCTTGCTGCAAAAAAGCTTTGAAGAGCATCTTCAAGTGCTTCAATGCTTCCGCTGTTTATAAAAGCATTTTCTATATGTCGTAAATGACTTGCAAATCTTTGAGAAGAGTCAATTTTTTGTGGAGAATCCAGGCTGGAAAGCTTTTGCTCTGGAGAAACATTTTTTTCACAGCCACAGCTTTGCCGATAGAAGGGGAGTGCTTTTATATTAATAGTCTCTATTTTCTTTGTCTTTTTAAGCAGAAGCCTAATAGCTTCCTCTCCCATTAATTCTGACTGAATATTTACAGTAGAAATTGAAGGAATTACAGATTTTGCGCAAAAAATATCATCAAAACCAATTACAAGTAAGTCTTCCGGAACATTAATATTATGCTCCAGGGCGGCTTTTGTAACTGCTATTGCAGCCCAGTCATTTATGCAGGCTACTGCCTGTGGAATTTTCTTTCCCTTTGCAAATATTTGCTGAGCAATTTTGTAGGCATAATCGAAGGACCAGTCTCCTCCAAGATATAAGCTGTCATTTGAAATGGCAAGCTTGTGTTCTTTTAAAGATGATAAAAAAGCCTGCAGATTTGCCTGTGCTCCCACATTTTCTACAGGACCTCCAATATAGGCAAAATCAGAAACCTTATGCACTTCAATAAGATGAGAAACAAGCTCTTTATAAACATCTACGTTGTTACTGCCAATATAATGAAAGCCATCCAGCTGCTGATTTATTGATACCGCAGGAATTCCAGCTTCTAAAATTCGTTTATATTCAAAATCAGCTCTTTCTTTATCATTGAAAAGATTAGACATTAATACAATGCCATCGTATTTTTTAAGATTGGCTAAATCGAAAATAGCAAAACCAGTTTTGTTTTCTTCTCCATTTGATTCATAAGATTTATAACAGGTAAAAACGTGAAGCTCCACATTTTCTTGAAGGCAGACTCTTTTCATGCCTTCCAGAACCTGAAGAATAAAATCGACGGACCATCCAGATGTCAAAACTGCTATTTTCTTCTTAATCATACCTTAAATTTGCTTATAGCGTCGCTAAGTACTCCTACCGAATGTTGTGCCTGGTTAGAAATATTACTCATATTTTTAGAGTTTACAGCAAGGGCTTTCGATGCATTTCCGCAGGCCTGAAGTTCTGAGTCAACCTCGTGTTGCATAGCAGAAAGAGACTTGCAGTTTTCGGCAACATGTTTTGTTCCGTCAGAAATAACAAGGGCACTGTCCTTTACATTTCCACTGCTGTTTTTAATGTCTGTAAGAGAATCCATAATTGCATCAGCTTTATAGCCCTGCTCTGCAACTGTATTAGAAAGCTCCTTCATTGTTGTTTCAAAGTTTTGAATTTCACTGATAGTTCCTTCAAAGGACTTTTCAACATCAAGGGAAGAAGCTGAAATTTCATTAATTTTTGACTGAATTGCCTTAAGAGAAACGCTTGAATCCTTTGCCTGCTTACTGGTTGTTTCGGCCAGCTTTCGAATTTCGTCTGCAACAACGGCAAAGCCTTTTCCACTTTCGCCTGCATGAGCTGCTTCAATTGCGGCGTTCATAGCCAGCAGGTTTGTCTGGCTTGCAACAGAAGAAATTACTTTATTCATTTCAAGTAATGCGCCAGATTCTGCCTGAACCTCCTGAATCTGTTCAACAGATTTCTTTAAGGCGTTTGTAGAAGCCTCTGAAGATTCAACAATAGTACCCACTTTAGAAGACATAGAATCTGTGTTTCTGTTTATTTCCATAAAATTTTTCATCATTTCTTCAATATTATTAGATGATGAAAGAATTAACTGATTTTGATTTTCTATTTCTGAAGTAAGAAGCCCAACCTTTTGTGCAACCTGGTCCATCGCATCGTTTACAGAAGAAATTGCTGAACTTTGTTTTGTGATTGTAGAATTCATGCTGCTTATTGCACTTTCTGTAGTCTGAACAGAATCATTAATTTCTTGTGAATTACTAGACAGCTGATTTGAAACATCCTGAATAGAGGTTGAAGATTCAAGAATTTTCTTTACTAATGTTGTAATTCCACTGGAAAGTGTATTGAATCCCTCCGAAAGCTCCGATGCCTCCAGTGTCATATAGTCTGGGAACTTTTGTGTAAAATCTCCCTGAGCAATAATTTGACTGCCTTTTACAATATCCTTGAAGTGCAGGGTTACACGTCGGGTTAAAATTACATCCATCATTATAAGACCAATTACAATAGCTATAAGGATTGCAAAAACAATCATAATTAGATGCATGTATTCATATGAAAAGTCAGAAACAGGTCCTTCTGCAATAATAAACCAGTCTGTTCCCTTTACCTTATGAATTCCATAAAATATCTGATTTTCTATAAAGGCCTTTGCTTTTCCATCCAGATAGGCAGTCTTTGTGTAGGACTTGAAATTTGCAGTATCAAAATAATTTTTATTCATTATTGATTTAAAATCATCGTTCGTTATATAAAGTCCATCTTTTGTTATAATATTGATTTTTGCACTTTTTGAAAGATTTATGTCTTTTACAGCCTCTGAAAGTGCGTCTAAAACTATATCTGCTGCAGAAACACCAATCAGTTTTCCACTGGCATCTAAAACTCTATAGCTTAAAGTAACAATAATTTTTCCGGTGTTAACATCTGTAAAAGGTTCTGTGTAGCAGATTTTGTTGCGGTTATTTACAGCATTTTTATGCCAAAGACGGGATTGCATGTCAAAATCGGCAGGCGCTTCCCAACCAGTATGAGAAATAAGTGTTCCTCCATCCCAAATCTGCTCGTAAGTGGCATAATAAAGCAGGGTTTCATCCATCAGGTTTTGACCCATGCTTTTTATTACTGCTTTCATAGCGTCGCGGTCATCGTTTAAGGTTGGAATAACATTTGAAAGATCAATAACAAGATTGTTGTATTCGCTTAAAATTCCGGCAACCTGTTCATTCAGGCTTTCCATTGCCTGGTTTACGGTTTTTATAGTAGATTTTTTTACAATGTTTTGTATTACAAAAGAAAAGGAAAATCCAAGAAAAAGTGTAACAATAATGACAGAACCAATCATTCCAATCAATATTTCTGTCATTAAGGTCATATGTTTATTTTTTGCCATAAAAAAAACTCCAAGTATGTTTTGCTACATTATACTTGGAGTTTAGAAAAATCGCAAACAGTTTGTCGATTTTAGGCTGCTCGCTCAGGGCTTCCGCATTATAAATTTACTCTTACAAAAAAATGGCTCCCAGTCACGAAAACGACTTTTCGAAATCGCGGACACGTCCGCTAGGCGCTGATTGTGCTTGTAATTATATACGTTTGCCGCTTT
>ODAI011958043.1_pt1 | contig 10672 bp, 6 predicted proteins | sample 1539321 | NCBI WGS metagenome assembly ODAI01 (sample SAMN02144231, study PRJEB22623) | gut metagenome | biome: sheep rumen | host: Ovis aries | place: New Zealand | reverse complement strand
CTGAAGATTGTACTGCCACTTGGAAAATGCCCTTTTCAGCTTTCGAAGACTGAATCGGTGCCAGACATACTCCGTCAGGATACAGTCAGCCATCATGGTGTCGAACTGGATCATCATATCAAGGACACGATCCTCACCGGTAATATAAGTCAGGGCAGTCCTGACCGGCGTCATCGGAGCCTCGCCGATCTGGACCGCATGGTATTCCTTTGCGACATCGCGGAACTCATGCAGGTAATCCATGAGTTTTGGGCCGTCCTTATAATAAGGGAGACCGTTGATGGCGGGCAGAAATGACAGTCCGTTCGGCATGTCCTCCACCTTGGAGATAAAGGTAATAACATCTTCCCGGAATCCGTCCACGCCCATATCCAGCCAGAACCGCATGATTTCTTTTACTTCCTCGCGAACCCGGGGATTGGCCATATTGAGATCCGGCTGCTTTTTCGCAAAAATATGGAGATAATACTGGTCACGCTCCTCGCAGTATTCCCATGCGAGACCTTCGAACTGGCTGAACCAGTTGTTTGGAGGCAGGCGCTTGCCTCCCACTGTGATCGGATCTCGCCAGATGTAATAGTCGCTGTAGGGGTTATCCCTGCTCTTTCTGCTTTCCATGAACCACTCATGCTCATCGGATGTATGATTAATGACGAGATCCATGAGAACACAGAGCCCGAGAGAGTGTGCCTTGTCCAGCACTTTTTTGAACTGGTCGAGTGTACCGTAGTCCGGATGAATATTTCGATAGTCCGAGATGTCGTATCCGTAGTCCGCGTTCGGAGAGGGATAGATCGGGGAGAACCAGATCGCGTCCACTCCGAGGGAACTAATGTATTCCAGTTTGTCATATACGCCGTAGAGGTCGCCGATGCCGTCTCCGTTTCCGTCGGCAAAGCTGCGGATCCAGATCTGGTAAAAGGACATGCGGCGAAAATCGAGGTCATGTATCATGTGTTTTTCCTATCACTCGTAGTCATTTCGCTTATTGTAGACTTTAAATCCTTCGTCGCAGCTGTCTTAACGGTCTTTTTCAGAGCGGAAGAGGCATCCTCCAGATTCTGTTTTGCTTCCTCAAGACCGTGTTTCAGAGCATACTGTGTCTCATCGACCGTGCGCAGAATACCCGAAGCTGTCTCGTCGAATGATTCCTGGAAGTTCTCCATCATGCCCGTAGCCGTCTCCTTGAAGTCGTTGAAGATCAGTTTACGCATCTGTCTGGCCTTGTCGCTTCCGGTCATGGAGCTGGCGACCGCCTGGACCACATAGTCGGAGAGCTGATGATGGCGCTGCGTCGTTTTTCCCATCCTGTAATTATCGAGGACCTGCTGATAGCGGTCATAAGCGACGCCTACCGCATCCTTCCAGGACATATAGATCTCGTTCATGGCGTGGTCGCCGACTTCGTGCAGATGCGGGAGATCTTTGACCGCCTCCTTGAGAAATGCGGCCATGGAATCCGCGTTCTCATCAATCGTAAAGCCGTTGCGGCCGTCCGTGACATCTTCCGCGGCGCAGGAGCCCTTGATGAGCACGCTGGCAAGACCGCAGGCGGCCGCTTCGCGGACGACAAGGCCATTTGTATCAAATGTCGACGGGAAAAGGAACAGGTCGGCTCGTGTATTCCAGGCGCGGAGAACATCGCGGTCGTAGATCGGGCCTGTGAAGATACACTTGCCCGGAACGCCGCTCGCATCCATGAAGCCGTACTCGCGGGCCTTGTCCTGCATCTTCTCCATGTCGGGACCCTTGCCGATAAAGACCATGCGGAAGTCCTGTCCGGAGTCGGAGAGCTGCTTTAAGGCGTCGAGAATGATCGGAATGCCCTTGTAGGTGATGATGCGTCCGACGAAAAGGAACATCGGAATATCCTCGGGCAGGTCGTACCCCTCGATCGCTTTGACCACCTCCTCGTCGCTGACCCGTCCCTTGTCGAAGTCCACGCCGTTGTTCATGACTGTGTACTCTCCCCGGAACCCCAATTCCTTGAGATTTTCGCCGGCTCCGCGGCTGACGACCCAGATTTCGTCGCAGGCTTCAATATTGCCGACCATGGCCTTGATGGTCTCATCCGCCATGACCTTGACCTTTATCTCGCGGCGGAGATCTATGTCGTACTTGGTGTGATATGTGAAGACGATCGGTGCGCCGATGCGCTCACGCAGAAGCCGGGCGATGATGGTCGCGGTGGCCGGGCCGTGGGAGTGGATGATGTCCGGAGCAAATGCCGCAAGGGCGGAGACATCTTTCTCATCAAACGGGTTGCCGGTCCGGTAGCCGTTCGCCTGAGCGGTCGTGTCGAAGCTTTTGTAGGCGATGACGGGATAGTCATAGCAGGAATAGTCGGCATTCGGGTAGCGCGGCGTTCCGACAATGACCTTGCTTCCGTAGTCCTTCTGCAGGTAGTTGGCGTAGTTTATCAGTACATTGGCGACGCCGTCGAGGACGGGCGGGAATGATTCATTTAAAAGGCAGACTTTCATGGTGATTCTCCTTGAATATAATGAAGGTTTCCGGTGTGCTGACTTACTCATTCTTCCCACTTCAGTACAATAAGTCGAAATCATACAATACTGCCAATCGGCGCGGCTTCGTCTCGCGGCCGGTACTTGAAATTTTCAAGTGACAACGCAGAAAATTTCTTATGTACCGCTGCCTGCGAGACAGAGCGGGAGCGTCCCGCCGATGCAGTATTTGTATGATGAGACTTTCTGCGTATGATATGTGGAAATATAAGTAGTTAATCTCTATTATAACGCAGTACGGGAGCATTGTACCATCAATAATCCCCGAGCTGTAATGATTTCTAAAAGAAATGAATAAATCTCGTGCTTTTACGAATAAGTATGTATATAATAGGGGGAGACTCCTCAGCTACTTAAAGAGCTGAGGATAATTTATCAAAAAAGGAAAGGTGAGAAACCCGGCAATCATGGAATATAAAAAGTTGGAAGTCAATACCAGATACAAGCAGACTTATCATGCAAATGTCTCCTCCGGCTGGTCCAATGACCCGAACGGAATGATTTACTACAACGGAAAAGCACATCTGTTTTTCCAGCACTATCCTCACAAGGCATCCTGGGGAACCATGCACTGGGGACATTATGTGACGGATGATTTTATCAAATGGGAGGAGCTGCCCATCGCCCTCTGTCCCGATGAGAACTACGAGCAGATCTGCGGCTGCTGTTCCGGAAACGCGATTGAACTCGACGGAAAACTCTGCCTGATGTACACGGCCGCGCAGCCGGATCGCCAGAGACAGTGTTATGCCATTTCCTCTGACGGCGGCGTGACGTTCGAGAAGGTTCAGAACAATCCGATTCTTCGCTCCGAACAGCTCTCAGACGAGGTTGCGAATAGCGATTTCCGTGATCCGAAACCTTTCCGCAGGGACGGCTGGTTCTACTGTCTTGCAGGCACACGTATCGTCGATCCGAACAAGCCGGATGAGGGCAACGGAACCTATTCGACCTATCTCCGTTATCTCAGCGGAAGCAATCCGTCCATCGATTTCGGACCGGACGGACCGATTTCCGGAAATGTTTCCGAGTTTACCGTGGAGCCCGCGAACGGCTACGGAAATATAATCCTGTTCCGCTCCAGAGACTTTTATCACTGGGAGTACCTGGGCAAGCTGATCGAGCGGACGGAAGGCTTTAACGAGAACTATTTTAAGCTGGACGGCGTGTACGAGTGCCCGGATTATGTCAACTTCGGGGATACGGATGTCATTCTTGCCAGCCCGCAGAATCTGCCCCAGGACGGCAATAAATATGAAAATGTACATTCGTCTCTGGCGCTCATCGGCAAGCTGAACTTTGAGACCGGTCATTTTGATATCCGGGAGATTCAGGAACTCGATGCGGGATTCGATTTTTATGCTCCGCAGAATATTCACCTCCCGGACGGACGCAACATCATGATCGCCTGGAAGGAAATGTGGGATCGTTCCTATCCGACGCAGGAAGACAACTGGGCAGGAACCTATACCCTGCCGCGCGAACTGACGTTTAAGGACGGAAGAGTATATCAGGCACCGGTCCGTGAAGTTGAAAAATATCATGCCGATAAGACGGAGGTCTCGGATCTCGTCATTAACGACGGCAGTGTCCGCGTCCCGGGAATCGAGGGTAATAAGATCGACCTTACGGCTGCCTTCAGACTGAACGGCGCGCATGCCGTCGGCATTCGCTTCTTCAAAGGCACGGAGCATGAGACGATCCTTCGCTATGACAGAAACGCCGGTACTGTTGTTATGGACCGTACAAATGCCGGAGTTAAGCTCACCGGAAAGGAAGAGAACATCGATACACGCACATGCGACGTCGAAAAGACGGATGAAATATCGTTCCGTCTGTTCCTTGACGTAATCTCTGCCGAGGTATTCATAAGTGGCGGAAGATATGTGATCACCGGCAATATGTACCCTGACCCGGCAGACATTGCCGTGGAATTTTTTGCCGAAGGCGGAGAAGCCATTGTGTCCGCAGTAAAGTATGATATGGATGTGAAATGATGGAAATTAGAACACTGTCGCAGGTGAGAAATGATATTGACGCAATCGATCCGCAGGTTCGTGAGCTCCTGATGCGGAGACTCGACTGTTCCTATGAGGTCGCGCTGGCCAAGCTGGAGTCCGGGGATTACACGATTTACCGGGCTGACCGGGAAGAGGAGATCCTCTCAAGACTCGGGAAGGATGTTCCCGGGGAAAGAAGGGCGGGATATCTTGCCGTTCTGCGAAAAATCATGGAGACGAGCCGCATGTACCAGTATGGGATCATCTATGACCGGACGGAAGGGCTGTTCGAGAAAATCTCCGAGGGAATCGCAGTGCCGGAACATGCGAGCAGGACGAAACTGCGCCTGACCAGGCCGGACTGCCCGAACGCTATGTCATCCATCCTTGCGATGATCGGCGATTACGGCTATAACATGGACAGGATGGAGCTGATCGATGAGGACCGTGAGAACAAAGCGGTGACATTTGAACTGACTGTAATAGGGGATCTGAATGATACGCACATGAAAAAGCTTATGTTCCAGCTTTCCATGGAGAGCCGTGACTTCCGCATTCTGCGTGTGTGGTAAATAAGATAAGAATGTATAGAGAAAGGGTGCCGCAATAAAAAGCTGCGGCACCCTGCTTTTTTCGGTGAGAACGGATCAGATCTCGTCTTTCATGCTGTCTTCGAGAGCGTCAACGATCGTATCAACGACCTTTGTGACCTTCTCCTGAACTTCCTTCGGCGCATACGGGAATGTGTAGGATACGTCGGACGCCTCCAGAAGCGGAAGATCGTTCAGCGAATCACCGATACCGTAGACCTTGCAGTCACCGAAGTATTCACGGATCACGGAGACCGCCTCGCCCTTGGATGTACCCTTCGGCGCGATGTCCACTTCAATGACGTTCTGGAATGCATTCAGGTAATCGCCGTACTTGTCATTGAGCTCTTTGGTGAGGGCAGCAGCCTCCTCGAGTGTCTCACAGTGAATACCTACGCCGTGGACCATACCTTCGGGGGCGTCATCCATACCTGTGATGACATTATACTCTCCCGGATAATCCATCTCTTCGAAGACGTTGATCACACCGTCGATATCGATGGAGATTCTGTTTCCTCTCGGTTTGACATCCTTTACGATTTTGTCAATGACATCACGGTCAACGAAGAGCTTACGGATGCCCTTCATATCCTTATCGATGATGTTGGAGCCTGTGCTGGTGATCCAGAAATCGGGATCAAAATGGCCGCCGATGAACGGTGTGAGACCTCCGACCTGTCTGCCTGTGCAGAGACCGAAATAGTTGCCGGCTGCCTGATACTCTTTGATCTTTTCTACCGATTCGGGCGGAAGCTTAACTTCTGCTTTGTAGAAATACAGTGTTCCGTCAAAATCACTCGCAAATACTTTTTTCATCACATCTTTCCTTTCATCCTTATTTTGGCACGAAACAGAGTGCCTTGTACGCTAAAACTGATAGGTTTATTTTACCATGGAAAGCGGTATATTTGTTATGTTTTTTCATTTTCCTTGTTCGATTATTGACTATCTATGCTAAAATGAAGTATCTGACCTGCTTCCGTAAAGGACGCCGCATTTTTCTTGCGGGCCGCAGTTCGGATTTGAAATCAGAACAGGACTGTCCACAAATTATTGTGCAGTTAAAGAGAGAGGAGTCAGCATGAAACAGGATATTTTCAGGAAAAAAAGCCTGGAGAGGATTCAGTCTCCCGAACAGATCGATGACTATGTGCGGGTCGTAACGCCCGGACTGTGGCTGATGATAGCAGCAATCACCATGCTTTTGATCGCGGGTATTATGTGGGGTGTCATGACACGGCTTGAAGTGTCCGTGACGCAGAGTGACGGAACGGTCACCACTGAACAGATAGCCCCGATTTCATTTGTTTTCGACGAGGGAATGTAACATGAATTTATTTAAGAAGAAGGCTCCGCTGGAGCCGGTCACGGCGGGCCATATTGCCAAGGTCCCGGTCGTCATGCAGCTTGAAGCGCTCGAGTGCGGAGCGGCATCACTCTGTATGATACTGGCTTTTTTCGGCAAATGGCTTCCGCTCGAACAGGTCCGCAAGGACTGCGGCGTCTCGAGAGACGGTTCAAATGCCAGGAACATTCTCGTAGCCGCCAGGTCTTACGGGATGGAGACCAGAGCTTATCGCTTTGAACCGGATTTTCTGAAAGAGAACGGCGTGTTCCCATGTATCATTCACTGGAATTTTAATCACTTTGTCGTGCTCAACGGATTCAAAAAGAACAAAGCGGTTCTGAATGATCCGGCGAGAGGCACCGTTGAAGTTTCAATGGAGGAGTTCGACGAGTCTTTTACCGGCGTATGTATGCAGTTCTTTCCGACTGAGGATTTTGTTCAGTCGGGAAGCCCGAAGAGCATCTGGGGATTTGTACAGAGAAAACTGACCGGCACATCCAAGGCTGTAACATTTTTCGTAATCACCTATATTCTCACCTCTGTTATGGGGATTCTGAGTCCTGCTTTTACCAGAGTATTTTACGATTATCTTCTGCCCGGCAGACAGCCGAACTGGGTCATACCGTTCCTTGTAATTTATACCATATTCGTATCACTGGAAATCATACTGACTGTCGTTCAGACGCTGTTTTCTCTGAGGCTTGAAGGAAAGTTCGCCATTATGGCCAATTCGGAATACATGTGGCATGTGCTTCGCATGCCCGTGGAATTCTTTTCCCAGAGACTTGCGGGCGATATTGCCATGCGAAAGGAGAGCAATTCCAGCATCACAACGGTTCTCATTAAAACGCTGGCGCCGGGAGTTCTGAACATGGTGCTGATCGTGGTCTACTTTTTACTGCTGATCAAGTACAGCGTTGTCCTGACGGTTGTGGGCGTTGCAAGCATTCTGATCAACTGGGCGCTTTCGAGATATGTCTCCAACAAGGAGATCAATATCCAGCGCGTACAGATGCGTGACGCCGGAAAGCTGCAGTCGACGACCGTATCCGGCATAGAAATGATCGAGACGATCAAATCGAGCGGTGCGGAGAACGGATTTTTCCAGAAATGGGCAGGCTATCAGGCTTCCGTAAATTCGCAGGAAGTGAACAGCATAAAGCTGAAAACATTTTTCTCTATTCTGACGTCGGTCGTATCATCGCTCACGGAGATGGCAATCCTGTCTATCGGCTTCCTGCTGATTTTCAGGGGACACTTTACGCCCGGTATTCTCGCTTACTTCCGGGCCCTTCTCGATTCCTTTTCTTCTCCGGCTCTGAGCCTGATCGGTGCGGAATCGACGATTCGTGAGATGCGCACCAATATGGAACGAATCGATGATGTCCTGGATTATCCGGTCGATGTCACGGAAGAACAGATGAAGCTCAGGGATGATATCGATTACACGAAGCTGACCGGCAAAGTCGAGATGCGAAACGTCACTTTCGGGTATTCGCCTCTGGCAGAGCCGCTGATCAGGGATTTCAATATGACGCTGGAGCCCGGCAGGAAAGTAGCCTTTGTAGGCGGTTCGGGCTGCGGAAAATCAACGCTGGTCAAGCTGCTTTCAGGACTGTACAAGCCGTGGTCGGGGGAGATCCTTTACGACGACGTACCGATTGAAAATGTGGACCATAATATGTTCACGGGATCTGTTGCCGTCGTTGACCAGGATATCACGCTCTTTGAAGGGACTATTGCGGATAATATCAAGATGTGGGATACATCGATTGAAGATTTTGAGATGATCCTGGCAGCGCGGGATGCAAGGCTTCATGAAGACATCGTACAGCGCGAAGGCGGTTACCGCTATAAGATGCTGGAGGGCGGACGCGATTTCTCCGGCGGTCAGAGGCAGCGAATAGAAATCTCGCGTGTCCTTGCACAGGATCCGACTATCATCCTGATGGATGAGGCCACATCGGCTCTGGATGCCAGAACGGAATACGAAGTCATGCAGTCCGTCGCTGCCCGCGGTATTACCTGCGTCGTTGTAGCGCACCGTCTTTCTACGATCCGTGACTGTGACGAAATCATTGTCATGGACCACGGTATGGTCGTTGAGCGCGGCACGCATGAGGAGTTATTGAAGAATCACGGTCTGTATGAGAAGCTGATTACGAGCGAATAAACGATTGGAAAGGCAACGTTTACGCGAAAACAGAGCTTACAGAGGAGATAAAAGTATTTATGGGTTGGTTTGATGAACAGATACGCCTGAGAGTGCAGAATGACGACGATATATTTGCCGATTCCTTTGCGCAGATGGCGAATCTGGTAAACGGAGGCAAAAAACTTGAAATTCGCTTCCATACAGATCAGGAACTCGCCGGGGAGGCCATCGGAGAGATCCTGAAATTTTATCATGTTCATGCGCAGGAGATTCCGGATAATCTGAAATCACTGGATGAGGTTCTGGAATACCTTCTTCGGCCGTCAGGCATCATGAGAAGAAACGTGCGCCTGAAGGATAACTGGTACAAAGACGCATCCGGCGCCATGCTCGGTTCGCTGAAGGACGGCCGGTTCGTCGCCCTCATTCCCGGCGGCATTAACAGATACGACTATATTGATCCGGATACGAAGCAGCCCGTTCCGATCAACAGATTGAATGTTGACGATATTGACAGGGAAGCGATCTGCTTTTATAAGTCGTTTCCGCTCCGGGAACTGAGTATCAAGGACCTTGTGGTCTATATGTTCTCGCTTCTTATACCGAGAGATTATCTGATCATGATCGGACTTATGGCTGCCATTACCGCTGTCGGACAGTTCGGACCGTATCTGACCGGTTATCTGAACAGTACGGTCCTGTACTCGAGGAGCGAAGCCCTGCTGGCCGCAGCCCTGATCACGATGTTTTTTGCCACCGTGTCGGCTATGCTGATGTCACAGGTGCATGCGATCGGCAAGAGCGCGATTGAGAAAAGGATAAGCCTTGCCGTTGAGAGTGCGACGATGATGAGGGTACTGTCACTGGAGCCTTCATTCTTTAAGAAATACAGCGCGGGCGAGCTGTCGAGCCGTGTCAGCGGCATCAATTCGCTGTGCTCCGCTATTTTTGACGCGATATTTTCCACCGGACTTACGGCTGTTTTTTCGCTGGTGTATGTTTTTCAGATCACCAGGTACGCCAACGCGCTGCTCTTCCCGGCGCTTGCTATCACGTTTGTCTCTCTTACGACAACGGCTCTCATTACACTTCGGCAGGTAAAGGTCTCGAAGGCAATGATGGAAGAGGGCAGCAAGGAGAGCGGTCTTGTTTATCAGTTGATCGGCGGAGTGGCAAAGATCAAGAATGCCGGTGCTGAGAAGAGGGCATTTGCAAAATGGGCGGCCCAGTATTCCAAAACGGCAAAATACCAGTATGATCCGGAGCTTCTTCTGAAGCTCAGCCCGGCCATCTCCTCGATCATCATGCAGGTAGGAACGGTCATCATGTTCTATACCGCGATCGGAGCCGGCATATCCTATGGAAACTATATGGCATTTGCAGCCGCTTACGGGCATGTGGAGGGGGCGTTCGGTTCCCTTATGTCCATGGCACTGATGGCTGCGCAGATCAAACCTCTCCTCGAGATGATCGAACCGGTCCTCAAGGCTGTACCGGAAGTGTCCGAACACAAGCAGGTCGTCACCGCTCTCAGCGGCGGAATCGAAGTCAATAATGTCTCCTTCCGCTACAACGAAGGGATGCCGCTTGTCCTTGACAATATCTCCTTTAAGGTGAGAGCCGGACAGTATGTCGCGATCGTCGGAAAGACGGGGTGCGGAAAATCTACGTTGATGCGTCTGCTCCTGGGCTTCGAGAAACCGGACCGCGGTGCCATCTTCTATGACGGAAAGGACCTGCAGGCTGTGGATGTCAAGTCCCTGAGAAGTAAAATCGGATGTGTTATGCAGAACGGCAGGCTTTTCCAGGGGGACATTTTCTCCAATATTGTCATCGCCGCCCCCGGAGCCACCCTCAATGATGCGTGGGATGCGGCGGATATGGCAGGTCTTTCGGAAGATATCGAAAATATGCCCATGGGGATGAATACACTTATACCCGAGGGGCAGGGCGGTATTTCCGGCGGACAGAGACAGAGAATTCTGATGGCCCGGGCCGTAGCCGCCAAGCCGAAAATCCTGATGTTCGACGAGTCGACCAGTGCCCTCGACAAT
>ODAI010873563.1_pt1 | contig 10672 bp, 7 predicted proteins | sample 1539321 | NCBI WGS metagenome assembly ODAI01 (sample SAMN02144231, study PRJEB22623) | gut metagenome | biome: sheep rumen | host: Ovis aries | place: New Zealand | reverse complement strand
GTGAGTGTCGGAGGTATTCACACTGTAGAAGACACCTTCCTGGTAGAAGTTGTCGGAGTTGGCGTAGGCGTAGCTCTGCTCGAGGCCGAGCTTGTTGGCCAGCTCGTAGGCGGAGAGGGCGCGGCCGTTGTTGAGCGCGTAAGTGGCGTTCTGGGCGGCGATGCGGGCGTTGTTCTGGGCGATGATCAGGTTCTGCTGGGCAATCACGTTGTAATTGTCGAAGACCGTGTTGTAGGTCCGGTACGTGTTGCAGTAGTAGGAGAACTTGACCAGGTTGAACAGGGCCCTGTCAATCGCTCTCTCGAGCGGAGTGAAGTAAGGCGGACGGCAGACGACGTACACACCTCCGAACGGACGGTAGTAAATACCCTCATAGAAGTAGTAGTCGATGCCCCAGTGGGTGATCCGGCGGTAGCGCGGAGGCAGTACCTGGATCCGGTAGCCGAAATAGTGAGGACGGTTGTCCCAGAAGTAGCCCGGACGGTCCCACGGCATGAAGTCACGCTCGCGCGGAGGTACCCGGTAGAGGTTATGGCCTTCATCCATCCGGAAGTCGTCATTGTAGCGGTAGTTGCCGCCACGGTCGCGGACAGGCTCGGTATTCTTCACGGAAGCGGCGGAGTTGTCGTTTCCGGCGTTATAGCCGAGACCGTTGCGGGTGACGTTGCTGGAAGAGCGGACGGCGCCGGTGCCCCGGTCGGTAGAAGCGGAAGAGCTGCGGCTGGAAGAAGCGGAGCTACGGGCATTGCTGCCAGTGCTGCGGCTGGGCGCAGCGCTGCTGCCGGTGGAACGGCTGGTCCGGGTGTTCTGGTCCACAGTACCCGCGGAACGGGTGGTGGAAGAACCGGTGGAACGGCTCGTCGCAGCGGAGGAAGAACCGCGGGAAGTGGAGCTGGAGCCCGTGCTTCTGGTGGCGCTTCCAGTGCCACGCTGGGTGGCAGTGCTGCTGCCGGTGGAACGGGTGGTCCGGGTGTTCTGGTCCACGGTACCCGCGGAACGGGTGGTGGAAGAACCGGTGGACCGGCTCGTTGCAGCGGAGGAAGAACCGCGGGAAGTGGAGCTGGAGCCCGTGCTTCTGGTGGCGCTTCCGGTACCGCGCTGGGTGGAAGAACCCGTGGAACGTGTGGTCGTGCCCGTGGAGCGGGTCCGGTCATTCTGCACTACGGCAGAACGGCTGGGGGCGGCGCTGGCCGAACGGGTATAGGAAGTTCCGGAGGATCCGCGGCCGGTGGCGACGGAGCCGGTGGAACGGCTGGAAGAAGATCCACGAGTCGTAGTCTGCGAAGAGGACGACCGGGAGGTGGTGGAGGATCCGCCGGAACGGCGGGCCTGGGCGATAGCCTCAGGAGCCGCAATCATCGTCATCGCGATGAAGAGGGCGGCTAAGTTGTTGATCATCCTTCTCATGGCTTTTTCGTTTTAAAAGTTAGCGATATAGGTAATAATTCCGGGAAAGCTCCTTGAAAGCGTCGGCATCTTTCATCCAGTAGGATTGGATATCCTCGACTTTCAGACGCTTCCCGAACTCCCTTCTCACATAATCCGTGCCACAAACGATATCCATCATCCGGGTTTTCTTGAAAGTCTTGTACGGATTGTGGTCCGGATACAGCTCCTGGATGGCCTGAATCACATAAAACTGCGTCAGCGTGATGGTTGCAGATTCATACTCGGTATAGAAAAATTGGACGCCGTGCTGCATCTGGGGGGCAGATCCAGCCATGGGCTTGAAGTGGATGGTGCGGAAAGCCGTGCCCGGAATCCGGTAACTGTCAAGCTTCTGCTTGAGTTTGTCCGCATCGATCCAGGGTGCCGCGAAAACCTGGAACGGGATCGTGTAACCGACACCGATGTTCAGATAGCCGAACTCGCCGGCGATGCCCGCGGAAGGATAGCCGATGGCCGACACGTCCGAAGGGATGTTCGGCGAGGGAAGGATCCAGGGCAGACCGGTATCCCGGTACAGCATCCAGCGCTCCCATCCGCTCATCGGGATGACCGTCAGACGGCATTTAAGCGGCTTCTCGTCGCCACTGACTCCGCAGTTCAGGCCTTCCTCGTTGAGAAGTCCGGCCAGTTCGCCGACCGTTAGGCCATACACATAGGGAATGCGGAATTCACTGACGAAAGAATGGAATCCCGGCTCGACCAGGCAGCCCTCGACCTTCAGGCCTCCCAAGGGGTTCGGCCGGTCCAGGACCATCACTTCGATATCCTGCTCGGCACAGGCCCGCATGACGAGGCCAAGGGTGGAAATGAATGTGTATGAGCGCGTTCCTACATCCTGGATATCATAGACCATGACATCGATTCCTTTCAGCATCTCCGGCGTGGGCTTCCGGGTGGAGCCGTAGAGGGAATAGACGGGAAGGCCGGTCTTGGGATCCTTTCCGCTGGAGACATGGTCGCCCGCATAGGCATCTCCCCTCACCCCATGTTCCGGCCCGTAAAGGGCGACGAGATTCACTTCGGGGGCGTCAAAAAGGACGTCGATGGTAGAGCGGAGATTCCGGTCCACGCCGGAGGGATTCGTCACCAAACCCACACGCTTGCCTTTGAGGTCTTCGAAGTCATAGCGTTCCAGCATGTCGATGCCGGTATACACGACCGGCTGGTACGGGGACCCGGCAGGTGAAGGAGACAGCGCTTGAGGCTGGGACTGACTGGAAGCCGGGTGCGAACAGCCCAGGCAGGCCAGGAAGGAGAAAAGGAAAAGGACTCTATGCATGATCAGTTGTTTTAGCGCGTCCATAATCGGCCGGTATGCGCCGGCGGGCATACAGGGTGACAAAAACCGTGGCCAGGCAGCAAGCCATCACCAAGGAATAGAAACCCACGTAGCCCAACCCGCTCTGCAGATAGCCCGCCACAGCGCCCGGCAGCAGCATGGACAGGGCCATGAAACCGGTGCAGATGGCATAGTGCGAGGTCTTGAGCGGACCGTCGGCGAAGTACATCATGTAAACCGTGTAGGCCGTAAAGCCGTAGCCATAGCCGAACTGGTCGAAAACGACGCAGGCGCCGACCGTCCACACGGAGGAGGGCTGGACAATGGCCAGGAACAGGTACACGGCGCACGGCAGGGCTAGGCTGAGGGCCATCGGAAGCAGACAGTTGCGGAGGCCCCGGCGGGAAATGTGCCATCCGCCCAGGATGCCGCCCACGAGCAGCGCAATCACCCCGGCGGTACCGTACACCATCCCGTAAGCAGCCTTGTCCAGACCCAGGCCTCCTTCCGCGATACCGTCGCTGAAGAAGGGATACAGAAGTTTGACGGACAGCGCCTCCGGAAGGCGGTACAGAAGGAGGAAGGCTACGAGCAGGCCGATGCCCGGCTTCGTGAAAAAGCTCCGGAACGCCTCGCCGAACTCCGAGAATACCTCGCCGGTGGATTTCCGCCCGGCCGTCCGGTCCTCGGCGGGACGGGGCAGGACGAAGGCGTGATAGGCCGTCACCAGGGCCAGGATGGCCGCTGTGGCCAGAAGCGTCCAGGACCAGGCCCTGGACACGTCTCCGGTCTGTTTTTCCAGCATGCCGGCCAGTACGATGAGCACCCCCTGTCCGAACACCATCGCTATCCGGTAGAAAGTGTTCCGGATGCCTACGAAGGCCGATTGCCGCCCCTCGTCAAGAGCCAGCATATAGTAGCCGTCCGCCGCGATGTCGTGGGAAGCGGAGGCGAATCCCGTAATGACAAACAGGATGAGCATCCACGTGAAGGTGGAAGACGCAGGAAGGGTCGATGCGAGGACGCCGACGGAAACCGCCATCAGCAGCTGCATCGTCACGATCCACCAGCGCTTGCTCTTGAAGATGTCCACGAAGGGGCTCCAAAGCGGCTTGACGAGCCAGGGAAGGCCGATGAGGCTGGTCAGCAGGGCCAGCCGGGCATTGTCCATGCCGAGGTCCTTGAGAATCACGACGGATATCGTGTTCACGATAAAATACGGAAGGCCTTCCGCGAAATACAGGGTGGGAACCCAGAGCCAGGGATTTCTTGCTTTCATCGTTCGAGGGTGGTGCCGGGATAGTAGAAGGAGAGGATTTGCCCGAAAGTCTTTCCGTGGGCGGCCATCACGGCGGCGCCGATCTGGCACAGGCCGACGCCATGGCCCCAGCCATGACCACGAAGAATGACCTCGGTCGGAGTCATCTCCACGTCAAACCAGGAGCTGTAGAGATGGCTTTCGGAAAGGAAACGCCTGATAAGCAGCTCCTTGCCAACGGTTAATGTCGCTTTGGTACCGACAATCCGGAGGAGTTTGATCCGGCCGGAGCCACCCCTCTCCAAGGGTTCCAGGGCGGTCAGTTCACCGATATCCACGCCGGACTTCCGGCTGATCAGCGCCGACAATTCAGCCCGGCCGTAGCGGACCGTCCAGTCGTGGAAATCCTCGGTCTCCAGGTCATAGTCGTTGAGGACCTGGCCGAGGATATCCTTGTCGTGGGTATCGCACCAGGGGTCGTCATGGACCGTCAGATAGGGATAATCCCGGTCGGCCCAGGCCGTGGAAAAGCGTTCGGTCCGACCGCCGCAGCACTTGTAGAAGCGGGCGTCCACCAGCTCGCCTCCGCTTTTGAGCACCAGGCCCCAGGTCGCATCGATGGCTTCCCGGACCTTGGCGCCCACCGCCAGGGTAAGTCCCTGATAGCGTTGGCAGTGGTCGTCGGCACAGACGTCGAAGCGCCGATGGTCGTCGTGGTCGAACCAGCGGATGATTTCGCCGGTAGGATGGTCCGGGGAGGAGGAATGATTCGTATCCAGCCAGGTCACCAGTGCGGGGACATTGTCGAACCGGAACGGGACATCCACTTCCCGATGCACCTGACGGTGGGCGATCTGCGCCATCACCCAGGAGCGGGAGATGATCGCATGGGCCTTGAGAAACTCCGGGGAAGCGGTCGCCTTCATTTCGGAAGAGATCACGCTGAGAAGATAGTCCTCCACGCCGATGGAATTGACAGCCACCACTTTACCCTCATCCACGATAAACTTGAGCGCGCCGGCGAACCGCTGGTCCTGCTGCCGCTGCCAATGGAAATCGACCCCGATGGTCACCCCGTACAGGATGAACGATGGCTCGGCGAAGAGGGTGGAAACCGTGGGGGCTTCGAAGACCAGTTCATCGTAGAGGGTGCCGTTGTAATCGATTTTCCCTTCGCGATAGGAGACCTTCTGGGGACCGGCGCCGTCGGAGATGATTTCGAAAGTGATTTCCGGGCCGGACATGATACCCACCTCGATCCTGGGCTGCGTGCGGACCAGGCGCCAGAGCAGCTGCTCCTCCTGTTTCTCGGAAAGGGAGACCTCCTGGAGGATTTCCGTCAGTTTCTCCCGGGTAAGCCGGTCATAATCGGCCACTTCCGGAATGACGAAGAAGCCGGCCATGTCGGCGGCGCCGGGGCTCAGGGCGAAATGGTCCTCCCCTTCCGCATAGAAATGATGCGGACGGTGGAGGGCCCTGCACATCACGACAGCCCGATACTCCCCTTCACTGCGGAAAGTCAGTGCGTTGAACCGTGGTTCACTCTCCCCTTCCGCCAGGTCGCAGCAGTCCAGCAGCCGGTAGAACATCTTCGCCATCGACTTGGCGGTTTCCGCCCGGAGGAAGAACACCCCTCGTGTAAAGTGCTTGTAATGGAACAGTTGGGCATCCCGCGCGGAAGCCACGAAGGAGATGTCAGCGGACAGGTTCTCAGGGACCTGCCCTTTATTCACGGCGATGGCATGAAGGATGCGCTCCGCGGTGCGTTCAAGAGGCATATAGCCCTTGGGGCAGGCCTGGAAATGGGCATGTCCCGGAACCGTGGTCCCGCTGAAAGGGCTGTTATAGAAGACGACATAGTCAGGGAACTGGGCCGAGAGGTCCAGCATGTCCGGGTAACGGTGCCAGATAGTCTGGGGCACGTGGACGTCCCGGGTGATGACCAGGTGGTTCGGGAAGATGGGGGCCCGGTTCACCAGGACGCGGTATTTCCGCCCCTTCCGGCCTTCGAAGGAAAGGAAATGCTGGTGGGGCAGGTAGTTTTCCTCGCAGAGCGGGCAGCCGTGGTCGAAGATGGGCATGCGTCCGGGATTGGACTGGAGGGTGGCGAGGAGACCGCCGACAGGCAGCTGGCGGGTCTGGGTGCTTTTGAGCGCCCGGTATTTCGCCGCAACGGCCGGCCATACCGACAGCTGGTCGTGGACGAATTTATCGATGTCGATTGCCATAACCTTGTAAAGGTAGGCATTTTTCGGGGTATTTCCTACAGGAGCGCAAGAAGCTGTCCCTGGATCCGGGCATATTCCGCCTCGAAATTAGGGGTCAGGAGGTTTTTACCGATGGCGGCCGTGAGTTCCTCCTGGGTCCACCAGCGTCCCTCGGAGACTTCCTCATTATCCGGATGCAGGTCGGGATGGCCCACCGAGGCAAAGATGAAGACGAATTCCCGGTCCCTTTCCGTCTCCCATTCCGACGTGCCGAGAAAAACGGGATTGAAATTTGTAAGTCCCAATTCCTCAGCTGCTTCCCGGTACAGGGATTCCTCCGCCAACTCACCATAGGTGACGTGTCCGCCCACAGCGGTATCCCAATAGCCGGGCAGGAGGTCCTTGGACATCGCTCGTTTCTGGAGAAAGACCCGGCCCAGCCGGTCGACAAGGTGCAGATGGACCACGGGATGCAGGGGCTTGGCTCCGCTATGGCACCAATCCCGGGAAGCCTGGCCATACACCAGACCGCTGGGCTCGATAAGCGGGAGCATCTCGCCGGAGGTAACGGCCGACGTGCCGGGATGGTCCACGGTCGGCCGGGGGTAGACCGGCGCCGGCTCCAGGGGATAGACCAGTTCGAACATCAGGCGAAGGAAATGAGGATGAGCAGTTGGGCAACCAGCACGCGGAGGAACATCGAAAGCGGATAAACCGTCGCGTAATTCACGGAAGAATAGTCACTTCCATACATCCCCTGTGCAAAAGCCAGCACGGGAGGATTGGTACAGGAACCGGAGATGAGACCGCAGATCTGGTAAAAGTTCAGATGGGCGAAAACACGGGCGATGACGAAGGTGATGCACAGCGGCACGATCGTGATCAGCGCCCCGTACAGAATCCACCAGTAACCGCCGTTCACGATGGAACTGACGAAGTTCTCCCCTGCCCCGAGACCGACCGCTGCCAGGAAGAGGGAGATGCCGATCTCGCGGATCATCAGGTTGGCACTCATGGTCGTGTAGGTCGTGATCTTGTAACGGGGGCCGAAATGACCGATCAGGATGGCGATGATGAGCGGTCCGCCTGCGAGGCCGAGCTTGATGGCCTGGGGAATGCCCGGGAAACGGATGGGGAGGGAGCCGAAAATGATACCGACCACGATGCCCAGGAAGATGGGCACGAGGTTGGGTTTGTCCAGGGCGCCGCTGGAATTGCCCACCGTCTCGGCCACGCGCTGGATGTTCTCTTCGGCGCCGACACAGATCAGGGCGTCACCCATCTGCAGATACAGGTCCGGGCGGGCGACGAGCTCGACACCGGCGCGGATGACGCGGGTCACACTGACCTCGTATGCACCGCGGAAATGCAGGTTCTTCAACTTCTTACCGGTAAGGGAAGACTTAGTGACCGTCACGCGGCGGGTCACCAGATGATGGTCTTTCTCAACCCAGTCCCCCACATGCATCGGCACTTCCTGGCCGAACAGGATACGGAGCTTGTCCACCTCGTCCTGCGAGGTGACCACCAGGACCTTGTCTCCTTCCTCCAGGACCGTGTCACCGGTAGGGAAAACCACCTCTTCCCCCTTCATGATGCGTGAAACGACGAAATCGCCGCCGAACTCACGCAGGATGTCATAGAGTTTCTTTCCGAAGATGGCGGGGTTTTCCACGGCCAGGTGCATCCGGCGGGCCTGGCCCGCATTGTCTTCCCGGGATTCCAGTTCCGAAAGCTCCTTCGCCGCATCGATCTTGAAGAGACTCTTGCCCAGGATCAGGACGGCAATGACGCCGATGACGCCGATCGGATAGGCCACGGCATAGCCGGAAGCCAGCCCCGAAGCGGCCCGGGAGGCCTCAACGGGATCCAGGCCACCCGCGGAAGCCACGTCGACGAACGTCTGCTGGGCAGCACCGAGGCCCGGGGTGTTGGTTACCGCGCCGGACATGACGCCGACCATTGTCCTGAGGTCCTCGCCCGTCGTCGCGGAGATGGCCCAGGTGACGGCGACCGCCAGCAGGATGTTCATCGCGGCGAGCAGATTCATCTTCACGCCCCCGGACTTGAAAGAATGGAAGAAACCGGGACCGACCTGGAGGCCGATGGAGAAGACGAACAGGATCAGGCCGAACTCCTTGACGAAATGGAGGATTTCCGAATCGGCCCGGAAACCGAAATGACTGACCAGGATGCCCACGAAAAGGATCCAGGTGGAACCCAGGGACACACCCTTGACCTTGAACCGTCCGAGATAGATTCCCACGCCGATGACGAAGGCAAGCAGGAGGATGGTGTGGGCGACACCTTGCCCGAGAAACAGATCTTTCATAGCTTAAAATACCATCTTGACGCAGAAGACAGCCTTGCCGTCCACGCGTCCTTCCACATAATGAACCGGGTTGCCGTCCTCCTCCGCCTGCAGGCGGAAAAGCCGGACGACGGTGCCGGGCGTGGTTTCCTTGTTGAAATTGAGATAGACATCCCTGACCCTCCGGGTCGAAACGACCCCGTAATCCAAGGCGTCCATGGCCCAGACCATGTAGCGGGCGTTGTTGGAATGACCCAGGATATCCACATCGGAATAGGTGACGACATGTTCACCGGCCGGTTCCGGATCGGTTCCCCGCGGCATCATGACCTTCGGGGCCGGTTCCGCAATGGCGCTGTCCACTTCCTCTTCCAGAGAAAGCAAGTGGGACATTTCTTCGGGGCGGACCAGACGACGGGTCTGTTCGTCGATCACGACCCAGGAACTGGTGCAGGTCACCAGGCGATGCTCCCCGGCATCCTGCAGGTAGAAATCACGGAGGAAGAACAGGCCGGAAGGGCCTTTGTGCCAGGTGTACAGGGTGACATTGTCCCGCCACTGGGGTGGATCCGCAAAATGGAAGTGCATCCGGGACAGGACCCAGGCCGTATGGTGGACATGCAGGTCGTCATAGCCGAAACCCAGCATCTGGGCGGCCCAGTAAGCGATTTCCTGCGCCATGTCCATGAAGGCGGCCGGTTTCAGGTAAAAGGAAGCGTCCGTTTCGTAGCAGGGGACGCAGATATCCTGGCAGAACTTGTAACCTTCTCTTCTGACTTCACTCATACTAACTTCGCTTTTGCGGCTGCAAAATTAGCATTAATAACGGAGAATTTCAAGTTCCTCCCGGGAATACAGGAGCGGGTCCAGCAAGTTCGGAGCGACCCGGGAAACCACGATGAAAAGGAGCAGAAGGACCAGCAGGACTGCCAACACCCAGAGGGACACTTTCAACACTTTCAGTCCAATCTTCCTCCTGCGACGGATCCTGTATTCCGCACGCTGGGTTTCCTTGAATGCCTCGGAAACCGGGATGGCGTGGTCCGGTTTCCCGGTGACAGGAGACTCCTCGGCCTCCGCCGAAGGTTCTTCGGCAACGGAGGGGGCCTCAACGACAGGAGGTTCTTCCGCGGGAACAGGGGGCTCCACCACGGGAACGGGCGGTTCCTCGTCGACAACAGGAGGTTTCACCTCGACAACGGGAGGTTCCTCCTCGGCAACGGGAGGCTCCACGGCCGCGGGGGTCTCCATCAGATCGGCCAGGCCCGCAACGGCGGAGGCAACCTCTTCCGGAGTTTCAACGTGCGTCTTCAGGGAGACGGGGGCGAGGCCGAGGCCTTCGGGATAGATGTCCAGGTCCTCATCGGCTACGAAGAAGAAATGGTTCTCCCGCGTGGCCCGGAGACGGCCCAACCCGGGAAAGACGACCGTTTTGCGGACCTTGAGGACCTCTTTCATCTCGGAGAGGAACTCGGCCAGGATCCGGGTGGCCGTTTCCAGGTCAACCCCTTCGTTATCACGGGCATAAAGCGCTGCCAGATGGTTGTCGCTCCCCTGCCGGGGCGAGAAATAGAGCCTACGGTACGGCGGATGGATCGTGTACCCTTTGTCAGAGAAGGTGGAGGGCATCAGTTCGGCCACGAAACACCCGACCCCTGGGAGGGTCACGGTATCGTTGTCAAGGATTGCCTCCTTGACCATCTTTGCAAGCAGATCGATATCCATCGCCGGTTCGGTTTTAGATTGCTCCGCAAAGATAGCGAAAAAACTGCACAATTTATTTGGAGATTCGAAAAAAGGTTGTACCTTTGCATTCCCGAAATGAAACAAGGGCGCCGCGCAGCGGTGAAATATTCCTCCTTAGCTCAGTTGGTTAGAGCATCTGACTGTTAATCAGAGGGTCGTTGGTTCAAGTCCAACAGGGGGAGCACCTAAGAATCAAGCACTTGCAGGAATGCAGGTGCTTGATTCCTTTTATAGGGTATTCGACGACGTAAATGACCCTTTTCCGCCAATAACCGATCCCTGCCGATCACAGGTCGTCGATGGGATTCCTTCCGGAAGAGGTCGTCACGGTCATCGACGGAAGGCTTGAGTAGGTCAGGATCACGTGCCAGGTGGAGCGGTCTTTCACGTCGGCATCCAGGGAAATGGTTCCGTTAGGCAGG